>JAABUX010001616.1_pt1 | contig 33615 bp, 18 predicted proteins | sample 5561851 | NCBI WGS metagenome assembly JAABUX01 (sample SAMN10711883, study PRJNA513361) | rock metagenome | isolation source: Antarctica rocks | place: Antarctica: Victoria Land, Richard Nunatak red sandstone | collected 2016-01-03
AACCAAACGCAGTCTCAGGCAAAAGGCTAAACGGGCAGCGATGGACAGCAACTACATGCTTCAAATACTTGCCACCGCCATACCCCATTAGCATAAGAATGAGCATTTTTTCTGGCGCTTACCCTGTAACCCCAGTCACGAGAAAAAACTCAAGGAGGGTTCGATGACGAAGAAACCTACAGGCAAGCATGCAATTGTCATCGGCGGCTCACTCGGCGGTTTGTTTACCGGAATTATGCTGCGCTCGATTGGTTGGGATGTAGATATTTACGAACGCTCTGCCCAAGCCCTTGACAGTCGAGGTGGCGGCGTTGTGCTCCAACCCGATGTTGTTGAAGCATTTCAACGTGCGGGCATTTCTGATCGAGCACTCGGTGTAATGGCTCGTGTTCGCTACTATTTAAACCCGGACGGCAGCATTGCTCAAGCGATGCCGATGCATCAAATGTTGACCTCTTGGAATTTGCTTTATGGTTCCATGCGTCGGCATTTTCCATCCGAGCATTACCATACAGGTAAACACTTGACCGACATTCAGCAGTCAGGTCAACAGGTTACAGCAATCTTTGCTGACGAAACTCTTGACACGGCAGATTTGTTGATCGGTGCCGATGGACCGAACTCGACCGTGCGACAACGCTTCCTGCCGGATGCCCACTATCGTTATGCCGGATATGTTGCTTATCGGGGATTGGTTAACGAAACCGAACTGGCTCGAGATGCTGCCGCTCTCTTTACCGAGCGATTTGTGTTCTACCAATTTCCCAACTCGCACATTCTGCAATATGTGATCCCTGGTGAGCATGAATCTCTGCTGCCTGGAGAACGCCGCTTCAACTGGGTCTGGTATGTAAATTATGATCAGGCGACCGAATTACCTCGCATTCTGACGGATCGGGAGAACAAACGCCGGGACTACTCCATTCCACCCGGAATGTTAGCACCAGCAGTTGAGCAGGAGATGCGAGCGTATGCCGATACGGTACTTGCTCCCCCGTTCCAGAAACTCGTTGCGGCAACTCAAGAGCCGTTTGTTCAAGCAATTTTGGATCTGTGAGTACCGCAAATGACGTTTGGACGGGTGGCGCTGGTTGGGGATGCTGCCTTTATTCCACGCCCCCATACTGCCGCTAGTACGTCAAAAGCCGCCGCGAATGCGATCGCCCTGGCGGATGCGCTAACTAAGTACAACCATGACGTGACAAAAGCGCTACCCGCTTGGGAGCCGCTTCAACTTGCTTACGGAAAACAACTGATGGCATCCGGTCAGCAACTTGGCAATCGCTCCCAGTTCAGCTACGGCTCAGGTCGGGAGGGCGAGGACTTGGATATTCTCCAACAGAAAGCGTAAAGTAACAGGGTAGAAACTGTCTACCAAACCTTCAAGGACTGATGCAATTGTCTAACAAAAGTGATCGTCCCATTACTTTATAAATTAACGCTTGCTCAACAATAAGACCTACGCGCTCTTACCCAACTTAAGGTGAAATTAGTCACGTCGTTTTATGACTAATCAGCAGATTTTGCCACTTTCCCAACGATCTCAAGACGCAATGATGTGGGCGGTGTCATCGTGCCGATAGTGGCTATAAGAGTGCGATTTCCAACCATCTTAGATTAGTCGTCCCTGGAGAATTCAATGAATAACTCGGTGTCCTCTCTTGGTTTTCAGCGTATGTTTGCCATTTCCCGCCTTTAGGATTGATTTCGAGTCGCGGGGCGATCGCTTTCGCCTTTGATCTACGATCACAGCTTGGTATGCATGCTCCTCTGTCCAAGTCATTTTGAAAGTACCAAATGAGGAAATAGTTTGATGAATCTTGAAGCTAAAGTAGCTGTTGTCACAGGTGGTGGATCGGGCATTGGTCGTGCCACTGCATTAGCCATGGCTAAGTTCGGGGCGATCGTTGTTATCGGTAATCGTAACGTCGAGCGCGGTGAGGAGGTGGTGCAGACCATCCGGTCAAGTGGCGGTCAGGCTATCTTTCAGAAGACAGACGTTACTAAGGCAGCCGACGTAGCGGCACTTGTTGAGCGAGCAGCAAAGGAGTTCGGGCGGTTAGACATCGCTTTCAACAACGCTGGCTTTGACGGAACTCAGGTGCCGCTGGCTGAGCAGTCTGAAGAAGACGTGTCTTTCCTCCTCGAGGTCAACATCAAGGGGGTGTGGCTATGCATGAAATATGAGATTGAGCAGATGCTCAAAAACGGCGGTGGTGCCATTGTCAATACCAGTTCGATTTTTGGTCTCAATGGGTATCCTGGCTGGTCCATCTACACGGCCACGAAGCACGCTGTGACCGGCATGACCAAAGCTGCGGCTCTTGAATACGCCCAAAAAGGTATCCGCGTAAATGCTGTCGCTCCAGGACCAATCAAAACCCCTCTACTGGAAAAAGGTACAGGCGGAGATCCTGACTCCTATGCCGGATTTGTGCCAATGGGCCGGATTGGACAGCCGGAAGAAGTGGCAAACGGTGTAGTGTGGCTCTGTTCAGATGCTGCGTCCTTTGTGACTGGACACACACTCCCTGTTGATGGTGGCACGGTTGCACAATGAACACTCAACTGGTGAAATCTACTACTAATGGTTGTTTTTTGCCCGATGTTGGCTCTACCTCTGCTCGTATGAGGAAGCTAACATGACTGAACTGAAAAATCCAGACGCACGCGGACAGCAAAGGAAGGTGCGCCTTTATGGTCAGCCCGACTCACCAGAAGCCTACGAAATCTGTGATTTTCTCAACCGCAGTGTTGTTGAATTTGATTGGATTGCCCTCACTTGCGATGCTGAGTGCGATCGAGAACTCCAACTGCCATCTCTAAGCAATGTCAGAGTGCCAGTGGTTGAATTACCTGATGGAACCCAACTATTTGCCCCCACAATTCGAGAGATTGCTCAACATTTGGGATGGGTGACGCAGCCGAAATTCAAAGAATATGACTTATCGATCTATGGTGCGGGTCCGGCTGGGTTAAGCGCTGCGGTTTATGGGGCATCAGAGGGCTTGCGGACTGTTCTCGTCGAGCGGCATGCCGTTGGTGGGCAAGCTGGCACCAGTTCTCTGATTGAAAACTATATGGGATTTCCAGATGGGATCAGTGGTGCGGACTTAGCCGAACGGGGACGTCAGCAGGCGGTTAAGTTTGGCATCGAACTTCTGCTATTGCGCGAGGGAACGAAATCAGAATTTAAGCACAACCGGATCTACACCGATATGGCTGATGGCAGCAAAATGATTGCACGGGCAAACATTTGTGCAACTGGCATAGAGTATCGACGGCTCAATCTGCCTTCCGAAGATCAGTTTCTTATAGCGGTTTGCATTTGAGTGCGATACACCGCAAGTCAAGCCCTATATGACATTGTCCTGCTGATGCTGTACTTCATCCGAACGCAAACCGCTATAAGGTTGGACTGTTCTATGGTGCGGGCGCAAGCGAAGCGCCAATGTGTGGAGGCGAACACGTAAGTAAGAGCGTTCAGCGCCTGGAGCAGCCGCTGGGAACTCGCCTGTTCAACCGCACCACGCGCCGCATTACCCGTTGATTCACGCATCGGTTACGTCAAATCAAAGTCATATTTGCTCTCAAGGTAGATAGTTTCCAATTAAAGGTTTGGCTTGCTCATACATCAAAGCAATTGCTTCTTTGGTGCATTCCATGTTCATCAGCACAACTGATAATATTGGAGCGGCTTCTTTGAGATCAAACTGGCAGATTGCTGCTGAGAAGCCAGAACCCTCGCCGGAGTGACCGCGAACGAGGCCAAATTTTGGGTGCGTTCCAATCATTAGCCCCATTCCATAAGATGAACTTTCGGTTGTTACGACGGTGGTCATCTCATTAAGTAAATCCTGAGAAAGAAGTTGACCCGCAAACAGCGCCCGATAGAAGCGTGCCATATCAAGTGCCGTCGAGACAATAACACCATGTGCAACCCAGCCGGGATGATAAGAAGCTCGAACATCTACTACGTTTTGGTCGTTTGTCAGGTATGTACTCCAGCCAGGTGTAATAACCGATAGATCTTCTTTGGTAACGGGTACGAAGGTATCCTGAAGATTTAGGGGGATGAGAAGCTCTTCAAGTACAACATCTGCCAACGACTTGCCGCTTAGACTCTCAACAATGCGTTGCAACAATAAATAGCCAATGTTTGAGTAACTCGATTTAGATCCGGGTTCAAATTGAAGACCCTGGACAAGGCTACGCTCTAAAAACTCCGCTTCAGACCACGGGTTACTAGGTGATGACCGAACCGCTTGATGGTACTCCCTAAGTGTTCCGTAGTCAGGGAGACCGCTTGTGTGAGTGAGAAGTTGACGAATTGTAATCGTAGACGCAGCAGGAACATCAGCTTCCCAACGTGCTATGTTTTGGTCAAGATCTATCTCTGAACGCTCTACTAGTCTTAGCACCAAAGTTGCCAGAATGGTTTTGGTGAGACTGTAGATTAGAAATTGCTTTCTTTGGACGAACTGCTGTTCCGGTGCGGTCGCCATGCCGCAGGCGTTATCTTGAGAAGCTATCAATTCGTGCCGTACATGGTTTCCTTGCCACAGTGCGACCGAGGCATAGGCGTTTCTTGAATCCAGTACGCAGGAATTGAAGAGCGTTTTTAATCGCTCTCGCACTCGGTTAATACCGTCGCTCATCAACTCTTCCACTTCTTTTTCTGTATCTAGGTGGCAGCATTACTATTTGTAATTGCAAAAAGTTATTCAAATCATTTTAATGGCTAGTTGCAATTAATGTGCTTCCAGTTGGATGATTGCGGTCTGGTTGCAGTTAATGTGCTCCCAGCTGTAGTTAATCTGGTCTGAAGCGCCCCCTTGGCTGCAATTAATGTGGTCTCAAAATTGTCGGAAATTGCGGACTGGAACGATTAGTATTGCGGTTCGCTACAGCTACGGGTCAGTCTCGCCATGGCGATCGCCTTCCTCCACATTGTTCCAGCTTTGACCAGTTTTACCGAGCGCTACCCTGACCTCAAACTCGACATCTCTCTTTCCGATGGAATGCTTGACCTGATCGAGTCAGGCATTGATGCAGTAGTTCGAGTCGGTGAGGGACCTGACAGTCGCCTGCTCATGCGTAGGCTTGCTACGGCTCGTTATGTCATCTGTGCGGCTCCTGCTAAAAAGGTTACACAGAGCCACTTTCAGCATTAGCGTAAGATTTTCCCGTTTTGGCACGGTGACCCCTCCATTGCCGCGATACCTGCTGCAATCTGGGCGAGCTGAGTACCGATTCCACTCGATGGGACTCAATCTGCAACCAGCAAGAAAGGCTACCTTCTTTTAGGGTTGGGAACACGAGTTTTCCGGGAGGATGCGCATTGCGGCGTTGAGCCATCTTATTTTCCGAAATCATCCGCTTGTATCCGCTCAAGGCAGGTTCGCAGCTGTTCAGCCAGAACCTGGACGTGGGGCTCAGCCATCATCGTGATATGGTTGCCTGGGACAATATGGATATCCACTGGTTCGGTAGAAAACTCGCCCCAGCCCCATGCCGAATCCCCTAAAAGAATCTCAGAAAGCTGGTCACTAGCAGCATCCTCAGAATGAACCTCGCTGGCCCGCAAGAGGGTAATTCTCTTCGGATAGATCGACTGTGGCATGTAATAAGTTTGATAGTTAGCCTTGAAAACTTGCACGAGGCCGCGAACTTGCCTTATTCCAACCTCGGGGGTCAGCAGGTTGACCATTTGCAACCGCTCCTTAAGGTAATTCAATTGCTCGTTTGACTCGAGGGGCTGGAGAGCAGCATACGACACCTCCAGGTTCTTTCCGAACCAGCGTCCTATTATGCTGGCAATCTCGGTCAACCATCTAGCATCATCCCAATCAACACCTACCGGCTTGTTGCCAGGAACTGGCGCCATGGAGTCTAAAATGGCAAGTAGAGCCACCTCATGCCCCTGATGAAGCAACTGAGTTGCCATCTCAAAGGCCACCTTACCTCCGAAGGAATGGCCTCCCAGAAAGTACGGTCCTTGCGGCTGAACCGCCTGTAGTACTTCAATATAGTGGGATGCCATGTCCTCGACTCGGGTGTGAGGCTCCGATTCCCCATCAAGGCCGAATGATTGCAAGCCGTAAAACGGTTGGTCTGGGCCGAGATGACGTGCCAAATCATATAAGTAGATCACATTTCCACCAGCTCCAGGCACGCAGAAGAAAGGCTGTTTTGAACCGCCCGGCTGAATTGCTACCAAGGGAGACCAGGGAGGGGAATCCGAATGCTCTCTGAGAATAGTCGCCAGTTGTTCAATAGTTGCGCCTTGGAAGAGTGTGGCCAGGGGCAAATGTTTCTCAAACTGCTGCTGAATCTTAGTCATCAAACGGACAGCCAAAAGGGAATGACCGCCTTTGTCAAAGAAGTTGTCCCGTACTCCAACGGAGTGGACATCCAAAACCTCTTCCCAAATTTGCGCCAGTTGCCGTTCCAGGGGGTCACGGGGTGAGACAAAGCTGGCTTCTGGAGTGAGGGTGGATTTATCCGGAGCCGGTAGGGCGCGACGATCTACCTTGCCATTCGATGTCAGTGGCAGAGTGTCTAGCATCACAAACGCTGAGGGCACCATATATTCCGGCAACTGCTGTTTCAGGAAGCAGCGCAGGTGATTAACACTGGGTGCTGTTTCCGGTTGACTCACAACGTAGGCTACCAGGCGCTGTTCTCCTGGAACTTCTTCTAGTGCGAGCACTATACTCTGGAGCACATCTGGGTGGCTCTCTAATACAGCCTCTATTTCTCCCAGTTCGATGCGGAAACCGCGAAGTTTTACCTGGTGGTCAAGGCGACCGATGTACTCGATATTACCATCTGCTAAGTAGCGCACTTGGTCGCCAGTCTGATACAGTCGCGACCCTGGTTGATTGCTAAAGGGATTAGGGATGAACTTCTGGGCTGTTAACTCTGGGTGGTTGAGGTAGCCCCGCCCCAGTCCCGCCCCACCAATATACAACTCCCCTGGGATGCCTACAGGTACAGGCTGCATCTCCTGATCCAGAATGTATAGCTGTGTGTTGGCAATCGGTCGCCCGATTGGCACTGCACCGGCTAACATCACCCCAACCGGCACCTCGTAGACACAGCATCCAACCACTGTCTCTGTCGGTCCATATTCGTTGAACACTCTGGTCTGTGGCGCTTGACTCCTCCAGAATGACAGGCTCTGACTCGATAGGGCTTCGCCGCCGATAATCATCGCCTGCGTCCTGATCGCAGTATGCTCGGCGCCTAACAATTGCTTGAGTACCGACCCATGGGCTGGAGTGATCTTGACGCAACTGAAATTATTGCCACTGCGCAGTGCCACACTCAGCGCCTCCAGCTCCTGCTGTTGTGAGCACACAAACACACTTTGTCCCACCAATAACGGCGAGAACAAGCTGGTGATTGTGGCATCAAAACCAATCGAGGAGTGAACCGGAGCCCCACACCCGGATGCCACCCCATACGCCTGAATGCACCAGTGAAGGTAATTGCTCAGCCCTTGGTGGGGAATCATTGTTCCCTTCGGTTTCCCGGTCGAACCGGAGGTGTAGATCACATACGCCAGATTAAAGGCCGTTGCCCCACTGCTGGGGTTTTCTACACTCTGTTGGGCAATGGCTTCCCCGCCTGTGTCCAGGCAGACTACCTGCGCACCCTTAGCACCCACCCTCTCGACTAGCCGCTGTTGAGTCAGCAACACTGGCACTTGGGCATCCTCTAGCATCAAGTCCAGGCGTGCTAGAGGATACGTCGGATCTAACGGCAGATACGCCCCCCCAGCTTTGAGGATGCCCAGCACTCCCACCACCATCAACAGCGATCTCTCTACGCAAATGCCAACGAGTACATCCGGTGCCACACCCACAGAACGCAGGTAATGCGCTAATTGGTTAGCACGATTGTTTAACTCTCGGTAGGTAAGTTGCTCGTGCTCACACACTAGCGCCACCGCATCAGGCGAGCGGCTCACCCTAGCTTCAAACAACTGATGGATACACTCATGCTTCGGGTAATCCACTGCGGTATCGTTCCACGACCCTAGCACCAACCTTCGTTCATCTACACCCATCAGCGGTAGCTCTGCCAGCCGTTGAGCCGGATTAGCCACAATAGCCGTAAGTAGGGTTTGGAAATGCTCCGCCATCCGCGCAATAGTGGCAGCGTCAAACAGGTCAGTATTGTATTCCCATGACCCGCTCAATCCCCCTGCAGTCTGGGTCAAACATAGAGTCAAATCAAACTTCGCCGCAGTTGTTTCTACTGCCAATGGAATCAGCGTTAAGCCTGGAATTGATTCATCTGGCATCGGCGCATTTTGGAGCACAAACATCACCTGGAACAGCGGTGTGTGGCTTAATGAACGCTCTGGCTGCAATAATACCAACTGCTCAAACGGCAGGTCTTGATGCGCATAGGCTGATAGTGCCATTTCACGTACCCGTGATAGCATCTCCCGAAAACTGGGGTGGCCTGACAGATCAGTCCTCAGTACTAAAGTATTAGCAAACAACCCAATTAAGCCCTCGATTTGGGCAAAATTGCGGTTAGCAATCGGTGTGCCGATGAGAATATCATCTTCGCCTGTATAGCGGTAAAGTAGTGTCCCAAACGCTGCCAACAGCGTCATGAACAGCGTTACTCCTTCACTTTTACTTAAAATAGATACGGCGTCGCTCAGCTCCTGGGAGAGTGTAAAGCCCAGATGTGCCCCCCGGAATGAATGCTGGGCTGGACGCGGTCTATCAGTTGGTAGTGCCAATACCTGGGGCGCACCATCTAGTTGTTGTTTCCAGTAAGCTAATTGAGTGTCTAGTACCTCTGCCTGTAGCCACTGCCGCTGCCATATTGCAAAGTCGGCGTACTGAATCGGCAGTTCAGTTAGTGGTGAGGGCAAGTTATTGCTGCATGCTGAGTACACTGCTGCTAGCTCCCGCACCAGTACCCCCATTGACCAACCATCAGAAATAATATGGTGCATTGTTAGCAGCAATACGTGCTCGTCCTCTCCCAGATGTAGCAACCTAGCCCGCACTAACGGTTCAGTCGCTAGGTCAAATGGACGCACTGCTTCAATAGTTGCTAATCTCTGGGCTGTTAGTTCTCGCTCACTTGAGGCCACTGCTTGCAAGTCTAATACTTGCAGGGTTAATCTCAAGGTTTCGGCAATCACTTGAACTGGTTGCCCAGAGTGTGTGACGAAGTTGGTGCGTAAGACTTCGTGGCGGCTGATGATGGTGTTGAGGCTTTGTTCTAGTGCCGCTACTGCAAGCCTTCCTTGCAGTAGCACCGCCACCGGGATGTTGTAAACACCACTACCTGGCTCTAACTGCTCCAAGAACCATAACCTAGCTTGAGCAAACGATAATGGTATCTGTCCAGACCGCAGCATCGGCTCCAACGGTGGCACTAAGGTAGATTGACCCAGACCGAGTGCTCTGTGGATCTGCTGTTGCACTCCGGCGATAGTCGGTGCTTCAAACAGGCTACGTAATGGCAATTCAACCTCAAAGCTGGAACGCATCCGTGAGAGCAGTTGGGTCGCTTTGAGGGAATGTCCACCTAATTCAAAGAAGTTGTCCTCAACTCCCACTTGCTCAACTCCCAACACATCTGCCCAGATCAACGCTAGCATCTCTTCAATCGGAGTTTTCGGAGCTACATACGTGCCGGATTCGGGTGGCAATTGCGGTGCTGGCAGTGCGCGACGATCTACCTTGCCATTCGATGTCAGTGGCAGGGTATCTAGGAGCACAAACGCTGAGGGCACCATATATTCCGGCAACTGCTGTTTCAGGAAGCGGCGCAGGTGATTAACAGTGGGTGCTGTTTCCGGTTGACTCACAACGTAGGCTACCAGGCGCTGTTCTCCTGGAACGTCTTCGCGTGCAACGACGAAACTCTGGAGCACATCTGGGTGGCAGGCTAGTACAGCCTCTATTTCTCCCAGTTCGATGCGCAAACCGCGAAGTTTTACCTGGTGGTCAATGCGACCGACGTACTCGATATTGCCATCCGCGAGGTGCCGGGCTAAGTCACCCGTCTTGTATAGGCGTGCTCCTGGTTCATTGCTAAAAGGGTTGGGAATGAATGCTTGAGCTGTTAACTCTGGACGGTTGAGGTAACCACGGGCTAAACCAGCACCCCCGATGTGCAACTCGCCCGCGACGCCAATCGGCAAAGGTTGTAGGTATTGATCGAGCAAATAAACCTGTGTGTTGGTGATCGGTCGACCAATCTTTGGTACTCCCCATAGCTTTTGACTTGCAGCTATCAGAGCGGATGTTGTGACCACGGTATTCTCAGTCGGACCGTAATTATTCACAACTTCAAAGGGTAGAGAGTCTAGAGGATGTTGCTGTAGCTTGTCCCCACCTGTGAGCAAGATGCGCAAAGCTGCTTCCTGTGGCCAATCCAGTGCTAATACTTTTTCTGTTAGCGGTGTCGGGAGAAAGCTGATAGTGATTTGTTGTTCTAATAACCAATCTCGCAGTTTCGTTGGCGTTGTACGGGTTTCCTCGTTAGCAAAGTAAATGCTGGCTCCAGCAGCAAGATACGGCCACAGTTCCCACCCACAAGCGTCAAAGGCGGGTGTGGCAATCTGAGTGGCTCGGTCTATTGGCGACACCGAAAACGCTGTTTGATGCCATTTGACTAGGTTGGATAAGCTCCTATGTTCAACTGCGACTGCCTTAGGTTTTCCGGTCGAGCCAGAAGTGTAGATTACATAAGCCAGATGCGAAGATGTCACCCCACTCGCAAGATTCTCCTGTGTTTCTTGGGCAGCGGAAAGTCCTGGCTGTGGCTTCCTCCGATCAGAACTTTCCAAGACAATGCTCTGCCATTCCCCATCCAAACACACCACCTGCGCCCGATGCTCAGGCAACCTCGAGCCTAAGTTCTGTTGCGTCAGCAGCACCGGCGTCTTGGCATCTTCTAGCATGAAGCTAAGGCGCTCTTTAGGATATGCTGGGTCGAGCGGTAGATACGCCCCGCCAGCTTTGAGGATGCCCAACAGTCCCACCACCATCAAGAGCGATCGCTCCACACAGATGCCAACGAGTACATCCGGTCCCACACCCAGAGAACGCAGGTAATGCGCTATTTGGTTACCACGATTGTTTAATTCCCGGTAGGTGAGTTGCTGGTGCTCACACACTAGCGCCACCGCATCAGGCGTCTGACTCACCGCAGCTTCAAACAACTGATGGATACACTCATGCTTAGGGTAATCCGCTGCGGTATCGTTCCACGACCCTAGCAACAACCTTCGTTCCTCTGCACCCATGAGCGGTAGCTCTGCAAGCCGTTGAGCCGGATTAGCGACAATAGCCGTAAGTAGGGTTTGGAAATGCCCTGTCATCCGCGCAATAGTGGCAGCGTCAAACAGGTCAGTATTGTATTCCCATGACCCGCTCAATCCCCCTGCAGTCTGGGTCAAACATAGGGTCAAATCAAACTTCGCCGCAGTTGTTTCTACTGCCAATGGAATCAGCGTCAAGCCTGTATTTGTCTGGGTTGGCATCGGCGCATTTTGAAGCACGAACATCACCTGGAACAACGGTGTGTGGCTTAATGAACGCTCTGGCTGCTTAGATACCAACTGCTCAAATGGCAGGTCTTGATGAGCATAGGCTGATAGTGCCATTTCACGTACCCGTGATAGCATCTCCCGAAAACTGGGGTGGCCTGACAGATCAGTGCGCAACACTAAAGTATTAACAAAGAACCCAATCAAGCCCTCGATTTGGGCAAAATTGCGGTTAGCAATCGGTGTGCCGATGAGAATATCATCTTCGCCTGTATAGCGGTAAAGCAGTGTCCCAAACGCTGCCAACAGCGTCATGAACAGTGTTACTCCTTCACTTTTACTTAAAATAGCTACTTTGTCGCTCAGCTCCTGGGAGAGTGTAAAGCCCAGATGTGCCCCCCGGAACGAATGCTGGGCTGGACGCGGTCTATCAGTTGGTAGTGCCAATACCTGGGGCGCACCATCTAGTTGTTGTTTCCAGTAAGCTAATTGAGCGTTTAGTACCTCTCCCTGTAGCGACTGCCGCTGCCATATTGCAAAGTCGGCGTATTGAATCGGCAGTTCGGGTAGCGGTGAGGGCAAGTTCTTGCTGCATGCTGAGTACACTGCTGCTAGCTCCCGCACCAGTACCCCCATTGACCAACCATCAGAAATAATATGGTGCATTGTTAGCAGCAATACGTGCTCATCCTCTCCTAGATTTAGCAACCTAGCCCGCACTAATGGTTCAGTCGCTAGGTCAAACGGACGCACTGCTTCAATAGTTGCTAATCTCTGGACTGTTAGTTCTTGCTCACTTGAGGCCACTTCTTGCAAGTCCAATACTTGCAGGGTCAATGTCAATGTGTCGGCAATTACCTGAACTGGTTGCCCAGAGTGTGTGACGAAGTTGGTGCGTAAGACTTCGTGGCGGCTGATGATTTGGTTGAGGCTATATTCTAGTGCCGCGATGTTGAGCCTACCTTGCATCCGCACCGCCACTGAGATGTTGTAAAACCCACTACCTGGCTCCAACTGCTCCAGGAACCACAACCTAGCTTGAGCAAACGATAATGGTATCTGTCCAGACCGCAGCATCGGCTCCAACGGTGGCGCTAAGGTAGATTGACCCAGACCGAGTGCTCTCTCAATCTGCTGTTGCACTCCGACGATAGTCGGTGCTTCAAACAGGCTACGTAATGGTAATTCAACCTCAAAGCTGGCTCGCACCCGTGAGAGCAGTTGGGTCGCTTTGAGGGAATGTCCACCTAATTCAAAGAAGTTGTCCTCAACTCCCACTTGCTCAACTCCCAACACGTCTGCCCAGATGCCAGATAGCATTTCCTGAATGGGAGTTGTCGGGGCAACAAAGGTGCGGGATTCGGGTTGCAGTTGGGGTGCTCTCAGGAGTGAGCGGTCGACTTTACCATTCGGTGTCAGTGGCAGGGTATCCATCATCACCAACGCTGAGGGCACCATATATTCGGGCAACTGCTGCTTCAAGAAGTGGCGTAGCTCACTAATTGTTGGTGCTGTTTCCGGTTGAGTCACAACGTAGGCCACCAGGCGCTGATCGCCTGGGACGTCTTCGAGTGCGATGACGAAACTCTGGAGCACATCTGCGTGGCTCTCTAGTGTAGCCTCTATTTCTCCCAGTTCGATGCGGAAACCGCGAAGTTTTACCTGGTGGTCAATGCGACCGATGTACTCGATATTACCATCTGCGAGGTGCCTGGCTAAGTCACCCGTCTTGTATAAGCGTGCTCCTGGTTCATTGCTAAAAGGGTTGGGAATGAACGCTTGAGCTGTTAACTCTGGACGGTTGATGTAACCTCTAGCTAGGGCAGCACCCCCAATGTACAACTCCCCAGAGACACCGATGGGCACCGGCTCCAAGTGTTTATCTAACAGGTAGATCTGGGTGTTAGCAATGGGGCGACCGATGGGGACAATTTGTCGCTCACTTGTGCGCTTGCAAGTCCAGGAAGTTGCATCGATGCAAGCTTCAGTGGGTCCGTAGAGATTGTGCAGTTCCGCATTTATATTATTCGCAAAGAAGTGCTTTTGGAGTTCGGCAGGCAAGGCTTCGCCGCCACAAAAGACATGTCTCAACGAGTTGCAGGTCTGGAAGTCTCTCGACTCTAAGAGCGATCGCAGCAAGGATGGGACAAGTTTAAGACTAGTGACCTTCTGTTGGGCAATCACCTTAACGAGATCAGCACTGTCTTGATGGCCCCCTGGTCTGGCTATGATCAACTGCGCTCCCACCAACAAAGGTGCGTAAAACTCCCAGACCGAAGCATCGAAGCTAAACGGAGTCTTCTGTAGGACTCGGTCTGCCTCGGTCAGGGGGAAAGACGTCTGCATCCAGAACATGTGATTGCAAATTGCCTGGTGAGAGATCATCACTCCCTTGGGCTTTCCTGTAGATCCCGATGTGTAAATCACATAGGCCAAGTTTTCGATCTTAACCCTACCGACCGGATGCTCCTGGCTCTCGTGAGAGATTACCTTCCAGTCTGTATCCAAGCAGATGACGTGCGCTTCATGCGATTGTAGCCCTGCTACCAACTTTTTCTGAGTCAATAGCACCGGCACCTGTGCATCTGACAACATGAAGCTTAATCTTTCCTGGGGATACGCTAGGTCTAAAGGCAAATATGCCCCACCGGCCTTGAGGATGCCCAACAGTCCAATTACCATCTCCAGAGAGCGCTCTATACAGATGCCCACCACCACCTCTGGTCCTACACCCAGATTAAAATGTAGGTAATGGGCCAGCTGATTGGCTCGATTGTTCAACTCTCGGTAGGTCAGCTGCTGAGTATCAAACACCACCGCCACCGCATCCGGGGTTCGTTCCACTTGGGCTTCAAACAGATGATGAATACACGCATCCTGGGGATAGTTTGCCCAGGTGTTATTCCAGTCGACGAGCAGAGTAAGCCGTTCGGCTACAGTTAAAAGAGGTAAATCTGACAGGCGTTGATTGGGATTGGCAACCATCCCCTCCAGTAATGCCTGGAAATGTGCTGCCATTCGGTTAATTGTGGTGGCATCTAACAAGTCGATGTTGTATTTCCAAACACATTTGAGCACTTCATCTACATTAAATATCGTCAAAGCGAGATCAATAGCAGCTCCCCTTGACTCTGGAATGAAGGACTCCACAATCAACTTTTTGGTATCCACCAGCGATATTTCTAGCTCCTCACTCCGGCGTGATTGATCTAAGATGAATCTCACCTGATGCAGATGTGAGCTACCGCAACCGCTACGCGATCCCAGTCGTTCGGCCAGTAGAGGTAAGGGATAATCCTGATGTTCTAAAGCGCCTAGCACATTTTGGCGTACCCGGTAAAGCAACTCCTGAAATGTAGGATTTCCAGAAAGATTGGCTCGCAAAAGCACTAAATTTACAAAGAAACCAACAATACTTTCAAATTCTGCTAGACTCCGACCAGCCATCGGTGAACCGATTAAAATGTCTTCAGTACTGGTGTAGCGAAACAAGAGAACTTGGAATGCTGCCAGCAGGATAATGTAAAGGGTAACGCCAGAAGACTTGGCCAATTTCTTGAGCTTATGGGTCAGTTTTTCTCCCAGTTGAAAAGAGTAGGAAGCACCGTTATAGGTTTGAACTGGCGGTCTTTGTCGAGCCGTTGGCAGATTTAGCACTGGTAAATTACCTGCTAGCTGCTTCTGCCAATAATCCCATAGCCGCTCTCCTTCAGCGCCAGCCAGCATTTGGGCTTCCCACCGTGCATAATCTGTATATTGCAGGCTCTGGGGTGGAAGTGATGCCTGAGTACCTGCTTTTATTGCTTCATAAAGCAGACTGAGTTCATTGACAATTAGTTCCAATGACCAGAAATCCACCGCTATGTGGTGTACTGTTATTAAAAGAATCAGCTTCTTTGTTGAGAAGGAATCTGTTACAAAGTGTCGGATTAACAGATTTACACGCAATACAGGACCTAGTTCCAGGTCAAAAGGGCGATCAACTTCTTGAACCAACCAGTTGTTGAAATCGTCTTCACTACAATTGAAAGCTTCTGTTACCTCAAAGGGAACTTTTTGGTGTTCGTGAATCTGCTGAACGGGTTCGTCACCATGTTGGGTATAGGTAGTCCTCAAAACTGGATGGCGCTCAATTAAGGTTTCAAACGCCTGTTGGAGAGCTTGAATTTCTAAATTTGAATGAAGATGTGCTGCATATGCAACGTTGTAAGCTGGGCTATCAGGTGCCAGTTGATAAAACAACCAAAGTGCCCGTTGACCGTGGGAGAGAGGATAAGTTTTAGCAATTTCAGCCCGATGACGCAGCAGTTGTATAATTTCTGGCTTGTATTGCTTAATCTCAGTTAATATTGCCGGAGTGAATACATCTTGGGGAGCTCGATAGCGCAGTTTATCGCCATCAACCCACAATTGGGCATCCTTTGCTGCAAGCTCTTGGAGAAAGTCAACTAAATTCATAATTCACCCTCTATCCAACTGTGTTGGCTTGATTTAGCTATCGATGTAACACATGCAACAGAGGTAGAGCGAATCTCTGTCAGTTGCCTGCTCACATGTGTTGCTATGCTGGCGACACTCTGACCCTCCATAAATTTTACTGTTGGTATGTCCACTCCCAACTCAGTTCTGACTCGGTTTTTTAGTTCAATCACCATTAAGGAGTCAAGTCCCATATGGTTTAAAAGTTCATTTACGTCTAATTGCGGTGGATTCAAACCTAAAACTTTAGCAATCTTATCCTGAAGATAAACAGTTATAAGCTCTAGACTGCTTTCTGTTGAAGCTGTCTTTAACTGCTCTAAAAATTGGGGCAGTAGTTGGGCTTTTTGTTGCTCCGAAGAAGCGATTTGCTGTACTTTGTGAGCTAACTCAGAGATGAGAGCAGGATAGGCACCAAGTTGGAATTGTTGCAGGTACTTCGACCAGTCAACTTGCATCACTCCCACCTGAGCAGTATCTTGTTGTAGTAGTACTTCGAAGATTGCAAGCGCTTGCTGCGGTTCCATCGGGTTTACTCCTTGGGCTACCCACTGAGACTCGCGCCTGCTACCAACAGCCTGTGCCATCCCTACCATCGACCATGGTCCCCAGTTGATACTTAGCCCTGGCAAACCCTGCAGGCGTCGATAATGAGCCAGAGTATCTAAAAAGGCATTAGCCGCAGCATAGTTCCCCAAACCCGAAGCACCAAACATCGAGGCAACTGAAGAGAACAGCACAAAGAAGTCCAAAGGCAGGTCTTGTGTCAGGGTGTGCAAATTCCATGCCCCACTCACCTTGGGTGCAAACACTTTGGCAAACAGTTCCCATTGATGATCCACCACAAGTCGGTCTTCAGAAATACCCGCAGAATGGATAATGCCTCGCAATTGCGGCATAAATGTTTTGATTTGAGCCAGTACCCTAGCAACCTGTTCTGTTTGAGATACATCAGCCTGGACTACTACAACCTGAACTCCAGTCTGCTCAAGTGCCTTCAGGGGTTTTTTAGCAGCGTCGGTAGGACTGCTGCGACTTAGCAGCACTAGGTGCTTAGCCCCATGCTCTACCATCCATTTGGCTACCAATAAACCAATCCCACCCAGACCACCTGTAATTAGGTAAGTGGCATCGGCAACGAGACGCAGAGGCTTTTGGACAAACTTGCTGCTGCGTATCAACTGGGCAACATATCGTTGTCCGTTGCGGAAAGCTAAAAGATTTTCACCTACAGGCTTTTGCGACCGAAGTTCCGCAAACAGGGCTTGTGCATTGTCATTTGCTAAGGGGTCAAGATCCACCAGAGTGCAGTTAAGTTCTGTATGCTCGTTTGCAATTACTTTACCGAGTCCCCACAAGGTTGACTGGGCTACGCCCGCAAGATTAGATTCTCTCCCTACTCGTTGTGCGCCCAAAGTCACAAGCCACAAAGCCGGAGGTTGAGTAAATTCCATCTCAACCAAAGATTGGGTTAGGAATAAGGCGCTACCACATACTGCCTGGGAGGCAACATCTAAGTTAGCTATTGTTAGGGCACCTGCCTCTATTGCATCTAAGCTCCACAGATACACCACCCCTAGGATGGGAGGCTTAGCTATTTTCACTACCTCCAACAGCAATCGCTGAAAGTCGCCTAGGTTTTCTGGGTTTATCCTAAACTCTTGCTCTGCGATTTGTTCATACTCAATACCTGGGAAGACTAGGGTACAAATCCCTTCGAGTGAGCGTAGGAGTACACCCAACTGCTGACCAATTCCTTGACTGTCAGCAAAAATTAGCCAACTGCCCGAGTGAGTTTTGGTTTGCTTTGGTTTAGCTGCCTCAGCTTGATCTACAATCACTGCCTGTTGAGATAAAGTTTCTTGATTGTCGTAAGTTGGGAGAGAAGTCTACTGAGGTTCCATGGTCACACTTTACCAATCCAATTGATTGATAAAAGTCGTGTGAATTTCCCCAAGTGTGGACGATATTATAAACTGGTAGGTTTTGATACTTTTACCTTGATCTTATGTACTGAGCTTTTATAAAAGCTTAACTACCTGTAACAACTTTGACAATCGGTAAAAATCACAGGAAAATCATTAAAAAACTATAGAAAAGTCATAATTGCTTAAGAGCGAAGTTCTAGTCGGAAACGAAAAATTCTCGTCAACTGCGGCAAACGGAGAAATTCGCCCGATGAACCCACCAGGCTGCATTTAGTCGGGTGGCAGTTGCTCGCTCTGACGTACCTGAGGCCGCCATTCTAATTCGTAGAGCCAATCAAGCAGAGACTCCTGTGGGGTACTCAGCAGGGCTTCACGACTCGCTTGGCTTAGCTGCAGACCCTGCACTGTCGCTATCAACTGTCCATCTTCGGCAAACAGATTTAGGTCGGCAGTCAGGGTCAGCTGATTCAAATCCAAGACTTGCCGCATCTGGGCATAACTCCAGAGGCGAGTGCTAGTACGACTGTAGACACAAAGGCGCTCTAAACCCACCAGCACCCAAGGTTGATCCCAGCCATCCTCAGGTAAGGTAGCTCCTAAAATCTGGAAGCAGGCATCAAGTAGCACCGGGTGCAGCTGATAATCTCCAGCCTCTGCAATCAATTCCTCTGGCAACCGAATCTCGCCTAAAGCTTTTCCATCATGCCCCCAGAGCTGTTCAATCGCTTGGAACCTGGAACCATAATCGATTCCCCGCTTTCGGAACTGTTGGTAATAGTCTTTAACAGATATTTCTTCATACTGGGCTTGCAAAGTTGCCAATTCTCCCAAAGGGAATTCTCTTTCCCCCTGCTCCCCCTGCTCCCCCTGCTCCCCCTGCTCCCCCTGCTCCCCCTGCTCAAGAGCTTCTACAAGAACTTTCCCAGAAGCATGGATGGTCCAGGATGGCTCTGAGTTTTCTTCATCTGTTGTGGAGAGGCTAAAAATCTGGAAGAAATACCCACTACTCCCTTCAGGGGTCAAAATTAACTGCACCGTCTTGGCTCCATCTTCTGGCAGAATCAGGCTTTGCTGAATCGAGACTTCCTCCAGAACCAAATTGTTTGATTTGAAAACAGTAGCCCCGGCAGCCAAGACCATTTCTAAATACGCTGTTGCTGGCAGAATGGCTGTCTGAAAGACGCGATAGTGCAAGAGAAAAGCTGGTGAATCTTGGCTGATTTGGGACGAAAACTGAATCTCTTTGTTTTTGAGCGCTGCTGAATGCACCCGTTCACCAACTAAAGGGTGAAGGCTCTTGCTGCTGTCAGCAGTTGTTGACGGTAAGGCTCTTTTCTGCTCATATTCAGCTTTCTCCACCCAATAGCGCTGTCGTTGGAATGGATAAGTCGGCAGTTGGAGACGGCGACGGGGATAGTCCAGATCAAAGCCAGACCAGTCTACGGGCACCCCACGCACGTATAATTCCCCCAAACTCTGTAGCAAAATCTGCCAATCCGGCTGCCCTTGACGCAGACTGGGTAGCAAAACTATCACTTTTTCTGAAGTGTGGTCATGAATGCCCCTCTGCTCCCTTGTCCCCTTGTCCCCTTGTCCCCTTGTCCCCTTGTCCCCTTGTCCCCTTGTCCCCTTGTCCCCTTGTCCCTCTGCACATTACGACACCAATACTCAGGGGTCACTATCTCAGCCGTGGCGAGTTGTCCAGTGACATTGGAAATTAAGTCTATCCGTGGGGATGAATAGGTAATATCTGAGGCGACCCCCTCAAAAGCCGCCAGCATCGGCTCCATCACCATCTCACCGTCTTGATGCACCTGCATCAGACGAGCCCTCGCGGCAATCAGCTTCAGTCCATCTTCCCAGCTGAAAACCCCAGCCACACAAGCGGCGACATATTCCCCCACACCATCACCCATAACTACAGAGGGTTCTATGCCCCAGGACTTCCATAACTCGACCAGGGCATACTCTAGGGCAAATAGGGCGGTTTGAGCGTAGACATGCTGATCTAGGAGGTTCGGGAAGGAAAGATTTACAACCAGACTGTCTGTCTGTACAATCTCCCCTTGTCCCCTTGTCCCCTTGTCCCCCTGCTCCCCCTCGCTGGGATACAAAACTTCAAGCAGCGGTTTTTCCAGATAGGGACGTAGAATTTCATTCGCATTGTCGAGGGTTTGGCGGAAAGTGGGCGCTTGTTCGTAGAGTTGGCGTCCCATGCCTACGTACTGCGAACCCTCACTTGCGAATAAAAACACCAATAGAGGGCGCTTCCTGCCTTGTACCTGGCCACTTGACAGTCCGGCGGTCTGCTTCCCGGCAGCGAAAGCAGCCAGCTTCTCGCGCAACTGCACGGTAGATTCAGTGATGATGGCTAACCGATGGTCAAAATGCGATCGCCCCGTATTGGCAGTGAAGCAAACATCTGCCAGGGATGCCGTTGGATGGTCTGTTAAGAACTCCTCATAACATCGTGCTAGCGTCAAGAGAGCCTTCTCACTTTTGGCTCGCAGGGTAAGAAGGTGCAGGGGGCGTGACCTGTCACTTACACCGAGGGTAGGAGCGGGCGCTTCTGCCAAAATTACATGGCAATTGGTGCCACCAAAGCCAGATGAGCTTACCCCAGCCAATCGGCGCTCTGTACCAGCAGACCAAGACTGGCGCTCGGTAGGGATCGATAATGTTGTCCCTTCCAGAGAAATATATGGATTCAACTGTTTCAGGTGCAGGTGGGGTGGGATCTCCTGATGTTGCAGCGAGAGCACAACTTTGATTAGGCTAGCAATACCAGCCGCCGCTTCCAAGTGACCGATATTGGTCTTAACCGAGCCAATCCAACAGGGCTGGTCTGGGGAACGGCCCTGCATCAGCACTGCTTTTAGGGATTGCACCTCGATTGGATCTCCCAGAGAGGTGGCAGTGCCGTGGGCTTCGACTAAGCTGATCTGTGCTGGTTCCACCCCAGCGTTTTCCAGGGCTTGGTGGATGACCGCCTGCTGGGAAGAGCCGTTAGGCGCTGTCAGCCCATTACTGCGACCATCCTGGTTGATTGCAGAGCCTCTAATGAGTGCCTGGATATTGTCTCCATCCCTGAGGGCATCAGAGAGACGCTTGAGTACCACTAGGCCGCAGCCCTCCCCCCGTACATAACCGTCGGCGTCGGCTGAGAAGGTCTTACAACGACCATCGGCAGCCATCATCCGTGCTTGAGAAAAGGTTATGGTCAACTCTGGGGACAGAATTAAATTTACCCCACCAGCTATAGCCAGATTGCATTCCCTATTGTGTAAACTCTGGCAGGCCAGATGCACTGCGACTAGCGACGAGGAGCAGGCGGTATCCACTGCTAGACTTGGCCCCCGCAAATCCAGCACATAGGACAGGCGGTTGGCTGCGATGCTGAGGGCATTACCAGTACCTGTGTACGCATCGATGCTAGCAGAATCCGAGAACGCCAACCGAGAATAGTCACTGCTGCTGATGCCGATGAATGCACCCGTTTGGCTGCCAGCAAGCTTATCCTGTGCAATTCCTGCGTTTTCTAGTGCCTCCCAAGCCACCTCCAGCAGCAGCCGTTGCTGGGGGTCCATGCGCTGTGCCTCTCGTGGAGCAATCCCGAAGAAGTGGGGGTCGAATTGGTCTACTTTCTCTAAGAATCCGCCCCAACGGGTGCTCATTTTCCCGATGGACACTGGATTTGAGTCGTATAAGGTGTTAATATCCCAGCGAGCCGCTGGCACCTCAGTGATGGCATCCACCCCGGAGCGCAGCAACTGCCAGAAAGCTGCGGGGTCTTTAGCACCAGGAAAACGGCAACCCAGGCCAATGATGGCGATCGCTTCGGTTTGTGTCTTACGATCTTCATCGACATGGAATGTTCTCGAAACATCAGGAGCCTCGGCTAAATATTTCGCCAAAACTTCGATGGAGGGATAATCATACACCAACGTGGGAGAAAGCCGACGTCCTAGCCAATTCTCTAGATCACCTGAAAGGCTTACCGCTGCCACGGAATCTAGACCGTAGCGGGCGAAGGGCTCCCGAACATCTATATCTAGGGGATTTACCCGAAGCCGCTCACCAATCTTAGAAACTAACCAGGCTTGAATAGCTTCCGCCGTCTGAGGCTGATGCTGATACCTCTCGGTTTCCCCAACAACACTGTTGCCAGGTTTAGAGTCCTTGTCCGAAAAGTATTGATATACCACCTCTAGTCCACCTGCTTTGAACCCTTTCCGGCAAGCATGGCGTTGGATTTTGCCGCTGGAAGTTTTTGGAATACTCCCAGTCTTAAGCAGCAACACAGCATAAACTTCCAGCTCGTGCTGCTCCACCACTGCCTGGCGGATGGCCCTAATTACCTGATCAAAGTCTAGATTGCGGAGGTAACTACGTTCCACTTCTTGAGCGATCGCCAGTTGCTCTTCACCGTCCATCTCGACGGAAAAGGCTGCGCCGCAACCTGGGCGTAAAGCCGGATGACTGTTCTCTACAGTTAGTTCAATGTCCTGGGGATAATGGTTGCGACCCCGAATGATAATCACATCCTTAAGGCGACCAGTGACGAACAGCTCTTGCGCCATCAAAAATCCCAAGTCACCCGTGCGCAAAAATGGCCCCTCGCCGGTATTTGCTAGATAGGCATGGAAAGTCTGTTCCGTCTCAAGCGGTCGGTTCCAATAACCCTGAGCCACACTCAAGCCTGAAACCCAAATCTCTCCCACTTTGTCAGATGGACACTTGGTTAAGGATTCGGGATCGACGATAACTATTTTCTGTTCTAACCAGGTTCTACCAAGTCCTACAAGTTTTCGGGTGTCTTGTTGTTCACTGGCAACTTGAAGCACCTGGTTTTGCGATAAAGCTTCCCCCGACACATGGTACACAACAGGCGGAGCCGTTTTCAATCCACCGGACACTAATAAAGTGGTCTCAGCCATCCCGTAGCAGGGGTAAAATGCTTTCTTGGCGAAGCCACAGGATTCAAAAGCGGCTACAAACCTCTCTAGCGTCTCGGCACGGATGGGTTCAGCTCCATTGAAAGCAACTTGCCAACTGCTTAGATCAAGACTCGCTCGCTGTTCAGGCTTAATATTGCGAATACACAAGTCATAAGCAAAATTCGGTCCGCCGCTGGTAGTAGCTTTGTAGCGGGAAATCGCCTGCAGCCAGCGCCAAGGCTTTTGTAGAAAGTCTACCGAAGACATAAGTGCGACTGGGAACCCGCCGTAGAGAGGCTGCAGCACCCCGCCAATCAACCCCATATCGTGGTAGGGGGGCAGCCAGATTACACCCTGGCTGTTAGGTGTATGACCGAAACACTTGTGGATCGAGGCCAAATTATGCAAAAGGTTACCGTGGCTCACCATGACACCCTTGGGTGTACCCGTAGAGCCCGAGGTGTACTGGAGAAAAGCCAGTGTGTCGCCCAGCACTGCCGGTTCTTGCCAAGCCCCCGCCAGGTCGTTGGCAATGTTATCGGTGGTCAACCAGCGCAACGCTGCCAATTCAGGATTCTGGGCCAACCGACCCTCTATGTTGGTCAATAGGAATGTAGTGGTGAGTGCCACCTTAGCTTGGGAAGAAGCCACAATCGCCAGCAGCCTGGACATCGAATGATTAGGCCGAGGTGGATAAGCAGGAACAGCTACAACCCCGGCATACAAACATCCAAAAAAGGCAGCAATAAACTCCAGTCCAGGCGGGTAGAGAAGCAAGGCACGCTTACCAGTAGCCCCCATACTCTGAAGTTGCGATGCGATCGCTCGTGAAAATCGATCCAACTCTTGATAACTTAGTCTGGCTGCTTCTGTTTCTCCGTCAAGCAAAAAAATAAAAGCTGTTTTTTCAGGCTGACTCCGGGCTCTTTCGCCCAGAAGCTCCACTAACGTAGAAAACTCCATCCTCAATCTTGATGATTCATCGAATGTCAAAATAAGTAAACCTCTTGAACTATCTAACTTTTGTTCGAGAGAAGGCGCTGCCCCGAATCAGCTGTTGTGTCCTTGTTTCAATAAGAGAGGATTTATCTATCGGGTTTCCCTTGGAGCCTAAGAGAGCATCTTCATAACGAGTAGGTTTTCTCTCTATATAAAATATGGTATTTATTTTTCTGAAGTCGGTATTGAGTCATACAAACTTTTGAAAACCGATTAAATAATGGAAGCTATTGTCAAGCACGGAAACTAGCAGCGGTCTTATTTTCTCCCTGCGGCATCAGAGATTTTTGTAGTAGCGGATACTGTTGGCGAATCCATACACCTGCTTTCATGATCTGTAATCAGCTATGACATCTCAAGTATTTCTGGAGATTTATCGCACTTCGTGCTTCAGTCCTCATGGCTTGCTCGCCCACCACTAAATAATAGACATCTTCAATTATGTATTTACCACTCTGGTCCGGCAGAGATTATCCCTTGGGGGCGACCTGGGATGGGAAAGGTACAAACTTTGCTTTGTTCTCGGAAAATGCAACGGGTGTCGAGCTTTGTTTGTTTGATAGAAAGGGAAAGGAGACACGCCTGCTCCTGAATGAGTCCAGCAACTTTGTCTGGCACGGCTATGTACCGGGGGTGGGACCCGGCCAACTGTACGGTTTCCGAGTGCATGGCCCTTACGCACCGTCTGAAGGTCATCGCTTCAACCCTGCCAAACTCTTGATTGACCCCTATGCCAAGGCGATTGATGGCGATCTTGTGTATGGACCGGAAATCTTTGGGTACCCTTTAGACGCTCCTGAAAAAGACCTAACTTTGTCTAATCTCGATGACTCTCATCTGATCCCGAAGGCTGTTGTGATCGATGAGTCCTTTGATTGGGGGAATGACCAGCTGCTGCAAATACCGTGGCAAGAAACTATCATTTATGAGACCCATGTGAAGGGCTTTACCAAGCTGCACCCAGATATCCCTGAAGCCCTGCGCGGTACCTATGCTGGACTGGCTCATCCAGCAGCGATCGCGCATCTCCAGTCTATTGGGATCACAGCGGTTGAGCTGCTACCTGTTCAGATCTTCCTGTCTCGTCCGGGACATCTCGTTAACAAGGGGCTAAGCAATTACTGGGGCTACGATTCCATCAACTATTTTGCCCCCGACACTGGCTACAGTGCGGACAAGACCCTGGGGGGTCAGGTACTCGAGTTCAAGCAGATGGTCAAGGCTTTGCATACTGCCGGGATCGAGGTGATCCTAGATGTAGTCTACAACCACACTGGAGAAGGCAATTACTTAGGCCCCACTCTGTGTCTTCGAGGCATCGACAATGCCGTTTACTACCGTCTGGTACAAGATAATCCTCGTTACTACATCGACTTTACAGGTTGCGGCAATTCCTTAAACGTGTGCCATCCGCAAGTCCTGAAGTTAATTATGGACAGCCTACGGTATTGGGTGCAGGAGATGCATGTAGATGGCTTTCGCTTCGATCTGGCATCGGCTCTGGGGCGAGAGCTAGATGTAGTTGATAGCCTGTCAGCTTTCTTTGACATCATCCACCAAGACCCTGTTCTATCTCATGTGAAGCTAATTGCCGAACCCTGGGATGTTGGCGAAGGCGGCTATCAAGTCGGTAAATTCCCTCTCCTCTGGTCTGAGTGGAATGGCAAGTATCGTGATACAGTAAGGGACTTCTGGCGAGGTGAGAATGGCAAATTAGCAGAATTTGCCTATCGTTTCACCGGCAGCTCTGACCTGTATGAGAATAATGGGCGGCGACCGCATGCCAGTATCAACTTCATCACAGCCCATGATGGCTTTACTCTGAACGATCTCGTGAGCTATAATGATAAACACAATTTTGCTAACGGGGAAGAAAACCGAGACGGGGAAAGCTACAACTGCTCCTGGAACTTTGGGTTCGAAGGTGAAACAGATGACCCGGAAGTGCTGCACTTGCGGGAACGACAACAGCGGAACTTCTTGGTAACCCTGATGCTGTCCCAGGGCGTACCTATGTTGCTGGGAGGGGACGAACTAGGTCGGTCGCAACAGGGCAATAATAATCCCTACTGCCAAGACAATGAGATTTCCTGGTTAGACTGGGATTTGCCAGATAAAAAAGCAGAGCTTTTGGACTTTACCAGTCAGCTAGTCTACTTTCGCTCTTCACATCCGATATTTCGGCGAAGCAAGTGGTTTCAAGGTACCAACCGCAGTGGCTTAAGTGATATTGGTTGGTTCAATCCCGATGGCAGCGAGATGACACAGAAGCATTGGCACAACAGTTTGGCAAAGGCCATAAGTGTTTTCTTGAACGGAGAAGAAATTGGCATCCAGAGTTCCCGAGGAGGGCGCATAGTTGATGATAGCTTTCTCTTGTTCTTTAACGCCCACTCGGAAATGATTGAATTTATCCTACCAAGTGGACTACAGGCATCGGAGTGGGGCGTTGTAATTGACACCAACGAGCCTCGCTTCTTTGAAGGAGGGAATTTTTACAAAGGCAGCTTCCCTGTGCGAGTTGAAGCGCGGTCGCTGGTAGTGCTACGCCGTGCGGGATGACAAGCCTGAGTTTCGAGAGAGGCAGAGCAAACAAGGTTTGTTCACAAGGAACTTAATTTTGAGAATTTAGCTCTGACACTTTCTCAGAGCCCCGAAACTCATACTGAGGCAACGGTATTATTTGGTTACCTTGTTTTTGCAGTGCAGCAAGCAACTGGGGTCTAACTTTATTAGCCCATAGCTCAAAGTCAAAACTCTCATCGTTGCCACTCAATAATGCCTCTAGAAGCCTATCGTGTAGTTTTCTTTCTATTTTGGTATTCATTTCGACCCGTTGATAACAGCCTATGAATACTCTGAAATAAGCAGTCATGGGTATACCTATATCTTGAGACGTAATATTTTTATACCAATGCAATAAACGCAATTTAACTATGGGTTTTGGGCATCCTGGCTGATTGCACCTTACTCGGCGTACCAATCCAACGCCATTGTTCAATGCAATCCGGTTAGCAGTGAGCGTGCCTCCAGCCATAGAGCTCGCTTCGCCGTCTAGCGCCTGATGCCTAAAAACAGGTATTCTTGTTCTGTTCTTAGAAAAATTCTTGGCAGCAACACGATGCGCATCAGGTCAAACAGTATTTTCTCCAGTGGGGAGCTAGCGACTGCTAAGCGTTTGCAAAATCTTCACTGCATTTTTACTAGTCTTTACTATCTCTAAACCTAATCTCTATTTAAATAAGTAAGACTGGAGAAGCTTCAAAAACTTTGAGCTTAAAACGATTAGTCTAAACTCCATCAGCAAGCTAGCTTGTACCAATTCCTAGTAGTTGGGATGGCGAGGATTGACACATTCATAAACGTACAGCACACTAAACTTAAAATGTGCGCTACTACCGAAGACCAAACATATCAATCGTACATGAGTCATGAAAACAACAACTGCTGACTCGTTAACGCACCAGCGGCTACGATGGGTCAACTATACCAAAGGTGTTGGCATTTTCCTGGTAGTTTTTGGCCATACGCTCCGCAGTCTAGTCGACAGTTCAATACTCGAATCATCAACCGCAGTGCGCGCCAGCGATGACTGGATTTATGCCTTCCACATGCCGCTGTTCTTTTTCCTTTCGGGGCTGTTCATTCATCGCTCGGCATCAAAGCCACTGATAGAGTTCGTGGTCGACAAGCTGAGGGCGATCGCGTATCCCTATATAGTCTGGTCGGTGCTTCAGAGTGTCCTTCAGGCCATGGCGTCCCGCTATACCAATAGTCAGGCTTCGTTCGCCGACTTATGGCGAATTGTCTACCAACCGGTGATGCAGTTCTGGTTTTTATACACGCTGTTCGTTATCATGTTGGCCTACGCGATCGCCCACAAGCTTCGTGTCCCCCCCATCCTATTTCTAATTCTCTCGATTTTATTCTACTACCTGCCGGGAAATATCAATTTGGGTTCCTGGGGGGTCTTGTATTTAGTCAAGAACTCTGCATTATACCTCGCGCTAGGCGCGCTGGTTGGCAGCAGCAGAGCAATGTCAGAGTGGCGTCGGCTCAAAACCCCGACCTTACTGATCGTAACGATCTGCGGATTTCTGGCAGTCGGGCTGGCTGTTTGGTTCAATGTGGCGGATGGACAATTCCCCAAGCCCGAAGTGGCTGTGTTTGGAATTGGTGCCTCGGTGGCTTTAGGGATTCTACTGGAGAAGTTGAACGCCACCGGCTTTGTGGAGCAGTGGGGACGCTTGTCGCTGGAAATTTACGTGGCTCATACAATCGCTTCAGCAATACTGCGGATTGTGCTCCAAAAATTATGCGGCATTTACGAGCCGATCACGTACCTTGTAGTCGGGACGGCAGTAGGCATTTACGCGCCGATTGCGCTCAAGACAATTTGCGATCGCATCGGGTTCTGGTATATGTTTAGAGGTCCTCAGATCCTAGTCAAACGCCATCAAATATAAGCGCGTATTTCCACGGCAACGAGAACCCAAGCTAGCTGCCGCTATGGTTCTATTCATGGCGATTTACGGCTGTGCTTGGTCACCGATGCGTGTCTAGCTTTCTGCGCCTGGAGCTTCTTCCATAGAGTTTCTCGATCAGCTTTAGGCGGAGTAGCAGCAATACGAGCAAAGAGTTCTCGATTCTTTTCTTCCCAATATCGTCGGACTTCCTCCGCTGTTTTTAAAATTTCTTGATACTCAGATTCCACTTCAGCGCGATTTCTCTCAATGTAGATTAACGCTACATCAAGTTGCTCTTCCGTCAATGGAAGCCAGTTCAAGATTAGCTGTGGTGGTCTTCCCATTGCGAGATGCTCCATCACGTCGTACAAGGTAATGCGTGTTGCGGAGATTGTCAGCCCACGCTCAGTACGAACAATAGCTGACTGACCATTAGATGCTGGAGTCATACCGATTGCTTTCTAGAATCTATCTCTATAGTACCTTACATAAAAAACAATATGGGCGTTGCCCACCCTCAATCTTTAGGGAGTGATATGGAAGTAGTGGTGAGACAGAACCATTGTCCAGTAAGTATCGTGTAGAATATTAGCTAATGCAATTAAATCCTAAATAATTACCAATAAATTATTATTTTTTATTAAAACTATTTTGGCATTTTTACTTTTATTATTTAGGGTGCTGTTGTCTAAAATAGCACGAGAGTCGGTAAAATTATCCCAGGATAAGTGTGAATAACTCTCAGAACGAGTCTGTCCTGCCTGTGGTTCTAAGCAATGGCGGCACAGCAGTTTTTATATTGGTTTATATGGGCTTTCCCTGGGTCAATTTCATGGATGGGTATGCGCATCTAGTGGCAGAGTTAATGAGACTAAATCTCAATAAACAGAAGTATTATCAAAAGGGTCAGAGGGCTATGGAGCTTATCCTGTCTGTATTATAGCTTCTCTATCGCCCCGTTAGGTTGTCTGAACTGCCGCTCACAGTCAAATCGACCGGGCTGGTCTCGGCGTCATAAACCGTGAGTTCAAAATACCAACGGTTTACAAAACCATGAAACCCTCTTTTGTACCACTGTATATTCACCGAAATAATTTTGCGGGGGCCAAATGATTCAGTGAATATACACTTTGACACAGAAAGTGGTAGTGGGAAAATTATTGTAAATGAGAGGCACTGCTTAATCACATGAGCAAGTTTTATCTTACAGGTATTATTATTGAAATATTGTTTGTTAGTAACACCAGCAAAGCTTCTGCAGCTCTAATAACTTTTGATGAGCAAGGATTAGTTATCCCATCTTATGGTGCTGCTGCTGGCTCCGCTAAACAAATTAATGTTCCAACCACTTCAACTGGGTGACTACTGGCAAGTTTGGTTGAAGCGTTTAGTTAATTATTGGGAGTAACAAGACACACCAGTGGCAGCAGAGGCGTTGGATATGATCCGCAATGAATACTCAACAGTCCGGTAAAAAGCCGCTTTCGTGTTCCTGGTAAAAGACTGCCCCCTAGAATCGCCTGCAATGCCCTTGTTTTTCCCTCTGTTTGTGATTAACTGCTGCTTGCTCCCCCTTTGAATGAATACAAGATATTAGTGAAGAAGAAAGCGTTGAAATACCACTTGGCCTTGGGCCGTTCGATTGACCTAGAGGGTATAGCCCGAGATGCTCAAGCGCACAAATGCCCCCGACACGTGATGTGGGAGCTGAGCCAGCGACTTGGGGCGATGATCCATCGACCGGGAGCGTATCCGATATTGCCTTTAGACAGGATGCGCGCCAAGATTATAGGTCGGCCCGCTCATTGGGCGCTCGCCCGCGCTTTGTCCTCACAGCTTAAGAGTGACGATCTGATATTCTGCACTGGCGAAGACGTAGGCATACCTATCGCTACACTTTGCAGTGAAGAGCGGGAGCGACCAAAAATCGTCGTATTTATCCACACTATAAACCGACCGCGTGCTTGTTTGGCGTTGAAGCTGTTCTGCGTATCAGACCGGATTCACCTGTTCGTGACCAGCGCCCGTCCTCAGGCTGATTTCCTCCGCCGCTACTTGCGGCGGCCCGAAACCCGCATCTACATGCTCCCTGAGCAGACAGACACTACCTTTTTCACACCGGGTCCTGCCTTACCAGACAAGTCGCGTCCGATGATTGTGAGCGTAGGACTGGAAAAGCGGGACTACCGGACCCTTGCCGAAGTAACCTGGGATCTAAATGTCGACGTGAAGATTAGCGCTTTCTCCCAAGACGTGCCCCTATTGGCACGGGCGTTCCCAAAAACTATGCCAGACAATATGTCCTGTCGATTCTACGAATGGCCTGAGTTGGTGCAACTCTACCGCGACGCCGACCTAATTGTAGTTAACCTTTTAGAGAGTAAAGACAGTGCCGGCATTACCACTCTGCTCGAGGCCATGTCCTGCCGACGACCAGTGGTGATAACCCGGACTCAAGGCCTGATGGAGTATCTTGCCACCCCAGGTACCGTAACCAGCATCAAGCCGGGCGACTCTGCCGGATTGCGGCAAGCGATCATCACTCTGTTAAACAATCCCCAGGTGGCCTCTGCACAGGCCCAGCGTGGCTACGAACTCGTCCTAAAGCATTACAACAGCGAGCGCTACATCGAGGCCCTCGCCACACAAATTGCATTATTGTAGCCTCTGGGGTGGCTAAGGCGAACGCACCTAAATTTATACGTGAGAGCTAAGTGGTATCCTAGAGGAATACTCTTTTCCAGAGAAAATAGTAGACTGGAATCCACCCGATGAAGCTGAAGCCCAAAATTACGATTGCTGACCACTTTGCTTAGATGAAAGACAAAGCGAGTTGAGCGGAGCCAACGACATAAATTAATCGATATTATTACGATAAGTTTCGAGCATTGCTTTTTGAATTGGAGCAAATCGATTAGCAATATAATGAAAGGAGAAGTAGTGGCAATTGACGGAAAAACTCTACGTCATTCCTATGATCATCTTCGGATAAAAGCGCTATTCATATGGTGAGACAGCGCTGCAGGAGGGTTTCCCTCCGTAGGCGACTGCGAACCCGAAGGGTGAGTACGTGGGCGAGGGCGAATCGACTTGTACGCAGGCATTGTAAAAGTTGATGATAAATCGAATGAAATTACAGCTCTCCCGGAGTTGGCTCTTGGTCTTGTCGCTAAATGGGTGCATTGTGACCATAGATGCCATGGGTTGTCAGCGGGAAATTGTCAAGCAAATAAGATGAGATAATGCGGATGCACTAAAGGAGAAATAAAGTTCATGACCTCGCAGTCACGGCGCTAGCCATCAGAAATCGTCACGCACTAAACCGCTTACCAAAAACATAAATAAGACCTGATATAATGTACGCTTATCGGAAGCTATATTCACACGCCGAAAACCCTGAACTCAGGCCGTGGCAATGTGTAACACACTATAGGAGGATAGCTTTCAAAAACAAAGGGGCGAGCGTGGAACAGTCGATGTTCTACATTCCCGAAATACAGTTTTCTCAAATTTTATCATCTGCTTAGACGTACGGGTGCCTCATCGACCGAGACTGCGGAACACTCCTTGACAACGGTAGGAATAATTCCTACCATAAAGGTAGACTCCTTGGAGCTTTGGTATGGCAACCGTCGAAAAAATCAGTGTGGCCCTTCCGCCCGACATGGTCGCGCTCGTACGAGACGCTGTTGAGAGCGGTGATTACGCGAGCGCGAGCGAAGTAATCCGAGAAGCCCTTCGGGCGTGGAAGTTCAGACGGAAGGTCGAAACGCTCGAAGCCGAAGAGCTCCGGGAACTCCTTCGGGAAGGTGCCGAGAGCGGCCCTGGCGTCGAGGCCGACATGGTCTTCGCACGCCTCCGAGCGAAGTACGAGAAGATGGCGAAATGAAGCTTGTCCTCTCGCCCAGGGCTGCGGAAGACCTAGAAGAGATCGGCGACTACATCGCCCGTGACAATCCAGAGCGGGCGCTCTCCTTTGTCGCCGAGATCGAGGCTCGATGCCGAAAGCTTCTCGCGGCACCAGAAGCATTTCCGGGGCGAGATGATCTTCTCTCCGGTGCCCGGATGGCGACGTACGGCCGATACCTCATCTTCTTCCGGGTGCTTGACGACACCGTCCGGGTCGAGCGTGTCATCCATGGTGCTCGGGAGCTCCGGGATCTCTTGTAGGTGTAGGGGCCGGTTGTGAGCGCCGCGTTGAGAAAGAAGCATTTAAAGGGGGTATGGCAACGATTCGTGTAAAAATGAGCCATTTGCGAGGCAATCTTACCTTACTGTTGAAAGTCCCAGCTTTAACGGATGGCTTGGGCAGATGCTTACTGCGATTTGGCGAACCATTCATAAAGGGGTTTGGGTAGTAATGAACCCATAAGTAACGCGCTTACTGTTCAGTTTTGTGAACAGCTCAAGCCTATAGATTCAAGGTCTGCTGTAACATCTACGGTAAAATATGACCACATGGTGACCACGTTACCCACAAGCATGATCTGAAAAGTGTAGGCATACGCGAGTTCAGGGACAAAGCTTCTCAATACTTAGCAAGTAACGAAGTCCTGGCGGTGAAACGGCACGGCAAGCTAGTGGGACTGACTATACATCCCAGTCAAGGAATCAGAGGATGAGGAAGTCCAACGAGCGATTGAGAACTTCAATTGAGGCAGCTTTTTCGGGCAGCAGGAGGCAGGCTGGCAGCGACCGACATGGGGTGACTCATTCTTCAGTCCAAGGAGATATGACACTAAACAATGAGTATCTCTCATCATGCCTCTCACCTTAAATCTCCTTTACTGGTCGCTTTTTCCCCAAAAGCCGTTCTCAAAGTGTTACCTGCTTTTGATCCATGCCCCTTTTTCCTTTCTTAATGACATAAAGAGTAGCATAGGCATAAAATGAACAAGTCCCATTTTTGGCTTGACTTCGATAAATATAAGTAATTTCTGATGATGATGGCTCTCCATAATATGGAATTAGATTCATATCAATAGCTAATGTATGCTTATTTTTTTTACCCCTTTAGGAATTCGACTTTTTAGGGCTGAGTTTAGTTGGGCTTCTAATTCTGAATAATCGCTAATTTTATTCAGATGGTATCTAATATTGTTGCTATACGGAATCTCTATTAATTTTTTTGCTGTTTCTTCAATTCTATAGCAATCCTAAATCATTTGTAAAAAATCACAATTGGTGATATGGTGAACATTGGCAGTAGTAATAGGGTACATGGCAGTAAAGATGGAAGAGTTGATAGAGTTCATTCAGGCGAACCCAGATTC
>JAABUX010001618.1_pt1 | contig 33603 bp, 31 predicted proteins | sample 5561851 | NCBI WGS metagenome assembly JAABUX01 (sample SAMN10711883, study PRJNA513361) | rock metagenome | isolation source: Antarctica rocks | place: Antarctica: Victoria Land, Richard Nunatak red sandstone | collected 2016-01-03
GGCAGCAGGCCGTCCAGGTAGCGCGGGAGGCTCCCAACGCCGAATTGTGGATGTTCGAGGACGGCAACCACGTCTGCCTCAACATGACCTACCGGTGGCGGCCGCAGGCGGCCGACTGGCTGGCCGAACGGCTGGCCAGCGACTGACGCTGGCGCCGGCTGGCGCTTAGCCCAGTCCGTCGTCCACGGGGTACTCTCCGGCTTCAGGTCCAGGCCGGAGTTGGCCACCTGCAGTTCCGCAGGACGGCGAAATCCTCATCCGTGCGGCCCCGCGCGACGGCGGCCTGAACCGGCTCGCGCGCGGCCGCGGCGACCGGCATCGGCACCTTCAGAGCCGGGCGGCGGCCATGCCCGGGTCGAAGTCCTTCTTCAGCAGCACCGGCGTGAACGTCGGGGCGAAATCCAGGTGCACGTATGCCGGGCTCTTGTACCGGGTGAACATCGAACCCATGACGCTGTTGTTGATGAAGTCCAGAAATCCCGCCCGGGACATGCCGGCTTCTCGGCCAGCACGGCGATCTCGGCCAGGTGCTGGCGACGACGCCCAGCATCAGGTTGTGGCAGATCTTGGCCAGCCGGACGAGCTCGCCGTCGCCGACGTAGCTGACGTGGCGCCCAGCATGGCAAGCAGGTGCTCCACCGCCAGGAAGGCATCCTGCGGCCCGGACACCACGACTGACAGCAGCCCCGCCCGGACCGACTTGCCGTTTCCGCTGACCGGCGCGGCGAGAAAGCTGACGCCGCGGGCGGCCGCCGCCTCGCGCACCCGTACAGAAGCCTTCATGGTGAAGACTACGTCCCGCCCAGCCAGCTGGGCCGGCTCGTCGACGAGCGTGACGCCCGCGGCGGCCAGCGGCTCCGCCTTGCTGCGGGTACGGTTCCACGCCGCGACGTCGACGCCCGCCCGGCCAAGGCGCTCTGCCAGCGGCTTTCCCATCCACCCGGTGCCGATCTAGCCGATCGACAGGAATGTACCGCCCATTTCGTGACCGCCCAGGCACCACCGCCGGTGCAGCGTCCTGACGCGTGAGCCACGTCAGTAAGGCCGCTCACGGCCGGGCCGCTCACGGCCGCAGCCACCTCCGCGGTGCCAGGCCCGCCACGCTGCCGCTGCTCAGCTCGCCGTGCTGCAGCCCGAGGGTCTTGAGAAATTTCTGCTGGCCCATCGCCAGTCCGATGAAAAACCCCAGTTCCACCAGTTCCGGCTCAGTAAAGTGCTGGTGCAGCTGCGTCCAGAGCTCGTCGTCGGCGAGCGAGGCATCCCAGGCAATGGCCTCAGCCCACCGCAGCGCGGCCTTCTCCCGCTCCGCCAGGACGGTCGATTCCCGGAACTCGATCACGTCGTCATACTCGCGCTCGGTGAGGCCGCCGGCCGCGGCGATATGCGAGCGCTGCCCGGCGCAGTAGCCGCAGTCCAGGCTCCTAGCGATAACGACGCGGGCCAGTTCCTTAATGTTGTGGTCCAGCACCCCCTCGCGGAAGGTGCGCTGCCACGCCTGCGAAAAGGTCTCCAGCACGGCGGGCACATGCGCCCGGATGGACTGGCTCTCCAGCCGCGGCGAGCCGTACCGGCGGCATTCTCGAGGTAGCCGACCTGGACCGGATCCGAAACGCTGGCTGGATCCACATAACTTATTCGGGGCATGAGACCCTCCTGTGCAAACGATTGACATTGTGCTCCGCCCGCGCAAGAGAGGCGGCCCGCCAGCCCTGGATCCGCCGGGCACGGGTACGGGTACGGCATAGGCACGGCGGTTAAGCCGCCTGCCAGCTGATGCGGGCACAGCGGCAGTTCCGGGGCGAGGTCGCGGCTGCGCGCCCGGCCTGGTGCGGCGATGTGCGTGACCGAGGCCGGCGATAGCAGCGTCCAGGACGAGGCGTCCGGAACGAAGCCCGAGGACACCACCACGTCCAGGCCGGGTTCGCTGCGGTACCGCAGGTCGAAGTAAGGCGGATTCGCCGGGTCCGCCGCATTCGAGCGTGCTGCCGCCTCGGGCACCCTCGACGGATCGTGCCAGTTGACGACATGCAGCCCGTCCGGCGCGAGGAACATCGAGTTGAGGCTGGCGGCGTGCAGTCCTGCCGCGGCGCCACGGGTGCTCGTTCGCTCGAGTGCGGTAACAAGATCGCCGTTGGCCGCCGGCAGCGAGGCGATCACGCCGTACAGCAGGTGCTCACTGTCGGTGCTGCCGCCAGGCCGGCTGGCTGCGCCGTCCACCAGCAGCGCGCCGATGCCGCCGCTCGGATCGATGGCGCCGTTGTGCGCCATCGCGTAGTCGCCGAGCACGAAGGGGTGGGTGTCGGCGAGCTCGTGCCCGAATCCCGGTGTCGCCCAGCGCAGGTGCACCAGCGCGGCCCGGACGCGGACCTGGTGGGCCATAGCGGTAAACGCCGGGTCAAGGCGCGCGGCGAGCAGGGACCGGGCGACCTGCAACCCCTTCGGATCCCGCCACGCGAGTCCCCACCCGTCGCCGTGAAAGGACGACAGCCCGACCAGGCGGTCTAGCGCCTCCTGGCCGAGCACCTCGCTGAGCGACAGCGGGCGGTCAGCGACCCATCCCACCAGGCGGCACATCAGACGTATTTGCCCATGCCGCCAGCGACGTCAATGACAGCACCGGTGATGTAGCTGGCGCGGGCAGAGGCGAGGAACGCCACGACTGCGGACACTTCCTGCACCGTGCCGAACCGTCCCAGCGGGACCTCATCCGCAGCGAGTCCGTGCAGGAACGTGCCGAATGCGATGGCAGGCGCGCGCCGCTGATGGATGGTGCGCCACTGCGGGGTCTCGACGAAGCCGATGTTGACGCTGTTCACCAGGATGTTCTCAGCGCCGAACTCCTGGGCGAGCACCTTGTTCAGGTTGAGGCAGGCAGCGCGGTTAACCGTGGTCGAGAAGAACGCCGGATCGGGATACCGGGCATACACGGCGTTGATATTGATGACCCGCGGGGCCGGACTGCGACGCAGGTGCGGCAGTGTCGCTCGGAAGCACCGGATCTGGCTGAACAGCTTGGTGTCCAGGTCGCGGTGCCAGTCTTCATCGGTCAGAGTCTCGAAGTTGCCGGGGTTCGCGCCGCCGGCGTTGTTGACGAGCACGTCGACGCCGCCCATGGCGCCCGCGGCTGCGGCGACGAATCGCTCGATGTCCCCGGCGTCGGTGACGTCGGCCGCCTGCACGAAGACGCTGCCGCCGATCTCGGTCGCCGCCTGCTCGAGATCGGCGAGCTTGCGCGAGCAGATCGCGACGCGCGCCCCTTCGGCGACCAGCTCGGCGGCGACAGCGCGCCCGATGCCCTTCGAGCCGCCGGTGACGATCGCGCGGCGGCCGGTCAGCCCCAGATCCATCAGGCGCCGTCGCGGTCGACCGCACGAGCGGGGACCGAAGCCGGGGCGACCTGCCGCGCGCGGTCGAGCAGGGTGGCCCGCGGCGGGCTGAACACGTCAATCTCCCGGCAGCCAGTGTCCTTGGTGACAGCACCGTGCGGCACCCACGGCGGGATTACCGCGACGTCTCCGGGCCGCATCGTGCGGGTATCGCCGTCGAGGGTGAACTCGAATTCGCCTTCGACGACGATGACGATCTGCTCCTCCTCGTGCACATGCAGCGGCGCCTCGGTACGGGGGGCGAAGGTGACGAAGTTGGCGAGCATGCTCTCGCCGAGCACGGGCTGGAACTCCAGGCCGGGCACGTACTCCACCGGCTCGATCAGCTCGGGCTGCACGTAACGGCCAGCGGCCGTGGGCGTCCCGGCCGCCTCGGCGGCGAAGTGGCTATGCGTCATGTGCGTGCTTCCTTTCGAACTCTGGTGACGACGGCCGCCAGACGGCGCATGCCCTCGTCGATGTCCGGCTCGGTGACCCGGCTGAAGGACAGCCGGAGGTATTCGTGCTCGACTCGTTCGGCGAAGAACGCCGCACCGGGCACAAAGGCCACGTCGAGCTCGCGGGCCGCCGCGGCAAGCGTGACGGTGTCCAGTCCCGGCACGCGCAGCCAGGTGAAAAAGCCACCAGTCGGTTCGGTCCAGGTCACGTCGGGCGGCATGTGCGCCCGCAGCGCCCGCACCGTCGCATCGCCACGCCGCTGGTAGAGCGCCCGCGCCCGGTCCAGCTGCGCGCCGAAAAGGCCGTCGCGGATGAACTGCTCGACCATCCGCTGTCCCAGTGCGCCGGCGCACTGGTCGGAATTCTGCTTGGCGATGACGAGCTGCGCGACGACCTCGGGCGGCCCCGCTGCCCAGCCCAGCCGGACGCCGGGGAAGAAGGTCTTGGAAAAAGTACCGATCTGCAGGACATTGTCCGGTGCCAGAGACCACAGGCTGGGCTGCCGCGCGGCCGCTCCGCCGGCGAAGCCGAGCTCGCGGTAAGCGACGTCCTCAACGATCAGCACCTGGTATCGGCGGCATAGCTCGACGAGCTGCGCCCGGCGTCCGGCCGACATGCTGTAACCGCTGGGGTTCTGGTACTCGGGAATCGTGTACAGCAGCTTGGGGCGCAGTCCGCCGACCAGCTTCTGGGCCACCGCGTCTACATTCAGGCCGTCCTGGTCCATCTCGACACCGCGCATCGTCGCCTCGAACGCGGCGAAGCCGGCGACGGCGCCGAGGTAGCTGGGTTCTTCCACCAGCACCACGTCGGACGGATCGAGCATGCTCTTAGCAATCAGCGTCACGGCGTCGATGCCGCCGCTCGTCATCATCAGGCCGCCGGGCACCGGCCGGACCCCGTCGAGCTGCTGCAGGTGTCCGGCCACCGCGTCCAGGGTCGACGCGACACCCTGGCTGGGCGCGTACTGCAGCGCGACGCGGTAGTGGTCGGCGAGCAGCCGATCGGTGATGCGTGCGAGCTGCTCAGTCGGAAAGAGCTCGGGGTCGGGGAATCCGCCGGAAAAGTTGATGACGCCCTGCGCATTGGCCAGGGCGAGGATGCCAGTCAGGACGCCGTCCTGTCCCAGGGTGCGTCTGGCCAGCCGGCTGGTCCAGTCGGTTGCGGGGATCGTCTCGGTCATGATCACGCACTCTCTTGCCGTCCGGCCGGGGTTGACAGTTCCTTACATTGGGATCGAGACTATCTCATCAACCTGTCAGTCATTAGGTCATAATGCATCCAGCCTGACTTATGCCAGGTATTGGGGGGAGGCAGGTGCAGGGTGGTAACTTCACCCGACCGCGGGCCCACCAGCTCTCCGCTCGGCTCGATCGGCGAATATGCCGTCGTGCCCTCGGCGCCGGTAGCGCTGGACGAGATCGACTTGCAGTTGCTGCGCCTGCTGAGCGAGGACGCCCGGCTGTCTCAGCGGGCGCTCGCGCGAGAGCTGGGAATGTCCGCCCCGGCGGTCGGCGAGCGGGTCGCCCGGCTGGAGCGGCGGGGCGTCATCACCGGCTACGGGGCGCGGCTGGACTGGAGCGCGATCGGCTACCCGACCACCGTGTACCTCACCGTCGTGGCCGTCCTCGATTACGAGCAGGGCCTGATCATGAAAGCGCTGGCCGAGATCGCCGAGGTTGAGGAGATCATGCTGGTCACCGGCGACATCGACCTGCTGGTGCGGGTCCGGGTGCGTGACTACACGCACCTGCGTGACCTGCTGATCAATCGGATCTGGCACATTGATGGCATCCGGCGCACCGAGACGTCGATGACGCTGGCGGAGATGCCGCCGACGAACACCGCCGTCCGGCTGCTCACCGCCCTCGCCGAATCCCCGCGTGACGGCGCGGACCGCCCGCCGTCCCGATGACTGAGTGAACACCTCGCCACCAGGAGCACCCGCACATGACACAGCCGCCGACCGGGGCCGGCATCGGCCGGGACGGGTTCGTGGCCGCCCACGGGCTGTACACCGACGCGCAGCAGGCGGCCGCGAAAGAAGTGCTCGCCCGCATCGGGGAACTCGGCCTGCAAACCATCCGAGTGGTTATCGTGGACCAGCACGGCATGCCCCGGGCGAAGTTCCTGTCGCCTGCCGCGGCGGCGGCGGCGTTCACCAACGGGGTGGACTTCTCCGGTGCGATCTACAGCCTGGACACCGGGAACAGCGTCTTTCCGCCCGCGTTCGCGGCGGGCGGCGGTTTCGGCATACCCGAGTTCACCGGCTTTCCCGACGTCGTGATCGTGCCCGATCCCGCGACCTTCCAGGTGCTGCCGTGGGCCGACCGGACCGGCTGGGTGCTGTGCGACGCCTATTTCTCCTCGGGCGCACCGGTTCCGCTGGACGGCCGGCGCCTGCTGCGCCGGCAGCTCGACCGGCTGGGTCATCGCGGCCTGCGGTACCTGTCCGGCCTTGAGGTCGAGTTTTACGTGACCCGGCGGCAGAGCCCGCTGATCGGGCTGGACCAGACCGGCGCCCCGGCTCCGGCGCCTGCGGTCGACATTTTCGAGCACGGCTACCAGTACCTGTCCGAGGTGCGCCTCGACGGCGTGCTGGACACGATCAACGCGCTGCGCGACGGCCTGGCCGGCGTGGGGCTGATGCCCCGCGCCATGGAAGACGAGTGGGGACCGGGCCAGCTGGAGTTCAGCCTCAGCCCGCTGGAGGGTCTCGGGACTGCAGACGCAATGGTGCTCTTCCGCTCCGCGGTCAAGCAGATCTGCCAGCGGCGCGGGCTGCTGGCCACGTTCATGTGCAAGCCGCTGCTGCCGAACTTCTTTGCGTCCGGCTGGCACCTGCACTCCTCGCTGCTCACCGCCGACGGCGGCAACGCCTACGTCAGCACGGACCGCGTGCTGTCGGACATGGGGCTGCAGTACGTGGCCGGGCTGCTCGAAAACGCGCGGGCGATGACGCTGTTCGCCACCCCCACGATTAACGGCTACACCCGGTTCGCGCCGTACTCGTTCGCGCCGGACCGGGTCAGCTGGGCGGTGGAGAACCGCGGCTCGCTCGTGCGCGTGCAGGGGGGCGCCGGCGACCCCGGCACGCACCTGGAGAACCGGCTCGGTGAGCCTGCCGCCAACCCGTACCTCTACCTCGCCGCCGACATCGCCGCCGGGCTGGACGGCATCGAGCGCTCGCTTACCCCGCCGCCGGCGGTGGTGGCCGACCCGTACGCCGCGGATGCGCCCGCCCTGCCGGCCAGCATGAGCGAGGCAATCGACGCGCTCCAGGACAGCGCGATGTTCCGGGAGCAGTTCGGCGCCGGTTTTGTCGACTACTACCTGATGATGAAGCGCGCCGAGGTTGCTCGCTTCGAGGCGGCAACTGCAGACGGGCACGGGGCGGCGGAAGCCGCTGCGGCCAGCGACGAGTGGCAGATGCGCGAATACTTCGAGTTCTTCTAAGGCGGCACGCACGTGACCCTGCAACACATCGTCCTGTTCTCCTTCCCGCAGGAGCTGTCGGCGAAGGACGCTGCGGGCATGAAGGCCCAGATACAGGCCTGGCCGCAGAAGATCGGCGGCTTCGGAGCCATCCGCTTCGGGCGTGATCTCACCGGCGAGCGCACCCGCGGGTATCAGTACCTGCTCTACACCGAATTCGACGACGATGCCGCGCTGGCGGCCTATCAGCAGCACCCGGTGCACCAGCATTTCCTGAGCTGGGTAATGGACCGGTCGTGCACCCCGCTGGCGTTCGACTACTACCTCACGCCCGACACCGTTAGCTGGCCGACCGGGCCGGAGCACTCAGGAGGACAGCGTCATGACCGCTAACGTGGAACTAGCGCCCGACCAGCGCCTGGCGAAGGGCAGCCTGTCAATCGTCGACGCAGTCGCCATTTCCGTCTCCGTGCTGGCGCCGGGGATGGCGATGCTGCTCAATGTCTCGGGCGTCGCGGTCGCCGCGGGCGGCTCAACCCCGTTCGCCTTCCTGCTCGGCGGTGCCGCCTGCCTGGCGCTGGCGTTCGTCGTCGTCGGGTTCACCCGCCGGATGGCCTCCGCGGGATACGCCTACACCTACGCGAGCCGCAGCCTCGGCAAGACAACCGGGTTCATGGCCGGCTGGCTCTATGCCTTCGGCCTGCTCTGCTTCGTGCCCATGACCATGGCCGGGGTCGCCTACCTGCTCTGCGACCTCCTCGGCATCAGCCAGTCCTGGTGGTTCCCGTTCTTTTGCGTCGGGATGGTGCTGCTGGTCGTGCTGTCCGTAGTCCGGGTAAAAGTCACCACCCGGGTGCAGCTCATAGTCGCGGCTATCACTGTGCTGCTGATTGTCATCGTTGACATCGCCGTCACGGCCAAGGGCGGCAGCAGCGGCAATACGCTCGCGCCGTTCACCTTCTCGCACACCCTCAAGGGCGGCTTCTCCGGCGTCTTCTACGGGATCATTCTGGGCATCACCTCCTACATCGGCTTCGAGACCGCAGCCGACTTCGGTGAGGAGACGGCTAACCCCCGCCGGGCCATCCCGATCGCGATCATCGTCTCGGTGCTGTTCGCGATCGGCCTCTATGTCTGGACGACCTACAGCCTGACCATCGGCTTCGGCGTCCACCACGGCGCGGCCCTCGCCGCCGACCCCTCCGCGCTGAAGACGATCGCCAGGCAGTTCGTCGGCGGCTGGCTCGGCACGCTGGTCGAGATCGGCGGCATGCTGTCAGCATTCTTCGTCTGCGTCGGATGTGCGATCGCGTCCACCCGGACGATGTACTCGATGGGCCGCGAAGGCGCCCTGCCGGGCTTTCTCGGTCGCACGCATCCGCGGTTCCGCACGCCGGTCAACGCCTCTCTCGTCGTGGCGGGGGTGGCCACCGTCCTGGCGGCATTCGTCGGCTTTGGCTTCGGCCAGGTCGCGCTCGGCGGCGAGCCGATCACCGTCTACTACTTCTTCGCGACGCTGGGCACCCTGGCGATCATCGTGGTGTACGTGGGCCTGTGCGTCGGCGGGGCAGCGTTCTTCAAGCGGACGGCCCGGCGCTGGAATCCGCTCACGCACCTGCTGGTGCCGGCCGTTGGCGCCGTGCTGTTCTGCGCTGCCCTGTACGGCTCCATCTACCCCGCTCCGCCGTATCCGCTGAACGCCACTCCGTACATCACCGCGATCTGGATCGTGCTCGGTCTCATCGCCGTGTTCGCGCTCAAGCGTCGCCGCCCCGATGCAATCGACCGGATCGGCTCGATCCTCGGCGAGGAGGGCGGTGACGATGCCGCCGGCCTCGGCGCGGTCGAGACCCCGGCACCGCACAGCCCACAGGTACGGCGCTGACAACCCACCGGGTGGGGGTGGTCGACGACCACGCCCACCCGTTTGGGCTCGCCGCCAGCACGCTGTCATTCGCCGATATCAGTCTCGACGTCGGCACTGACCGCCAGGCCGCGGCGCGGCGAGCTGCGCTGGCCCCGGGCCGTCTCGCGATCGAGATGCTGCGGGTGCGGCTGGCCGCACTGCTGCGGTGCGCGCCGGCAGACGTCGAGGCCACACGAGCCGAGTGGGCCCGGGATTGGCCCGGATACGTGCGGCTGCTATTCGCCGACGTTGGGCTGGCCGCTATGCTGCTCGACCCGGGCACGCAGCGCCTTGATGCGGCCGACGCTGACGCCTACTCCCGGCTGCTCGACAGACCGGTCGGGCGGTTGCTGCGGCTGGAGCAGGTCATCGACCCGGCGCTCGAGCGCGGTGCCTCAGCCGACGAGGTGCTCGCCGAGGTCGAGGCTGCCATCTCATCGGCCGCCGCCGCAGGCTTTGCCGGCGCCAAGACCGTTCTGGCCTACCGGACCGGTCTGGCCGTTGACCCGCAGGTCACGCTGGCCGACGCCCGCCGCAGCGTTGCCGAAAGCGCGAATCAGCCGGTGCGGCGACGGGCGAAACCGCTGCGTGACCTGCTGTTCCGGCGCAGCGTAGCTCAGTGCGGCGAGCTCGCGTTGCCCGTCCAGGTGCACACCGGCTTCGGCGACTCCCAGTTGCGGCTACCCGAAGGCGAGCCGATCGCACTGGACTGCGCACTGCGCACGGCCGAGGTCGCCCGTGGCCGCGTCGTGCTTATCCACGCTGGCTACCCCTGGCACGAACAGGTCGGCTACCTGGCCGCAGTACGGCAGTCGGTCTGGGCCGAGTTCTCCCTCGGCAATCTGGTCAGCCCGGTGACGACCGCGGACCGGCTGATGCGGCTGCTGGATCTCGCCCCCACCGGCCGGGTGCTGGTGGGCAGCGACGGGCACGGGCATCCCGAGACACACTGGTTCGCGCTCGGCGTCGTGCGTGCCGCCTGGCTGGAGATCGCCGCGCGTCTCGGTCCCGTGGTCCGGGCCAAATGGCTGGACGACGCCGAGGCGGCCGTGTTTGCCGGAAACGCAACCAGCCTGTACGCACCGCCGACCCTATCTTGACTCGCGCAGCCGTCGACAAAAGGAATCACCTGCGGGGCGGGTCTGAGGCTCCAGTAGCAGTAAGTCGCGGCCGCGACGAGGGTGGCAGCGCTAGAAGGCGCGGTAGTCGCGGACGGGCATCCTCGGGCCGCGGCGGGGTGGCCGGATGCCGCTGAGCTCTATCAGCCGGGTAGCCCGGTGCCGGTGGCCCCGGTACGGCGTGAGCAGCTCCAGCATCCCGGCGTCGTCTACCTTGCGGCCGGCCAGCGCCCAGCCGACCGCCGCGGGCAGGTTGTAGTCGCCGACGGTCACCGCGTCGGCGTCGCCGCAGGCGCGCTGGCGGACCTCCGCGGAAGTCCACGGGCCGATTCCGGGCAGCGAGCGCAGCCTGCTGTCGGCGGCGGCAGCGGGCATTGACCCGATCTCCTCCAGCCGTCCGGCCACCCGTTCGAGGCGCCGGTAGGAGTAGCGCTCGACGTGCTGAGTGCCCGCTCCGACCTGGACGCCAGCAGGATCGGGATGCTCGGGGTGAGCCTTGGCGGTTACTACGCCGCGCGGGCAGCCGCCTTCGAGCCGCGCATCCGGGCGGTCGTCGTCTCCGGCGGCCCGACTGCGGGGCCCTCATCCGGCAGCGGCCAGCACACAGCCTGGCCACATTCGCGCACAACAGCGGGACTTCCAGCATCGAGGAAACGCACGAGTTCGCTAGCCGGCTGACCCTGGCGGGAGTGCTCGGCCGGCTGAGCCAGCCGATGGTCGTCGTCTTCGGGAAGCTTGATCGCCTTGTCCCGTGGCAGCAGGCCGTCCAGGTAGCGCGGGAGGCTCCCAACGCCGAATTGTGGATGTTCGAGGACGGCAACCACGTCTGCCTCAACATGACCTACCGGTGGCGGCCGCAGGCGGCCGACTGGCTGGCCGAGCGGCTCGCGGCCGCCGGGTAGCCAGCACGGCGGCAGCCAGCCGGCGACGGTAGTCACTACGGCGGCGGTAGCCAGCACGGCGGCGGCGCGCAAGCTGCGGCCGTGCTGGCTACCGCCGCTAGCGGTCGACGAGGCTCATGTCCGCGTAACGGTCCCCTGTCGCCACCCCTGGCGGGAAGGCCGCGCCGATCGCGGCCAGCTCGTCGTCGCTCAGCGTGACCTGGGCGGCGGCGAGATTCTGCTCCAGGTGAGCCATTTTGGCCGTGCCGGGGATAGGCACGATTTCGCCGCCCTGCGCCAGCAGCCAGGCGATCGCCAGCTGTGCGGCCGTGCAGCCGCGGGCAGCGGCAACGTCCTGCAGCCGGGCGGCGACCGCGGCGTTTGCCTGCAGGTTGCCGCCCTGAAATCGCGGGTGCTGGCGCCGGACATCGGCCGGTCCCAGCTCGGCGGGATCGGCAAAGCGGCCGCCGAGAAAGCCGCGGCCAAGCGGGCTGTAGGCGACGAAGCCGATGCCCAGCTGGCGAAGGAGCGGCAGGATCTCCTGCTCGGGACCTCGCGACCAGAGGCTGTACTCAGTCTGCAGCGCGGTGATCGGGTAGGTGGCGTGCCCCTGGCGGATGGTCTCGGGCGCGGCCTCGGACAAGCCCAGGTAACGGACTTTGCCGGCCGTGACAAGCTCGGCCATGGCGCCGACTGTCTCCTCGATGGGGACGCCGGAGTCGACTCGGTGCAGGTAGTAGAGGTCGATATAGTCGACGCCCAGCCGGGCGAGAGACGCGTCGCACGCCTGCGCCACGTAGGCAGGACTGCCGTTGACGCCGCGGAACGACCCGTCGGCGTTGCGGACATTGCCGAACTTCGTCGCCAGCACGACCTCATCGCGCCGGCCCGCAATGGCCTGCCCGACTAGCTGCTCGTTAGTACCGGGACCGTAGGCGTCGGCGGTGTCGAGAAAGGTGCAGCCGAGGTCGAGCGCGCGACTCAGAACGCGCAGCGACTCGCCGATATCCGGGCTGCCGTACATGCCGCTCATGGCCATGCAGCCGAGCCCGATGGCCGGAACTGCCAGCCGGCCGGAGCCGAGATACCGGGTCTGCATGCTGCCTCCAGGTGCGGCGGTGCGGCGGGCGCGGGCGGGATGACTGGCGATGGCAGCCGGGACGGCCGGCGGCCGGTTAGCCGAGCCCGTCGTCTACGGGAGTGCTCTCGGGCTTCATGTCCAGGCCGGAGTTAGCTGCCTGCAGTTCCAGCAGGACGGCGAAGTCCTCGTCGGTACGGCCCCGCGCGACGGCCGCCTGAACCGGCTCGCGGGCAGCCGCGGCGACGGGCATCGGCACCTTCAGCTGGCGGGCGGCGGCCATGCCCAGGTCGAAATCCTTTTGCAGCAGCACCGGCGTGAAGGTCGGGGTGTAATCCAGCTGCACGTATGCAGGGCTCTTGTACCGGGTGAACATCGAGCCCATGACGCTGTTGTTGATGAAGTCCAGGAACGCCGCCCGGGACATGCCGGCCTTCTCGGCCAGCACGGTGATCTCGGCGAGGTGCTGAGCGACCACGCCCAGCATCAGGTTGTGGCAGATCTTGGCGAGGCGGGCGAGCTCGCCGTCGCCGACGTAGCTCACGTGCCGGCCCAGCTGGGCGATCAGGTGCTCCACTGCCAGGAACGCATCGCGCGGCCCGGACACCACGACCGACAGCAGCCCGGCCCGGACGACCTTGCCGTTTCCGCTGACGGGCGCGGCGAGAAAACTCGTGCCGCGGGCGGCAGCAGCCTCGCGCACCCGGCCGGATGCCGCCGCCGAGACCGTGGAGCAGTCGATCAGGTACCGGGGGGCGTGCCGGGAGTCGCTGAGCAGCCGCGCGACCACCGACTCCAGCTCATCGGATCCGGTCACCATGGTGAAGACCACGTCCCGGTGCGCCAGCTGGGCTGGCTCGTCGACGATCACGACGCCCGCGGCGGCCAGGGGCTCAGCCTTGCCGCGGGTACGGTTCCACGCCGCTACGTCCAGCCCGGCCCGGCCGAGGCGCTCGGCCAGCGGCTTTCCCATCCGCCCGGTGCCGATCCAGCCGACGGACAGGCCGTCCGCGCCGGGATCAGGGGGCGCCGGCTGCGACTCAGGCCGCACCTGGTCAGATGACACCGGTGCGGCTCCGGGAATTACCGCTGCCCAGGCCGGCCGCGACTGCTGCGGCCACGTCGGGCGCCAGTCCGGCCAGGGACTCACTGCTCAGCTCGCCGTGGCGCAGTCCGAGGGTCTTGAGAAACCTCTGCTGGCCCATCGTCAGTCCGATGAAGAAACCGAGTTCCACCAGCTCCGGCTCGGTAAAGTGCTGGTGCAGCTGAGCCCAGAGCTCGTCATCGGCCAGGGCGGGGTCCCAGGCGATGGCCTCGGCCCACCGCAGGGCGGTCTTCTCCCGCTCGTTAAGAACGGCCGATTCCCGGAACTCGATCACGTCGTCGTACTCGCGCTCGGTGAGCCCGCCGGCCGCGGCGACGTGCGACCGCTGCCCGGCGCAGTAGCCGCAGTCCAGGCTCTTGGCAATGAAAACGCGTGCCAGCTCTTTGACGTTGTGGTCGAGAACTCCCTCCCGGAAGGTCCGCTGCCACGCCTGCGAGAACGTCTCCAGCACGGCGGGCACGTGCGCCCGGATGGACTGGCTTTCCAGCCGCGGCGTGCCGTGCAGGCGGGCGTCTTGAAGGTAGCCGGCCTGTACCGGATCCGTGACGCTGGCCGGGTCAGTGTAGCTGATTCGGGGCATTGCTCCTCCGATGCAATCGTTTGATATTCTGCCCGGTCACCACGCCCCGCGCAAGGTGACGGGTCATGCGGCCCTGAGCTAGAAGGTGCGGTAGTCGCGGACGGGCATCCTCGGGCCGCGGCGGGGCGGCCGGATGCCGCTGAGCTCTATCAGCCGGGTAGCCCGGTGCCGGTGGCCCCGGTACGGCGTGAGCAGCTCCAGCATCCCGGCGTCGTCTACCTTGCGGCCGGCCAGCGCCCAGCCGACCGCCGCGGGCAGGTTGTAGTCGCCGACGGTCACCGCGTCGGCGTCGCCGCAGGCGCGCTGGCGGACCTCCGCAGACGTCCACGGGCCGATTCCGGGCAGCGAGCGCAGCCTGCTGTCGGCAGCGGCAGCGGGCATTGACCCGATCTCCTCCAGCCGTCCGGCCACCTGGGCGCAACCAGCGATCGTGGCGGCACGGACACCCTCAACGCCGGCCCGGTGCCATTCGTAGGACGGGATCGCGGCCCAGACCCGCGGCGGCGGGAAGACCCGCATCCCGGCCGGCGCCGGGCCGGGCGCCGGCCAGCCGAACCTGGTCAGCAGCAGCTGCCAGGACCGGTGTGCCTCCAGGCTGACCACTTTCTGTTCCAGCACCGCCGCGACCAGCGCCTCGAAAACCCGGCCGGACCGGCCCACCCGGACACCGGGATGCCGCCGGGCCAGCTGCCGCAGCAGGGGGTGGGCAGGGGTGAAGGTCTCGGGCTGGTCGGCGGCCCCGAGCATGCCCGGAAGGCTTTCCAGCAGCCACCGGGCACCCGGCCCCCACGCGGCGGCCGTGACCCGGACCGGGCCGGGCGCGCCGGCGGCGGTCGTGAGCTGGCGAGCGCGGACCCGCAGCGTGCCCGGCCCGGCCGGGGTCAGGCAGGTACGCCACAGCGCGCCCGCGGCGTCCGTGCGCAGCGCCGGGTCAGCGGCTCCGCGGCGGTGCACCGACAGGATCCGGCGCACGTCCACGGGATACGCGGCATGCCAGTCGCGGACCAGCGGGGCCGCGGCGGCGTACTCCGCGGCCAGCCCGGCATTAGGTGCCGCGGGGTCCGGGATGGCCGCGGCGCGGACCGCCGGGGCAGGCTTCGCGGAAGTCAGCGCAGCCGCCGGCTGGTCAGGTGTCCGCGGAGAACCGGATCGCGGTCTCATCCAGGTGCACTCCCGGCCACACCCGCAGGCCGCGCCGCAGCTCGTTGCCGCCGCCGATCTGCGCGCCGGCGCCGATCACTACCCCGTCCAGAACGGCCCCCGGTCCTATCCGGGCCCCGGCGCCGACGACGGAGCCGGTCACCACCGCGGTCGCGCCGATCCGCGCGTCGTCGAACAGCACGGTCGCCTCGACCCGCGCCCCCGGCCCGACCACGCAGCCTGATCCGACGACTGTGCCCCCCGCCAGCACCGCGGCGGGGTCCACCACACCACCGGGCAGCACCAGGAACTGGCCGGTCGGGCCGGGCAGCGCGGTTGATGCCAGCTGTCCGAGGACAAGATCACAAGATCCGCGCACAAAGGCCGCCGGGGTGCCCACATCGAGCCAGTACGCGGTCTCCACGTAGCCCATGACCGGGTACCCGGCGGCGATCAGACCGGGAAAGGTCTCGCGCTCCACGGACAGCACCTGGCCGGCCGGCATCTGGTCGATGAACCGCCGCCGAAAGATATAGCAGCCCGCGTTGATCTGGTTCGAGACCGGTTGCGGCGTCTTCTCCAGGAACGCGATCACCTTCCCGTCCGCCTCAGTGGGAACGCAGCCGAACGGCGCCGGGTCGGGGACCTCGACCAGGTGCAGTGTGACGGCCGCCTCGGCTTTCTCGTGCAGGGCCAGCTGAGCGGCCAGGTCATGCCCGGACAGCACGTCGCCGTTCAGCACCACGACCGGGTCGTCGGGGCCGCCGCGCAGGCTTGCGGCGGCGTTGCGGATGCCGCCGCCGGTGCCGAGCGGCTCGTCCTCCGATACGTACTCCAGTTCCACGCCGAACGCGGATCCGTCTCCCAGTGCCGCCGCGAACATCTCAGCCCGGTACGCGGTCGCCAGGATCACCCGGCCGATGCCCGCCGCGGCAGCCCTGGCCAGCTGATGGGCCAGGAACGGCACCCCGGCCGTGGGCAGCAGCGGCTTGGGCGTCCCGATCGTCAGCGGCCGCAGCCGGGTGCCCTGGCCGCCGACGAGCAGGATCGCCTCCAGCGGGGCACGCGAGTCAGTCTGCATGAGCAGGCAGGCTACTCGGGTCCCTGGGCGGCTGCACGCTCATAGCACGTAAGGTGCGCCTCGGCGGAGGCCGCCCAGGTGAACTCCAGCGCCCTCGCGTGGCCGGCCACGCCGAGCGACTCGCGCCGCAGCGGATCATCCAGCAGGCCGCGCAGCGCGGCCTGGATGCTAGCGGCGTCGGGTTCGGTGTAGGCGACCGCGTCGCCGCCGACCTCGGGCAGCGAGGTGCGGTGCGTCGTGAGCACGGGCGCGCCGCAGGCCATCGCCTCGAGCGCGGGCAGCCCGAAACCCTCCCCGGTGCTGGGGAAGGTGACCAGCAGCGCGCCGCCGAAGAAGCCGGGCAGGTCGGTGTAATGCAGGTAGCCGGGCCGCATCAGGCGCAGGTGCGCGGGCACGGCTGCCACCGCGGCATCGACTTCCTCGCTCCAGCCGCTGCCGCCGGCCAGCACCAGGGCCGGCGGGTCAGTCAGGTCAGCGACCGCCCCGGCCCAGCCGGCGATGAGCGCCGGCAGGTTTTTTCGCGGCTCCAAAGTTCCCAGGTAAGCGATATAGGGCTTGCCGTGCAGGCCGAGCCGTCCGGCGACCTGCCGCAGCTGGGATTCGTCCGGCGGATGGAAAAGGCCGTGGTCGACGCCGTGATAGGCAACGTCGATCCGGGTCGGATCCGCGCCCAGGACGCGCACCAGCTCGTCCCTGGTCGCCTTCGACGGCACCACCAGCCGGGTGGCGCGGCGCGCCGACGTGCGGATCGCCGCCTTGTAGAACGTCGCCGTCACCGGGTTGTGCGCGTCCGGCACGGTGAAATAGGTCAGGTCATGAATGGTGACAACGGTGGCACGGCCCGGCCGCATGGGCATCGAGTAATGCGGCGAATGGATCACGTCGGCCGCAACCTGCTGAGCGGCCAGCGGCAGCCCGCTTTGCTCCCAGGCCAGCCGGGCCGGGCGGTGCGCGATGGTCGGCGGTCCTGCCACCACGGTGGCACTCGGTACCATCCGTCCGTACCGCTCCTGATCAGCCCGCTGGCAGGCGACTGCCAGGTCAGCGCCGACTGCCGCCAGGGCACTTACCAGGCCGTCAACATAGCGTCCCAGCGCACCGCGGTCAGCGGGTACGCCGGTCGCGTCAATGAGGACTCGGGGCGCCACGAACGGTCTGGCTCCTTTCGCGCGGGCCCCGCGGGGGGACGCCGGTAACTCGGCGGAAGCGAGCTTTGGTCTCAGCTGTCCCGCCAGAATGAGCGTACGCCCTTGGCGTGCGCGCCGGGGCCGCACCGGGGTCGGGCCGGGGCCGGGCCGGCACCGGTCCCGCGCGGTCAGCGGGCCGCCGACGGGGACGGCGCCGGCGACCCGGTAACCGCCTTCTTCACTGACCCCTCGGCCGCTTTCTGCGCGTTTGCGAGTGCTGTCTTCAGCTCGCCCAGCAGGATTCCGTACTGAGCGAAATTCCCGTGCTGCAATGCGATCTGAGCCTGCGCGTAGATCCGCTCAGCCTGCTGGATGTCCTTCAGCGCGGTGGCATTCGGCTTCCCGCCCCCAGCGGTCCCGGATCCGGGGCCGGCTCCGGCGGTCGGCGCGGCCGGCGCCTGGGCGCCGAAGACATCCGCCAGTGCGCCCTGCAGCGTCGGGGCGTAACCGACGCTGCCGTTGAAGTAGGCGAAGACCCGCTTGACTGCCGGGTAAGAGCCGGAGCCGCTGGCCGCGGCCACGTAGACCGGCTCGGTGTACAGCAGGCTGCCAGCGAACGGCAGCGTGACCAGGTTACCGAGAGTTACCTGGGAGCCGCCCTTGCGCAGCTGGGTCAGCTCGATCGAAGCCGTCGGGTCAGCCTCAAAGGCGTTGTTGACCTGCTGCGGCCCGGATGTCGAGGTGTCCTGCGGCAGCTGCAGGATCCGGATCGTGCCGTAGTCCGGACTGGCCGGGTTGCTGTCAACCGCCATGTAGGCCGCCATGTTGGAGCGGCCTCGCTGGGCAAACGAGGTGACAATCGAGAATTGCGGCGAGGTGGCGCCCGGCATCGACATAGTCAGGTAATACGGCGGCTGGGCCGGGCCGCCGTCGTTGTGCGGGTCGCCCGGCACTGACCAGAAGTTCTGGCCGCCGAAGAACGCCTGCGGCCCCTGCACGTGGAACTGAGTAAGGATCTGCCGCTGCAGCTCGAACTGGACCTGCGGGTAGCGCAGGTGCGGCCGCAGCGCCGCGGGCAGCTGGCTGGACGGCTTGATGATGCCGGGGAAGGCTTTCATCCAGTTTTCCAGGATCGGGTCACGGCCGCCCCACTGGTACAGCGTCACCGCGCCGGTATAGGCGTTCACGACCGCCTTCACGGAATTGCGGATGTAGTTCGCCTGGCCGCCGATCCCGGGCACCGACCCATTCGGGTAGTAAGTGTTCGCGGTGGCATTTTCCAGATCCAGCCGCGAGGAGTACGGGTAATTGTCCGTCGTGGTGTAGGCGTCCACTACCCAGGAAATCTGGTTACCGGAGATTACCGGGTATGGGTCGCCGTCCAGAGTCAGGAACGGCGCTACCTTGGCCACCCGGGCCAGCGGGTCCCGGACGTACAGCACCCGCGAGTGGCTTCCGATAGCACCCGACAGCAGGATATTGAGCTGCCGGAACTTCACCGCGAACAGCAGCTTGTTCAGTACCGAGCCGACCGGGACGCCGCCGCCGCCACGGTAGCTGTTGTTCTCCTGGCCGCCGGTGCTCTGGTTGGGATAATCGAGTTCCTTCTGGCCAGTGCCCGCGATGACGTAACTGGTTTCCTGCTGGCCGAAGTAAACACGCGGCTGGAAGCTGCCGAGCTGGCCCGCCGGCGGGATATCGCTCTCCGTCAGCGACGGGTTCCCGTTGCCCTGCGTCCTGTTGGCCGCTGCGGACACGAAACCGTACCCGTGGGTATAAACCAGGTGCGAGTTAACCCAGTTATTCTGCCCTGGCGGCGGCCCGGCCAGGTCCCGGACGCCGACGACCATGTCCTGCGGCACCGGACTGCCGGCGACCGGGTACCGGTCCATGTCGAGCACGCTGTCGAACCGGTAGTAGCTCTTGATCTGCTGCAGCTGCTGGAATGTCTGCGAGACGATGCCCGGATCCAGCAGCCGCACATTGGGCAGCGCGGCGGCCCTGGTCGTGAGCTGCGCGGCGGACAGCCCCGTATCCGGCGTCGCCGGGTAACCGACTACGCGGGCTCCGGCGACTCCGTAGGCCGCGCGGGTACCGTAGATCTCGCGCTGCAGGTACGGCGTCTCTTTGGCCAGCTCGTTGGGCTTCACGACGAACTGCTGGATGATCGCCGGGTAAACGCCGCCGATGATGATCGCCGATAGCACCAGCAGGCCGAAGCCGATGGCCGGCAGCATCGAGCTGTGCCGCGCCGCGCCGACCAGGAACAGCACGCCGCAGATCAGTGCTATCAGGGCTAGGACCGTCTTGGCGGGCAGTACGGCATGCACGTCCGTGTACGAGGCGCCGGTCGTCACCACGCCGCGCTGGGAAAAGTCGATGGCATAGCGGTCGACCCAGTAAGCCACCGCCTTGAGCAAGACGAACACCCCGACCAGCACGAACAGATGGGCCCGCGCGCCGGACGTGGCGCGCTCGCCCTTGCGCTGCGGCCGCAGGCCGCCGTACAGGTAGTGCACCCCGGCGGCCACCAGCAGTGAAAGCAGCACGGCGGCGAACAGGAAGGCCAGCGCCATCCGCAGGAACGGGTAGACGAACACGAAGAACGATATGTCCAGCCGAAATTGCGGGTCCAGCTGGTGGAACGAGGTGCGGTTGGCGAACAGCAGCCAGGTGTGCCAGTCACCGGCCGCGCTGAGGCCGGAGATCAGCCCGATCAAGCCGAGCAATGCGCCGAGCACGAGCCGCCGGTGCGGTTCAATGGCCAGCCGGTATACCTCCAGGGCCTGCTGATCGGGCGCCACCGGGCGCGGACTCGGCCGCATCCGGTACGCCAGCCAGGCGTTCACGCCGACTGCCACCGTCATCAGCAGCGCGGCGGCGACGAAGAGCGCCCACTTGACGCCGTAGGTCACCGCGAAGACCCGGCTGTAGCCGATGACGTTAAACCACAGGTAGTCGGTCCAGATGCCGGAAATCACGGCCACCAGGATGAGTACCGCGATGACGCCGAGGAGGACCGGGATCAGGTACCTGGGCCAGCGCGGCAGCACGACTGGCCGGCCGCCGGCCGACCTCGGGCCGGGAGTTCGGAATGCCACGGAATCTCCCTCAACTGACCTCAGGTACCGCGCAAGCCAGGCCGGCTCGCATGCGTCATGCTTTACCCCCCGGCCGCCCGCAGGCGCGTCCAAGAGGCAACTTACCGGGCTGCCGCAAGGTTCCCGCCGCCTCGCCCCGGGCCCGCTTCGCAGCGGGCCGGCGGCGTCAGTCCGCTGACCGGACCGGCTAGCCGGGCCGGTCAGCAAGACTGGGTGGGCTGGCCTTTGTTAATCGCCGCAAGGGCGCTGATGGCACCGCTGAGGCTACTGACTTTCACCAGCCGCAGCCCGGCCGGCACCGATCCCGCTGCGTCCTTGCAGTTAGCAGCCGGGGTGAGAAAGATCGTAGCGCCGGCGGCCCGGGCCCCCGCCATCTTCTGCTGGATCCCCCCAATCGGGGCGACTGTACCGTCAGCGGCAATTTCGCCGGTTCCGGCGATGAACCGGCCGCCGGTCAGGTTTGCCGGGCTGAGCTTATCGATGATCCCGAGCGCGAACATCAGCCCGGCGCTCGGGCCGCCGATGTTACCGATGCTGATCTTGACGGTGAACGGGAACACGAAGCTCTCTGCGACATCGACGCCGACCACCGGCACGCCCTGAATGTCGGCAGTGACCAGTCGCAGCGACCTGACCTTGCCGCCCCGCCGGATCGTGAGAGTTACCGGCGCGCCCGCAGCGCGCGCGCGGATCAGTGCTGACCCGCTGTGACGGCAGTTCACGGCAGCGCCGTCGACGGACGTGATCACGTCGCCCTTCATCAGCACGCCGTAGGCCGGCTTGCCTTTGACCGTCGCTTCGATCGTGTCCACGGTTGAGTACCGAATGCCCAGCTGGCACAGCGCCGCCGCCGTGGCCGTCTCCTGCGAGCTCACCATCTGCTCGGTGTCCTGCTGCAGCACCTGGCCGGGCGACTGGCCGGGCGTGAAGATTTCCTGTTCCGGAACGACGGCATTATGCGGGCCCAGCCAGGCCTGCAGCGCGGCGAAAATGTTGAACTGACTGCCGGGGCCGCCGGTGAAGGACACCGTAACCAGATTGAGATGCCCGCGGGCCGGGTAGGTCCGGCGGCCGGTAATCTCGATCAGCGGCTTGCTGTTATTCGTGCCCAGCGTGTTCAGGGTAGGGCCGGGGGTCAGCGCCACATAGGGCACCGACGGGATCGTCGCGGCCGCGAGGGCTGCCAGCACGCCGACGGCGGCGATCACCAGCGTTACCATGCGGCGGGACATGGACCCAGACACTACGCGCTGTTGACCCATTCGCTCTCGCCGCCGGCGAAGATCTGGTGCTTCCAGATCGGTACCGTCGCCTTTACCTCGTCGACCAGCGACCGGCATGCCTCAAATGCATCTCCGCGGTGCTCGCAGGCGGCCGCGGCGACAACCGCGAGATCGCCTACCTCCAGCTCACCTACCCGGTGCACGACAGCCAGCGCCCGGACGCTGAAGCTCGCCGCCACTTTCTCAGCGACGCGGCGCAGCTCCTCCGCCGCCGATGGATGCGCGGTATAGCCGAGCCGGGCGACAGTGCGGCCGTGATCATGGTCGCGGACTACGCCGAGGAACACCGCGATGCCCCCGGCGGCGGGGTCGGTCACGGCGGCCCGCACCTCATCCACCGACAGCGCCGAGTCCCGCAGCTCAGCCAGCCTGATTACCGTCACGGTGCTAAGCTACCGTGCACTGTTTGCCCCTTGACTTCTCCCCGTCCTGAAGGGCGGGGATTCTCGGCCCTCACGGGCCGGGGTTCCTGTTTCACTGAGAGCTGCCTTCCCGCACTAGGCGCGGGACGGTCTTACGCCATCTCCGCAGGCCAAGACCGCCAGCCCGGCGGCCTTTACTGATTTCGCCGCGTTCACGTCGCGGTCGTGGACGGCGCCGCACCCGGCGCATGTCCACTCGCGGATGTTCAGCGGCAGTTTCCCCGCAACCGCGCCGCACGCGGAGCATGTCTTGCTCGAGGGGTAGGACCGGTCGATCGCAACGACCGTCCGCCCGTACCAGTCCGCCTTGTACTCCAGCTGCCGCCGCAGTTCCGACCAGGACGCGTCGGAGATAGCACGGGACAGGGAGTGGTTGCGGAGCATGTTCCGGACACTCAGATCCTCGATGATCACCGTTTGGTTCTCGCGGATGATCCTCGTGGACAGTTTGTGGAGCACGTCCCGGCGCCGGTCCGCGATCCGGGCATGCACCCGGGCAACCTTGACCCGGGCCTTGTCCCGGTTCGCGGAGCCTGTGGCCTTGCGAGACAGGCTGCACCGGCTCGTCCGGCGCCGGCCGCCGCGGCGGTCAGGTAACCCGGCGCCGGCGCACCGCGTGGCGGACAATAGCCGCGGTGCCGATCACGGCGACAGTGCCGGCGGCCGCGGTGATCGTGGCTTCCTTCTTGTCCAGCCGGCGCCCGGCCACGGCATGCCGCCCCGCCCGCTCGTCCAGCAGGGCCTGCAGCGCGGCGGCGTTGTCGTACTGCGGCCGCCAGCCGGCCGCCCGCAGCTGCTGGCAGTCCACGACCCAGGGGTACACCACGAAGTTCAAGTCGGTGACGGGCGCCGGCGTGATACCGGCGCGGTGCAATCGCTGGACGGTGCCGAACGTCAGGCCGGCCGGCAACTCGATCCGGCGCAGGCCGGCCAGTTCCTCCAGCTGTTCCTGCTCGAGCCAGCCGTCGCAGCCGACGCCGAAAGCACCAGTGACTTCCCCGGCTGCGGCCAGCTCCAGCGCGCCGACCAGGTCATCGAGGTGGCAGAACTGCCAGCGCGGCGCGCAGCCCTTCACGGTCAGCAGCCGGGGCGCCTCGAAATGCCTGGTCACAAATGTGTCCACTCCCCCGCCCACCAGCGCGGCCGGGCGCACGACGGTAACCGCCATGCCCGGATGAGCCCGCGGCGAGCGTTCGGCCAGGTGCTCGATCTCCAGCAGGTCCCCGGCCACGCTGCCGTCCGGGTCCGCGCCGAGCGGGGCCGTTTCCTCTAGCGGCGCCGTCTCCGCCAGCGGCACTGGATTCTCCGGCCGAGCTCCGTACACCATCGCGCTGGTGACCAGCACGACCCGGCCGACCCCGCCTGCGGCCGCCGCCGTCAGCACCGTCTGCGCCCCGCGGACATTGAATGCCCGGCGGGCTCTGGGCTCCGAGTCCGGTGACAGGTCCAGGTCGGTGTGCACGACGACATCCAGCCCGGTCAGCCGGCCGCCCAGCGCGGGATCTCGCACGTCAAGTACCCGCCAGGTAACCCCGGTGGCGTCGCCGCGGTGGTCATCGATGGCGACCACCTTGGCGATCCGGTCCGAGGCCGCCAGCCGGACGGCGAGCTGCTGGCCGAGGCCGCGCGCAGCCCCTGTTACGGCTACTACCGGACCTGCGGCGCCGGAATCACGCCGGGGCGCCGGCCGAATCCGGCTGCGCTCAGCGTGAACCTCGGCATCTCGGTTGCTCACCGTGTGCTGCTCCTGGGATAGCTTGGCAAACGTAACCCTGTCCCTTTCCATCCTGCCTGAGAGGTCGCGGAGAGATGACGGTTCCTCCCTTCGGGTTCGGACTGCCCGGCGATGAGTCCGGCGGCGGCGGTTCTTCCGAGGGCAGCGGCGGCCCGCGCGGGCCGGCTGGCCCCTTCGGAGACCCCCAGCAGTTCGCCGATGCCCTGCGGCAGTTCGCCGACCTGATGTCCTGGCAGGGCGGTCCGGTCAACTGGGATCTCGCGAAGAACGTCGCCCGCCAGACCGTGTCGGCAGCTGGTGACCACAGTATCCTCGCCGATGAGCGCGGCCGGGTAGTCGAGGCGATCCGGCTGGCCGACCTGTGGCTGGAAGATGCCACCACGCTGCCGACCGGAGTGCGGTCCGTGGCCGCGTGGAGCCGGTCGGAGTGGGTCGAGTTGACGCTGCCGGTCTGGTCGAAACTGTGCGACCCCATCGCCACCAGGGCGGTCGAGGCGACCAGTGGCATGCTCGGCGACAATCCCGGCGATCTAACCGAGGGGCTGCCGCCGGAGATGCAGGGCATGATGGCCGCCATGACCGGCGGGCTTGGCGCCATGGGCAGTCTGGGCGACATGATGCGGCGGATCGGCGGCATGATGGTAGGCGGCCAGACCGGTGCCGCAGTGGGCGCGCTGGCCCAGGAGGTCGTGAGTTCCACCGATGTCGGCCTGCCGCTCGGTCCGCCCGGCGTCGCCGCCCTGCTGCCGGGCGGCGTGACGGCTTTCGGCGCCGGGCTGACGGTTAACCTGGACGAGGTCCGACTGTTCCTGGCGCTGCGCGAGGCGGCCCACCACCGGCTCTTCGCGCATGTGCCCTGGCTGAGCAGCCGGCTGCTCAGCGCGGTGGAGGATTATGCCAGGGGCATCACGGTGGATGCCGCGGCGCTGCGTGCGGCGATGCCGCAGATTGACCCTGCCAACCCGGAAGCGCTGAGTAGCCCGGAGGCGCTGAGCGAGGCACTGTCCGGTGCGGCGTTGTTCCAGCCGGAGGACACCCCGGAGCAGAAGGCGGCCCTGGCCCGGCTGGAAACCCTGCTGGCGCTGGTCGAAGGCTGGGTCGCCGTGGTGGTCGAGGATGCGGCGACCGGGCGGCTGCCGCAGGCGGCCGCGCTTGCCGAGGCCATCCGGCGGCGGCGCGCCACCGGCGGCCCGGCAGAGCGCACTTTCGCCACGCTGGTCGGGCTGGAATTGCGGCCCCGGCGACTGCGCGAGGCCGCGGCGATCTGGCGCGGCCTTACCGACGCTCGCGGAAATGCCGGCCGGGACGAGGTCTGGAAGCACCCGGACCTGCTGCCCACCTCGGAGGACTTCGACGATCCGGACGGCTTCGTCCGCGGCCGGCCGGAGCTTGACATCTCCGGCCTCGAGACGGAGACGCCGCACGGGGGGAGTACGGCAGCCGGGCCGCCCGACGCTGCATCAGCGGATGAGCCAGGGCCGGACGAGCAGTCAGGGCCGGACGAGCAGTCAGGGCCGGACGACAAGCCAGGGCCGGACGACTAGATCGTTGACCGGGAAATCTGGGCAGCTCAGTGGTCGTAAGCGATCCGGGACCGATTGACCGGGACGCCGATTTGCCAGTTGTGCCAGATGCAGGCGTTAAGGGCGAGCAGCCGCTGCACGATGCGGGCCCATAGCCCGGCGGGGGCCCGGCCGCCGTGGTGTTCGAGGCCGAGCTGGTTCTTCAGCGTCCAGATGATCGCCTCGACACGCTGCCGCAGCCAGTTCGGGAAGTACCGGGGTTCCTTCTCGTCCTTGCGGGCCGGGCGGATGAGGGTCAGGCCCAGGTCCGGGCCGGCGAAGAACGCCTCGGTTTCCGCGCCGGACAGGCCCTTGTCCGTGACCACGGCGGTGCCCGGTGCCGGGCGGTTAGCCGGCTGGCGTTCCAGCATCTGCCGGGCATGCTCGCGTTCGCCCAGGAGCTTGGGGTTAGCCAGGCAGAACCCGGTAATTGTCCCGTCGCAGGTGCACATCAGCAGCAGCTTGCTTCCCCAGTACCAGCGGGAATGGCTGGCGCAGTACCCGTAGCCGGCCCATCCGGACAGGTCAGAGCGCTTCGCGGTGATGACCGAGTGCCCGCACGGGGACGGGCGTGGCGTCCATCAGCCGCAGCATCTCCGCACTGCCGGGCGTCGCCTCGGCCAGCCACCGCAGCGCGGCCTCCTTCAGCAGCGCGGCGACCTTGACCCGGTCGTTGTACTCGCTTTGGCGCAGCAGCCGGGGGAACAAGTGGCCGACCTGCTTCGCCGCGGCGCGCAGCCAGTGCCGCTCGTCGTCATAGCGCAGCAGCACCTGCGCCACGGCCAGGCATACCAGCTCCGCGTCGGTCACCTCCGGGGGCTTGCCGGGCCCGGACCGGGCAAAGCCGCGGACCGGGATGATGCGGTCGGTCAGCTCCACGTAAAGTGCGGTCAGGAGAGTGTCCAGGTCGGTGATCATGACGGGCTCCAGGGTCCGGACGTGTGTCAACACGCCGATCCTGGACACTCTTCACTTAACGTTCACGGGCCACACGCGGCGTGTCGCCGCACGGCTCCCTCACCAGCCCCGACGGCAGGCAGCGTACCCGGATCGAGGACCGGATGACCTCGGTCGATGGCAGGCTAACGCCGGAACTAGGCGCAGCGCGCGGCGGCGGGTGCCTCGCGGAGCCGCCGGGCCTTGGTGGGTCAGCACCGGGCACGTTTGACGATGCTCCTCGATGCGCAGGGGCAGGCTACCTTCGATCCCATGCCGGCAGGCGCTGTTGACTAGGACGTAGCGTCGCGGTGCAGGCTTCGGGTTATGACATCTGATGAACCTGGGGCAGGACTGCGCAGTGGTCAGGCGGCGGCGTTCGCGGGCGTGACCGTGCGCGCGCTCAGCCATTACCGACGGCTCGGTTTGGTGCATCCGGCCCGGAACAGTTCCGGGTACTGGCGATACTCGCCCCGATCTGGCCGCGGTAGTGCGGATCCGCGCGCTGCGGGAGCTGGGACTCGGTCTGGACGAGATCGGGGTGCTGGTCGCGGCCGATGCGGCGGCTGACACGTTCCCAGATGTGTTGACCTCGTTGCGCACCGACCTGAAACGCCGTGCCGCGGCGTTGACGGCGATGGCGGAGTCGGTGGAGCAGTTGCTGACCGGTTCCGGCGCGGCGTCAGCGGAGCTGCCATGGCGGGACCTGGTCGACGCGCAGGGGACGCCATGCTCGCCGTCGTCCGGACCAGGCGGTCCTGAGCAGCAACGACTCGCCGCGCTGCTGGACTCAGCTGAGGTGGGCGCCGCTCTGGAGCGTCTGGAGCCCCGGCTGCGTGCATTGCGGGATGCGCCGGTGAGCAGCCCGGATGTCGATCCGCTGGCACAGGAGCTGGCCGCGGCGCTACCCGCGGACCTGCTGCCGGTCGCGATCGCCGACACTGCGATGCTCATGGTCCTGCTCGGCCGGCGCTTTTCCGCGGCGCAGTTGCGGTGCGTCCTGGCCGCTGGGCGAATCGGGCACGACACACGACCCGATGCTGGAGGACCGCGATGAACGCACCGAGTCCGGTGATTGAGCTGCACGAGGTGAGTAAGGCCTACGGGCCGGTTACTGCGCTGGAGCGGGTGACCCTGCGGATCGGGCCAGGCCGGATCTGCGGGCTGGTCGGGGGGAACGGCGCGGGCAAGTCCACCCTGTTGCGGGTGCTGACTGGGCTGGCCGCGCCTGCCAGCGGCCAGGCGCACCTGTTCGGCTGCCCCTACCGGGAGCTCGTGGCTCCCTGGTCGCGTGCGGGCGCCGCGCTTGAACCACTGCTGTTTCATTCAGCCCGAACCGGACGAGTGCATCTGCGGGTGGTAGCCACCGCCGCCGGGATACCCGCCGCTCGCGTCGAGGAGGTGCTGGCCGCGGTCGAACTCAGCGATGCCGCCGGGCGGCGCGTCGGCGGCTACTCGCTGGGCATGCGTCAGCGACTGACCCTGGCCACCGCGCTTCTGGGCCGGCCGCAGGTGCTGATCCTCGATGAACCCGCCAACGGTCTTGATCCTCGCGGCCGGTCGTGGCTGTTCGGGCTGCTGCGGGGACATGCCGACGCCGGCGGCACGGTCTTGCTGTCCAGCCACAGCCTGGCGGAACTGGAGACTGTCATCGACGAGATTGCGATCATCGACCGGGGTCGCCTGCTGGCCCACCGCCCGCTTGACGGGCTACGGCGCGAAGGCGGCGGTGGCAGCCTGGAACAGCTGTACCTGACGCTCACCAGTTATGAGCAGGAGACCAGCCAATGATCAGCGGGACGCTGGCCGCCCAGCTGCTCAAGACCTCGCGTACCCGCGGCGTGGTGATGTTGCTCCTCGCAGTTGCCGCGTCCGCGGCCATCGCCACCGCGGCCCCAGGGCTGCTGGCCGGTCGCAAAGACGCCACGCACACCACCATCGAGGCCGCCATCACCCTCGGCACCGCCATCGCCTACCTGCTCGGAGTGAGCATCAGCGCCGGGGACCGTCAGCACGGCATGACCCGCACCCTGCTATTGATCCAACCCCGCCGGGTCCGTTACCTGGGCTCCTGCCTGGCAGCGGCCGCCATCGCCGGCTGCCTCGCCGGGGTCCTGACCGCCGCCACCGCGGTACTGGCCCGCCAGCTGACCGCGTCGGCTCCCAGCGCAGTCGATAGTGCCCTGACCATCACCGGCGGGGCCGCGGCCGGGGCCGGCTATGCCGTGCTCGGGCTGGCCCTCGGCGTGCTCATCCCGAACCAGATCGGCGCCGCGAGCACCGGACTGCTGTACACCCTGGTGGCCGAACCGCTGATCTCGCAACAGTCCTACGAGGTCTACCTCAAGCTCCCGGGCGGGGCACGGGAAGCCCTCGTCCGCCACACCTCTGCCAGCCATCACATTCCCGCTCAGCCCGTCGGGCTGATCACGCTGGGCGTCTGGGCGGCCTTGTTCACCGTTGCCGCCGTGCTCGTGTACGTGCGGCGTGACACCCCCTGAACGTCGCGCGACAGCGGCGGAAGCCGCCGCGCACCTTCCTCACCAGCCACAAATTACCGGTCAACGATCTAGACCAGACGGCGGCGGTGCCGGCGCGTCGTGGAGTGGTCGGCGCGTTGGCCGGCGTGCGGGGTCGCGCCGCGCGCGGGGTCGCGCGGTGCTGGTCTCGTGACGGGTCGTAGGCATCGCGCGGCCACCGGTTCTGGTTTCCGCCGAGTACCTGGTGCGGCAGAGCGGGATCTACTCCTCGTTGCCGTCGCCGGCCCAGACGGTGAGGTGCCCGGGTGAGCCGCGCCGTCGGTTGATCGTGTGGTGCATGCCGGGGCAGGTGGGGCGGCGTGGTGGTCCGCGGTTCCGCCGGTCAGGTCTTTCGGGGTGCCCGGACGGTGCGGGCATTGCCGTCAGTGCCGCCGCCCTTCGGTGATGACGTAGCCGGGGCCCTGGTGCGCGGCACGCCGCCGGGCGCGGGCCTGCCGTTCCGCCGTGGTGCGGCGGTCCCCGGAAAGTGGCCGGAAAAGTTTCCCCAGGGCGTGTTCCGGTGGGGCCAAACTGTCAGCAGGACGTGCGATAATCGAACTCATAACCGGTCAGCCCCGCCCCACGCGAAGGAGGCTCCCGGACATGTGCACTCCCGGTCAGCCCCCCGCCGGTCCGCCCGCCCCCGGCTTCCCCGCCGCCCCCGGCCCGGCCAGCACGGGCTTCCCCGCCGCCCCCGGCCCGGCCAGCGCGGGCTTCCCCGCCAGCGCGGGCCTGCCGGGCAGCGCGGGCCTGCCGGCCGGTACGGGCGTGCCGTCCAGCACGGGGGAGGCGCTTGCGGTGCTGGAGGGCGCCCTGGCGTTCCTGACGGCCGCGGACGCGGCGGCGCTGAGCGCCGGGGAGCAGGCGGACGTGCTGCGCGGCCTGGAACGCGCCGAGTCAGCGCGGACCGCGGCGCGGTCCTCGGTCCTGGCGGCGTTCACCGCGGGCCGCGGGTTCGAGGCCGACGGGCAAGCATCCGCGCGGGCGTGGCTGGCGTGGCAGACCCGGGTGACGGGCGGCGCCGCGGCCGCCGCGACCGGGTGGGCCCGGCGCCTGACCGCGCACCCCGCCATCCGCGCGGCGCTGGCCGCGGGGACCCTGTCGGCGTCGTGGGCCCGGCAGGCCTGCGACTGGAGTGACGTGCTGCCCGCCGCAGCCCGGCCCGCCGCGGACGTGATCCTGGTAACCGCCGCGGCGGGCGGGGCGGGACTGGCGGACCTGGGGGCGCTGGCGGAGGAGATACTGCGCCGCACCGCCGCCGCCGACCCGGACACCGGCACCGGCACCGGGACGGGGGCGGGGGATGACGGGTTCGGGGACCGGTCGGTCCGGCTGGGCACGACGTTCCGCGGCGCGGGACGCCTGGACGGGGACCTGACCCCGCAGTGCGCCGCGGCGGTCCGCGCCGTCCTGGACGCCCTGGGCACCAGGGCAGGGCCGGAGGACACCCGGACGGGCCGGCAGCGGGACCACGACGCCCTCGAGGAAGCCTGCCGGCGGCTGATCGCCGCGGGGTTCATCCCGGACCGGGCCGGGCAGCCCACCCAGATCCAGCTGATCATGACCCTGGAACAGCTCCGCGCCACCGACCCCGCCCACACCACCGAAACCACCTGGACCCGGGGCGCCGCCAGCAACCCCGGCGACCCCCCCACCGGCACCGGCACCGGCACCGACGCCGACGCCGACGCCGGCGAGGGCACGGCCGCCGGGGCAGGCGCCGGGGGACCGTGGTGGCCCGGGTGCGCCCCGGCCGGGCCGGGCGCGGACTGCGACGCCGCGATCGCCCCCGCCGTCACCGGCACCATCGACCCCGACGTCCTGGACCAGCTCACCGCAGCACTGCTCGGCGACCCGGACGCTGGCCAGGCCCCCGCCGGTCACGCCACCGCGCCCCAGGGCGCCGCCGGCCAGGCCACTGCAGGCCAGGACGCCGCATACCAGGAGACTGCAGACCTGGCCGGGGCGGACCAGGACGCCGCGGACCGGGCCGGGGAGCGGAGGCGCCGCGCGCAGCGGGCCGCCCGGGCCCTCATCATCACCCGCGCCGCCGACCTGCTCTCCGGGCCGGGCGGGCTCACCGCCCTGCTCCGCCAGAACCTCCCCGGCGGCACCGCGGTCACATCCCGGTCCCTGCCCCTGGACGTCGGCGCCGTCACCCCGACCATCCCCGGCCACCTCCGCCGCGCCGTCACCCTCCGCGACCGGCACTGCCGGTTCCCCGGCTGCGACCAGCCCCCCGCCGCCTGCCAGCCCCACCACATCGTGCCCCGCGCCCACGGCGGCACCACCAGCCTCACCAATTTGATGCTTTTGTGCAGTTTCCACCATCTCATCGCCGTCCACCGGTGGGGCTGGACCATCACCCTGCACCCCGACACCACCGTCACCGCCACCAGCCCCGACGGTAAACGCACCCACGGGCCGCCCCCCCAACCCCAGGCACCCCACGTGCAAGCCGCCTGACACCGGCACGACCTTCACTCCCGGCCCCGGACCGCAAGAGCGTTCCGCCGGGCCGCGTCCCAGCCAGGGACGACACCAGCGAGCAGGCCCCCCGCACCGCACCGGGTCCCCCGGCGGCGACCAGGACCGGCAATCCGCCATCAACGATCCTGCCACCCCCACCCGCACGGGGGCGATCCCCCGGACCTGCCAGCGCCGCCCGCCCCCGCCGCGCCTCCGCACCACCACCATCGCCCAACCCCGCCGACCATCAGCAGCGAACATCACCCACCCGGTAACGCAAGGACACTCACGATGCGCTGCACAGCCCAGGCGGCGGCGAAGCCAGGCCGGCCAGCCAGGAAGCCAGGGCAGCAGCCCGGCGGCACTGGCGGCTGGCGGTGGTCCGGTGGACAAACCGGTTCCTGCACAGGCGATTGCCGCAGTTACCCCAGCTAGGGCGACTCCTGCCCGGTACGCCGACCTGCTTTATGCACAGCTGACTGCACCGTTTCGCCTGCGACACGCCTCCTTTTCCCCAGCGTATGCACAGTGTTATCCACAGGCATGAGAGCCAGCAACGTATGCAGCTGGGACCATCCCAGCCCGCCCCGGCAGCCCGAGACTTCCAGGTCGGCTTGGCGTGGGATCCGGCTCGTCGTCGTGCTGACCGGACTGCCGGGCAGTTGGCCCGCGGGTACTGGCGCTCCGGGTCAGCGCAGCGAGCCTGAGCCGACCTGCCTCGCTGCGCCTAAGCCGGCTGCGGGTGGCCAGGTGTAGGCGCAGGTCGCGGAACTGAGTCAGCGCCGCCCGGGCCCAGGCTGGGCCGGCGGCCAGCCCGGCACACCGGCATCGACTCCGGCTCCGGCACTGGAGGCGGCGGCGCCCGAGCGCGGCCAGCACCGGCGCGAGCAGCGGCCCTTGGGCTTTGCTGCGAGCTTCGCACCCACCCGGCTAGGAGCCCGACCTCGCATGTCGCGGGGGGAAAGGTCAGATACAACCGGTAGTCAGGAGGGCGGCGCGCTCGAGGGTGCCAATCTTGGCGCCGGGCGCGGTGTGGCTTGCTCAGGTCGGTGATGAACGATCTGGCTCGGCCGCGGCGGGCAGGCTGGGCGTGTCCATGTGGGAGTCTTGGGGCGCGCGTGCGCGCGCGCCGGTGCGGATGGCGCCGATCCCGGCGATGACCACGAAGATGAGGCCGATGGCGGAGGCCATGTTGGGTATCTGCCCGAGTACAAGCAGGCCGGCCAGGAGCGCGATCGCGGGTTCCAGGCTCATGAAGGTGCCGAAGGCCTTCGCGGTGAGCCGGCGCAGGGAGAGGTATTCGAGGCTGAACGTCAGCACGGGATGGAGCGCGGCCAGTGCCAGCATGACGAGAAGGACATGCCAGGTTACTCTGCCCAGCTCTGACGGTCCGTCGGTGAGCAGGACGACAAGCGCTGCGAAGGCGCCGGCGACGGGCATGGAGACGGCCAACCCGCTCAGGCCGGTGACCCGGTCGCCAACATGCTGGGTGAGCAGGATGTAGCTACCCCAGCAGGCGGCGGCAGCGAGTGCGAAGGCGAGGCCGGCTGGGTCGATGCCGCCGTGCCACGGCTGAGTCAGCAGCACGACGCCAGCGGCGGCCATGACCGTCCAGCGCTTGCGTCCACCGCCAGGACCGTAGATCGACACAATCAGCGGGCCGAGGAATTCCAGAGCACTAGCAGTGCCAAGCGGGATGCGTGCAATCGCGAGCATAAAGAACAGCATCAGGCCGACTGTCACTACGCCTAGCATGCAGCAGGCCCGGAGGTCCCGGGGAATGAAGTCCCCAAAGCGCGGCCGGACGAGAATCAGCAGGAGGATGCCGGCCCAAATGAGCCGCAGGCCGGCCACGCCCAGGGGGCCGATCTGATAGAACAGGTGTACCGACAGGGCCAGTCCGAGCTGGACACAGGACATTGAAGCCAATGCCATGAGTGCTACACCCTCGGCGCCTCGCAGGCGGTGAGCGGTGGGCTGGGAACCGTCTGCTGGCAAGCTCATGACCCGCTCAGTAAAGCGCCTGCGCATCGTCCATGTCCACTTGCCAAATATGGACATCTCATTCGGAGAAGACGGACAATAGATGGATGGAGACACGGCGAGGGTTATTCAGAGGCCATCCTGTAGAATTCCAGGGCGAGAACTGCTGAGATTGTTTCGGGGAAGCTCCAGAACGGCCGGCGGTAGTCTACGTGCAAGATCCGCCAGGTCTTCAGGTTGGCAATAACCTGCTCAATCATGTAGCGGATCCTGCCCACCCCCTTATTAAATTCCTTCTCACTTTCGAGAAGCCCGCGT
>JAABUX010001619.1_pt1 | contig 33569 bp, 23 predicted proteins | sample 5561851 | NCBI WGS metagenome assembly JAABUX01 (sample SAMN10711883, study PRJNA513361) | rock metagenome | isolation source: Antarctica rocks | place: Antarctica: Victoria Land, Richard Nunatak red sandstone | collected 2016-01-03
CCGTCGAATCGTGCAATCCGTATTAAGCCTTCAACTCTTGGACAGGCCGCCGGTAATTCGTCTCGCGCCGTCATCCTGAACGGAGTGAAGGACCCCTGTATTTCGTCGTGGTCCTTGCTTTGCCTGTACTCAAATCCGTCGAATCGTGCAAATCCGTATTAAGCCTTCAACTCCTGGACAGGACGGCCGCAATTCGTCTCCCGTCGTCATCCTGAACGCAGTGAAGGACCCCTGTATTTCGTCGTTTGCCTATTCTTAAATCCGTCGAAATCCGTGTCAGCCTTCAGTTCTCGGACAGCCTCTAGATCAGCTTGCCTTCCGACAGATCCCGGATCAGCCCCAGATCCGCCGCCAGAAAGTCATACCCCGGCAACGAAGTCAGCGGCGACCACCGCACCTCATTAAAGATCAAGTTCTGCATCTCCCCCGAAAAGCTCTCCACCAGAAAAAACTGCAGATCGATCGTGCCCCCATTGCGATACTTATGCCGCACATTCGCAATTCGCCGCCCAATCACCGCATCAATCCCCAACTCCTCATTCAACTCCCGCGCCAGCGCCGCCTCCGAGCTCTCTCCCGGCTCGATCTTTCCGCCCGGAAACTCCCACTTCAAGCTCATCGGCTGATCCGCCCTGCGCTGGCAAATCAGCACCTCCCGCCGCGCGTCGTCAGTCTCCCGCACAATCAGGCCGGCAACCACGAACCGTACCGGCCTCGCCCCACCGTTGCCGCCATCCCGTCCGTCCAGCTTGCGAATCGGTTCTTTCACCTGCTCCTTAGACGACGAAACGCGCACGAAAGCTTCAAGCAGCTACTTCGCAGGCTCGCGCACCGATCGCGGATAAAACACCGCCCATCCCCGCCGCGAGCTCTCCTCCACCAGCCCCGGCGAGGGATTCACCGGAAACGCCACTCGCGCAATCGCCAGCATCGCCGCGTCATGCACCGAGTTGCCAAACACCGCGTCCGGCCGCGTCACACCGGCTCTCGCCAGCGCCAGCACCTTGCCCTCATCGGTCGGCACATCCACCAGCTCGTTCGTCACCGTGCCGTTCTCCACCCGCACCTTCGCCGCTAACACCCGCTCCGGAGCGATCCCAAACCGCGACACGCCCTCCTCAATCACCCAGTCGTTTGTCGAACTGACCGCCCAAATCTCCGTCCCCGAAGCTCGAAGATCCCGAATCAGCGCCGCCATCTCCGCAAAGATGTTCGGCTCAATCGAGTGTCGGAAAAATGTCCGCGCCGCTCGCCGCATCTCCGAATCCCGCAGACCCTGGTACATCTGCACCATCTCCCCGCAGATCCCCGCCTCCGAAACCTCACCCCGCAGGTACATCCGGTAGCGCGCATCGATCGCATCCGTCACCTCGCGCGAGACCAGCCCCGTCTCGATCGTCCACTTCATGAACGACGTCCCGGCGTCCCCCGACCACAGTGTCCCATCGCAATCAAACACCGCAACCTTTGGCGCCGACGCAAGAACTGCCTCAGCAAACTCCTCGCTCGACAAAGAAATAACGGTCAACGATTCAGCCACAACATAGCTCCACTCCGATCAACGCCGGCGTCCACAAATTCCACTGCGATTCTACGCGAGCGCCGTACGGCCTCCTCTGAATACGAGCCCTCATGCCGAGACCTGCATCCAAAATGACGGAGGTTTCACGATGACAGAACAGAAGCACCTTTCCGGAGATGAAGGCAGAAAGAAAATCGGCGATCTGATCAAGAGCATCCGCATCACCATGTTCTCCACCGCCGCCCCGGACGGCTCGATCGACAGCCGTCCCATGGCCACCCAGGAGGCCGACTTCGACGGCGTGGTCTACTTCCTCACCCGCGAAGAGTCCGGCAAGGTCCACGAGATCCAGGCCGACTCCCACGTCTCCCTTCTCTACGCCGACCCGTCCAATGCCAAGTTCGTCTCCGCCAAAGGCCGCGCCTCCATCAGCAAGGACCGCACCAAAATCCACGAGCTCTGGAACCCCATGTACAAGGCCTGGTTTCCGCAAGGCGAAGACGACCCGCAGATCACCGTCCTTCGCGTCGACATCACCGAAGCCCAGTACTGGGAAGCCTCTTCGAGCAAACTCGTCCGCGGCCTCAAGTACGTCGCCGCCGCCGCCACCGGAGGCAAGGTCGATCTCGGCGAAACCGGAAAAGTCAGCCTGAATCGCTGAACCCCTTCAAGGGGGAGGGGCCATCCAAAGAAGATGCCACTCAAAGAAGAGCGGCGCCACCCAGAGCTTGTCATCCTTCGCCGCAGGCGGAGGATCTGTTCCTTAGATCGCTACGGCGCTCTAGAGTTCACCACGGCGATCAAAGCGCACCCTTACAAGGGACCGCCTCTTCCCTCGTATCAACCGGGCAGACCTACACCGGCGGCATCCCCTCCACCACCGCCACCCCAGCCGGAGGCGTATACCGAAATTCCCCCTCCGGCACCGGGACATTCTCCTCCGACCCCTCAAAGTCAAACTCCGTCTTCGCCCCGTCGATCTCCTCCAGCACAATCCTGGTGATGCGCCCATCGCGAGTCACCAGGAGCACCAGCTCCTTCACCCGCTCGCCCATCCCCTTCGGAACCCCCGCAATCCGGTACCCACCCACGTCCGCCGTCACCGAAATGCGCTCCAGCTCCCTCTGCAACTGTGTATGCCCGAGCAGAAACCGCAAAGGCGATCGCAAATCGTCCATCTGCTTCGCGGGCAGCCTCTGTACCTGGGCGTCGCCCGGCGTATACGACCACGCAAACTTCCCGTCCAGCACAAACACCTTGCCCGCTGGAGCCGCATAATCCCACCGCATCCGCCCCGGCTTCTTCAGTAGCAGCATCCCGCTCTCGGTCCGATCCATCCCCAGCCCCGTATACCGCTCCGTAAACCGCGTCCGCAGCGACCCAAGATGGTTATAGTGGCTGTCGACTTGTTTCAACACTGCCAGCGAAGCTCCCGTCGCCCCCGGTGTCTGCCCAAAAGAGCAGGGAACCGCCAGCGCCAACAGCAGTACGGGAGCAAGCCCCCGCATCACTGCAGCGGCTGCGTGCAGTTCGTTCCGCCAGTCGGGTCGTAGCGGATCAGATTATTCTCATCCGTGCAGTACCCTAGGTCGCCCGTCTTTCCAGGAGACTGAGGAACCGCCGTGATCTGGTACGACGTAAACATGTCCTGGTTGTTCACCGTCACCTTGGTGCAGTTGCTGATCGCAAAGGTGTACCCAGCCTTCTGTCCGGAAGCCAGATCCGGCGGAATCATCTGGGCGCTCTGCGATGTCGGCGCCCCGGACCCAGGCTGCCCTCCCAGCGCCGAAAGCGTGCACGCAAATCCATTTGCCGGGTACGTTGAGTTGTACTGCAACTCGCCCTGGGCAATGGCCCGCAACGACTGGATCGCCGATGTCTGGTTCGCCTGCTTCCTCAGCTTCAACAGCTGCGGCACCGCCAGCGTCATCAGAATCAGCATCACTGACATCACGATCAGCAGCTCGATCAGCGTGAAACCTTCTTCTGCTTGTCGGACTACCCTGTTCCCCATCTTCATCGAGCTCCCATCGCCCCTGTCAGGCCAAACTCTCGCGCCTCGCCATCGAGACTCTAACAGCCGCCGCCTCAGCAGGCCAGATCCTCGCGTGACACCTTCATGGACTTCAAGTTACCCAGAAGCGTTAGACCGATTGACTCCGGCCGGAACAGATGGATCGCCAGGCTCTGGATGTCCCCAACGCTGACCCGGTCGATATCCGCCGTAATCTCGTCCACGCCGAAGAACCGGCCGAAGTACATCTGCTGTCGCGCTAGATTCGACATCCTGCTCCCCGAACTCTCGAGCCCAATCACGATATTGCCCTTCAACTGATCCTTTGCCCGCTTCAGCTCGGACTCCGAAACCGTGTCACTCTTCAGACGGCTCAGCTCGGCCAGCGTAAGCTTCAACACCTGCTCCGTATTCGCCACCGACGCTCCGGCGTACACGCACATCGACCCGCTGTCCCGAAACGGGTTCATCTCCGAGTAGATCGAGTACGCCAGACCCCGGTCCTCCCGAATCGTCTGAAACAGCCTGGAGCTCATCCCTCCGCCCAGAATCGTGTTCAGCAGGTACATCCCATACCGCCGCTCATCGTTCACCCGCGGCGCCTCCACCCCCAGGCACAGCTGCACCTGCTCGAGCGACTTCTTCTTACGCAGCGTGATGTGCGGCGTCGCGATCGGCGGCCGCTTCGGCATCCGCTCCGCCCCCCGCCCAGCACTCAACCCGCCAAAATGCCGCTCCACATGCGCCACAAACTCGTCATGCTCTAGATTTCCGGCAGCCGAAAACACCATGTACCGCGGCGTAAACCGGTCCGCATAGTAGTCGAACACCACGCCCTGATCGAAGCTCGAAACCGTCTTCGCCGTCCCCAGAATCGGCCGACCCAGCGCATCGTCCTTCCAGAACCTCTGCGTAAAGATCTCGTGCACCAGGTAGTCCGGATTATCCTCGTCCATCTTGATCTCTTCGAGGATCACGCCCTGCTCCCGGCCAATATCCTCCGGCGAAAACGTCGGATGGAGCACAAGATCAGCCAGCAGCTCAAGCGCCGGATCAACGTTATCGTCCAAAACCTTGATATTGAAGCAGATCGTCTCCTTGCCCGTAAACGCGTCTAGGTTCCCGCCGATCGTGTCGACCTCCCGCGCAATCTGCTGCGCCGACCGCGTCGCCGTCCCCTTGAACACCATATGTTCGACGAAGTGCGAGATCCCATTGACCTCGGCCGCCTCGTCCCGCGATCCGCAGTTGATCCACACCCCCATCGAAATGCTGCGCACATGAGGCATGCTCTCGGTCAACACCATCAAACCGTTCGGCAGGGTCGTCTTACGAATATTTCGGGGTACATTGCGACGAATCGGCAGCTCTTGGATAAGTGTGGCGGACATGCATCTCCTCAACCTCCATTTTCTCATATCAGGCCTCCCCGCACCTTCTCTGCCAATTCCAAAACAGATGGAGATCGGTGAGGTTGTCATTCTGACCCTGAGCTTGCGGAAGGGAAAGATCCCAGTATTTCGCCGGCAGCACCCATGCCCGGTGCTGGCCAACTGCTGAGTTGGCGCACTTGCTCCTCCCCATCCGGTAAAATCTAAAGATTAAGCACGATGTACCGGAGGCACTCCGACCCTTCCTGGGGGAGGTCCGAACCTGAACTCCGGGTCTAACTCTTGCGCATCGAATACTTTACCCACAAGTACGGGGGGGGGGTGGGAAGTACCCCCCCCCCACCATTGCAACACCAGCGTCCGATGACCCACCCCCAACCCAACCCGGTCACCACCCCCGAGCCCCTCTTCGGTATGAGCCTCCCCGCGCTCACCGATCTCATGGCCACCCTCGGCCAGAAACCCTACCGCGCCCGCCAGATCTTCGACGCCCTCTACCGCCAGCGTGTCTCCTCCATCGCCGAGATCACCGTCCTCCCCGCAGACCTCCGCGCCTGCCTCACCTCCGCCGGCTACACCCTCGGGCTCCCCCAGATCGTCCAGACCGCCCGCTCCGTCGATGGCACCGAGCGCTACCTCATGCGCATGGCCGATAGCGAAACCGTCGAGACCGTCTGGATGCCGGACGGCGACGGCGGCGAACGCGGCGACGGCTCGCTCGCCGCCTCCGAAGAAGAAGAAGCCACCCCCACGTACCGCCGCTCCACCATCTGCATCTCCAGCCAGGTCGGCTGCGCCGTCAATTGCCAGTTCTGCCTCACCGCCAAGCTCGGCATTCGCCGCAATCTCACGGCCGGCGAGATCGCCGGGCAGGTCACCGCCGTCCTCAACCGCCACAGCGTCCGGCTCGCCAACGCCCCTGGCAACGAGAGCCCCGCCCGCATCAACCTCGTCTTCATGGGCATGGGCGAGCCCTTCCTCAACTACGCCGCCTTTATCGACGCCGTCCGCCTCCTCGTCGAGGGCGTCGGCATTCCCGAGTCGCGCATGACCGTCTCCACCTCCGGCATCGAGCCCGCCATCCGCGCCTTTGCCGCCGAGCCCATCCGCCCCAAGCTCGCCCTCTCGCTTAACGCCTCCAACGACACCGTCCGCGAGACCATCATGCCCATCACGCGCAAGTGGAACATCGCCACCCTGCTCGACGCCGTCCGCACCATCCCCCTCCGCACCCGCGAGTGGGTCACCTTCGAGTACGTCCTCCTCGGCGGTATCAACGACCAGCCGGAGCACGCCCAGGAGGTCCTCGCCCTGCTCAACGGCATGTGCGCCAAGGTCAACCTCATCGTCTGGAACCCCGGCCCCGGCATCCCCTACACCCAGCCCCGCCCCGAGGACGTAACCCGCTTCCAGAAGCTCCTCATTGCCGGAGGCATGCCGACCTACATCCGCCGCCCGCGCGGCCGGGACATCTACGCGGCCTGCGGTCAGCTCAAGCGCACCGTCGACGACGCGCCTTCACTCCCCCCAGCCCCTCCCGCCCTCGTCTCGATCGCCGCGCACACACTCTAGGCCATCGGCTCCGAAGCCCGTGGCGCCTTTCGGCGCTCCCGGAATCCGACCGTCAGCAGCTTCTCCGTCACCTGGTCGTAGTCGTGCCGAAGCACGTCACCCTCGTGCACGAAATTGCCCGTCACCGGCGCCACCCCGATCTCGCGCACACGATCGAGATCAGCCAAAATTGGGCTCTGCCCCTCGCGCTCATACTGTTCGATCCTTCGCGCCGAGATCGGCGCCGTATTCACCAGCGCATAGTCAAACAGCCGGTCCGTCCCCGCATGCTCGCAAATTTTCTCGATGTGCTGCGATGCCGTCAGCCCCAGCGACTCGTTCGCCTGCGTCATCAGGTTGCAGACATACACCTTGGTCGCCTTGGACGCCTTCAGCGCCTCCGGAATCCCCCGCACCAGCAGATTCGTGATCAGCGACGTATACAGCGACCCCGGCCCGATCGTGATCAGGTCGGCGCTCGCAATGGCCTCGAGCGTCCCCGGCAGCGGATCCGCCGTCGCTGGCTCCAGCATCAACTCCGCAATGCGCTGCCGGCTGGCCGTGATGTTGGTCTCCCCGCGCACCAGCGTGCCGTCGTCCATCAGCGCCGCCAGCGTTACATTCGTATTGGTCGCCGGAAAGATCCGCCCGCGCGTCGCCAGAATCTGCGACGACATCTGCACCGCCTGCGCAAAGTCTCCGGTAATGTGCGAGAGCGCCGCCAGAAAGATATTCCCAAAGCTGTGCCCATCCAACTCGCCCTGGTCGAACCGGTACCGGAACAGCTTCGACAGCAGATGCTCATCCTCCGACAGCGCCACCATGCAGTTGCGCACGTCGCCCGGCGGCAGCATCTTGAAGTCCTCCCGCAGCCGTCCGGAGGACCCGCCATCGTCCGTCACCGTCACCACCGCCGTCAGATCGCGGATCAGGCACGGCGTGTCCGGGCACGGAGACTCCTCCGAGTCCTGGGAGAGGGGCGTCGCTACATACCGCTTCAGCCCCCGGAGCAGCGTCGAAAGCCCCGTTCCGCCGCCGATCGCTACAATCCGCAGCGATCGTTCACCCTGCCGGATGGACTTCGCAAAATTCATGGAGGAGGTTGTCACTTACTCAGCCTCTTCCCACAACCCACAGTCTCGCGCCACCTAAACCTCGGGATACAGCAACTCAGTGAAGCGGGGGTCGTCCGCCATGTCCTGGAAGTCGGAGTCGGCGCGAGCCTGGATGCGGTTTCGCGGGTTCTGCCGGATCGCCTCCGTCAGGTGCTCGAGACAGGTATGGGTGTCGCTGGTCATGCTCGCCAGCACCGCCAGGCCGTAGAACGCGTAGTCCGCCTTGTCGTTCTCCTTGAGGATCTTTCGAAACTCCTCACGCGCATCCTCGTAATGCCCGTCGTTCAAGAGCGAGATGGCGTAGTCGTAGTGCTCCTCGTGACTTTGAAACGTCGCCTTCCCCTTGGAAACCTGCAGCAGGCACGCATTGATGTACATGCGGATGCGGTCGGCCAGGTCGGGTGGGCTTGAGGCCAGCATCTTCCCAAACGCCTCGTGCGCCTTGTCGTACTTGCCCTCCTGCATCAGGCGTACTGCTACCTCATACAGAGCCAGCGTCTGCGCGCGTTCGCTGTCCGCCGCCAGCGGAACCGTGCCCGCCAGTGTCCGGGGCGTCTTCTTGCCTATGGATGTCGTTGCCGTCTTCGTCTGCGCCATGGAATCCTCGCCGGTTGTGCTCAGCCCAGCCCCGGTTCACCGCAGCCTGCGTCCTTGCACCAGCTCTCGTCTCGGTTTTATACGCAGAGTCGGCCCTCCGGTCAATACTACTTCCGGTCAGAGCGGCCCGCCCGCGTACCTCCGGCAGCTGAGCCATAGATCGCCGGGTTCAACTCCGGGTCGTTGTACATCTTCATCTGCCGGTAGATCCGAAACCGCCGCGTGCCTCCCAGCACCTCGCTCCACAACCGCCCCAGACACCCCGCCAGGTCCGCACGCTGCGCCTCCAGCACCCGCAGACGGTCGAGGTTGCGCATCCTGTGCGCCTCCGAAACATCAGGCCTCCCCGCCTGCTCCCGCGTATGGAAGATCTTCAGCGCCAGAATCGACATCCGGTCGATCATCATCCCCGGCGTCTCAGAGTGCATAGGCGCCTCCTCCCCCTGCTCTCCCGCCTCTTCCATCAGCCTCTCGTCGATCCGCTCGACAACATCGTTCCGCCGCTGATTCAGCCGGTCGATCGCCCGTTTCACCCGCGCAATCTCCCCATCCTCCGCGCGCGGATCGCGAGCCCTGTCCTCCTCATGCCAAAGGTCGAAGTTTGCCCGGTGGTTCTCAAGCACCAGTTCTGCCAGCCCAGCCTCAGGCACACCTGCCGCATCGTCCTCATGCCAGCGCTGCACCCACACATCGTGCAGCCTCCAGATCTCTCCCGCGTCCACCATCGCACCATCCGCACCAAGACTCTATCAGCACCCGATCTCTTCACGACCCGCTGGTTGCCGTAGCCCCGCCGAGCAAGCAGACTAGGGAGAGACACATGCATAAACCCACCCAGCGGGTCCTCCTCTATCGACTCGGCAGCCTCGGCGATACCCTGATTGCCCTCCCCGCTCTCCACCTCGTGGCACGTGCCTTCCCCAACGCCCAACGCCGTCTCCTTACCAACTTCCCCGTCAACGTCAAAGCCCCGCCCGCAGCCGCTATCCTCGAGCACACTGGCCTCGTCTCCGGCTACTTCCGCTACGCCGTTGGCACCCGCAGCCTGCGCGAGCTCCTCGCGCTCTGGGCTCAGCTCGTCCTCTGGCGACCGGAGGTCCTCGTCTACCTCGCCGCCGCGCGCGGCACCGAAGCGGCAAAGCGTGACGCGCTCTTCTTCCGGCTCTGCGGCATCCGCAGGCAGGTCGGCATCCCCCTCACCGAAGACATGCAGTCCAACCTCCCGACCGGTCCCGACCGCGATCTCGAGCCCGAAGCCGGCCGCCTCGTCCGCAACCTCGCCCAACTCGGCCCCGCAGACCTCGACGACCCCGCCAGCTGGGGCCTCCACCTTACCGAAGGGGAGCACGCCCGCGCCGCACAAGCCATCTCCGCAGCCGGCAATCTCCCCATCATCGCCGTCAGCGTCGGCACCAAGATGCAGTCCAAGGACTGGGGCCGCGACAACTGGCGCGCCCTCCTCACTCGCATCGCCACGCTCTACCCCGGACACGCCCTCGCCCTCTGCGGCGCGCCCGAAGAAAGCAAGGCCAGCGACTTCGCCGCTGCGGATTGGCAGACGACCTCCGGCGCTCCCGCCATCAACCTCTGCGGCCAACTCACCCCCCGCGAAAGCGCCGCCGTCTTCGCCCGCGCCCGCATCTTCCTCGGACACGACAGCGGCCCCATGCACCTCGCCGCCTCCGTCCAAACCCCCTGCGTCGCCATCTTCGCCGCCCGCAACCTCCCGCGCGTCTGGTTCCCCTACGGCCGCCAACATCGCGTGCTCTACCACCGCGTCCACTGCGCCGGCTGCGATCTCGAAGTCTGCATCGCCGAACGCAAAAAGTGCCTCACCTCCATCTCCGTCGAAGAGGTCCTCACCGAGGTCCGCTCCATCCTCGGATGAAGCTCCTCCCAGTCCTCCCCTCGGCACCAATGCGATGATAAGAACCGAGGGAGCCTCTCCACGACCTATGCTTTCCGACCTCCACGCCATTCTCGATCTGCTCGAAGGCGGCTTCCGCGAGCTCCGCATCCTCGTCGTCGGCGACATCATGCTCGATCGCTACATCTCGGGCGAGGTCGACCGCATCTCCCCCGAGGCGCCCGTCCCCATCCTCCGCCACGCCCAGCGATATGAGCGCGCCGGCGGCGCCGCCAATGTCGCCATGAACCTCGCCGGCCTCGGCTGCCAGGCCTTTCTCGCCGGCCTCTGGGGTATGGACGCCGAGCAGACCGCACTCGCCGCCATCCTCGACCGCGCCTCCGTCGACACCCTCGGCGTCGTCTCCACCGCTCTCCCCACCATCTCCAAAACCCGCATCGTCAGCCGCAATCAGCAGCTCCTCCGCCTCGATATCGAAAGCCGCGACCTCCCCTCCGCCGTAGACGCCGACCGTCTCCGCGAGCGCGTCCTCGGCCTCGTCCCCAAGGTCAACGCCGTCATCCTCTCCGACTACGCCAAAGGCGTCCTGTCCAGGGACCTCTGCCAGGCCGTCATCCAACTCTCCCGCTCGCACAACATCCCCGTCCTCGCCGACCCCAAGACCCCGGACTTCAGCAAGTACACCGGAGCCACCACCGTCAGCCCCAACCTCCACGAGCTCGCCGCCGCCGCCCGCATCCCCGCGCACCAGACAGAGGAACTCCTCGCCGCCGGTCAAACCCTCGCCGCTGACCACGACCTCCAGTTCCTCACCGTCACCATGAGCGAAAAGGGCATCGCCATCCTCACCCCTGGCACCTCCGGCAAAATCGAGCAGATCCCCGCCCGCGCACGCGAGGTCTTCGACGTCTCCGGCGCCGGTGACACCGTCCTCGCCACCCTGGCCGCCGGCATCGCCGCCGGACTCCCCGTCCGCACCGCCGTCGAACTCGCCAATCTGGCCGCCGGCATCGTCGTCGGTAAGACCGGCACCGTCGCTATCGCCGCGCACGAGCTCATCTCCGAGCTCACCCCCAGCTCTGGCGTTACCGCCATCGAGAAAATCCTCGACCGTGACCGCATCGCCAAGCGCGTCGCCGAGTGGCGCGCCTCCGGCGAGACCATCGTCTTCACCAACGGCTGCTTCGACCTCCTTCACGTCGGCCACATCCAGCTCCTTGAAGACTGCCGCCGCTTCGGCTCTAAGCTCGTCCTCGGCCTGAACGCCGACACCTCCGTCTCCCGCCTCAAAGGCCCCACCCGCCCCATCGTCGCCGAACGCGAGCGCGCCCGCGTCATGGCCGCCCTCGCCGCCGTCGACGCCGTCGTCCTCTTCGAAGAGGACACCCCCCTCGAACTCATCCAGGTGCTCGCCCCCGACGTCCTCGTCAAAGGCGGCGACTACACCATCCAGACCGTCGTCGGCCACGAGGTCGTACTCGCCGCCGGCGGCCGCGTCGAGATCGTCCCCACCGTCGAAGGCTTCTCCACCACCAGCCTTGTCAAGAAACTGGCCGCGACTCCCACCGCGAGCGAGGAGGCTTCGCTTTGATCATTGTCACCGGTGGCGCCGGCTTCATCGGCTCCAACCTCGTCCATCAACTCAACCAGATCGGCGAACGCAACATCCTCATCGTCGACAACCTCAAGCCCGCGCCCAACCTCACCGCTTCCAAATTCCTCAACCTCGCCGGCACCGACTACGCCGACTTCATGGACAAGGCCGAGTTCCGCCGCGCTCTCAAGTGCGGCGACTTCGAAGACCGCAAGGTCCGCGCCATCCTCCACCAGGGTGCCTGCTCCAACACTCTTGAAGACGACGGCCATTACATGATGGACAACAACTTCACCTACTCGAAGGAGCTGCTGCACTTCGCCCTCGCCCACAAGGTGCCGTTCGTCTACGCCTCCACCGCCGCTGTCTACGGCGCCAGCACCAGCTTCGCCGTCGACCCAGCAAACGAGCGCCCCCTCAACGTCTACGGCTTCTCCAAGCTCGTCTTCGACAACTACGTCCGCCGCCACATGCACGACATGAAGTCCACCGTCGTCGGCCTCCGCTACTTCAACGTCTACGGCCCCCGCGAAGGGCACAAAGGACGCATGGCCTCCGTCCTCCATCACTTCACCAAACAGCTCCTCGACACCGGCACGATCCGCATGTTCGAGGGCTCCGGCGGATACGCCGACGGCGAGCAGCGCCGCGACTTCGTCTTCGTCAACGACCTCGCCCGCATCAACCTCTTCTTCGCCGGCCTCCTCCCCGATAGCCCCCACAAGCCCGTCCAGGCCATCGTCAACGCCGGCACCGGGGAGGCGCGCACCTTCAAGGCCGTTGCCGAAGCCCTCATGGCCACCCACCGCCCCGGCAAGGTCGAGTTCATCTCGTTTCCCGGCGACCTCAAGAACCGCTATCAGCACTTCACCGAGGCCGACATCTCCGGCCTCCGCTCCGCCGGCTACACCGACCCCTTCACCTCACTCGAACAGGGAACTCGCGAGACCTTCCCCAAGTCCCCTGTCCTCTGAACCGCCTCCGGCCCAAGCAGCCGACCAGGCGTCGCTCTACATCGAAACGACGCGTCGCCGAATCGCAGTCAGGAGCCCCAAACCTCCCGTCCCAAGCAGAGCAATCGTCGATGGCTCCGGCGTCATCGTCGTCAGATCCAGGGCAAAGTAGTTGTACTCATCCCGACCGTCCGTCCAGACAAAGTCCCCTACAGCGTTTACAGCAAGTTGATCCACGCTTCCGCTTTGAAGGAGTGCCAGGGAACCTACCCGGCCGCCATACAACCCTTCGGGCCCGCTGCTGGCTGTCGCTATCACACCAAACGCGGTAAACGCGCCGTTGCACATGGACCTTCCAATCGCCATCTCTCCCGGGGGAGGAGTCGGTGGACACGGTGAGCCGTTGTCGTAGGACAGCACAGGCGCTGTGATTGACGTGCCGATACCGCTACCGTTGAGAAATGATTGGTAGCAGTAGGTCAAAGGGGACGCACATCCGTGCAAAGCGTAAATCACAGCCACTCCGGAATCTGTAAGGCCAACAACAGACTGGCCATTTGCGTCGCCTAGGTTATAGATCATGTAGCTGTCCGCGTGAGCAGGCGTGCTCAAAAGCGTCAGGGTAAGAGGAACCGCTAGGGTCAGAATCAGGGCGATCGAGGACATGGATCTCTGCATAAAATTTCCTCACGTTGAATTTGGGCCCGCGAGGATCATGTGCCCGTCCCCTTTATTGAATCAACGGGAAACAAACTCTCCCGTCACCTGCATGGAAATGCAGAGTGCCCTAAGTGAGTGCCCCTCTTCGCTTCCCAATCAGCCTACTGAAAACGGTGTTGCTGCCATCAATCCCCATATTTGGGGTCTGCCCGGCGATCGCTTAAATCGCCTCTCGCCTCACCCTTGATACGCTGCGTGAAGACACAATCACGGAGAACCCATGCCCGACCCACACCAGAAGCCGACCATCCTCTGCATCAGCTCCTACGAGAAGGGTCAGCCTCTCCTCTCCGAAGCCGCCCGCCTCGGCCTCAATGTCATCCTCCTCACCGTCGACAAGCTCGAGCACGCCGACTGGCCCCGCGACGCCATCTCCCGCCTCCTCACCATGCCCGAAGACCTCACCCCCGGGCAGATCCTCAACACCGTCGCCTGGCTCGCCCGCACGCAGCCCATCGACCGCATCGTTGCCCTCGACGAGTTCGACCTCGAAACCGCCGCCCTCCTGCGCGAGCATTTCCAACTCCCCGGCATGGGCGAAAGCGCGACCCGCCTCTTCCGTGACAAGCTCGCCATGCGCTTCGCCGCCTCCCGGGCCGGCATCCGTGTCCCGGACTTCACCCCCGTCTTCCACGACGACGACGTACGCCACTTCCTCGCAAACGTCCCCGGCCCCTGGCTGCTCAAACCCCGCACCAACGCCTCCGCCATCGGCATCCACAAGCTCACCTCCGCCGACGAACTCTGGCCGCTCCTCGACTCCCTCGGCGACCTCGCCAGCCACTACCTCCTCGAGCGCTTCGTCCCCGGCGACATCTTCCACGTCGAAGGCATCACCTCCAACCGCGAGGTCCTCTTTGCCATGCCCTTCGGGTACGGCCAGCCGCCCATGCAGACCATGCACGAGGGCGGCGTCTTCACCACCCGTGCCCTCAACTCCATCTCGCCCGAAGCCGCCGCCCTCCGCTCCATGCATGGGGACATCCTCCGCGCCCTCCACCTCACCTCCGGCGTCACCCACACCGAGTTCATCCGCTCCCACGCCGACGGCCAGTTCTTCTTCCTCGAGACCGCCGCCCGCGTCGGCGGAGCCTATATCGCCGACGTCGTCCAGTTCGCCACCGGCATCAATCCCTGGATCGAGTGGGCCCGCCTCGAAGCCGCCGCCATCTTCGGCACGCCCTACACCCTACCCGCGCTCCGCCACGACTACGCCGGCAGCGTCATCTGCCTCGCCCGCCAGAACCAGCCCGACACCGCCGCCTACGCCGACCCGGAGGTCGTCCTCCGCCTCCACAAACACCACCACGCCGGCATTATCGTCCAGTCGCCCTCCCCCGAGCGCATCGAAGCGCTCACCCGGCAGTACGCCGCCCGCTTCCTCCAGGACTTCTGCGCTGTCATGCCCGTACCCGAAAAGGCCACGGTCTGATCACGCAACGGAGCCGACAGAGAAACAAAAGTTGTAAAAGGGAAATGGTGAGCCCGCTGGGACTCGAACCCAGGACCAACGCCTTAAAAGGGCGATGCTCTACCAACTGAGCTACAGGCTCTCAACCTCTTCCAACTTAGCACAGAGCAGCCCTTTAGACGGTCCTCTGCGATTGGCGCAGCCCAGCATTTCACACCGCGGCAAAGTTACCGTGGTGTACAGGCGCTGACCTCCACAACTCATCGCTTTTCTCCCCTGCCAGTGCTCCAGAGCACGCCTGCTATGCACCAAAATCAGGGCAGTCTAAGATGCCCCCTCTGCCCGGAACTGGGTGCATAACTGACACTTAAGTATCATCGCCACTTCATTGACTTGCTCTAATCCGCAAAGTAGCCTCAGCCTATTGACACGAAGCCGTGCCTTTGAAACACACCGCCGCACCCGCGAAGCCCTACCCAGAGCTCGTTACCAGTAACCACAGGACTGGCCACCATGGATAAGCGCAACACAGACCGAATCGAAGATCTGCCCACCGTAGAGACGCCCGAAGACGTCGCCGTCCTCTACTCCTGGGCAAACCTCCACGGTGCCAAGTACCGCGACTTCTCGGCCTCCCGCCGCGAATACCGTGCGCAACTCCGCCACCGCGCCGCCGAACAGGCGCGCGATCAGGAGCTCCGAGCCCAGGCAAGTGCCGAAACCGCAGCATCCGTTGCCGAGAAAGCCGCCCATCAGGCGGAGGTCGCCGCCATGTCCAACCAGGCCAGAGACACCGAGTTCTCCCACCAGCAGGCGCTGCAGGAAGCCGAAGAGGCCGCCCGCGTCGCCACCGCCGAGCGCATCGAAGCCGCGCGCCGCGCCGAGGCTGCTGCCGTCGCCGAGGCTGCCGCTCGCCGTGAACAGCGCGAGATCGCCGAAGCCAGCGCCTCCGCCAGAAGGCAGGCCGCACAGTATGCCGACTCCGACTCCGACGTACGCCGCCGCAGAGAAGATCTGCGCGACGCCGAATCCGAGGTTCCCGGCGAGATCTCAGACCCCTACACGCCGCAGTCCCAGATGCAGCCCCGCCAGCTTCCTACGGCGGCCCCCTCCATCCTCCCGGAGCGCGCATCCGGAAGCCACCGCGCCGATCCGGCGCCCCGGCAGTCCATGCCAGCCCCCCAACCGTCCGAGCTCCACCGAGCCCTCAGTGCCGTCGAATATGCCCCCGCAGCCCCGGCCGCTCCAGCATCGCAGCCCGCACTTCCGCCGGCCCGGCGTCCCCAGGGATACCGCCCCGACGACGCCTCCGGCGTCCGCCAGATCTACCGTGGCCCCGAGTTCGACCGCCCCCGCGAAGCTGACCGCCAGTCTCCCGCCCGCCAGATCACTCCCATACCGGAGCTCTCGCCCGCATCCTCGGCTCCGCCCGCCAATCGTCCCGCAGAAGAGACTCGCGTCCGTCCCGACGACTCCATCGGCCTTAGCCAGAGATCCTGGGCACCCCCGCAGGCAGGGCGTCCCGGACCCGATCGCGCCTCCGCCTGGTCTGACGGCCTCCCGTCTGACGGCCTCCAGTCCGGCAGCCTCTCCTTGAGCGCCGGGGAGACCAGCTCCGTGCGTCGCTCCGAGCCGAACCCGCCCGCGCTCCCGCCGGCCTACACCTCCGGCCGCACCTCGCCGGCAGCCCAGCCCGCGCCACAAAGACCCGCTCCCACCTACGCCGCAGCCCAGGAGGACAACCTGCAGGACCCCATCCCCCGCCGCCGCCGTCAGGACATGCCCGGTTACAAGCAGGAGCACCCATCCGATCCCGGGCCCGCACGCCGCGCAGCCGACCGTTCGCCCGCGAGCGCCGCGCAGCAGCCGAACCCCCCGGCCGCGCGGCCATCCGCCCCCGAAGATCCGCAGTTCCCCATATTCACCACACCCGAGCCAACCGGCCCAGCCTGGCTCTACGCCTCTACCCCGCAGCCCAAGCCCGCGCCTGCTCCCCCACCCGCACCCCAGTCCTCGGTCGCCGACACCCTCCAGCACTCGCGTGAGCGCGTCGCTTCCCGTTGGTACGCCCTCAAAGGTGTCTTCGAGCAGCCCGGCCAGGAGCGCCCCGAGCCCGCACCCGTCCGGCAAAAAGAAACCCGAACCCCTATCCTCGCCATCTTCTCCATGGCTGGCGGCGTGGGTAAAACCTCGCTCGTCGCCACCCTCGGCCGGTCACTCTCCTCACTCGGCGAAAAGGTCCTCCTCACCGACACCACCTCGCACGGTCTCCTCCCGTTCTACTTCGGCGCCAGCGAGCTCCGGCAGGGAACCGTTCGCACCTTTTCGCCCCCCAGCGGCTCGACCGACGCCCCCATCTACCTCGTCAGCTACGACGTCGAAGACAAGTCCGCCGACGAAGCCGCCCAGAACGCCCTCGTCGACGAGATCACCGCCAACTCCCGCGGCACCCACCGCGTCCTCCTCGACCTCTCCGTCAGCTCCGGCTGGATCGTCCGCCGCATGGCCCGCCTCAGCCCCACCATCCTCGTCCCCGTCGCCCCCGACATGAACTCCGTCATCAGCCTCCAGATGGTGGAAAAGTTCTTCAACGGTGTCGTCGACCCCGAGGGTCGCCCGCTTAAGCTCTTCTACCTCCTCAACCAGTTCGACGCCTCGCTCCCGCTCCATCTCGACATCCGCGAGGTCCTCCGCCGCCAGCTCGGCGAGCGCCTCCTCCCCTTCGTCATCCGTCGCGCACCCGCGGTCGGCGAAGCCCTCGCCGAAGGCATGACCATCATCGACTACGCCTCCGACGCCCCCGTCGCCGAGGACTACCTCAACGCCGCAACCTGGCTCCGAACGGTCGCCGCCCCCGCCACCGCAGGATTTCGTAACGTCCGCTGGAGCGAACGATGAACCGGTCTTCCGCTTGGAGCGAGTTCGAGTCAGGTGAAGGTCTCGGTCTCCGCATCCTCCGCATCTCTCTGATCGTCGGTGGGGTCTTCTTCCTCGGCTTCACCGGCATCCTCGAGCTCACCTGGCCCCAGCAGATCATCCTCGGCCTCCTCACCACCTTTATCGCCATCTGGATGGACCGCAGCTCGAGCTCCTACCTAGTCACGCTCACGCTCATGTTCGTGTCCATGTTCTCCACCTTCCGCTACGGCTACTGGCGCATCGCCACTACCGTCAAGTTCTTCCTCGACCCCGGCTCCGCCTGGACGCCGCTCGACGCCTTCTTCATCTCGCTCCTCGTCCTCGCCGAGGCCTACGCCTTCATCATCCTCTTCCTTGGCTACCTCCAGACCCTCTGGCCCCTTCGCCGCACCCCCGTCCCCCTTCCCGACGACCCCGACGCCTGGCCCTCCGTCGACCTCCTCATCCCCACCTACAACGAGCCGCTCTCGGTCGTGCGCTACACCGCGCTCGCCGCCATGAACATCGATTGGCCCGCCGACAAGCTCAACGTCTACATCCTCGACGACGGCAAACGTCCCGAGTTCCGCGCCTTCGCCGAAGAGGCCGGCATCGGCTACATGACACGCGACGACAACAAGCACGCCAAGGCCGGCAACATCAACCGCGCCCTCGCCCGCCTCGACTCGCCCTACGTCTGCATCTTCGATTGCGACCACGTCCCCACCCGCTCCTTCATGCAGGTCACGCTCGGCTGGTTTCTGCGCGACTCCAAACTCGGCATGCTGCAAACGCCGCACCACTTCTACTCACCCGATCCCTTCGAGCGCAACCTCCACCAGTTCCGCACCATCCCCAACGAGGGCGAGCTCTTCTACGGCATCGTCCAGGACGGCAACGACTTCTGGAATGCCACCTTCTTCTGCGGCTCCTGCGCCGTCCTCCGCCGCACCGCGCTCGATGAGATCGGCGGCATCGCCGTCGAGACCGTCACCGAAGACGCCCACACCTCGCTTCGCATGCAGATGAACGGCTGGAATACCGCCTACATCAACATCCCGCAGGCCGCCGGCCTCGCCACCGAACGCCTCTCCGGTCACGTCAAGCAGCGCATCCGCTGGGCCCGCGGCATGATCCAGATCATGCGCACCGACAACCCGCTCTTCGCCAAAGGCCTCAAGCCTGCGCAGCGCCTCTGCTACTTCAACGCGATGTCGCACTTCCTCTACGCCCTTCCGCGACTCATCTTCCTCACCGCCCCGCTCATCTATCTCGTCCTCGGACACACCAACGTCCCCGGCTACTGGGCCGCCATCCTCGCCTACGCCTTCCCCCACCTCATCCTCTCCAACATGACCAACTCCCGCATCCAGGGACAGCACCGCCACTCCTTCTGGAACGAGATCTACGAGACCGTCCTCGCGCCCTACATCTTCCTCCCCACCATGCTCGCGCTCGTCAACCCGAAGTTCGGCTCCTTCAACGTCACCGCCAAGGGCGGCGTCGTCAACAAGACCTTCTTCGACACGCGCATCGCCCAGCCCTTCATGCTCATGCTCGGCCTCAACATCTTCGGCCTGCTCATGGCCATCCCGCGCTACTTCCAGATCCCCATCTGGCCGCTCAGCCTGCTCTACGACGCCAACCACCTCGGCACCATCGTCATGAACATGATCTGGGTCTGCTTCAACATGGTCATCCTCGGCGTCGCAACCGCCGTTGCCTGGGAAAGTCAGCAGCGCCGCCAGACTGTCCGCATCGAAATGTCGGTCCCCGCGAAGTTGGTCACGCGTACCGGCACCGTCGTCCTTGGCACCACCGCCAACATGTCCCCCGGCGGCGTCATGATCCGCATGGAGCGCGAGTTCCACCTCCCGCCCGCCGAGTCCATCAAGCTCATCTTCCCCGTCCTCGATGGCGACGCCGAACTCCCCGCTACCGTCGTCCAGGCCGACGGCAACACCCTTCGCGCTCAGTTCGACCCGCTCACCCTCCAGCAGGAAGAAGCCCTCACCATGGTCCTCTACTCCCGCGCCGACACCTGGCTCGGCTGGGGAGAGTCCCGCGAGGTCGATCGCCCGCTGCTCAGCCTCAAGCGCATCTTTCAGCTCTCCCTCATGGGCCTCTCCAAAACCGCCCGCAGCTTCTTCAAGCCCGCCCGCTCCGCCCCGCCCAAAGGCCGCCTCGCCACCAGCATCGTCCCCGTCCTTCTCTTCTTTCTTCTCGCCTCCGCCCGGCTCTTCGCCGCCCAGACCGAAGCCCCCTCCGGCCAGGCCCAGCTCCAGGCCGCGCAAGCCTCAGACCCCACCGATCGCGCGTCCGTCCGCGACGGCGGCGTCCAGGCCCGCAGCGTTCCCCCCGGCAGCTTCGACAACATCTTCTCGCTCGCCGACATCGGCGAGCAGGACACGGTCATCCTCCGCGGCGTCGACGCCTACCACACCGTCCGCTTCTCCGTCCCGCAGACCCAGGTCGTCCGCTCCGCGACCATGCACCTCCGCTTCCACTTCTCGCCCGGCCTCATCCCCTCGCTCAGCCATCTCAAAGTCTCGCTCAACGGCACCCTTTTCGCCACCCTCCCCGTCACCCAGCAGCCCGCCCCCGGAGCCGTCCAGGCCGCACAGCAGGCCGACCAGACCGCCGCCAACGCCGGCCAGAGCGTCACCCTCGCCCGCTCCGAGTCCAGCGCCACCCTGGAAGCCAACCTCACCATGCCCGCCGAGATGCTCGTCCACCAGAACGAGCTCACCTTTGAGTTCGTCGGACACTACACTACCCAGTGCGAAGACCCCTCCAGCTCCGCCCTCTGGTCCCACGTCGACACTACCTCCACCATCGAGCTCGCCGGCGCCCTCCTCCCCCTCCAGAACGACCTCAAGCTCCTCCCCCTCCCGTTCTACGACGCCTCCGTCAACCTCCATCCCGTCGTCCCCATCGTCTTCCTCGCCCAGCCCTCCCCCAAGGCCATGCAGGCCGCCGGCATCATCGCCTCCTGGTTCGGCATCCTCACCGACTTCCGCCCCGTCCGCTTCCCCGTCTCGTTCGGCTCCATCCCCGCCGGCAACGCCATCGTCATCAGTGAAAATTCCGCGGAACTCCCCACGGCCTTCAACATCAGTGGCAGCTCCGGCCCCACTATCGCGATGCGGCCCAACCCCTCCGATCCCTACTCCAAACTCCTCATCATCTCCGGCGATAACCCCGACGACCTCGTCACCGCCGCCATGGCCCTCACCCTCCAGCGCGACGTCCTCCAGGGCGACCAGATGCGCATCGCCGGCCTTCGCGCACCCGCTCCGCGCGACCCCGACGACGCCCCTCGCTGGCTCTCCACCGACAAGATCACCCACCTCGGCGATATCGCCCAGACCGGCGACCTCAACGCCGACGGCGGCACCCCCATCCGCGCCTACATGCGCCTCCCGCCCGACCTTTACTACGCCAACCAGCAGAACCTCAGCTTTCACATGAACTACCGCTACAACGGCATCCCCATCTCCAACGAGAGCACCCTCCAGGTCTACGTCAACGATGGCTATGTCAGCTCCACCCCGCTGCCGCACACCGACCGCGCCTCCGCCCAGCTCGAGCAGATCGTCCCTGTCCCTGTCGCCAACATGCGCCCGTTCTCGAACTCGCTCATGATGCAGTTCATCTTTCTCCTCCCCAAGAAAGGCCGCTGCCAGGACACCGCCCCCTATAACCTCAAGGGCTCCATCCTCAAAGACTCCTTCATCGACATCAAGGACATCCCCCACTGGGCCGTCCTCCCCAACCTCGAAATTTTCGCCAACGCCGGCTACCCCTTCACCCGCAAGGCCGACCTCGCCGACACCACCGTCGTCCTCCCCGACACCCCCGCCGCCGACGAGATCGAAATGTACCTCACCATGATGGGGCACTTCGGCGCGCAGACCGGATACCCCGTCCTCAACGTCTCCGTCACCAACAACGACGGCATGAAGGCCGACGGCTCGAAAGACTACCTCGTCATGGGCACCGTCGAAGACCAGCCCGCGCTCACCCGCCTCAACCAGTCGCTCCCCGTCGTCATCGACGGCAGCGGTCTCCACATCCAGGACACCCAGGGCTTCTTCGCGGAGGTCCAGCACGCCTGGTGGAAGGTCCGCAGCTCCGACCACGTCCAGTCCGGTCAGCTCGAAACCGCCGGCGGCCTCCCCGATGCTCTCCTCGAAGGCATCGAGTGGCCCTCCGGCTCCTCCCACTCCGTCGTCGTCATGGCCGTCCGCGACCACGCCGCCATCCCCAACTTCCTCTCCGTCTTCCTCAAAAACTCGCAGGCCTCCGACATCGCCCAGTCCGTCAGCGTCCTCCACGGCGCGCGCTTCGTCTCCTACCGCATCGGCAACGACGTCTACCACGTGGGTTCGCTCTCCCTTTGGGTCCACGTCAACCTGCTCTTCTCTCAGTACCCCTGGCTCATCGTCATCGCCTGCTTCTTCCTCTGTTTCCTCCTCGCGACCTTTATCCGCGCGATGCTCCGCCGCCGCGCCCGCGCCCGCCTCCAGGGCAACGACTAGACGCGCATGAAGCTGAGACCGCTCTTCTCTACGGATCGAACCCAAGCAAAATCTGTCATCCTGAGCGAAGGTGCTTACGGCTTTAGCGTGAGCACCGTAGTCGAAGGACCTGCGGATCTATTCCTCCCGCAACATCCCAGGGTCCCCAGGCACGCACACTCACAGCAACGACGCCGGCCAAGCACCCTCACCCGCCTTTCGCTCACCCTCACCCTTGTCGCACTCTCGCTCGGCGTCCAGGCCGGCTGCCGAGCAGAGCAGCCCTGGCCCCTCTGGCAGGCCTACAACCAGCGCATGATCGCCGGCGACGGCCGCGTCCTCGACCGCACCGCCGGCGACCGCACCACCAGCGAAGCTCAGGCCTACGCCATGTTCTTCGCGCTCGTCGCCAACGACCGCCCCGAGTTCGACAAACTCCTCCACTGGACCGAGTCCAACCTCGCCGGCAACGATCTCACCACCCACCTCCCCGCCTGGAGCTGGGGCAAAAACCCCGACGGCAGCTGGAAGATTATGGACCCCAACCCTGCCTCCGACGCCGACCTCTGGCTCGCCTACGACCTCCTCGAAGCCGGCCGCCTCTGGCGCGAGCCCCGGTACGAGCGCCTCGGCACCCTGGTCGCCTCCCGCATCGCGCAGGCCGAGGTCGCCCCCGTCCTCGGTGTCGGCACCACCCTCCTCCCCGGCGCCGTAGGCTTCCATCCCGACCTCGGCACCTGGATCCTCAACCCCAGCTACCTCCCGCCGTTTGTCCTCGTCCGCCTCTCCAACGCCTTCCCCGAAGGCCCCTGGAACTCCATCCTCGGCTCCCTCAACCCCATCCTCACCAAGGGCTCCCCCGGCGGCTTCGCCATGGATTGGGTTGCCGCCGGCTTCACCGTAACCCCTTCCCTTTCTCCCACCCAGATCGCCGCCGGAGACTTCGCCTCCAGACCGATCGGCAGCTACGACGCCATCCGCGTCTATCTCTGGCTCGGCATGTCCGACAAGTCCACCCCCGGTCTCAAAGGCTTCTTCGACGCCACCTCCGGCATGGCCGCCTACCTCAAGCGCCAGGTCACCCCGCCCCACAAGGTCGACGGGCAGGGAACCGTCCTCGCTACTGACGCCCCCGTCGGCTTCTCCGCCGCCGTCGTCCCCTACCTTCAGGCCCTCAATCTTCGCGCCCAGGAGAAGATCCAGCTCGACCGCATCGGCGCCTTCAAAGACCAGGCCTCCGGCCTTTACGGCAAGGACCCCGCCTACTACGACCAGAACCTCATCCTCTTCGCTACCGGCTGGACCGAAGGCCGTTTTCACTTCGACCGTGATGGAAAATTAGTAACCCATTGGCGGTAACCCGCTGACTCTAGACATACAACCTTCGCTGTACTTTGGCCCGATTCGGCAAGATTAAACCATGCAAAGCCTACGAAACGCGGTAAGCTTCGGAGTGAAAAGAGGGTTACCCCTTTTGATTACCCTACCCTCTACCGAGACCACTTTATGAAGAGCAATCCGCCCCTCCGGCCCATTGCACTAGCTCTCCTCGGCGGCGCCCTCGCTTGCGCGACCTTTGCCGCGCCCGAGCCTGTCTACGCGCAGGCTTCCCAGGCCGCCACCCAGGCACTGCTCGAAAAAGCCCACACCCTCGAGGTCCGCGGCCGCATGGACATGGCCGCCCAAACCTGGCAGCAGGTCCTTCTCTCCGATCCCAACAATACGGAGGCCCTCGGCGGCCTCGCCCGCGCCGCCAAGCTCAGCGGCAACCTCGCCCTTGCCAACACCTATATAGAGCGCCTCCGCGCCATCAACCCCAAAGACCCCGGCATCGCCCGCGTCGACAACATCGGCGCTCAGCAAAACAACACCGCCGCCCTCCAGCAGGCAGGCAAATACGCCGAGGCCGGACAGTACGCGCAGTCCATGGCCATCTACCGCAAGGTCTTCGGCAATACTCCGCCTCCCGGCGACTGGGCCCTCGCCTACTACGAGACCGAGTCCGCCACCGAAGAGGGCCGCCCCCACGCCGTCGCCGGCCTCCACGCCCTCGTCGAGAAGTACCCCACCGACTCCCGCTACCAGATCGCCCTCGGCCGCATCCTCACCTACAACCCCAAGACCCGCCCCGAAGGTCGCCGCTACCTCGATCGCCACCCCGCCGACCCCGAAGCCATGAAGGCCCTCAGGCAGTCCCTCGTCTGGGACTCGCAGAACCCCGCCTCCGCTCCCGAGATTCGCGCCTACCTCGCCAAGCACAACGACCCCCAGCTCGCCGAGGCCCTACGCAACCAGCCCAAGCCCTCCGCTGCCAGCCCCGCCCCATCCAGTGCCAAGGTCCGCACCTCCACTTCCGGTGCCCCCCCACCTGCCGCTGAGCCCTCTCCCGAGGTCCTCGCCGACCGCGCCAAGGGCGCCGAGATGGAGGAGGCCTACAAGGCTCTCAACGCCAAGCACATCGAAGAGGCCGAAGCTCGCTTTAAGGCCATCCTCGCCAACGACCCCCAGAGCCCCCGCGCCCTCGCCGGCCTCGGCTACATCCGCATGCAGCAGTCCAACTTCGGCGCTGCCATCAGCTTTCTCGATCAGGCCAAGACCAACGGAGCCAAGGACGCCGGCCTCGACACCGCCATCGAGACCGCTAAGTTCTACTCCACCCTGAGCGAAGGCGCTACCGCCCTCAACGAGAACGACCTCACCACTGCCGAACAGCAGTACCAGGCCGCCCTCGCCCTTCGCCCTAACAGCCCCGAAGCCCTCGAAGGCCTCGGCGGCACCCTCCTCAAAGCCCAGCAGCCCGAGGCCGCCATTCAGGTCTACGAGCGCTACACCAAGCTCAAACCCTCCGCCCCAGCAGCCTGGCGCGGCCTCTTCATGGCCCACTACGGCGCCGGCAACGCCCCGCAAGCCCTCAACACCGAACGCCGCATCCCCTCCTCCGTCCGCGCGCAGCTCATGCAAGACCCCGACTTCCTCCGCACCCTCGCCTCCGCCTATTCCTCCGTCGGCCGCGACGCCGACGCCCAGCGCATCCTCCGCAGCGCCCTCGACCTCCCGTTCCCCGCCGACGCTGGCGGCCTCAAGATCGAAACCCAGCTCCAGTACGCCGGCCTCCTCCAGCAGGCCAATCACCTCGATCAGGCCGCCGGCCTCTTCCGCCAGGTCCTCGCCGCCGACCCCAATAACACCTCCGCCTGGCAGGGAATCGTTCGCGTCGAGCACGCCCTTAAGCAGGACCCGCAAGCCCTTCAAGCTCTCACCAGCATGCCCCCGCCCATCTATGAGACCGCCATGCGCGACCCCGGCTTCCAGCAGACCGTAGCCTCGGTCTACCAGGGCTCCAATCGACTCGAAGCCGCCCAGGAGATCCTCGAGCGAGCCGTCAATCAGCAGGTCGCCGCCAACCAGAAGCCCTCCACCGCCCTCGAGCTCCAGCTCGCGGGCGTCTACCTTTCCCGCAACAACACCCAGCAGGCTTACCCCATCTTCCGCCAGGTCCTCTCCGAAAGCCCCGACCGCACCGACGCCTGGAAGGGCCTGCTCGCCGTCCTCCACGGCGCCAATCGCGACGGCGAAGCACTCTCCCAGGCCCAGCAGATCCCCCAGCAGGTCCGCCTCCAGCTCGAAAACGACCCCGAGTACCTCCAGACCATGGGCGCCGTCTACAACGGCCTCGGCCAGCCCCGCCAGGCCGCCGTCTTCATCAGCCGCGTCCAGCAGCACTACTCCTCGCAGCACGCCGCTACCCCTGCCGACATCGATATCCAGGACGCTTGGCTGCTCTTCAACGGCGGCAACGACGCCGGTCTCTACCGTCAGCTCATGCTCCTCGGCGGTCGCCAGGATCTCAATGACGAGCAGCGCCGCACCGTCCAGACCATCTGGACCAACTGGGCCGTACGCCGCGCCAATCAGGCCGCCGCCACTGGCAACGAGAAGCGCTCGCTCGCTATCCTCAACGCCGCGGCCAAGGCCTTTCCCGAGAACCCCGGTGTCCTCCGCGCCCTCGCCGCCGGATACGCCCGCGCCGGCCTTCCCAAGCAGGCCGTCACCATCTTCAAGGCGCAGGACATGACCGCCGCCACCTCCTCCGACTACAAGTCCGCCGTCGGCGCCGCGCTCGCCTCCGGCGACACCAAGGACGCCGAAGCCTGGCTCCGCTACGGCCTCGACGCCTACCCCAAGGACGCCGGAATGCTCACCCTCGGGGCCCGCTTCGAGCAGGCCCGCGGCAACAGCGGCCGCGCCGCCGACTACTTCCGCGCCTCGCTCGCCGCCCTCCCGCCCGGAGACCCCGGCGCCGAACTCGCCACCGAACTCTCGCAGCCCACACCCGCCGTCCGCCTCCCCTCCGCCACCCAGTCCCAGGATCTCGCCTCGCTCCTCTCGAGCGGCATGGACGGCACCGCCGGCACCAACGATGGCGGTGTCCAGAACGCCGAAGCCTCCCGCCCCTACCTGCCCAGCTACAACAACCTCAGCGGCGAGGCCCCCGTCCAGCTCCCCGGGTCCGCCTACAACAGCACCTCCAGCGTCGTCCCCTCCTAAATGGCCAACCCCGGCTACCGGAGCAACCAGCAGCCCGATACCGGTCGTTCCACCCTCAAGAACTACGTTCCCCAGGCCACCAACACCCAGCCCGCTCTCGGCAACCCCGGCTCCCCACCCGTTCAGTCCGCCTCGACCTACGCTCCGCCGCTCTTCTCGCCCGCCCCCGCCTCGGGCGCGTCGCCGTCTCAGGGCTACACACCTCCGCAGACCGCCGCTCCCATACAGCCAGCCTTCGGCCCCTATGTCCCTTACGTCCCGTCTACCCTGAACGCCGGCTTTACCCCCACACCCGTCCCCGTGCAGCTCGGCGACAACACCCCCCAGGTCGCTCCCTCCGGCCGTGAGATCACTGACGTCCTCCCTACCGCGCGCTACATGCCCAACGCCGGTCCCGACGGCCGCACCCGCAACACCCAGTTCACCGCCGCCCCCCGCCAGACCGGCGACAGCAGCGGCCAGCAGTACCCGCAGCCAGACGTCCCCCTCAGCTCCAGCCCCCGCAGCACCCGCCGCCATGCCTCCTACGGCACCTCCGCCCCACCTGCCGCCAATACCCCGTCCACCGCCGGCCCGCTCAGCTATCCCAGCGTCGCCCCCCCGCTCGGCTCCCAGAGCTACCCCGTCATCGGCCCGCCCGCACCCATCGGCACCCCGCCCACCGACGCCGAGCTCGCCGCCAAAAACGTCCCTCCCCTCCGCGGCTCCTACGACCCCAGCGGCACCGTCCCCACCGGCAACAACTCCCAGCGTGAGCAGACCGAGCGCGATCTCGCCTCGCTCGAAGCCTCGTACAGCGCCTGGATCGGCGGCACCGGATCTGCCCGCTACCGCAGCGGTACCCCCGGCTTCGACCGCCTGGTCGACATTGAGGCCCCCGTCGAGGCCTCCGCCGTTCTCGGCAAAACCCTTCGCGTCACCGTCGTCCCCCGGCCCGTCTTCCTCAACTCCGGCACCGTCAATGCCACCTCCTTCCAAGGAGCCACCACCCCGGTCCCCATCCTCGGCAGCCTCTCCGGCAGCCAGACCAACACCTACGCCCAGACCCAGCAGTTCTCAAGCGGCATCGGCGGCGAGCTCCAGATGACCACGACGCACATCGGCGTCGCCGTCGGCTACACGCCGTATAACTTCCTCGTCTCCAACATCACCGCCCGCGCCCAGTTCCGCCTTGGCAGCCACTTCACCATCTTCGGCGATCGCGACACTGTCAAAGACACCCAGCTCTCCTACGCCGGCCTTCGCGACCCCGGCTCCGCCACCAACCTCTACTCCGGAAATGTCTGGGGAGGCGTCATCTCCACCACCGGCGGAGCCCGCATCGACGTCGGCAACGAGAAGTCCGGCCTCTACATCTCCGGCGACGGCGGCACCCTCACCGGCTACCACGTCCTCGACAACAAAAAGTACGAGGGCCTCATGGGAGCCTACTTCCGCGTAGCCCGCTGGCCCGGGTACGGTTCCCTCAACGTCGGCGGAAACCTCTTCGCCATGCACTACGACGTCAACGAGCGCGGCCTCACCTACGGTCTCGGCGGATACTTCAGCCCCAACGTCTACTTCCTCGCCTCCGTCCCCGTCACCTTCAACGGCTACTACAAGTCCGACTTCCACTACACCGTCAACGCCGCCGCCGGCGTCCAAACCTTCCAGGAAGCCTCGCAGTCCTACTTCCCCCTGGACCGCCCCCTCCAGACCGCCTTCAACAGTCCCTCCTACGGTCTCAACAGCAACACCGGCCTCAACTACGCCCTCACCTCCGAGGGCTCCTACCGCATCGCCGACCACTGGTACGTCGGCGGCTTCCTCAGCGCCAACAACACCAACAACTACAACACCGCATCCGGCGGCTTCTTCATCCGCTACCTCTTCAAACAGCAGCAGCCCACCGAGGACTACCCCACCGGCCTCTTCCCCGTCACCGGCTTCCGCCCCCTCCGCGTCCCCTAGCCGGGAGCACTCAGACCTATGGATGACTGGTTCAGTCTCATCCGAGCGGGCGTCCAACTCCCGGCAAACACCGCCCGGGATCTACGCGAAAACGGCTTTGTCCTCATGCCAGGCCCAATACCGCCCAAGCAGATGCCGCAGTTAGCCGCAGCCTACGACGCGGCCATGAGCTCCGGCAACGCAGCGGACCTGAAGGTCGCCAGCACCACCACACGCCTCTGGGACTTCGTCAATCGCGGCCCCGAGTTCGACGATCTCTACCTCCACCCACCCCTCCTCGAAGCATGCTCTTCCGTCATCGGCGCGCCGTTCAAGCTCAGCTCGACCCTTGGCCGGACGCTGCGGCCCCACTCCCCCGCCCAGGACCTCCACATCGACATCCGCCGCGACTCCGGCGACCTGCCCATGGTCGGCTTCATCCTCATGGTCGATGAGTTCCGGCCCGACAACGGAGCCACAAGGTTCGTCCCGGGCTCGCACACCTGGCCGGCAGTGCCGGAAGACATCATCTCCGACCGCCGAGCCGCATACGAGGGCGAGACTCTGGCGTGCGGTCCAGCCGGCTCCCTCATCGTCTTCAACGGGTCCATATGGCACGGCCACACAGCCAATCTGTCCGGTGAGCCTCGACGCTCCATCCAGGGCTACTTCATCCGACGCGAAGCGCTCTCCGGCATCGACCTCCCCGCCCGCATCAAGCCCGAGACGCTGGCCCGCATCGGCCCGCTCGCCCGATATCTCCTCGCAGTGTAGCCGGCCCCGAACCGCCGAGCGAACAGAAGAGCGCCCCGCTGACGGGCTAATGAATCGGCCGCTTCAGGGTGACAATCCCAGCCGCCTTCTCCAATTGAAGCAGATTCCCATGCGTGTAGAGCGAAGCTCTTCTTCTTAGTTCTCATTCCGCAGCGAAGCGAAGGAATGTGCTGTTCGGATCTGCTTTTGCCATCGAAGGAACCAGCTCTCGGCTCAGATTCCAAGCCCTCAGGCACAAACCCTCGATTCCCGCCTACAACTCTTTCGCCACCCAACCCCGGATCTCCTCCACTTCACAAACCGGATCAATACCTGCCTGCAGTTCACGAACCGCAGCTTCCGCCCTTCCAACACGGCGAGTCGCGCCCACACGCCCAGCGCCGACCCCGCCGACGGTACAATCACAGCAGCATGCCCCACCTCTTCCCCCCAAGCTCGATCCGCTCCGGCGGCCGTGCAGCATGAGCGGATCGCGCGGTCGCAGCCTCCTCAAAACCCTCCCCGGCCTCCTCATCAGTGCCTTCTTCCTTTGGTACACCTTCAAAGGCATCGCCTTCGCCCAAATCTTCGGCCCGTCCCGCACCCTCCGCCTCGTCCACCCGGCCTGGCTGCTTGGCGTCCTCGCCTTCACCGTTGCTAGCTACACCCTGCGCTGCGTCCGCTGGACCCGTATGCTCCGCAGCACCGGCGCCCGCTTCACCACCTGCGCCCGCGTCCTCATGACCTCGCTCGCCGCCAACAACATCCTCCCGCTCCGCATCGGCGACATCATGCGCGTCTTCACCTACTCCGCCGACATCGGCGCCAGCACCTCCGTTCTTCTCTCCACCGTCATCCTCGAAAAACTCCTCGACATCTTCATCCTCGTCCTCCTGTTCGTCCGCTTCATGGGTCCGGACGTCACCCCACGCTCCCGCGCCCTCGCCGAAACCCTCCTCGTCATCTCCACGGTCGGCCTGCTTACGCTCCTCCTCGGCGCCCGCACCCTCGATCGACCACTCCGCAACCTCTTCGCCCGCCTCCCCAAAAAGCCCATCCTCACCAAAGCCGAGCACTGGCTCCACCTCGCCCTCGACTGCATCCGCGAGATTGGCATCTCCGGCTCCCTCCTCCTCCTTCTCCAATCGGCCATCATCTGGACCTGCGAAGGCATGATCTTCGTCTCCGCCGCCCACCTCATCGGCCTCCATGTCGACCGCATCGGCCCCTGGCAGGCCGTCTCCGTCGCCAACCTCTCCTACCTCATCCCCAGCTCCCCCGGAGCCATCGGCACCTTCGAGTGGGCCGTCAAAACCTCGCTCACCAGCCACGGAGCACCCGTTGGCCAGGCAGCCCTCTTCGGCCTCGCCCTCCACGCCTGGCTGCTCATCTCCGTTACCGGCGTCGGCGGAGCCCTCTTCCTCTGGCACCGCTTTCACACCCTCCCGCACAAGCCCCTGCTCGAAGACATCCACGAGCTCCCCACCAACCTCCCGTAGTGCATCCATTGCCGTTGCCGCTGCATTTGCCGTTGCCTGTTTTCTTGTTTTCATTCAGGAGCGAAGCGGAGGAATCTGCTGTTGCACTTGCTGTTGCAGGCCTTGCCCACGTTCATACCGAAGCGAGTCGCGCCCCACCCAGCGCCGCCCCTCACGTAAACTGAACCTTCAAGCTCATCAGCAAAACCGGTGAACCCCAAGCATGTACCGCACCATCCAGCTCAACCTCGTCGCCTCTCTACAGGCCATCCTCTCCGAAACCTACGGCCTCGATCTCCCCACCATTCCGCCCCACATTCCAATCGAGCAGCCGCCCAACATCACCCTCGGTGAGCTCGCCACCCCCATCGCCTTTGAGCTCGCCAAGCGCCTCCGCAAAGCTCCCCGCGTCATCGCGCAGGAGCTCGTCGGACACCTCACCACCGCCATCAACGCCGGCCGCCTCCCCGGCATCGCCTCCGTCGAGCTCGCCGGCGCCGGCTACCTCAACCTCCGCTTCGATCGCCCTTCCGTCCTCCGCGACATCGCCCTCGATCGCCACGCCGACATCGGCGGCCCCGGCTTCCGCCTCATCGAACACACCAGCATCAACCCCAACAAAGCCGCGCACATCGGCCACCTCCGCAACGCGGTCCTCGGCGATACCTTTGCCCGCCTCCTCCGCCCCGACACCTACAAATCCGGCTTCGAGATCGGCGTCCAGAACTACATCGACAACACCGGCGTCCAGGTCGCCGACGTCGTCGTCGGCCTCGTCCAACTCGAAGACATGGACCTTGATCGTGTCCACGAACTCCTCGAAGAACTCCACGAATCCAACCAGCGCATCGACTATTACTGCTGGGATCTCTACGCCCGCGTCTCCCAGTGGTACACCGCTGACCCAGCCCTAGCCGCCGAGCGCAAACAGATCCGCCTCGACATCCTCCACGCTGTCGAAGCCGGAGCCGATGCGCCCAACGACATCAGCCGCATTGCCGACCTCGTCGCCACCGCCGTCCTCCACCGCCACCTACAGACCATGGAGCGCCTCGGCATCGAGTACGATTTCCTCCCCCGCGAGTCCGAGATCCTCTCCCTCCACTTCTGGGACGCCGCACGCCAACTCATGATCGATCGCGACGTTCTCTACCTGGAGTCCGAGGGCAAAAACAAGGGCTGCTACGTCATGCGCCGCGCCGGCAACCCCGAGTCGACCACCGAAGAGCAGGGAACCGCCGGCCCCGACGAGGACGCCAAAGTCATCGTCCGCTCCAACGGCACCGTCACCTACGTCGGCAAAGACATCGCCTACCACCTCTGGAAGTTCGGCCTCCTCCCCGGCAAGGACTTCGGCTACCGCAAGTTCCACGAGTACCCCATCCCGGAATCGCTTCCCACCTTCCCCGAGCCCCTCCACCCACCTCGGCCCTCCGACAGCTCCACCCACACCTGCTGGATCTCCACCACCCACGGCGAGCACCCGCACCCCTTCTTCGGACACGCCGACGCCATCTACAACGTCATCGACTCCCGCCAGAACGACCCGCAGAACAACGTCGTCGCCGCCCTCCGCGGCATGGGCTTTGCTGCCCAGGCGGACCTCTACACCCACCTCTCCTACGAGATGGTCGCCCTCACCCCGCGCTGCGCCATCGACCTCGGCTACACCGTCAGCGAAGAAGACCGCGCCCGCCCCTACCTCGAGGTCAGCGGCCGCAAAGGCTTCGGCGTCAAAGCCGACGACCTCATCGACCGGCTCATCGCCGCCGCCCAGGCCGAGGTCGATACCCGCCACCCCGAGCTCTCCGACACCGACCGCCTCGCCGTCGCCACGCAGATCGCCGTCGGCGCCCTCCGCTTCTTCATGCTCCGCTTCACCCGCAACACCGTCATCGCCTTCGACTTCCGCGAAGCCCTCAGCTTCGAAGGCGAAACCGGCCCCTACATCCAGTACGCCATCGTCCGCGCCGCCAACATCCTCCGCAAAGCCGACACCACCCCCGCCCAAACCCTCACCGACCTCACCGCCCTCGCCCCCGCCACCCTCGACCAACTCCTCTCCGCCGAAGCCGACACCAGCATCTGGGAGACCTGGCTTTTAGCCTCGCGCCTCACCTCTGTCATCGACCAAACCATCGCTGCCGCCGAGCCCGCCATCCTCGCCCGCTTCAGCTTCCAGCTCGCCCAGCAGTTCAACAACTTCTACCACCGCCACCACGTCCTCCACGAGACCGACCCCAGCCGCCGCACCCTTCTCCTAGCCACCGCCGCCGTAACCGCCCGCGAACTCACCCGCGCCCTCGCCTATCTCGGCATCCAAACCCCACCCGTTATGTAGCGCTCCATCGATCCCGCACCCTTGGCGTCCTTGGCGGTGTGCTCTTGCCGTTAGCGTGTTTTTCGCGGTCATCATTGCATGTTCTCGCCGTTATTGCATGTTCTCGCCGTCATTGCATGTTCTCGCCATCATCATTGCATGTTTTTCGCCGTCATCCTGAGCGCAGCGAAGGACCCCTGCATTTTGCCCTTGCCGTTGCCGCTGCTCTTCTTGTTGTCATCCTGAGCGGAGCGAAGGACCCGCTTCTCTACCCAGAAAGGTCAATCGCACAGCACCCCCCAGCCAACGCCTCGCCCCCCACCGCCCTCTTACCCCACAGATACCCGGACACATCCGGACACCAAGGAGCCTCCCCATGGGCCTTTTC
>JAABUX010001622.1_pt1 | contig 33531 bp, 23 predicted proteins | sample 5561851 | NCBI WGS metagenome assembly JAABUX01 (sample SAMN10711883, study PRJNA513361) | rock metagenome | isolation source: Antarctica rocks | place: Antarctica: Victoria Land, Richard Nunatak red sandstone | collected 2016-01-03
AACAAGCAGTAACAAGAAAGATGGGAAAAAGATTTCTTTAGAAGGTCAGGATATCGGGCGCTACCATATGCACTCCCCATTAGGAAGCGGCTCTTTCGGCACGGTCTACCGGACCTATGACCGCCTGCGAGAGCAAGATGTCGCACTCAAGGCTATTCAGATGAACACTCTTCGCTCTTATAGAGACAAAGAGGTTGAGACAGAGATAAACTTCTTTCAACAAGAGATAGACCTGCTCAGCGCACTCGATCATCCCAATATTCTCCCTCCGCTCAATTGTGGTAAGTCATACATCAGTGGTGCGCCCTTTGTGTACAAGACTATGCGCTACTGCCCGGAAGGGTCTCTTACCACCCTGCTCTACCAGCTAGGTACCTCCAAGTTGCTTTCTGCACAAGAGGTTTCGTCCATCGTTGTGCAGGTGGCGGATGCTCTACAACACGTACACAACTATCGTATCACCTACCAAAACTTCAAGTTATCCAATCTGCTCATCCGTGAACGAGCGAAAGATAGACGGAGTCTTCATATCCTGCTCACCGACTTTGCTGTAGCTCAGAACGGAACCCTTTTAGCGAAGACAGAGGATACTTTTCCCTATATGGCACCCGAGCGATGGAATGGTCAGTCTCTTCCCGCATCAGACCAGTATGGACTTGCCGCTATCGCCTATGAGTTGCTCACGGGCCGCATGCTCTTTCAAGGCCAATCGGAGCAAATCATGCGCCAGTTGCATATGAGTATACAGCCTCAGCCTCTGAGCATGTTTAACCCGCAGGTATCACCAGCCCTGAGCAATGTAGTGTTGCGTGCCCTGGCAAAAAGGCCCGAAGATCGCTTTGAATCTATTGCACTCTTTGCCCAGGCTTTTCAGCAATACAATAGGTAAAAGGCACGGATGGTTTATGCCTTGTCTCCATTTCCACTTCTGCCAAGTGCGTGCGCAGGGCCGGAATAGCCAGGACGACCGAGGCTATAGACAGGGCGATGATCAACGCACCAGACCAGTAGGGCGTGGCGTGACCGAACTGAACGTAGAGCAGGCCGCCAAACAACGGGCCCAGGATCATCGCCAGCGACTGCATCGACTGACTGGCACCGCTGACAAGACCCTGCTTTCGAGGCCCAACCAAGCGCGAAGTCAGGCCACGCAGCGCGTTTTCCACCAAACCGCCTGAACCAGCAAAGAGGATCACCCCTGCCACAAGCAGGATCGGTGAAGCAATCAGAGAGATCGCTCCGAGCAGGATATAGCTGGTCGCGACCAGTATCAGTGAGCTGATGCTCAGCTTCACATCGCCAAAGAACGGCAGCAGTTTGCTTACCAGCACGCCCTGGACCAGAATATCGACCACACCAACCAGCGATTCAGGCAGTACAACTCCGGGATGGTGGAAACATTGCCCCGCTGTTTGCTCTCAATGAACTGCTTGATCAGGCTGGCTGAGTGCGTAAATTCAGTGGCGTTTAGCGCGGTTTCGATTGCCTCAGCGAGGAACCCATGCTCCTCGTACCAGGCGCTGGCCTGAGCCGCGAGCTGACGCAACCGCTCACCTCCCAGTCGCCTACGAGCCTCCTGCTGCATTGCTTCAGCAAAAAGGGAATGATAGCGAGCCCATTCACCTGTCCCGTCAAGCGGGATCAGAAAGAGATCGCCTCCGCGTAGCGCTCCAATCTGATGCGCGCTGTCTGTTCGCTCTGTTATGGCATCGCGGAGTGAGGCAGTGACGCGGGGAAGGATGCTGGTTTGCAACAGAAACTCCTGCTATTCCGCCGACAGCGTGTGCAGTACCTCGTTGAGTCTGAACGTTGACCTGGAAAATAGCAGTGCGTGTATCCGCCGAAACCGGATGCACGCACTGCTATTTTCCAGGTCAACATTCAGGATGATTAACCGTCACTATCCTTCGTCGCACCACTGCTACCACTGTCACTGCCAGGATAAGGGGCTGTAGCTCCTTTAACGGCGTGCCAGAGAATCTGGTTGAGCGGTTGATCTTGGGAAGAGATGTCCGCGACATTGAAATTCATCTGCGCTGATTGCTGAGCACCATAGGCAGTTGTCGAATTGGTCTGTGTCGGATCATACTTCTCCGGCAATGCCTGATAGGGTGTTGTATCAGCCTTCTTATGGAAGTCACGCCACATTGGAATGGCTGCGATGTCGTACTGGCTCAGTGGGTGTAGACCCAGAATCAGCTCGATAGTACGAACCATTGCTGCCGTATCGTAAAGCGTGTGATCAACATACGCAGATGCACGCTGAGTGTATGGGCTGATGACGAGTGCCTCCGTGCGGTGAGCATCTACATGATCTGGCCCGTTCTGTGCATCATCCTCAGTAACGACGATTGCGGTGCTAGCCCAGTATTTGCTGTGGCTGACAATATCGACGACCTTACCCACAGCTAGATCGTTTTCGGCAACGGCTGCTTGTGGAGTGATCGCACCAGAACGTGTGCCTGAGGTGTGGTCATTGGGCAAACGGACTATCTCTAACTGCGGTAAGTTATTGTTCGCAACAAACTGGTTGTATTCACGTTGCCATTCTGCAATACGATCAGATTCGCGGAACTTCATATCGAAGGTTCTGAATCTAGGATCATAGTGTCCTACAAGACGAGGCGTCGAGCCAGGATTGACTGTTTCAGGAGGGAAGCAGAGGACATCTCCAGCAGGAATGGTGATACCACTGTACGAGTGCGCGATAGCACCTGTACAGGTATCGGCCTGGCTCTCGGGTATCAGCTTTGCATCCTTGGAGGTGAAGCGGTCAACAATGAACTCGCCGTAGTTGCGGTAGGTAATGTGAGCTTGTGAAGACGAATCCCACAGGTAGCCGCCCGGTGAGAGATTGATGTTGCTTCCTCCCTCAAAGTCATAGTCGCGGTTGCGACCAGCACCAGGAGAGTAGTCTTGAGGCCACAACTTCTCATTGTAGTCGCTGGCATTCGCCGAGTTAATCCAGTTATGACCATCGGCACTCACTTCAGCATCGGCATAGAAGTTATCGAATGTACCGAACCTCTCGGCAAGAGCATGAATGTTTGGCGTATTGTCTCTGGGGAACAAGGTGAGCGAGCGGTCTCCATTACCTACAGGCAAGTCACCAAAGACCTGGTCGTAGGTGCGGTTCTCCTTGACGATGTAGATTACGTGCTTGATCGGGGACTTGCCACCAGGAAGCGGAATGGGGTTGCCGGGATCGCGCTGAAGAACAGAGGTGTCTCCTACGTGGTTGTTACGTGCTACCTGGTCGGTGTAGAGCGTCAACAGTCCTTTACCAGGGACAGGGACTGTTGAGAGTGTTCCTCTAATCATAGAGCCCGAGTACTGGTCAAAGGTGCAATTGCAGTAGCCATCATTGTAACCAGTGATGCCATCAATAATAGGGGGATTCTTACGTGCTGGGTTTGGATACAGCTTCTTGTCGTTTGGTCCTGCACCTCGGCCCTTCGCGTTCGTAACAAACAATGTCTTGTTGTCTTTGCCGACAGCGACAGAGGTGGGATACCAGGCAGTGGGTATGCGACCGAGAACCTTCTCTAGTCCCTTGTCTCCGTTAAGAGCAACTACCACTATAGCATTGTTACCTGCAGTAGCGACATACAGATACTTGTTGTCCCGACTTACAGACAGCCCCTCTGGGCTACTGCTCAACGGGGCCTTACTATAGGGAGCAACAGAGATCGTGCGTACTGCTTTGTTGCTATCTGTATTGACTACGGAGATGGCATCGCTGTTCGAGTCGGCTACAAAAAGGATACCATCTGGTCCAAAGGCCATAGCCGAGGGATGCTGACCTACCGCAATTGTCGCCGTTACCTTTTTGCTGCTCGCGTCGATGACCGAGATTGTACCATCGCCCCAGTTAGAAGCATAGATAGCCTTTCCATCCTTGCTAACCAGTGTTGTGTAGGGATAGCTGCCAATTGCGATAGTGCTAGTAACTGTCTTTGTCGCAGTAGAGACGACTGACACGTTATTGGCGAGGTTGTTCGCCACGTAAAGTGTGCTACCGTCAGGACTAATGCTTAATCCTGTAGGAAATGGATTTTGCTTTGTTGTCCCTATCGTGATGTCGCCATCCGGGGCCAACTGACCAGAGGCAGGCACAGTAAAGGTATGCACAACATCACTACCGCCGCCGGAAGCATAAGCATGAGAACCGTCAGGACTATATGCCAGGCCGACAAAGACACTATTGGGAGCCGTGTAAGGAATGGTTTGGAGGACTCTGCTATTAGACGTTGACATCACCTGTAATGATTGAATACCTGCTCCATCATTGGAGACCAGCAGGAAGCGACCATTGGGCGATAATACCGAGTTGAGCGGCAAGTCACCCAGTAACGTTTGTGTTCCCGCTGGAGTAATGTTCCAATTGTTGATGAGACGGGTCTTGTTCCCTTTCGTCCCCGGCTGGTCGTACTGGGCTATACGAGTGGCTGCCAGAATAGTCGAGGGAAGTACGGTAATAGCTACCAACAAAATCACGGAGATAGCGGACAATCTACGATGCCGTTTTAAGAAATACTGGAAGCGATACATTACACCACGGTTAGATTGCTGCATGCAACCTGCCTTTCTTGATATGACACACCATTCACCTTGAGTCATTGACGTTCACCACCTGGCAGGCGTTATGTTCCCTACAAACCGTTGAGAGTAGGGACAAGAAGTGCGTAGGTTATATGAGTATGAAAATAATCCTCATATTATCCTATGCTACTTATAGCTGCTCAGGCGGACTAGTCCCGCTACAAGCATAGGATATAGTCTTTAAGCTTTTTTTGTGGTCATATTAAGTGAAGGTAAAATTTTTTAATTTTTGTTAAATCCCTTGGCAAGCGATTGGAATACAGAAAATCCATAGCATACAAGATGGAGAAATGCGTTTTGTATGCTATGGATTTTTGCACAGTTACTTATTGAACAATGCCTCGAACTGTGTACGGTCGAGTTGCTCATGTTCCATGAGCGCATCGGCGAGTCGCACGAGTTGATCGTTATGCTCGGCTAGAATCGTACGAGCCGTAACGCGTCCCTCATTGAGGATACGCTGCACCTCTGCGTCGATGAGCGCGTTCATTGTCGCACTACTATTTGCTGTGCGTGACGCAGGCGCTGCCATAGCGAATATATGCTGACGTGAAGATGGTTCTTCCCCGTTCTGGCGTAGATTACCGTCAGCGTCTGCAACAAGCGAACGAGTGTATGCAGGTACATCATCGGAGTCGCTTCGGCGCATATTGAGCGCATAGTCGCCCTCCGCGCGATAGTCCGCGAAGATGACACCGATCTCTTCACTCATGCCCCAGCGTGTCACCATGCGCCGGGCGAGGTCCGTTACTACTTGCAGGTCATTCTCGGCACCAGTGGTAATGTAGTCGGGGCCAAAGGTAAGTTCTTCAGCGACTCGCCCACCGAGACTCACAGCGATACGAGCCATGAGGGAGTGACGGCTGTGGTTGTAACGGTCCTCTTCCGCCGTGAAGTGGGTAACGCCCAGGCTTTGGCCTCTTGGAAGAATGGTAACGCGATTGACCCTGTCGGCTTCGGGCAAGTGATGCGCTACAAGAGCGTGACCACCTTCATGATAGGCGATGATACGACGCTCTTTCTCACTCATGACCAGTGGTCGCAGTGCGCCGAGTTGGATACGCGCCAGCGCATCTTCGAAGCAGTCATGAGTAACATTCTCCAGATTGCGGCGTGCAGCTGAGAGCGCTGCTTCGTTGACAAGGTTTGCAAGGTCAGCTCCACTCATACCAGTTGTCAGGTGCGACAGACGTTGGAGAGACACGTCTTCATGTAGAGGAGTGTTGCGTGTGTGAACGTTGAGAATAGCCTCACGGCCAACACGGTCAGGCATAGAGACGGTGATACGACGGTCGAAACGTCCTGGACGCAGCAGCGCTTTGTCAAGAATATCAACTCGGTTGGTTGCGGCGAGGACAACCACGGCTTGCCGGGAATCGAAGCCATCAAGCTCCACAAGCAATTGGTTTAACGTCTGGTCTCGCTCGTCGTTGCCAGATACGCGCATTGAGCGTTTGCGACCCACCGCGTCAAGTTCGTCAATGAAGATAACACAGGGCGCGACTTGACGTGCTTTCTTGAAAAGATCACGCACACGACTGGCACCGACACCTACAAACATTTCCACAAACTCAGATGCACTCATGCTAAAGAAAGGAACATTGGCCTCTCCCGCAACGGCCTTCGCCAGAAGCGTTTTGCCGGTTCCAGGAGGACCCACCAGCAAAGCACCGCAAGGAATGCGCGCTCCCAGGTGGTTAAAGCGCTCTGGAGTACGCAAGAATTGTACAATCTCTTCCAGCTCCGTCCGTACTTCGTCAATGCCAGCAACATCCGCGAACGTGACCGATGGCTCGAGGCTGACACGAGGAGTTGTAGATGCTACAGCTTGCTCCGTTCTTGTCGTTGCAATTTGAGGTTGCGCAGGCTTATCTACAGCCGATTGTGGTGTGTTTGACTCTTTCGCGCGTGTAAAGCGGCGTGCGCGGCTTTTCCCGATCTCCGATACCCGCTCATCCATCTGACGTGATGAGCGCTTATTGTTACGTGAGGACAGGAAGACGAGCAACAGCACCACCATCAGAATAAGGGGGGCGAACTTCCATACCACCGCCAACCAGTTGGAGGACTGCGCTGCGGGCAGGGTGCTTATCCTAACTTGATTGCTCAACAGGAGAGAGGTAAGCTGTACATCTCCTCCGACAGGCATATGAGTATATATGGCGCGTGCAGCATTAATAGAACTTGTGGAACCTGTCGAATTGCTCCATGAAACATTGCTTGAACTGATATATCGTATCCAGGAGGCATAATCGAGAGCTGCATTCTGACGTTTGATTGCCGAAGGCGGGGAAGCGCTCTGTGAAAGAGGATTCACCAGTAACGCATTGATCTCATCACCCTGGATGACAACGGCCGCCACATTCCCCGTTTTTACCTGCTTTATAAAGGCGCTATAGTCTATAACCGTTACTCCATTAGAAGCAGAACTCATTACAGGAGCACGAAATTGACTAAATACTCCAAAAAGCAGCGTCACCAGCACTATAAGCAGAACACCTGTAAAGATGGTCGTTTGATGTGTATGAAGAAACTTCCAGAACTTACGACTATAGTTCTTTAGAGATTTAGGTCGCTGATTAAACCGCTTAGACAGCTTTGACCATTGTCTGCGGCCCGTGTTATCGTCCATTTACTCACCTTGCCTGTTCAGGTCGCCTGGATAAAACCACTGTGTTGACCCTATGTATTGATGAATATAGGAAAGATACATAACATCACCAGGAAAGACCATATGCGCCTTCTCTTGATGCTTATGCCACACCCATATTCCACTTGTTGCCCTACGCGATACACAACACTCCTTCGATGTCATCATTCCTCTACTTATTCCCCCTTCATCTATCCCTATCATTCCTTGTCATCCCGCTACGAAAGAAATGTCTCTTGATACTCCCTGCAAAAAAAGCACAGGAAAGAGACCGAAAAAGATTTGTAAGAAAAGAAAACAGGCATCTTCCTAATGGACGTATGCTAACAGTGTACTGCTTACCACACCGAGTCTTGAAAAAGTCGACCGCGCTCGGTACTTTTTTCTCATCAAACATTGTATCAACACGTTTCTATCTATTTCGTTATGTGTATTTGATACAAGAAGCGCACAAAGACTTACCTGAATGAACGACGATGGGACACTGGCATTATGGGTAATATTGCACCTATTTCTATCACGTGATAATTGCATAAGCAGATACACGTTGATACATACTGCTTTGCCTTTCAGGAAAATTTAATAGTGGTACAATCAATCGTGGATGAGCCGTCCTGATCGTACAGCGGTAACAGTGAAGCATTTAATGCAATTTCTTGCTAGCGGTAAACTACGGATCATTGTTGGAGCTACCTTTCCACTTGCAGAAGCTGCTGAGGCGCATAAGGCGATTGCTGAGCGCCAAACGACAGGCTGCGATTCTGGTCGAGACCGAGACCACGTCGGACCTCAAGAGAGCGAATAATCGCGTCTCGGCTCAACACACCCAGCAGACGACCATCTTGCACTACTGGCAACTGATTCACGTCTTGAGTATTCATCAAAGGCAAAACTTCGCTTAAGTTCTGTAGTGGTGAAACAACGTGCAGACGTTCTACAGGGATCATCGCTATACCTACGGGTGTCTGTGTCCACTGTTCGCGTGCTACGTGGCGAATATCGCTAAGCGTAATCAGACCAGCCAACTGGTCGCCCTGCATAACTAGAGCGGAACGCAGTCCACGCGGCAGAAAGTATTCATCAACGAGGCGCTGAAGTGAGATGTTGGCAGGAACTGTCATGGCATTAGGATTCATCACCTGCTCAACTGTAACACCGCGAAATGCAGATTCGTACGTCGATTGAGTTCGAGCAGACTGTGCCGCGCTGAGCAGGAACCAGCCAGTAAAGATGATGAGGAGACCACCTAATGCATTGCCACCAAAGAACTGCAAAATTCCCCACAGGATGAAGAGGTAGGCAAAGAATTGCCCAATTATGGTGGTAATACGTGTTGCGGTCTGAAGATTGTTCGTCGTCTTCCAGATGATCGAGCGTAAGCGGGAAATGCTGACAAAAAAGAGGAACACATTGATTATGACCTCTTAGCCAGGTATTCATCGAGAAAGTGTGCAATAGCAGGATAAGCTACCAGGCGGTTAGCACGCTTGACCAGCCCATGCCCTTCATCCTCAAAGCGCAGGTATTCGACGGGGACGTTGCGTTTGCGCAGGGCAGCGACAATCTGCTCAGCCTCGCCGACAGGTACGCGTGGATCGTTAGCACCGTGCACAACGAAGAGCGGCGCTGTAATGCGGTCTACATGACGAATGGGTGAAATCTGCTCTAAAAATTCGCGGTCATTCTCTAAGCTGCCGTATTCGCTCTCGCGCAGCTTGCGTCGCCAGGGTCCCGTGTTCTCCAGAAAGGTGACGAAGTTGGCGATGCCCACGATATCGACCGCAGCCGCCCACAGGTCGGGATAAGTTGTGACGGCGGCAAGCACCATGAAGCCTCCATAGCTGCCACCATAAACGATTATCCGCTTCGGGTCCGCGATTTCGCTTTCCCGCAGCCAGAGGGCCGCGTGTTGCAAGTCTTTTACGGAGTCCATACGCAGCCGTACATCATCGAGACTCTGATACTCATAGCCATACCCCGTACTGCCGCGCACATTGGGTGAGAGGACCCCATAGCCGCGTGATACCAGATATTGGATGACGGCGTTGAACTCTGGACGCGACTGGCTCTCCGGGCCGCCATGCACGTTGATTACCATTGGGAGGTGACGCTGCTCGCTCTCCTCTCCCTGTGGTAGATACAAGAATGCAGGTATTTCACGTCCATCAAAGGTTGGGTAACGTACCAGCGAGGGAGCCACAAAGGACTCATGAGGAATGCCGCCCATGGCACTCTGCGTTGCACGCACAACAATGCCTTCGCGCACCTCCCAGACCCAGATATCGGCAGAGGCGTCGGCGCTGGCAAGCGTGATCGCCATTCTTGAGCCATCTTGTGACCATGTGATTTCCTGTAGAACGCCACGCGGCAGAGTAGGAGCCAGCAAGGGCTGACGCTCCTCCCATCCTTTAGATACGTCGAATACTTCTAGCTGTGAATAGCCATCCTCATTCATAACCAGGGTCATGATTGTGCCATCCTGCGTTACAGCAAGATGCTCGATATCCCAGGAGGTATCGGAGAGGTAGGTCATCTTCGTCGTTGCGAGGTCGAGATAGGCAAGCGAGAGAAACTGGCGATCCTGGTTGCTGAGCAGATACAATCCTTGTCTATTGGCGGACCATGCCTCAGCCTCATATAACGAGGGACCTTTACCAGCTAACTGAGTAAGGGTACGCATCTCCCCTGTAATCGTGTCAACGAGCATGAGTTGGGTACGGATATTCGACTCAGAGCGCGAGACCAGCACGTATTGTCCATCAGGCGAGTATCCCTTTGAGTAGTTCGTCCCATCCTGTTGCAGCAGCAGCTTTATCTTTCCGCTCTCCATGTGCCGCTCGTACACATCAAAGTAGCGGGGATCGCGCTCGTTGCTACTATAGGTGATGCGAGAGCTATCGGGCGACCAGCCGCCAAAGAGGTACATTACTTCAGGTCGTGAGGTGAGCGGGGTAAAGGTTGAGCCATCCGCGCTGAGCAGATAGAGTTGCGTGAGTTCGCTACCACCAACATCACCTGAGACGAGCAGTGCATTTTCCTTAGGTGAGAAGGTTGCGTTTGTAGTGCGATTCCCTCGGAACGTAAGCTGTGTGGGCCAGGCGGGATAAGATGAGCGCAAATCAACGGGAACGATCCATACCTCGACTACACCAGTGATATCAGTAAGAAAACTGAGCTGACTCCCATCGGGTGAGAAACTGACTCCACTGGCTGATCGGACATTCAGATAGCGTTCAAAGCTGTATGTTTCAGTTACCATAAACAATTCCTCTTCTAATCTTTATTGATAAATGAAGGCAATTTGTCTCGTCCCATTATAACGTGCATCTCAATCTTCTTGCCCACACATGGAGACCTACAAGAGATTTCCCTACTTTTCTCTTGCTTTAACCGGATATTCATGTTATATTAACGGTACGTACTGTTAATACCGTATGTCTTTAAATAGAGAAACGACTTGCTTAGCCTGTACGAGAAAGCGGATTCGATATGCCTTCACTACAACAGGATACAAATAATAGTATCACGTTAGCTGATGATGTTCCTGTGGAGATGCCTGAACTTCCAGCGAGGTTGACAATTAGCACCTCACAGCAGTTCAAAGCCATAGGAGACCCAACACGTTCTCGCATCCTGGGCATCATTCAACTTCAACCAGCGACGGCCAAGCAGATTGCGGATAAGCTCAAGATAGCGCCAGGGACAATAGGACATCACTTACAGGTCCTTGAAGTGGCAGGTTTAGCACAGGTCGTTGCACGTCGTCTCGTTCATGGCATCGTGGCGAAATATTACACGCGCACAGCTCGTATCTTCGTCTTCGATTTTCCACATGAAGTTGGGGGCAACGCATCATTTGCTCTCGATATGCTCACAGATACGCGCGAAGAGCTAGCCAAAACCTTAGACACTGAGGGAGATAAGGAAGAGGCTTCTTGTGACCTACCATTTCCACAAGCCCGTTACAAAACTGCATTTCCTCATGCCAGAATGTCTCCTGAACGCGCCGAGGCTTATAGTAAGCGCATCTTCGCTATAATTGAGGAATTTTTGAACGAGGCAAACGACCCCAGTGGTCAGGTATATGGACTTAGTGTAGCTATGTTTATAGCACCATCTTACTTGCAAAGTGCTAGCACTCCGCCGGAGCTTACCAATACCGCCGAACACGAGTAACTGCTGAGGAGGTTATCATGGCGACCAACCGCGAGGGTACAGCGGTATCCACACGTAGGCCCGAGAGCGATTTCTGGAAATACTGGACGGGACAGACTATCTCGCAACTTGGTAGTTCTATTACGCTCTTCGCGTTACCCTTGCTCGTCTACAAGTTGACAGGTTCTGCCATCAACTTAGGTATCACTACTGCCGTCGAATTCCTTCCCTATCTACTCTTCGGGCTACTCCTTGGAGCATGGACGGACCGTGTGGATCGCAAACGCATGATGATCACAGCTGATGTAGCACGCGCACTCATCATCGCATCAATACCGCTGCAAGCATTTTTCGGCTCGCTTTCAGTATGGTGGATTTACGCTGTAGGCTTTACCCACTCAACGCTAACTATCTGTTTCGAATCCGGGCAGTTTGCTGCTATTCCTAGTTTAGTCAATCAAGACGATTTGGTGACGGCGAATGGGCGTATTCAAGCAAGCTACTCAGGGGCAAGCATTGTCGGTCCGCTATTGGCGGGTCTCCTGGTTACGGTGCTGTCCATTCCTACACTTCTGCTTTTTGATGCCCTTTCATTTGTCATCTCAACATGTTCGCTAGCACTCATTAAAACAAGCTTCAACGCGGATAAGAGAGAAAAAAAGTTAAGCACGAGCATAGGTCGAGACATGATTGAGGGGCTACGTTATGTGTTCAGCCATCCAGTGCTGCGCAACATCTCGATCATGATGGCATTGGTCAATTTTGTGGCTATCACTGAATCAGCTCAACTTGTGTTGTTCGCGAAGGAACGTCTTCAAGCAAATGATGCGCAAGTGAGCCTACTCTACTCAGCAGGGAGTGTTGGAGTAGTTGTTCTTTCGCTAGCAGCAGGGCCATTACGGAAACGATGGCCCTTTAGCAAAGTGGCATTGGGAGCACTCATGGCAATGGGAGGGTTCATTACTATATTGGCGTTTACACGCTGGTACTGGACAGCCCTGATTCTCTATGCCTGTATATCAGGACTAGGGATTCTCTTCAACATCAACACGAGTAGTCTTCGACAAGCGATTGTTCCGAACGCCATGCTTGGACGCGTGATGAGCATTGCCAGTGTGCTAGCATCGTCAGCATCACCACTAGGTTCACTAATTGGCGGCTTCGCGGTCGGCTGGACAAAGAATGTAGCTCTAATTTATGAGATAATCGGTGTGCTGGTCTTCCTCATTCCACTGGCTTTTTCATTTACAGCATTGGGTCATGCCGAGCGTTATTTGCCGCAAGAGGAGGCAGAGTGAGCAGGGCGAGGACTTCCTTAACTGATCCCATCGGTTAATGGCTTTTCCTGAAATCAACAGAGGCTTCCTCACCTATCAAGACGAAGGAGCCATCCCTATACCTACTGTTGAGTGTTACGCATGCTCAACTGCACGCGTCCGCGCTGCATCTCTATCTTGAGCACTCGCACCTGCACGACTTGACCGACTGCTACAACGGTGAGTGGGTCTTTGACGAAGCGGTCGGCTAGTTCAGAGATATGCACCAGTCCGTCTTGCTTGACACCGATATCGACGAAGGCACCGAAGTCTACGACGTTGCGCACTGTTCCCTGTAGAATCATGCCTGGCTGCAGGTCTTCGATCTTCAATACGTCGTGGCGCAGAAGGGGCGCGGGGAGAGCTTCACGTGGGTCCAGGCCGGGCTTTTCCAGGTTCTCCAGGATGTCGTTGAGGGTTGGTAGGCCAACGCCAATTTTTTTAGCGATATCGGACCACGTGGCCTCTTCTCCATTGTTGGAGGCACTTGCACTCCGATTACGATTAGAGCGACCAAGGCTGTTTTGTAGTTTGATACGCTGACGGAATTGAGCAATGCGATCCGCAGGTCGTGTAGTCTTGCTCTCGCCTTCTGGCAGCATCTCAAGCAGATTGCGGGTGGCCTTGTAGCTCTCTGGATGAATAAAGGTGTTGTCCAATGGCTCGACACCGTTGGCGAGCTTGAGGAAGCCTGCTGCTTGTAAGAAGGTCGAGGGACCGAAACCAGAAACTTTTTGTAACTGCTCACGTGATTTGAACGGCCCGTGCTCTTCTCGGTACTTCACAAGGGCATTAGCAACACGATTGTTGATGCCAGATACGTGCTTGAGCAGAGCGACAGAGGCCGAGTTGACCTCTACCCCCGCGAAGTTGACGCAGGATACTACCACACGGTCGAGCATTGCCGCCAGTTCTTTTTGATCGACATCGTGCTGGTAGAGTCCTACACCGACAGCTTTGGGGTCGATTTTGACAAGTTCCGCCAGGGGGTCTTGCAGGCGACGCGCAATTGAGATAGTGCCGCGCTGCGTTGCATCCAAAGTAGGAAACTCTTGCCGCGCCGCCTCTGATGCTGAATAGACTGATGCCCCCGCTTCGTTGACGATGACGTAGCCAACCTGCTGTCCGGTTTCCTGCTCTAGTTCACGAATCAATGTCGCGACCAATTGCTCTGTCTCGCGCGATGCGGTTCCATTGCCGATAGCGATCACATCAATTTTATAGTGTGCCAGCAGTTTACGGAGAGTCTGCTGTGCCTTCTCCGACTGATAAAGGTAGATGGTATCTGACTCGATGTACTTGCCTGTCTCATCGACGATAGTGAGCTTGCAGCCAGTGCGGAAGCCAGGGTCGATACCAAGGACCTTCTTTCCGCGCAGAGGGGGTTGTAACAAGAGGTTACGCAGGTTCGCCGCGAAGATGTTAATGGCATGCTCTTCGGCCTGGCGCGTAAGCTCTACGCGCACCTCACGTTCCATCGCGGGTGCGAGAAGACGCTTGTAGCCGTCTTCCATCGCCTCTGAGAGCAAGTTGGCAAAAGGCGACGTGGCCTTAATCGAGTAATGTTGAGTTATCTGGGGTTGGACCTGCTCGTAGGGTAAGTCAACGCTGACACGAAGCACATCTTCTCGCTCGGCTCGGTTCAAGGCAAGGATACGATGCGGAACGAGCTTGGTGATAGGTTCGTTGAAGTCATAGTAGAGTTGATAGACGCCGTTGCGGTCTTTCTCGGCGATCTTTTCGAGGTCTACAGCTTTAGCGCTCATGGCCGAGCGTTTGAAGAAAGAGGCGCGGACGCTGCTGCGCACGTTCGCGTCCTCGGCGAGAATTTCAGCTACGATATCGGATGCGCCTGCGTAGGCTTCGAGGTCGGTATCGACCCCCTTTTCCGCGTTCAGGAAGGGATGTGCGTGTTCCTCAAGTAGAGTTGCCCCATCGCTCTTCAACTCCGGTTGTTGCAGGATAATCTCGGCGAGTGGTGCGAGTCCTTTCTCGCGGGCCACGCTTGCACGTGTTTTTCGTTTGGGGCGATACGGCAGATACAGGTCCTCCACCTCTTGCAGCGTAGTTGCACCCACAATTGCGGCACCAAGTTCTGGTGTCAGTTTGCCCTGTCCGTCGATGAGCCTGCGCACATCGGCCTTGCGCTCATACAATGCTCGTAGAGCGGCGGTCTTGTCCGCGATAGCCTGAATCTGCACTTCGTCCAGGCTGCCCGTGACCTCTTTGCGATAGCGTGCGATAAAGGGGATGGTGTTTCCCTCGTCCAGCAGGGCGACGGTGCGCATAATTTGTTCACGGCCTATACCTAGTTCAGTGCTGAGGGCCTGTCCAATATCTTTAAGAGACAGATGTTCTTCTGTCGTCGTAGATGTTAGTCGCGGTGTTTGTTCCTGAGTAGCCAAAGACGTAGCCTACCTTCCACATACGTGCTCTAAAATAAGAGCATTTGAGAGGAATCGTACCATAGTTGGTCAAGATTAGCTGTGCTTCTTTTGAGTCGCATTGGCTCGATGGCGCGAGGTTCCCAGCATTCCACCTAGCCATCCTAAAGCAAATGCAATGAGCAGCCCTCCTCCCAGGACAACGAGGAAATTTACAGAGGGAGGCTGTGACGGAGCAAGAGGATGATTAGGAAAAGCAGGTTGTATTGCTTGCCACGCGCGATTGATCTCATTACGAGGAAGGGCAACACCAAGCTTTTGCGCCCTTGTCGTGTCAACCTCTATGCGCTGCGACAACAGAACGACAAGCCCGATACCCAATACCACCCAAAACATAACCGTACTGACGATGCCAGCCCACATCCCAGACCAACTCCCCCGCGCAGATCCTCCGCCCCTATACGTCGTCGTAAAGCCAGCAAGCGTATAGAAGAGAAAGCCCATAAAAGTTGCCAGGTAGAAATACGTCTCCTTCTTCAAAAAGAGCACAAGTAGTGCAGCCAGTACCGCTTGCACTAACCCAAAGAGACATCCCTGACTAAACGAACCAGGCAGTTTTGCGGATTGAACAACTACCGTCTGTGGTGCCATCCCATATCCAGTTGAAGCAGGAGGCGTGACAGGATAGGAAGGTTGAGGGAGGCTGTAGGGTACTTGTGTCGTGGGTACAGCAGCATAGGCATGTGTAGGCAATCCATGACTATAGGAATTCCGTGATGGTTGTGGATAGCTTTGGACCGATGGTACAACATGAGGTGCGGCAATTGTCGTGTCAGCGTAGGCGTCGAAACTCGGTTCTCGTAACGCCTGAGCGAACTCGCGCATGCTCTGATAGCGTTGATCGGCCTGGACCGACAACGCCTTGAGTAGAGCACGTTCCGCCTTTAGTGATAGTGTCGGGTTAAGCAGTCGTGGTGCGATCAGCTCATCGTGTATACTGCGCCTAACCGCTGGTGGGGGTAATCGATTAGTCAGCAGTAGATACATGGTTGCAGCCAGCGAGTACATATCCGATTGCGGACCCGTTTTACTTGTGTACTGCTCAATGGGGCTAAATCCTTCGGATACGGCTCTGACCAGTGTTTGCGTACTACTCTTGGGATCATATAGTTTCGTCAGCCCAAAATCGACCAGTACTGCTGTCTGGTCAGGTGTGAGAATGATATTGCCAGGCTTAATGTCACGGTGGACAACGGCGGGATTACGGCTATGCAGTTCTTGAAGTACGTCCATAATGGGGAGAAGCCAGGACAGCACCTCCTGTTCGCTACAAGGACCTTGCGAATACTGGTGTGGTTCCTGCTCGCCTACCTGTCCCAGGTGACGACTGACAACACGCTCCTTCAGGAGTTGCAGCAGATTCTGTCCCTCGATCAACTGCATGACCAGGTAAAAACGCCCATTAGCCTCAAAAGCATCGTATACTTGTGGTAGGTGGCTGTCTCTGACTGTGAAAAGGACGCTTGCCTCCATCAACGCTTGACGTCGTGCGGATGGCGTCACATCATACGTCTCTTTTACTGCGCAGGGACGGTTTCCTTCACTCGTGTCGATAGCGCGATACACGGCACCAAATCCACCACTGTTGATGAGCGCGTCAATGACGTAATTACCCCCGATTACTGTCCCTGCTGTTAACGCTAATGGTAGGCTCATACCAAAGCAATTCCTTTACTAGCTTCGCCAATTCCTTTACTTGTATAGACGTATACGACATATGTACGTCCAACCAGCGAAACAGTTACAAGAGACTCTTTTTTTCAATGCGGTACCCTTTTATACTTTTGAAGAGCCTACCGAGATACGCAATTTTGCCGACAAAATGAATAGGCGAAGAAAAAGAGAATACATTCGCGGAAAAGTAACACGCTTCGCTCAGGCAGTCAGCAAGAATGGCTTGCAATCATCCACGTGTATGATACAATAAACCATACTGAACAAATCTACGTATGTGTTGCAGAAGAAGAGAGCAAGCACTTGGAACGAAATGTGATGTTTGACGCAGACCGTAACCGTGACAAGGCGGCTGAATTAGAACGCGATACCATACCGGATGCAGACCTGAGTAGCCTGGCGCAAAGCGACAGCCTACGCCTCTATCTGCGCGAAATTTCCCGTATCCCCTTACTCAATGCAGCTAATGAGTCTCACCTTGCAGAGCGAGCAGAGAGAGGAGATAAGGATGCGCGCAATCATCTTATTGAGGCTAACCTGCGATTGGTGGTAAGCATAGCCAAGAAGTACGTTGGTCAAGGGCTATCTCTGGAAGATCTGATCGGTGAAGGGAACATCGGTCTTATTCGTGCGGTAACGAAGTTCGATTATAAGAAGGGGTTTCGCTTCTCGACCTACGCAACATGGTGGATCAAGCAAGCCATCACCCGTGCCATTCTGGAAGGGACGCGTGTTGTGCGCCTTCCAGTTTACATCATGGAAGAGGTGATGCGTGTCAAGCGTACGACACGCCAGCTTTATCAAGAACTTGGGCGAGAGCCAACCCCAGAAAGCATCGGAGAGCGGTTGAATATGACGGCGGAACGCGTGAGCGAACTGCTGATCTGGGCGGAAAAGGTCTTCTCACTGGATGCTCCGCTCTCCGAAGAGGAAGAGAATACTCTTGGGGACATCATCGAGGACGTTCGTGAGCGTGGACCCAGCGAGTTGACGGACCAGCATCTCCTACGCGAAGAGATTCGCAAGGTACTGGGCCAACTCACCTTACGCGAACGACAGGTCATCGAGCTGCGCTTTGGCCTGGTTGATGATCACGATCACACTCTCGAAGAGGTGGGTAAAAAGCTGAAGGTGACACGCGAACGTGTGCGCCAGATAGAGGAGCGTGCCATACGTAAGTTGCGTCACCCACAGGCCAGTCGCATCCTGAAAGACTACCTTGATTGAGCTTGGACACATAGAGTGTATACAACAGAACATGGCGAGCAACTCTTTGCTCGCCATATTTCATGCCCCTTTCAGGCATACAAGGAGACAGTCCAAAGGTACTGTCTCCACTATTAGCGTATCTGTGATGCGTTTAATTAGTAACAGGACACGTATATACAAGTTTTTTCACGCACTACCTTGAGGGCATTTGCGTATGAACGAATTGGCAGGTCAGAGCCTCGGCGGATATGAATTGGAAGAGGAAATAGGTCATGGCTCAATGGGGGTTGTCTACCGTGGTAAACAAATTGCTCTTGGACGCGAGGTTGCCATCAAGGTATTACCTCAAACATTAGCGCGCGATGCATCCTATACAGCGCGCTTTATCCGAGAGGCACAAATTATTGCGGGTCTCAATCATCCAAATATTGTGCAAATCTATGATGCAGGGCAGCAGAACAGACTTCTCTATTTTGTTATGGAGTACGTGCAGGGACCCACGCTCGCCAATCTTCTTTTTCTTGACGGTGCTATACCCCAACACCTAGCAGCCGAGTATACAGCACAGATTGCCGACGCGCTTGACGCAGCGTATAAAGAGCGCGATGTCATTCACCGTGATATTAAGCCAGAGAATTTGATGTTGAATCGCTGGGGAAAAATCAAAGTGATGGACTTTGGCCTGGCTCGTGCTACGGGCCACCAGCCTATCACAGTGGCGAAAACACTGGTTGGAAGCATCTATTATGCCTCACCAGAGCAAGTATGGGGACATACGTTGGACAATCGTAGTGACGTGTATGCCCTCGGCGTTGTCTTGTACGAGATGGTCACAGGGCAACGTCCGTTTACAGGGCGCTCGCTGCCTGAACTAACACAGGCTATTGTTAGCGGTACTTTGCTTCCCCCTGACGTGTATAATAAGGAATTATCACCAGACCTGGAGAAGATTATCCTTATAGCAATGGCACGAGATCGTGACCAGCGCTACGAGGATGCCAGCCTTATGGCACGAGACCTACGAGCCTTACACCTGAAACTGCTACCAACCATCGCGCCTTCACTAAGTGCCGCACAACCTCATCTGCCATCACAGGATCATATGGTAGTACAGCCGCCCCGCCGTCCACAGGTTCAGCGACCTCATTACCAGAGTATAGTTCCGGAGTCGTTCGTAAGTAATACACATGTACAGCCTTCTTCAACTCCATCACCTGCGCGTGGGCTTTCACACAGAAGTAATACACATGCATTTGACGGTCCTACCGTCCCTTTAGCATCTCCCATTGCTATTCCCGCATCTGCCCCCTCTGGTGAGTGCAAAACGGTATTATTATCCTCTTTCAAGAGGAAATGTACAGTTTGGGAACAGTTACAACGATTATTCAGGCCCTCTTCGCGGTAAATATTCATGCTGCCTCTTTATATTATTCATCCCCTCAAATCCTCGCCATGTTCGCCATGCTGTCTCGAAGGAGCAAAACTCATCCCTGGCTTCGTCAAGCGTGGTAGCTCCCTTTGCCTGCACCGCCAGCGGTGCAGGCAAAGGGAGCATCATCTCTTGTAGGTCGCGATAGCTCAACGCGGAGCGTAGCTACCATCGCATGCATAGGAGAATGAGGTCGGATTGGAAATGAAGCTATTTCAACGGACTGTGTTGGTTCATGAAAGGGATGTCCTCGATTGTCTGAAGATGCAAGAGTTCGCAGGATTGCTCTCATTTTTGCAACACAGCGTCTTATTCAACCACTCGGAAGATGAAATTTTCCCTCTATCTATTAGTACTTATAGAAGTGCTGCTGTGCGACCTCTTCAGGTGTTTTATCCTTGAAGAAGTCAATCTCGCTCTGTTTTACTGCCAGGTAAGAAGTAGTAAGCAGTGGACCTAACGCCTCAGTTAGAACTGCATCATGTTCTAATTCATCTAACGCCTCTCCCAACGTTTCGGGCAGGCGACGAATTCCGCGTCGTGCGCGCTCCTCCTCACTGTAGTTACCGGGGTCAATCTGAATAGGGTCCCCTGGATCGATCTGCTTAGTGATGCCATCTAGCCCTGCTGCAAGCAGTCCACCCATGGCAAGATACGGGTTTCCACTATGATCAGCAGATTTGAGTTCGAGGTTGATCGTATTCGCCTCACGACCCCAGAAGGTGGAGGGAACTCGGATTGCACCCTCACGGTTGTCGAAGCCGTAAATATTATATGCCGAACTCCAATGATGCGGCAGCAAGCGGGCGTAAGAGTTAACACTTCCACAGGTCAGTGCCACTAAGCCACGAATATGGCGGAGCACACCACCAATAAAGTATTTGCCTAGCTGGCTAAGGTAACCTCGCTCATGAGCGTCATAGAACAAATTATTTCCTGAATGTTCACTGTTCTCAGTTCCCCACAAACTAAAGTGGATGTGAGCACCACATCCAGAATGCTCTAAGAACGGTTTAGGAGCAAAGGATGCAAGAAGACCGAAGGTTCGTGCAACTCCACGAATCGTCTCGCGTACAAGGCAGACATGATCTGCAGCATGCAAAATGTCAGTATGTCGAATAGATAGCTCCTCTTGGCCGGGACTCAACTCAGTATGAAATAGCTCAATGGAGATACCTTGAGACTCTAAAGCTGACAAAACAGCGTCCATGACCTCTGCCTGTTCATCCAGACCAGTAGTGCTGTATGTGAGACTAGTATCAGCGGGAACGTACTTTGCGGCAACCTCGCGTGCAAGATAAAATTCGTGCTCGACCGCTGCCTCTACGCGCATCTTTTGCTCAGCGAACTGAGAGATCATACGCTTGAGAAACCAACGAGGATCAGCTTCCCAAGGTTGACCGTCTAGACGGATCATATCGCACATCATACTAGCAGAGTTAGGGACATAGGGCAACACCACAAAGGTTTCTGGGTCAGGAATTAAACGAAACTCGCCAACAGGTCCCATGCCTTCTACGTTCGCAAGCGTTTCTACTCCTGTCCATGCCTGCATTGCAACCGTCTGCCCGATACCCTCTCGGATACGCGTTGCTAACTTGCTTGCATGGGTTGCCTTGCAGCGAATGATGCCCCCATTGTCACAATATTGGAAGCGGATGAGTCGTAAGGCGTCCTTTTGTGCCTGTTGCACGACTTCTTGTGAGTTCATCTGTTTTATCTTCTCCTCTTCAATGAACTACGACTTTTTAACAGTTTATTATGCAGTATATCAAGGATAATGGATGAAGACAAGCATTTGTCTTTCTGCATCACTCTCTTCACTCCATCGCTTCAAAGCTGGCCTCACTCGTCGTGAGCATGCTCAGAACTGCGAAGACGACAAAAGCTGACAACGTAACGCTCATCACGATGAGAGACCAGTTAGAATCGCTGATCAATTGGGGAACCCATGAGTAACGCAATGCACCCGCAATAGTGACGAGACAGCCAATGACACCTATTGCACTTGTGGTTCCTAGCAACCAGAGTGGAAAGATGCGCCGTTGACGAAAGGTGTCGGGGAAGCGCCGAAATAAGAAGAGGAGGTTAATGGAAAAGAAGAGTGTGGAGAATGTCCAGATAATCGTCGTGACTGCCTGACCCACACTATACACTTGCACAGACAGAGTGGTCGGCTGCCCAAATCTGAAGACATAAGGAACGACGAGAAAGATGGTTGCTGCAAAGAGTACGCTCAGGGCGGTTTGAGAGATAACGGCTTTGACTGGCACTCGCTGTTTATTGAGGAGACCAAGCCAACGGGGCAAACGTTGATCAATCGCCCCAACGAGAAGCAGACGTGCAAACGAGGCATTGTACAAGATCATAGCAATGAGGAAGAAGCAGCATATCCCCCCAGCAGCTAGATTGCCTGTGGGCTTGCCCAATACTCGGTCAACGCTAGAGATCAGCGCGAAGGGCGTGGCACCATTGTTCGGACCTTGCACTACGAGCAGCGAGAAGGTCGTGATAAAGTAGCATACCACCACGAGGAGCATGCCCCACAGTAGGTGATTGGTAATAATGGTACGTTTTCCCCCCTCCTTGCCTCCTGCATCCTTTACCTCCCCTGCCATATTTAAGGGCACTTGCGTCCCAAGATAGGCCAACGTGATCAAGCTAAAGAGCCCGAAGTTTCCTTGGTTAACGCTCCAATCTGTGGGATGACTGAAGCTAGTAGCTGATGCGTGACCAGTTGCCAGCCAGAGAACACCTGCTAGCCCCACAAGAAATACGACGCCGAGAATGAATATTACTCCAACATTGACCAGATTTTGGACTGTGCGGGTACGTTGCGCCGCGACCACGCCGGAAAGTCCGACGAGAGTGATGATGACCAATCCTTGCTGCCAGGGTTCAGCTAACCATGCATTGTTAAGACCTTGGATGTATGTCACAATCGTGTCAGCCGTACTGACGAGGATCAATGGAAGGGGGCACCACCAGCAGATTCCAGCAAAAAAGCCCCAATAAGGACCGAGGGCATGATGGGTCCAGTTGTAGAGCGAGCCTTCATGGGGAAGAAGGACGCCGAGCTGTGCAGTTGCAACGATGCACGGTAGAAAAAATACAAGTCCTCCAAGAATCCAATAGATATAGGAAGTGGCCCCACCAGACGCAGCCACGGCTGCGTTGGTAATGTAGAAAATAGCCATAACGAAAATGGCTGTCATGTCAAGTGTTCTTAACGTGCGAGGCATTACTTGAGTAATATACGTTTCCGACAGAAGAGGCCGAGATGCTTCTAACTCGGCCTGTAGTTCCGACGACCTGCTTGTCGTTTCCATAAAACTTCCTTCTTTTCTTAACTAACCCGATGTGCAAGTTTTTTGTCAAGTACGCTCAAAATAATGTGAAACCACTCCCTATTGAGCAAAAATGATGCTGAAAACGTGCTCAAGAAAAAACTTGCACACGGGGTTAACTATATAGATGATAGAAGATGAGCAGGAGGAACGAATGTCGTCATGATAGACCGACGCTCTTCTCTATTCTACAATTCTTTTGAATTCATCTTTTTTGCGAGATGGTGTGAGTACTCTCTGAAAATAGAGTTCTTGCTGCAATGAAAAAGACTTCTCTGAAATCACTCTGTTTTCATGCAGGCGAACTTGCTCACACAGCATTTCAAAAGAGATAGATGCAAAAGTAAAACTGTTTGAAAACACTATAGAACGAGAAGGGTGTAAACATCTCTTTTCTTCTATTTCACTAGGACTATTTACCTATAGCCTTAGAGATCGTGTTCTCCTCTAAATCGTCTTGTATCAAATGTCTTGTAGAACATCCATTTGTATGCTATCCTTAAAACCTGGGGCACAAATCAAAACGAGCTGTTGAGAAAGGAATCCCGTGGAAACAACACCATCTACTACAAATTCTCCTGAAATTCTGCGTTCCGAACGTATTGCGGCAGGCATTCTTCCAAAGGTTCTTAATTCATTTGACATGGTGGCAATTTTTGTGGCTCTGGTTCTACTCATTACCAATGCTCCAGGAATAGCATCTGCTGGTGGGGTAGCCTACATCTATTGGGCCTTAGGCTTTATCACCTTCCTTATTCCCGGTGCCATCGTCACTGGACAGTTGGGACTGATGTTTCCGGGAGAAGGATCTATTTACGTTTGGACTCACAAGGCCTTCGGTCGGTTCATGGGCTTTTTTGCAGGCTTCTGTGCCTGGTGGCCTGGCATCATTGCAATGATCAGCGTCTCCGTGGGTGCGGTCACTTCTATTCAACACTTAGGAAGCCTGTTCGGTGCTAATCTACTGAGCGACTCATGGCAGCAAGGTCTGGTGATATTATGTTTACTGGCTGTGTCATTAATGCTCTCAGTGCTCCGTTTCCGGGTGACGCAAAATATCGTGAATACGGTTTTTGTTGTGTACGGAGGAGCAGTGTTACTCGTTGGCATAGCTGGTTTGCTCTGGTTGTTAGGAGGTCATCCATCACAGACGAATCTTGCCAGTGCGGATACGTGGCAAATTACCTTTGGTGGTACGGGCAACTTCACCATCTTTGGATTTGTCATTCTCGCACTACTTGGTATCGAAGTGCCGTTGAATATGGGCGTAGAGATTCGTGATACCCGTGCTATCACTCGCTATCTTCTCTGGGGAGCGGTAGTGGTGATAGTTGCCTATCTGCTTGCGACATTCAGTGTGATGGCTGTCGTGCCTGTGAAGGACCAGGCAAATACAACCGCTGTCGCAGAGGCTATTCAAGTAGGCTTTGGCCCTGCTGGTACAATCCTTGCGGCCCTTTTTGATGTAATTCTTGTTGGAGTGTTTGTTTTGATCACCACTGTCTATAACTACTCCTTTGGACGATTGCTCTTCGTCTCGGGCCTGGACCAGCAGCTTCCCGTGGTTATGAGCAAGGTGAACGCCAACAAAGTGCCTTGGGTAGCCGTGGTGGTCCAGACAATCATTGCAGCCGTGTTCACAGTAGTAATTTTCATCGTTGGTCCATTAACTGTGAAGGTCAGCAACCTATCCACTCTCATGTACTATATTACTCTGGCCTCGACTGCGGTCATTTGGCTTCTGTCAATGGTCATCCTTTTCATAGATGTAATCTTCATCCGTGCCAAGTATCAGGAAGTATTTGCTCGAATACAGTTGGCACCAACTTGGGTGTTTTACGTCTGTGCAATCTTGGGTCTCGTGAGTAGTGCTGTTGGCATTTATGCTACGTTTACAGCACCTTGGGTCCCGCTGATCTTAACGACTGGATGGGATGCGTGGATTGGCAGTATTGTAGTGGTATCTCTCCTCGTTGGTGTAGTGGTTTTCCTCATTGGGCGACGAAATGTTAGTACTTCGGTAAGTGATGAGGACGTGATTGCTGAGGCCGTAAGCTAAGGGATTCAGAAAACCGAGGAGCAGCTACCCCTCTACCTCTCCAGAGTCTGTGACAGAGCAGATGCTCGAATACAGATTATAAAGGCTATACCTCGGACTATTCTTGGGCAAGCAGAAATGCGAAATAGCGCTTACTGCTTGCCCCCTGGCTACCTAAAAAATGTTTCCCTCTTCGGCACTCTTCAATAGGTATAAAAAAGTTGCACACTTCTCCATGAGGCCCTATACTATACCAGAGTATAGTTCTTAGGAGTATTTATTTAATTTATGAACCCATCACAGGTAAATATAGGCATTGCGTTCGTGGCAGGACTGGTCTCGTTTCTCTCGCCATGCGTGTTGCCGTTGGTCCCGATCTATCTGGCACAACTGGTAGGTCAAAGCGTCTACCAATCTATAGAGGATAAGAAACAGCAGGTTACACGCCTTGTCACATTTCTACATGCGGCGACGTTTGTACTCGGCTTTACGCTAGCGTTTATTGCGCTCGGAGCTACGGCAAGCACGTTAGGGGGATTCCTAAGGATACAGCAAATCTTGTTGCGTCAGATCGGTGGGGTATTGCTGGTCCTCGTGGGGCTCCATTTGACGGGGTTACTCAAATTGCCATTTCTCTATTGGCAAAAACGATTTGAGTTCCACCCCACCCGACCTGGTTATCCCGCCTCGGCGTTAACAGGTGTGGTTTTTGCCATTGGGTGGAGTCCCTGCGTTGGACCCATTCTTGGCATTATACTGGCATTAGCTGGTCAAGCTGCCACATTGAGGCAGGGTGTATTGCTACTGCTAGCATATTCACTTGGCCTAGGCGTGCCTTTTCTCCTGCTCGGTCTGGGTCTCAACCAGGGGAGCAGGGCATTGAAATGGCTGAAGCCTCACCTGGGCAAGATTGAGGTTGGTACGGGGGTCTTGATGGTTGTGGTAGGAGTCGCAATCTTCTTCAATCTGCTGCTTCAACTCAATTCGTACTTCAACTTTGGAACGAACCTGTAGGATTGGTTATAGATTTTTACAACAGAACAGTGGACAAGAAGAGACGTTATGGCGCAAAGACAACTAGACGCACTACACAGAACTCGCGTGAAGAGCAGCATACCATGGTTGTGGGGAGGTATAGCATTACTCTATCTTGGTATTCTCGCTATTCTCGTCTTTTTCCCTGGTGCCTCACTGCTCAATCGCCTGAGTTGGCTTGATAGTGGTGTCTGTGCTCAAATACTTACGCACTCATTTTATCCAGGTGGGGAGCGTTTACCACTATGCGCACGAAACACAGGTATTTATTTAGGCTTCGTTGTCACGCTTATGACGCTGTATGGAGCGGGAAAAGGACAGGCGCAACGCCTTCCCCCCTGGCCTCTCTTTACATTCCTCGTCCTGGGAGTCGTCACGCTTGCGGTCGATGGCTTTAATTCATTTTTGCTTGACCTGGGACAGCCGCATTTATATCAGCCGGACAATCTTATACGACTTGCAACGGGGCTGCTCACAGGTCTTACAATGGCACTTCTTTTGCTACCTATGCTCAATCGTTTATTCTGGCGGGGCTATAACGAGCAGCGAAGCGTCTCTTCGTGGAAAACTCTTGTCCTCTACTTACCGGCGCTTATCATCTGCTTTTTTGCCATTGCTTCACAAAATACCTTTATACTTTACCCAATTGCGCTATTAAGCACCGCGGGCATTCTTACAGCCTTGAGCAGCATCAACCTCATCGCCATCGTTGGCTTCAGTAGGCGCGATGAAACGTTTGAACGATACCGTGAGCTTCTTCCATTCTTTGGCCTTGCGCTGCTCTTTGCGATTGGGGAGATGCTCTTGCTGGCACAACTAAAGTTTACGCTTTTACATGCCCTCGGCATGTAATCAATGTGCCAGCGACTAGTAGTCCTCCAGTTCTGTCCTCATCTCCGTCTCTAATTCAGAATCGAGTACAGCTGTGCCCACATGCGGCGTCCGAATCAAACGCAAAACAGCCTCACGCAAGCGCTCTGGGGCACGCTCTACAGCGCATCTCTCGTGGATAAGCTGCTTAATGCTGATGTCAAAGTGAAAACGGCACTCACAATGTGGGCAGTTCACCAGGTGTTGCTGCACAATAGTGATTTCTTCATTGCTCAGTTCTCGATCAATATAGAGATGGAGACGAGCAACAGTTTCGATACAGTCCATACAGTTGTCCATAGAAACCTTCTCCTACATAGGCTCTTTATTCTCTCTGCTCATTCTAACATACAAAACGCAAGATTCTATTCCCTTCTACCCTTTATCAGGTGCGTGAGTTCCCTTTCCTTTGTAAAGCCAGGGTATGGAGCATTATAGATGGGGCTTGAGTCGGAACCTTGATGCTGCAATAAACCTTGTTGCTCTAGCGTGATATACTTAGGGCTATACCGCAGAATCTGCGGGCAGTTATACGCCTCGTGGACAGATCGTAAGACCTTGAGACTTCAAGGCAGTTCTGGTTGAAGCAAAAACTGAATACTGTGCATGGTGTGTTCATGCATTAGTAAATTTCAGAGGTATGGGTATTTGATGTCGGAACAGCCACAATTTAACGATGTATCGCAGCAATCGCGGATAGCATCGCAAGAAGCAAAAGAACCAACGGACCAGTCACAACACGAAAACACGCCTCCATTGTCAACGGTGGAGTCGTCGCCATCTGAGAACTCAGAGTTATCATCGGGAGCACCGGAAGATTTACAAGAGACACAAGAGCCAGGGCAAGAGGATGGAACTTCAGCAGCGCAGTCGCCTCCCTCCGAGGATTTTGAGGCGGGAGTGCTTGCCCAATTAGATAGTCTCTATCGTACAGCATTGCGTCTAACCAATAATCGACAGGAGGCTGAGGACCTGGTGCAGGAGACGATGCTAAAGGCATTTCGTTTCGCTCATACGTATCAGCCAGGGACGAATTTGCGTGCGTGGCTTTTCCGTATCTTAAACACGTCTGCTATCAATCGTTACCGTAAACAAGCATCGCACCCAACGCCTTCGCCGCTGCCAGAGGGTGAGGAGTTCTATCTGTATAACCAGATTCGAGACCTGAGTGGACACGAGTTAAGCGCGGGGGCAGATGAAGAGGTCCTTAGTAAGTATCTGGATGAAGATGTGTTTAAGGCATTGAATGATCTTCCACCTAACTTCCGTATGGCTGTGGTCCTGGCAGATATAGAGGGACTCTCGTATAAAGAGATCGCGGAGGCTCTCCAGATTCCCATCGGGACAGTTATGAGTCGTATCTCTCGTGCACGACGACAATTGCAGAAATCATTGTGGAACTATGCCCGGGATAGGGGTTATGTAGACACAAAAGCATCCTGATAGAACAAAGAAGACAGCGTAAAGAGGTAGAAAGAAACGATTCCCACGCTAAACGTAGAGCGCAAGCTTTGACTTCCTGCAATAAGGAGGCATAGAGCCTGCGCTTCTTCGTTACACACTGAGCTTGGTTGCGTTACGAATGATATCATTGCCGGAGCGCGTAATGCGCACATTTACGCAGCGTCGGTCCATCATATCTATCGAGCGTGTCACCATTCCCTTTCGTTCCAGGCGAGCAATAGCTTTTGTAGCCGCTGCGGAGCTTACGCCCAGAGCTGAAGCGACCTCACCTACCGACCAATGATCGCGCCGTGCCAGAAAGGTTAGCACCTCTACTTGACGAGGAGTAACGCCGGTAGTTTCTCTTTGCATTGTAGTCATGTATCTCATCTCCTGTAAACTGTTCTTTGACTGAATATAAACTAGATATGCGCTTGTCAAAGAGACGTTGTGGAGAAGAAAGTCGGGTATTGCTTCCTATCAACAATTTCTCTATTGCTAGAGGAGGGAAAAATCTCGCCGTTCTCGTGTCTCGATTGCTGATCTGGCATGGCACAATGATACACCTGGGATGCACAAAACTCAAGAGTTTTGTGTGAAAAAGACGTGATTATTTGCTATGTACGACAAATCGGGCAATTTGTATATGGGGTCATAGACATTTGACGAATGCGGGTATTCTTAGTAGAATCGGGAGTGAGGAAGAAGGAGAGATGCATACGATGGATACTATTTCTCGTTGGGGTGATACAAGCGGCGAAGACCTGTATTCGCTGTCAGGTCAGGATGATCTGGGTGTACTCAGCAGTACTCGCGTGGTGGTTGAGGAGGGAGAATATGTCTGGATCAACACAGAGCGAGTAGAGCGTCTAAGTGAGCAGTGGGTACATCCTCTACCATCTCCAGGTCGGCAAGCAACTCCTTCTTCCTCTCTTTGGGACAACAGCTATCACTTTCACGATGGAACAGAGCGCACCGTAAACTGGCTCCTCGTGCTCGACGCACTCAATTTTTGTTTCTGGGCTGAGAAGGGACAGCCACGTTGGCGCATTGACTACAAGGGCGAAAAACTCAACGGCTACTGGGCCGAGGCTGCCGCACTGACTCGCGCAGTGGAAGAGGGTATTCCCTTATGGGATGCGCAATACTTAAGTACGATAAGTGATGATGTGGTGGCATCAATTTTGCGTCCCGTTCCCGATGCTTCCCCAATTCCATTGTTTGAGCAGCGCGTCTTTAATGCACGAGAGGTTGGACGTGTTCTTCTGGAGAAGTATAGTGGACAATTCGCACAAGCTATAGAGCAAGCGAACGGAAACGCAGTACAACTTGCACTTCTACTGGTAAGGAACTTTTCATCATTCAACGACGTTGCACTTTATAGGGGTCGTGGAGTTCGTTTCTTTAAACGTGCTCAAATTTGTGTCGCTGATCTCTGTGGTTCTTTTGGCGGTAAGCAATGGGGAATGTTTACAAACCTCGATAAACTGACAATTTTCGCAGATTATAAACTTCCACAAGTTTTGCGTCATTATGGAGTGATAGAGTATCATCCTTCACTAGCAGAGCGAGTTGATAATCAGGAATTAGTAGAGGTCGGCAGCGAGGAGGAGGTGGAGATACGTGCGAACACGGTCTGGGCCTGTGAATTGTTGCGACGTGCTATGATACAGCAGGGATATACAATGAGCGCCCTTGAAATTGATCAACGGCTCTGGCTACTAGGACAAAAATCTGACGATATGCATCCTTATCATCGTACACGCACGCAATATTACTAAGACATTTTTATCATTACAGTAGAAATTGATATTCGTTCTATGCAATTACAAACGTTACTGGCTGCCCTGGAGCAGTCGCCGCTCTCTCACACGAATACACTTGACATGACGATTGAAGTCAACGGGCTGGCCTATGACTCGCGCCAGGTTGAGCCAGGCTGGCTTTTCATCGCGGTGCCAGGAGTTCATACCGATGGGCGGCATTTTCTAGGTGATGTGGCGCGGCGTGGAGCTGTGGCAGCACTTGGTGAACCGCTACAGGATATACAGGGACTTCCCCTTCCCTATATAGAGGTTGCAGATGTGCGCACTGCCCTGGCGAATCTCGCCTGTGCCTTTTATGATTATCCTGCGCAGTACCTCTGTACGATAGGTGTAACTGGTACTGATGGGAAGACGACGACAAGCAATCTTATTAACACCATTTTGGAAACAGCAGGGCTGCGTACAGGGTTAATGACGACGGCGAACTTTAAGATGTTGGGCCAGGAATGGGAGAACGTGACCCGTCAAAGCACCTTGGAGGCGTTAGAGGTGCAACAACTGCTCCGGCGGATGCTCGATGCGGGCGTGACTCATGCAGTAGTCGAGGCAACTTCACACGGATTAGCATTGCAGCGTGTGCGTGGATGCAAGTTTGATGTGGGCGTTGTCACCAACATTACCCACGAGCATCTCGATTTCCACAAAACTATCGACGCGTATCGTCGTGCCAAAGCACGCCTCTTTGAAATGCTTGAACCTCAACGTGACAAAAGGGTAAAAAATCATCCAGTTGCTATTTTAAATCGTGATGACGTAAGTTATGAAGTACTCAAACCATACTGTAAAGTACCTATTCTTGACTACAGCATAGATACACAGGCTGCAGTACGTGCTGTCGATTTGCAGCTTCATGCAGATAGTACGAAGTTTCGCGTGGTTGTGCCTGATGCGGAGCATGCCATTGAGACGCAGCTTGTTGGGCGTTTCAATGTCAGTAATTGCCTGGCAGCTATCGCTACTGCCTACAGCCAGGATATACCTCTTAGCGATATCGCGCGTGGATTGGCTACGGTTAAGGGTGTCACCGGACGTATGGAGCGTATTGACGAAGGGCAACCATTCGCTGTTATCGTTGATTATGCTCATACTCCTGATAGTTTGCAGAAGGTACTTGCGACATTAAGGCCATTAACGAGGGGAAAGTTGATGGTGGTCTTCGGCTCCGCGGGCGAACGGGACATACAAAAACGTCCTGTTATGGGGCGTATTGCCGCACAGATGACCGATTTTTTCGTTATTACCGATGAAGACCCGCGCGAAGAGGACCGAGAACACATTTTGCGCGAGATCGCGGCAGGCGCGGAGATAGTGGGTAAACGCCAGGGAAGCGACTTCCTGTGTATCGCCGACCGTACCGAGGCAATTCAAGCAGCTTTGGCGCATGCTCAAGCAGGAGATACACTCCTACTGGCCGGTAAAGGTCACGAACAAAGTATTATTATAGGGAGAGAAAAACTGCCGTGGGATGACCGTAGGGTTGCACACGAGCAGTTGAGAGAGCGGTTGTAGGGAATAGTTAGCTCTAGGGAGCGTATCTATCAAGTAGCTAGATACGTTACTGTCTATATATATATCGCATTTCAACTTGTTGAACGTTAACGCTATCTTTTCGACTTGGGAGAGCATATGATTTCTACTTTGGTTTGGTTATTCTTGATTTTTGTCACCTGCGCCATGGCAAGCCTTGCTTTTTGTGGCATAGCCAAAACGCTGTTTCCCAAGTTTCGTAGTGGCGAACATAAACCAGGAACACACCGATTAGACCTGTTACCTACAGCCGGGCGAGAGGTCAAGTCGATAGAGTTGCCATTGGTTGGCGGCCCCGCATTTACGCTTGCCCTTGTAGCTACAGGCATTGCGGCAGGCTACTTTCTCAAATTTTCAGCTGACCAATGGACACTTTTGCTTATAGGTCTGGGGGCGACTGTTGGCTTTATGCTTGTTGGCTTCATTGACGACTGGAACAAAGTTTATAGTAAAGAGGGGCTTTCAGAGCGTACAAAATTGGCGGGAGTAGTTCTCGTCTCGGTAACCGCCGCTGTCCTCTACTTCTTTCTTTTACCGAAATATGGGCAAGAGTCGTATAGCCTCTACAAAGACCTTCCAATACTCAGTTCTCTGCTCTGCAGTGATAAACACATTCCTCGCGATGCCTTGACCTGTCCAGTAGCTTACGGTCAGATCGCCTTTTATGGTTGGCTGATCTTTCTCGTGATCATGACGGGTTTTATTGGCAGCGTAACCTCGCTCTCCGTTGATTTTAGCGATGGTCTCGATGGTCTGGCAGGTGGCCTCGTTTTTAGCGCAGCACTGGCCTTCGGCATCATCATTACAGGAATTCTTGATCCTGTGAAACATCCAAACGGCATAGTACTTGAGGTATTGTCTCTGTTATGTGCGGCAAGCGTACTCGGCTACCTTCCATGGAACTGGCCGTCATCCTGGGCAGCACGAAGAAAAGGCACGGCGAAGCGGCGCTCAAAAATCATCATGGGTGACAGTGGTGCACTGGCGCTTGGCGGTATCCTTGCGATGGTCGCTATCTTTTCGCGCCAGGAGTCGCTGCTACTGATGATCGGCGGTGCCTTTGTGCTTGAAGGGTTGTCGGCGCTGGTTCAGTCGCGTCTCATGACGCGCTTCTTCCGTCATCGGCTCAAGTTACTGCGCTTCGCGAGTACAAACGAGTTTGTTCCTCATACTGAGTTTCCCTTGCCCTTCCTGGCGACACCGCTTCACTGCCATTTCGATCTCCTGGGGTGGAATCGTCGTCGCCTGGTTTACGGGGCTTGGGCTTTAGGTGCCTGTTTCGCTTTGCTGGGAGTAATGGTTGGTTTAGCCCCGTTCCCCTGGGAACGTTATCTCGGGCGTATTCTTGTACTCATTCTCGCATGGGGTATCTGGTCGAGCGGTGCCTGGTCAAAACGTTACTTTATAGGAAAGCATCCAGCGGAACGTACACGCCGTCGCAGGCTTGCGCTCTGCTACGGCTACCCTTATAGCATCATGGGCATAAACTTGTACCATCTTGTCGAGGTTATCGAGGCGAGTGAAGATGTGATTGAGACGCCAGCTGAGGAATCGGCATTGTGGCAGCGCATGAACATCTTTGATGCACGCTCACTGTTAGGTCTCTATTGTTACCGTGCTGGCTATTACCCGGCAGCACTCGCGCAGTGGAACCGCATCCCTGAGGGCAATCGTGCTTTACGCCCAGAGATCGCACGCCTTCTGGCCGAGGTTGATAATCGTATCGCCCTGGAGAGGCAAGAGACACAACCGATGCGGCGTGATCAGATTCTGCGTCAGCAACCTGTGCTCACAGGAAACTTACCTCCTGCCGATCTTCCCAATCCATATGAACCAGTCCAGAATGAAGAGAAGATGGATACCCGAGGTGGAGAATGGACACCACTACAAACATCTTCTTACGAAAAATAAATGTGCATGTGCGAGCAGGCGGCCTGGATAATAGAGTGTATGTATCTCTATTATC
>JAABUX010001623.1_pt1 | contig 33522 bp, 29 predicted proteins | sample 5561851 | NCBI WGS metagenome assembly JAABUX01 (sample SAMN10711883, study PRJNA513361) | rock metagenome | isolation source: Antarctica rocks | place: Antarctica: Victoria Land, Richard Nunatak red sandstone | collected 2016-01-03
CGCTGCCATTTAGTGAGCGCCTGGGCCACGACGCGACGGTAGTGGCCACCCGACAGGTCGTCGAGGACCTGCCGTAAGGAGACTTCATCGTGGAAGACGTAGAGCGGATGGTGTACATCCTCCTCGTACCACCATGTCGCGGCGATTCCCTGCTGGTGGAGGTGTCGCCGCAGGGTTTGGGCCAGAGTTGATTTACCGGATCCCGGCACGCCCTCCAGCAGGATCAGCTTAGTCGCGCGCATGAGAGCCTCCTCTTTTGCAAGGGGTTGATACGTCGCTCATGCACCGTCGGCAGCCGCCAGCAGCGCGCGCAAGCGGTCGATCAGGGCCGCGTCGGACGCCGTCAACAGCTCGTACTGTACGTCCGGCGGGAGGTCAAGGGCGTGGGCGACCGACCAACCGATCGCGCGGGCGTCCGTCAGCGACGCGACGCGCTCGGCATAGAAGCGGGGGTGATGGATGCGGCGGCGGTAGCCCGCGTCAGCCTCCGCGTACCGCGCGAACAGGCGTCGCACCTCCGCTAGCCGGCCAGCGTCCGCCTCGGTCGCCGACGGCTCATACGCCACGACCCGCGCGTACCGCGCGCCCTGCCGCTCCTCCACCGCCAGTAGGCGCACGCGCCGCACGCCCCGGCCTGACATGTCGTAGCCAGCGCTGGTCGGGTCGGAGGTAAACGACGAGCCATAGCTCATGGTCGCGAAGAGCGTACCGATGGCCCCTACCACTGGCGATAGGACCAGTACCACGGGGCCGCCCGCTCGGCTCAAGGTCGCGTTTTCGTCCGCGCTGATCGGCAGGTCCAGGCTGCCCGTCTCCGGGAATACGACCGCATCGCGCGGGAAAACGAGATAGCGGGCCGCTGCGTCCGTCCGCCGGAGCCGTCCCCGTAGCGCGGATGCGGCCCGCGCCCACCTTGTCGGCGCGACGGGCGCCGCCAGCTCCGGCGCGGCGGGAGCGGCCTGCGGGGTCGGCGCCCACCGCTCTAGCCGCGGCAGGGCGGTAAGCGGCGCGATGGCGTCGAGGTTGGGGACTGCTGTAAACACGGCGACGTAGGAAGGCAGCGCGTCCGCGCTGTCCTGCCCTCCCGCGGCGAGGGCGCCAGGTTCCTCGTCCCAGGCCAGGACATGGACCGTCACCTGATATACGCCATCGGCTATCGCGACCCAGCGGTCCGGGTAGTCCTCGGGATTGTCGAGCCGGCCCTCGTAGGGCAGGCCGTCGCCGCCGTCGACATAGAGGCGGCCGTGGCGCACGCGCAGGCGGAAGACCCGCGCGGCAAGGGCGTAGGTCTCCTCGCGCGGACTCAAGCCGCCGTCGGTAAAGCGGACCGTGTAGCCACCGTCCGACCCCGTCTCTACCGCGACCAGCGTGCCCGCCGAAAACTCCCTGGCAATGGCAAAGTCATAAGACCACCAGTCAAGGGGATCGTCGGCGCGGTGGGCGAGGTCATCCGGGTGGAACAGGAACCAGGCGGCCACGTCCGTCCCGACGTACCGCGTGGTATCGAGCGTACCCATCACAGCGCGATGAGGCCGGCGTCAGGCCAGCCCCATCGCCTCCTTCGCTTCGCGCAGGGTCCGCGCGGCGATGGCGTGGGCGCGCTCGGCCCCCTCGCGCAGCACGTCGCGCACGTAGGCGGGCCGCGCCTCGATCGCGGCGCGGCGCTCCCGAATGGGGTCGAGCAGGGCGTTGACGTTCTCGTTCAGGATCTTCTTGCAGTCGATGCAGCCGATCCCGGCCGTGGTACAGCCCCAGGTGATGTACTCCTGCTGCTCGGGCGAGGAGATGGCATAGTGCATCAGACCGATGGGGCAGAGGTTGGGGTTGCCCGGATCGGTGCGCCGCTTGCGGGCCGGGTCGGTCACGGCCGGACGCAGCTTGGCCCACACCTCCTCGGCCGTGTCGTTGACGTCGATCACGTTGCCCTTGCTGGCGCTCATCTTGCCCAGGCCGTCCAATCCCGGCAGGCGCTTGGCCTTGGTCAGGATGGTTTGCGGCTCGGGGAACACCTCGCCGAAGCGGTGGTTGAAGCGGCGGGCGATTTCGCGCGTCAACTCCAGGTGCTGCGACTGGTCCTCGCCGACCGGCACGGCCCCCGCCTTGTAGAGCAGGATATCGGCGGCCTGCAGCACGGGATAGGCCAGCAGGCCCAGGTTGATGTTGTCCTGGTGCTGCTGCGCCTTGTCCTTGTACTGCGTCATACGCTCCAGCGCGCCCAGCGACGAGACGGTGGAGAGCAACCACTGCAGCTCGGCGTGCTCGGGCACGTGCGACTGCACGAAGATGATGCAGCGGTCGGGATCGAGTCCCGCCGCCAGCAGGTCCGTGGCCAGCCCCATGATGCGCGCCTGGTAGCCCCGCGCGTCGTAGTCGATGGTCAGGCCGTGCAGGTCCACGATGCAGTAGATGCAGTCGTACGTGTCCTGCATGCGCACCCAGTTCTCCACCGCCCCCACGTAGCGGCCCAGGTGCAGCCCACCCGTCGGCTGGATGCCGCTGAACACGCGGGTGCGCGCGGGGACGGCCTCGCGGATAGCCTCCTGCTCCAGCGCGTCCGTCAGATGCTCCCTCGATAGATCGATGCTCATTATTCCTCTCTCTATGGACGCGGCATGCGCTCACGCTGCTGGCGCACGAAGGCGTCGTAGTTGCGGCGCGCCTCGGCCAACGAGTCGCCGCCGCACTTCTCAAGCAGCGCCCCGGCCAGGACGAAAGACAGCATGGCCTCACCGACCACGCCAGCGGCGGGGACCACCGCCGTGTCGGATCGCTCATAGTGCGCCGGCGTCTGCTCGCCCGTCACCAGATCGGCCGACGGCAGGGCATGGCGCATGGTGCTGATCGGCTTGACCGCGATGCGCGCCAGCAGCGGTTCGCCGTTTGTGATGCCGCCCTCCAGGCCGCCGGCCCTATTGGTGGAGCGGCGCCACTCGCCATCCTGGTAGCCCACGACATCGTGGACCTCGGAGCCACGGATAGAGGCGTTCTCGAACGCCGGCCCGATCTCCACGCCCTTGACCGACTGGATGCTCATGAGGGCGCCCGCAAGCAAGCCGTCGAGCTTGCGGTCCCACTGCGTGTGGCTGCCGATGCCCACGGGCAGCCCATAGGCCACCAGTTCGCTGACGCCGCCCAGCGTGTTGCCATCGCGCTTGGCCGCGTCAATGGCCTCGACCATCGCGGCGCCCTCCTCCGCGTCCGCGCAGCGCACCGGCGAGTCCTCAACCTCGCTCCAGAAACGCGTCAGGGACTCGCGGTCGTCCGTCGCCGCGCGGACCAATAGGCCGGTCGGCAGACCTGGCGCGCACACCGGTCCCAGCGCCAGGGTGTGGCTGTGGATCGTGACGTCGAAGTGGGCCAGCAAGGCGCGGCAGACGGCGCCCGCGGCCACGCGCGCGGCTGTCTCGCGCGCGCTGGAACGCTCCAGGATGTTGCGCACGTCGTCGTGCTCGTACTTGAGCGCGCCAGCCAGATCGGCGTGACCGGGACGCACCGCCGTGACCTTGGCGCCCGTGTCGCCCGGCTCGACATGCATGCGATCCTGCCAGTGGTCCCAGACGCGGTTGGCGATGACCAGAGCGACGGGGCTGCCCAGCGTAACCCCGCCGCGCACCCCGCCCACCAGCTCGGCGTGGTCCGTCTCCATCTTTTGGCGCTCACTGCGCCCGTGGCCCAGTTGGCGCCGGCGCATGTGCGCGTCGATCATCTCGGTAGTCAGTTCCAGGCCAGCGGGCAGGCCATCGAGGATGACGGTCAGCTGCGGGCCGTGCGATTCGCCGGCGGTCAGGAAGCGGAGCATGCCGCGCTCATCCTTTCGATATAGGCGCCAATGACGGCCGCGCGCTCGGCGGGCGGCGTCCTGTCGACGAGGTCGACCAGCGCGCTGGCCACCACCGCGCCGTCGGCCGAGCCAAGAGCGCGCAGGGCCGTCAGGTGCTCGGGGCGCGAGATGCCGAAGCCGACGATCAGGGGCACGTCGGTATGGGCGCGCACCCGCGCCAGGAAGGGACCGAGGTCGGCGGAAAGCTCCGTTCGCGCGCCGGTCACGCCGGTGACGGCCATGCAGTAGATGAAACCCGAGGCGCGCGCGGCGACCGCCGTCAGCCGAGCCTCGGTCGAGGTGGGCGCCAGCAGGTGGACCAGGTGCATGTCGTGGGCGCGGCAGGCCGCCTCCAGCTCGTCAGCCTCCTCCAGGGGCATGTCGGGCACAATCAGCGCGCGCACGCCTGCGGCCGAGGCGTCGGCGCAGAAGCGGTTGGGACCGTAGGCCACGATAGGGTTGTAGTAGCCCATCACGACCAGCGGTTTAGACGTGCGCGTCGTCAAGTCGGCGGCCAGGGCCAGGGCTTTGCGCGTGGTCATGCCGCCGGCCAGCGCGCCGCTGCTGGAGCGCTGGATAGTGGGACCGTCGCCGAGCGGGTCGGAGAAGGGCACGCCCAACTCGATCAGGTCGGCTCCATGCGCGGCGTAGATCTCACCGAGATCGAGCGAGGCGTCGCGGTCGGGGTAGCCCGCCGTGACGTAGGGCATGAAGGCCAGCCGGCCCACGGCGCGCAGCCGCTCGAACGTCTCATTGATGGCGTTGTGCGCCACGGCCGGCGCCCGTTGCGCATCGGGCATCGCTTGTACCATGAATCTATTTTCTCCCTGTGGCGCCGTGACCGGCGACACTTACTGCTGAACGTATCGAGCGAACACAGGCGGATTGACACTGCACTGTCGAGGTCACTCTTGTGCCAGATCAAAGGCGACCCCGACTCAGGCGCCTCGATCAAGCGATCGTAGCTGCACGGGATGATTTGGTCGATGACGTCCGACGGCAGATTGGCAAGGCTTATGACCATGGCTGCGTCCTCCTTCCGCACTATTGTGCGGCGTCCAGGTGACGGTACGGAAAAGGCTTACTCCTTTTCGCGTTGCTGTGCTTCTAACGCCGCCTGAAGCGCCGCGATCTGGCGCGCCTGCTCCTCGGCACGCCGCACCGCTTCGTCGGCTCGCCGTCGCTCCCGCTCCACCAGAAGCAGTGCTTCGTCGGCTCGCCGTCGCTCTTGCTCCGCTGCCAGGCGCTCTTGCTCCGCTGCCAGGCGTTCCCGCTCAGCCAGGCGCACGGCTTCACCCAGCGTGGGCATCAGCTGTCCGTCACGGTCGGTTACTCGCAGCAGCATGCCCCGGGGATGTAAGGTAACGTCGATCATCCGGCTGTGCCAGCGGCCGCCTGCACTGGCGCGCCAGGGCACGAAGCCTCGTGACGCACGGCGCCAGGCCTGCACGTCCGTTCCCAGGTAGGTGGTCGTCGGATCGAAGATCAGGTACTCCACTACACCCGCGTGCCAGTACGCTTCCTTCTTGAGGTTGACATCTCGCCCCCACGTGCCCTCGCTCAGCACCTCGACCACCAGCTGGGGCGCGCCCAGGGCCACCGCGTCGAGCGACGAGAGGTTGCCCGGCCCGGCGGTTAGATGCACCAGGACATCCGGGCTGGGACGCCAGTCCTTTTTGCCGGGCACGTCGCCCATCAGCGTCGTCAACTGCATGCCCACGTGCCAGGGCGCGCGGCGCTTCTCCTGCACGTGCAACAGGTTCTCGCACAGCGTGCGGATCGCTCTCTGGTGCAGGTCCGTGCCCACCAGATCCTCCTCGGTGTCGTCGGTCAGCACATCGGGGTTGCGCGCCTTGTCCCGGTCCGTGGGTACCTGTATGACCATTGAACGATCCTTCGCTTTGCTTTGCTATGACGATGCCGGAATGCAGATGCCGTCCTCTAGCGTTACCTTACACCATCACCGTCACAGCGTGACCATCAGCCGTTAGAGGCTAACAACTAATGACTAACGACTAACAACTATCACAGCGACACGTCGAGCGCGGCCGCCACGGTGTTGATGTCCTTGTCGCCGCGGCCGGAGAGGTTGACCAGGATCAGGGTGTCGGGGCCGGCCACGTTGGCGTCGCGCGCGAGGTCGATGGCATAGGCGATGGCATGGGCCGTCTCCAGCGCCGGGATGATGCCCTCGCCCTTGCAGAGCTCCTGAAATGCCTGCAGCGCCCGCTTGTCGCCGACACCGACGTAGATGGCGCGCCCGCTGTCCTTGAGGTAGCTGTGCTCCGGCCCCACGCCAGGGTAGTCGAGCCCGGCCGAGATGCTGGCCGTCTCCTGGATCTGCCCGTCCTCGTCTTGCAACAGGTAGCTGCGCGCGCCGTGCAGCACGCCCACCTGCCCGTAGGCCAGCGAGGCGGCGTGCTGACCCGAGTCCAGGCCGTGGCCCGCCGCCTCGACGCCGACCAGCCGCACCTCGACGTCGTCGCGGAAGGCGTGGAAGATGCCCATGGCGTTGGACCCGCCGCCGACGCAGGCCACGACGTGGCTGGGCAGGCGGCCGAAGCGCTCCAGCGCCTGCGCGCGCGCCTCGGTCCCGATGACCGACTGGAAGTCGCGCACGATGGTGGGGTAGGGATGCGGCCCCACCACGGAGCCAATGATGTAGTAGGTGTCGCGCACGTTGGTGACCCAGTCGCGGATGGCCTCGTTAGTGGCGTCCTTGAGCGTGGCCGTGCCGCTTGAGACGGGCCGCACCTCGGCCCCCAGCAGCTTCATGCGGAACACGTTGAGGGACTGGCGCTGGATATCGCGCGCGCCCATGTAGACGATGCAGTCCAGCCCCAGCATGGCGCAGACCGTGGCCGTGGCCACGCCGTGCTGCCCCGCGCCCGTCTCGGCGATGATGCGGCGCTTGCCCATGGCCTGCGCCAGCAGCCCCTGCCCCAGCGCGTTGTTGATCTTGTGCGCGCCGGTGTGCGCGAGGTCCTCGCGCTTGAAGAGGATCTGTGCTCCCGTACCGGCCTCCTGACCGAGCTTGCGGGCATGATAGAGGGCGGTCGGCCGGCCCACGTACTCCCGGCACAGCTCCTGGAAGCGTCCCTCGAACGCCGCGTCGTCGCGGTAGTGCAGGTAGGCCGACTCCAGCTCGTACAGCGCGGGCATCAGCGTCTCGGGCACGAACTGCCCGCCGAAGCGTCCGAAATATGGCGATAGCCTTTGCGGCGTATCCCCGAGCGTGGTCAGCGTCTCCCCCGGCTGCGCGTCTCGTATCGTCGTGCTCATGATCTCGTCGCTCCTTATTATTGGCCCTGCTGGCCCTTTGCCGCGGCCACAAAGGCCGCGATCTTATGCTCGTCTTTGACGCCATCCGTCTCGACGCCGCTGCTCACATCTACTCCCCACGGACGGACGGCGCGCACTGCCGCCGCCACCGTATCAGGCCGCAGCCCGCCAGCCAGCATCACCGGCGCCTCACGCTGGGCCAGTTGCTCCACGGCCCGTGCCGCGACGCCCCAATCGACCGCGACGCCGCCGCCGCCCCACTGCGTCAGGCTACCGGCAGCGCCCGCGGCATCGATCAGCAGGAAAGCCGCTCCCTCGTAGCCGATCGCTATGTGCAGCAGGTCCGCCTCCGTCATCCCTTCGCGCGGATGCACCACTTTGCTGTACGGAACGTCCAGATCGGCGCACATCTCAGGCGTCTCGGCGCCGCTCAACTGCACCAGATCCAGCCGCGCCTCCATGGCGATGCGCGCCATTACCGTGGGCGCCTCGTTGGCAAAAACGCCGACGAAGCGCGGGCGCCGCGCGTACCGCGCCGTCGTGATCTCGCGCGCCTGCTCCAGCGTGACCCGCCGCTTGCTCGGGGCAAAGACCAGCCCCACCATGTCCGCTCCCGAGGCAGCGGCCGTTTGCGCCTGGGCAACCGTGCGCACGCCACAGATCTTGACAATGGGGGGGACCCTCACCCCCACCCCATGGCTGACTAGCCCCTCGGACCCTAACCGCGGGTCCGACGGTCTAGCGCGCTCTCCCGTGCCCGGGAGAGGGGAGTCCGACCGCAGGAAAGGGGGGCCTTGGATGCTCATCGCGCCACCTCCAGTGCAGGGATTGGGATGGCGCGGAACTCCTGGATCAGCGGCGCGGGGTCCGTGGCGCGCACCAGCGCCTCGCCAACCAGGATGGCGCGGGCGCCGGTGGCCACGGCGCGCCGCGCGCCGGCGGCGGTACTGATCCCACTCAGGCTGGCCACGACGGCGTGCGGCGCGAGGAGCGGGGCCAGGCGCTCGGTCGTCTCTAACGACACCTCAAAGGTGTGCAGGTTGCGGTTGTTCACACCGATCAGGGCAGCCCCGACCTCCAACGCCAGCTCGGCCTCTTCGCGCGTGTAGACTTCGACCAGCGGCGTCATGCCCAACGCCTCCGTCTCGCGCATCAGCGATTGAACGTCGCGGCCCAGCACGGCGACGATCAGCAGCACCAGATCGGCTCCGGCGGCGCGCGCTTGCAGCAGCCCATAGCGGTCCAGGATGAAATCCTTGCACAGCAGGGGCGTCGGCGCAACGGCACGGATGGCGCTCAGGTCCTCGTGTGAGCCGTGGTAGAACTGGCGGTCAGTCAGGACCGAGATAGCCTCGGCGTCGCCCGCCGCGTAGCGGGACGCCTGCGTGGCGGCGTCCATGTCCGGCGCGATGGCGCCCCTGGACGGCGAGGCGCGCTTGACCTCGGCGATGACGCCGAGGCGCGCCGGATCGAGCCGTTCCAGGAACGGGCGCGGCGCGGGGGCGTCGGCGGCCAGCCGCTCTAACTGGGTCTCGGGCATGGCCTCGCGCGCCTCTGCCAGTTCGGTCCGCTTGTGCGCCACGATGCGCGACAGGAACGTCGACGGATCTGTATCCCTATTCTGGTTCATATCGAGCGTCGCCTCCTTCACCCGCATTGTCGTTGTTCACCTTCAACCGACCGCAGTCGGCCTGTTGTTTGCCATACGACACATGCGGACTGGCCCCCGACCAGCTGCGCTCTGCGGACTGGCCCCCGACCGGCTGCGGCCGGTCCCGGTCCAGCCGGGCAGTCGCAGGCCAGACTTCATCACGAGCCTGCTGCTTCGACCGCCAGCCGGTTGCTGATGGCGCGCCATTGCTCGAGCTTGCGCCAGCCTCGCCCGGCGGCAATAGCCTCGCGCGCCAGGCGCACTCCCGTCTTGAGGTCGGGCGCGCTGGCGGCGGCGACGAGCGCGGCGCCGGCGTTGAGAGCCACCACATCGCGCGGGCCGCGCGGCCCCTCCCCACGCAGCACCGCCTCGATCATGGCCGCGTTGGTGGCGGCGTCCGCGCCCTTGATCTGCTCAAAGGGAGCGCGCTCCACGCCCAGCTCCTCGGGCGTGACCTCGTACTCGCGCACCTGCCCCCCTTGCAGCTCGGCTATATAGGTGGGGCCGCCGATGCTGATCTCGTCCATGCCATCCACTCCGCACACCACGAAGGCGTGGCGCGAGCCCAGCCGCTGCAGCACGCGCGCCATCACCGCGGTCAGCGCCGGATCGGGCACGCCCACCACCTGCGCCTTGACCCGCGCAGGGTTGGTCAGCGGCCCCAGGATGTTGAAGACGGTGCGAATGCCGATCTCACGGCGCGGCCCCACGGCGAAGCGCGTCGCCGGGTGGTAGAGGGGCGCCAGCATAAAGGCGATGCCCACGCGCTCCAGGCAGGTCGTGATGTCATGCGGCCCCAGCGTGATGGCCACGCCCAGGGCCTCCAGCACATCGGCGCTGCCGCAGGCCGAGCTCGCGGCGCGGTTGCCGTGCTTGGCCACGGCCGGGCCGATCGCCGCGGTAACGATGGCCGCGGCGGTCGAGACGTTGAAGGTATTCTTGCCATCGCCGCCCGTGCCGCAGGTGTCGACCACCATGCCCACCCCGTCGGCGCGCACGGGCACGGCCTTGTCGCGCATGGCCCCGGCAAAGCCGGCGATCTCCTCCGCTGTCTCGCCCTTGAGGCGCAGCGCGGTCACCAGCGCGGCGAACTGCGCCGAGGTTACCTCGTCCTCCATGATCGCGACCATGGCGGCGCGCGCCCGCTCCTCGCCGAGGTCGCGCCCGGCGACCACGTCCGCGATAGCCTCTTTGATCATGATGCGCCCCTTACTCAGTTGCCAGTTGCCAGTTGCCAGTTGCCAGTTGCCAGTTGCCAGTTGCCAGTTACTTGCCGGCGCCGCCGCTGCGGGCGTTGCTGTCCGCGAACGCCTTGTGCTTCGTCGTACCACTGCCCACTGCCCACTGCCCACTGAGAACTAAGAAGTTGTTGAGCAACTCTTTGCCGCCCTGGGTCAGGATTGACTCGGGATGGAATTGCACGCCCCACAGGGGCAGCGCGCGGTGGCGCACGGCCATGATAGTGCCGTCCGCCGTCGTGGCCGTCACCTCCAGTTCGGCTGGGAGGCTGGCCGGGTCGATGGTCAGCGAGTGGTAGCGTACCACGTCGAGGGGGTCGGGCAGGCCGGCAAAGAGCTCGCGCCCGTCGTGCCGAATACGCGAGAGCTTGCCATGCACGACCTCCGGCGCGCGTACGATGCGCCCGCCGTACAACTGGCCGATGCATTGGTGGCCCAGGCAGACGCCCAGTGTCGGCACGCGCGGCCCCAGCAGACGGATCACCTCCATGGAGACGCCAGCGCGGTCAGGATCGCACGGGCCCGGTGAGACGACCAGCGCCGTGGGCCGCAGCGCGAGCACCTCGCCGGCGTCCGCCTCGTCATTGCGCAGCACCGTGACGGTCGCGCCCAGCTCGCGCAGATACTGCACCAGGTTGAACGTGAAGCTGTCGTAGTTGTCGATCATCACCACCCTGGGAGGGATATCCCACGGTCGTGGTCGCGTCTGGCCCTGAAAGACCATGCTAGGGGCCTGACCTTGAAAGGTCGACGCGGCGACGCTCCCCCGCGGACCGTTTACGGTCCCGTCCCTGCCATGCCCCTTCAGGGTCAAGCCGTCAGTCGCATCATCGCAATCTCGGGGCGTACCCACCCCGGCCGTTGTCATGGTCATAGCGTCACCGCCGTCCTTTCCTGTCGCCGTCCCTGTTCGCCCAACGGTTGGCGGGCTGCCTGCTCCGGCTCCTGCTCCGCCAGGAACGCGGCAATAGCCGGCGAGCGCGGGGTGATCGCGGTGGGGTCCAGGGCCGCCTCGGCCAGATCGATCGCCCGCTGCACGGCCGACGCCTTGTGTACGGTCTCCATATACTCGTTCGACGGCACGGAGTCGGCCACCAGACCGCCGCCGGCCTGCACGTAGGCTACGCCGTCCCGAATCGCGGCGGTGCGAATGGCGATGCAGGTATCCATGTCTCCGCCATAGGTCACATAGCCTACCGCGCCGGCGTAGATGCGCCGCGACCCGTGCTCCAACTCGGCCAGGATCTCCATTGCCCGCACCTTGGGGGCGCCCGAGACCGTGCCCGCGGGGAAGCACGAGCGCAGCGCGTCCAGCGCGGTCAGGCCCTGGTCCAGCCGCCCCTGCACCGTGGAGACCAGGTGCATCACATTGGAGTAGCGCTCCACGGCCATCAACTCCGTAACGCGCACCGAGCCCACCTCGGCCACGCGCCCCACGTCGTTGCGGCCGAGGTCGACCAGCATGAGGTGCTCCGCGCGCTCCTTCTCGTCCCCTTGCAGCTCGTCCGCCAGCGTCCGGTCCTCGGCTTCGTCGTGCCCACGGCGGCGCGTACCGGCGATAGGGTGGTAGTAGATGTCACGACCGGTCACGCGCACCAGCGTCTCGACCGAGGCGCCGGCGATGTCGGTGTCATCCAGGTGCAGGAAGTACATATAGGGCGTCGGCGAGACGGCGCGCAAGGCGCGGTAGATGTCGAACGGACGCGCTGCCGTCGGCCGGGCGAAGCGCTGCGAGAGCACGATCTGGATCGCGTCTCCGCCCAGGATCAACTGGCGGGCCTGCTCGACCCCCGCCTCGTGCTGTTCGCGCGTGACGTTGCTGCTCAACCGGCCGGGCGCATGACGCGCCGCCGCCGTCGCCTCGGGCGGCAACGGGGCGTGCAGCCGACTGGCCAGGCCGCGCAGGCGCGCGGATGCCGCGTCGTACGCGTCGTCGACGGAGACATCGCCCCCGTCACTCATGTCGCCAACGCGCAGGTGGGTCACGATGCGCACGCGGTGCGCGTAGTGGTCGAAGGCCAGCACAGTATCGGTCAGCAGCAGCACGCCGTCCGGCATGTCCACGGCTGGACCCGGCGTATGCGGCACGTGCGGCTCCCATTGGCGCACCGTCTCGTAGCCCAGGTAGCCGACGGCCCCACCGACCAGCGGGGGCAGCGCCGGGTCGACGTAGGCCCCCGCGCCCAACACCGCGTCTTGCAGCAGGGGCAGCGGGTCGGCGGAGGCCAGCCACGCCTTGCCGGTCAGCAGGTCGCGGTAGGCGCCCGTGTCGCCGTCGTAGCGCAGCACGGCGCGCGGCTCGGTCCCGATGTAGCTGTAGCGGGCGATGCGCTCACCCCCCTCAACGCTCTCCAGCAAGAAGCTGTAGGGTCCGCGCGCGACCTTGAGGTACGCCGTCACGGGCGTCTCCAGGTCGGCCACCACGTCGAGGCAGAGCGGGATCAGCCTATAGTCGCGCGCCAGTTCGCGCGCGCGCTCCCGGGTCAGCGATAACGCCATCGTCACGATCCCTCCCTCACCCCCAGCCCCTCTCCCGTGCGCGGGAGAGGGGAGTTGCTCTCACCCCCGACCCATGCGGATTGGTCTCTCGGCTCCGCGGCGCCGACAGCCCAACCGGCTCTCCCATGCGTGGGAGAGGGGAGGAGGCGCCGCTCCAACGGCGGCGCCACGTGTCCAAAACAAAAAGCCCCTCGCGCCCACACGGTTGTGTGGGGACGAGAGGCTCAGACCTCGTGGTACCACCCCGATTCAGGAACACCAGCTCGTTATAAGCGGCATTCCCCTCGTTGGTCCTGCTAGCGGAGGACGACCGGCGCGGCCAGGATCGCCCGAGGGCGACCCCGATGGGTCCATTTCCGTCGTCGTGTCCGCCGGCGTCACAGCGCCTGCCGGCTCTCTGAAGGACACGCGGGCGACGTACTCTTCCCGTGCTACGCTATGTATTGCGTGATGTTCAAGGGCAGTATAGCAAGCCGAGAGGCGTCGGCGCAACACGCACGCATCTACCGCCTGCTGCACGTGTACGTGATCGGCTCTCTCCCGGCAATGACGCTCAGTGGTAAGAAGCGCGACGGGGCGCGGGTGCGCAAACAGAACGACACGCCCCGCACCCCCTATCGCCGGGCCAGCGAGGCGGGCGTGCTCGACGCGGAGGCGTCCGCGCCCGTCGCCGCCCCGCGAGTGACTAGTGACTAGTGGCTAGAGGTTTCTAGCCACTAACCACTAATCACTACAACGGCTTGTCCAGCAAGAACTCTGGCTCTTCCATGCGGTGCAGGCGGCCATCCAGATCGACGTATTGCCAGCGCCCGATCTCCTCACGATAAACGCTGTAGCCGAGGCGTTCGTACAGCCGACGCGCGCGCGGATTATCTTTGCCGACGGCGATACTGACGTAGCGAAAGCCGCGCGCGCGCAGCATGGACTCCGCCGCGCGCACCAGCACCGTGCCGATAGCCAAACCCTGGAACGGCTCGAACACGCGCAGGGCGAAGATGTAGCCGCGCGGATTGCCGCGCAGAGGGTCCTCGACCCGCATGTTGATCTTCAAATGGCCCACGAGGAATCCATTGGCCTCGGCCACGAGCCAGAGCTTGGAGCCGGCCTCCACGTCGCGATAGTTAGCCTCCTCGAGTCGCCGGAAGTGGGCGTACGTCCCGAACCACTCCAGGCGTGGGAGGTCGTCGGCACGGACAGGGCGGATGGTGCACTCAAGATCTATGTGCAGGCGGCGAGTCTCCGCCGTGACAGTCATGACGACTCCTTTTAGCAGGATGGCAATTCTATTTATTCTATACCTTTCCTCCTGTCGTTGAGGGCTTGCTCCAGCCGCGTCCACGCCTGCGCTGCCTGCTCGCGCTCACCGGCCGCCTCCGGTTCGTCTCCGTAGCGGACATGCGTGAAGATGTATTCCCTCCGCTCTTCCTGGCGCAAAGCAGCCATTTGGGCTACAGTAATGGCGTATGGAGAGATTTGTCCGGCTGTGGTCCAATACGCTGCCAGGACGTTTAGCCGAAGAACTGGCGTTGGCCGATCTCAAAGGTGTCATGCCGATACAGGTTGGAACGGCAGCCTTCGACACAGCTATCCGGACAGGCACAATCAAGTGGGTGGTGATGCCGGATGGGGACCTTCTGGTCATGCCGAAGTACGTCGATGATATCGAGCTCGCTCATAGCGTGCTGGCGAGAGGCGAACCGGTCCAGGCCGCGGGCGAGGCGCGCGTCATCGGAGCGAACGGCCTCTACATTGGCCTCGACATCAACAACTGGAGCGGCCACTATCGGCCGGATGAGAGCGCCGTACCTATCGGACGATGGGCTTTCGAGGCGCGAGGGATACGTTTCCTGTGAACGCGCCAAAAAGGATGGGTGTATGAGCCAAGCCGTTAGCGATGAGGTACTGCAGCGCCTCCTGGACACCGATGCGCCGGACGTGCTTGCCTGGGTTGATGGTGTTTTTGCGGATACCCAACAAGCCTCGGGTGATGTCAATTGGCTGGGACTGGCGGAGGCAGCGGCGTTTCGCGCGGTGACGCGAAGCGATCTGCCATGGGCCAGGGTCGCAACGACGGTCTATGACCATCTCCATCAGACAGCGGCCTTTGGACACGAGCAATCGAGCATAGACCCGGACCCGGCGGAAGACTCCGCCATGCACGTGAGAGTAGCGATGATCGCACGGTTCGGAGGACGCGCGGGCGACTCCGTCCTTGACATCGGTCGTTTGATCGGCCAAATCGACGCGAGTCTCACCCTCTCACGCGATGAGGCGGGCCGCCTCGCCGCGTCATTCCACGAGTGGAGCTTCGACCAATGGCCGCGGCACGCCGGCGAGTTGCGCCAACTGCGCGCCATCAAGGACCGCCTGACCATCCTCAAGACTCTCGTTGCCAGCGGCGCCCTCCAGCCAACGGAACAGCAGCGGTCATGGATCGCCCTGTGGGACGAGCTGCCGTAGCCCGAGCAATCCCGTTTCGTCAACGCATGCCGCGCTTGCCGGCCACCATCTCGATGGCGCGCTGCCACGACGTGCCCTCGGCGCCCATCCCTTCACTCGTGAAGCGGTAGTCGTGCTTGCGAATAAACTCGGCGAGCTCCGCGCCCAACGCCCGCATGCGGCCCTGTTGCAGCTCCAGCAGCCGCGCCAGCGCCGCCCTGTCCCGCGCTGCCCCTATGGTCTGATCGAGATGGACCAGGCACAGCCCGCCTGACCCCTCAAAGGCCGCGCTGAGCGCGCTGTCCGCGTCGCGGATGTGGCCGAGCAGGGTATCGATGCAGGTCAACTCGTGCTGTTCGCGCACGAGGCAGGCGGGGCAGGTACGATGCGGGTCCGGCAGCGCGGTCGCCAGCGGAGCCGTGCCAGCGTGGCCCGCACGCGAACGTCCTATCAGTGCCGTGAGCCATTGAAGCGGGCCGCCCGTTCTACGCGGGGAGGAGGCGGGAAAGACGTTCGGCAGTGGTCCCGAGGGACCGACGGCAAGGCTGTCGGCGACGCGGCGGATCACGCTGCCATACATCATGGCCGTGCCAAGGCCGGCGTTGAGCTCGCGCAGGGTCCAGGAGTGGCTATTGCAGTACCCGCGCGCGGCGGTCACGGCGTCCCGGATGGGCGGGTCGTTGACGCTTTCCGCGATGATCGCCTCCAGGTAGCGGGCTACCATGCGCTGCGCAACGGTGCAGACCGGACAATCCGCGCTGTGACAGGCGTCGCGCAGGTCATAGTAGAGGTTGTGTCTGGCCCGCGGCCTCTGTCTTCCCATTCCTATCATCCTTCTCTACGGCCATGGCGCCGTTCGCCCGTGGGGGCACGGTTCGCCCATGACGACGCGATGCGTGATGGCCGGCCGTCTTTTTCTTCCAATGCATCCATTCTAGTCGCCCGCGCGTATGTATAGGGGTGCAAAAGTTCTGTACCGACGCGACGGCGCCCCGTCATGATGTCGTCAGTAGGCATGGACACATGGATACATGGAGGTCATGATGAAGCACGCTCCCACGGCATGGGACGCGGACGACGCGGCCGAGATCAAGGCGGACGAGGCCTCGGCAGGCGATGTCGACGGGTGGTCGGCGTATATGCGCGAGATCGGGCGGATTAGCCGTCTGACCCCAGACCAGGAGATCGAGCTAGGCCGCCGCATCGCGGGCGGCGACGATGACGCGCTCCGCCGGATGGTCGAGGCAAACCTGCGCCTGGTGATCGCCGTGGCCAAACGCTATCGCCATGAAGGTATTGGCCTCCAGGATCTGATTCAGGAAGGGAACATCGGCCTGCTCCGCGCGGCCCAGAAGTTCGACTACCGCAAGGGGTATCGCTTCTCGACCTATGCCATCTGGTGGATCCGCCAGGCCGTCAGCCGGGCCGTGGCCAACCAGGCCTATGCCATCCGCGTCCCCGTCCACATTCAGGAGGGCATGGGCCAGGCTGAGCGCATCGCCGCCGGTATCCAGCGTGCCCAGGAACAGGGACGGGACGGGACGGACGGCAACGGCCCCCCGGCGGCGCGCCCATCCGCGACGACCACGACGATCTCTCAGGAGACGCTGGACCTCGCGCGCCGCGCCCGCCAAACCGTCTCCCTGGAGCGCGCCACTGGCGACGACGAGGATGCGTTGCTGGCCGAGGCCGTCGCCGACGAGGCGTCACCCTCGCCGTTCGACGCGGCGGCTAACAGTCTGCTGCGCTCACGCTTGCTGGAGCTACTGACCGGCCTACCTGACCGTGAGCGCGTGATCATCGCCCTGCGCTATGGGCTGGTCGACGGCCGCCCGCATACCTGCGCCGAGGTGGGGGAGCGTATTCACCTGACGCGCGAACGAGTGCGCCAACTCGAGGTCCTGGCTCTCGGCCGCCTGCGCCAGGACTCCGGCAGCAGCGACCTCGCCGCCTACCTACCGTAGAAGTGGCTAGTGGCTAGTGGCTAGTGGCTAGTGGCTAGCGAACCTCACTCGTCACTAATCACTAGCCACTAATCACTTTTCCTGGAGCGTACCTGGACGCCGGCCAGATCTTCGAGCGGGCGCACCACGGCGGTATAGTCACTGCGCCCGTAGCCCTGGGCGCGGGCAGCCTCGTACATCTGCTTGGCCACGGCGGCAAGGGTCACGGGGACGTGGAGGTCTTCACCCATGCCGGCAACGAGGCGCAGGTCTTTGACCAGCAAATCGGTGAAAAAGCCGGGCTCGAAGGTACCGCTAAAGGCGCGCAGGCGGATGGGCTGCTCCAGTTGCCAATTGGCGCCGCTACTGGTCCCCACGATGCGCGCCATGGTCTCGACATCCACCCCGGCCTTGGCCCCTAACACGAACGCCTCCAGCGTCGCGGCGGCGATGACCCCACAGAGGTGCTGGTTGACCAACTTGACGGCCGCGCCGGCGCCGTTGGGTCCGACGCGCACAATGTTCTCGCTCTTGCCCATGGCCGCGAAGACGGGCCGCAGCCGCTCGACGGCCGCCTCGTCGCCGCCGATCATGACCGTCAGCGTTCCGGCCTCGGCGCCCTGCGAGCCGCCGCTGACCGGCGCGTCCAGGAAGGGCACGCCGCGCTCGGCGCAAGCCGCCGCCAATCCCTTGCTGGCCGTGGGGGCAATGGTGCTCATGTCGACCACGGCCAGCCCCTCGTGCGCGCCCTCCAGCACCCCGCCGGCTCCCCGCACGACCTCTTCGACCTCGGGTGAATCGGGCAGCATAGTGATCACCACGTCCGAGGCCCGCGCGACCTCGCGGCTGGAGCCGGCCAGGGTCGCGCCCGCCTCGATGACCCGGCGCGCCGACGGGGACTCAGGGTGGCGCGCGTACACCGTCAGGGGGAAGCCTGCCTTGAGCAGGTTGATGCACATCGGTCCGCCCATCACCCCGATGCCAATAAATCCAACTCGCTCCATGCGCTACTCCTTATGTATAGTGTTACGACGGTAGAGAAAACCGGCTCATAAAGTCTTGTGGCGTGACGACACGCAAGCCCGTGCGGTCAGCTACATCCTTGCCCCAATGCGCCTCATTGGAGGAGATAACCCAGTCCGGCGCTGCTTGAACCGCTGTGACCACGGCCACAAGGTCGTTTGCGTGGCGTATGGCCGGCAATAAGGTTGGTTCATGGGACGCCACGACATCGGGCGAAGGAAGTGGCCAATGCTCGACGCGCACGCGCCTCAACCACCCCGCGTACTCCACTCCCTCTTGAGGCGAGAGGTTACGCCGAAGCTCGCGTTGTACGGCTTCGGCAAGCACAACTACGAACGATCGGCGGAATGTTGCCATGATGAGGACGGCCTTCGACGCTCCCCAGGAAGTTTTCACCCCTTCCATGATGACGCCTGTATCAAGGAACAGACGCGTGCGGCGTTGCCTACTGATCATGGGTGTCAGGGACGTTATGGCCGTGGATGGCGGCGTGGCGCTCTTGAAGCCCTCTGACAAACTCCTCTCCGTACGCTTCGATCAGAACCTCTTCGCGCGCCTTGTCCAGGTTATCGAGAAAATCTTGGCTAGTGAGGCCGGCGTCTTCCAACGCGTCGGCCGTGTGGTCCATCAACTCGGCCAGTTCGTTGTCTACAGGCATGAGCAGGATGTACCCGTTGGAATAGAAACAGGCAACGGTTGAGCCAGTACGTAAATCAAGGGCGTCGCGCAGCGACTCCGGCAGCGTCAAGCGCCCCTGGTCGTCAAGCGTGGCGAAGCCGCCCGCATCGGCATACGATGTTTCCTCTTGTTCAAGTGGTTTCTCGACAGCCATCGTCCCTCCTCCTGGCCTGTTGGTTTGTCGCCCTGGCGGCATTGCTCCAGGCGGTAACAAATCCGTGCGCCGCTGGTCCTTATGGCAGACCTAGCTGCAGTCGTATCGCTTGTTCGACGGCCAACACGTCGGGCCGCGTGAGCGTGCCAATGTAGCCGCCAAGGCGCTCTTTGGTCACGGCTCCGATCTGGTTGGCCTTGGCCGGTTTACCATCGACGGTCACCAAAGCCTCCCATGCATAGACGCGCGAGGTGTTCGAGGTCAGGGGCACAACCTGGACGCGGCTTTGCGCGGCGTTCGCATCGTTGTTACTTACAAATGGTGTAGGCCACGATACACATCGTCCGCGACGGTAATGGTTAACTTGCGTTGCATGGACATGACCTCACTGCCCGGTCCGCTTTTTCACGTGTATACGTAGTATAGTACCTTGCACTCGCCGTCTTTACCTAGAGCGGCCAGAAAGCCCTGTCTTCCAAGGAAGGGATGAATGGCATCGTCGCGTCCACTGTGCTACCATAGGGAGGTATGGTGCTCTTCGACCTCGTGAGAACCAGGCGGGTCGCTGACAGAGTTGAGACGATATCTGCATCTGTGTCCTGGCGCGGGCCGTGGGGCATGCGGACTGTTGAAATGCTTGTGGACGGCGGGTAAGACCTCTGATGGGGCCTCCCGCGGGTGAAGCAAGAATCCCCCGGCCTCATGCCGGGGGCGTGTCAAAAGTAGGGTGGACCACCCTATACTGGCTGAGGTAGCCCTCATGCGTGTCGTTCAACATGCCCCTATAGCTCAGATGGATAGAGCGAGCGCGTCCTAAGCGCTGCGTCGGCGGTTCGAGTCCGTCTAGGGGCGTCCCATATCGTGGCGTCGCCGTCCCACATCATGCCCCACCGACCGCTCCACGCGCCAGAGAGGTCGAGCGGGATGGCCGGCAATTGACCTGCCTGTCACCAGGCACGCGCACCTAGTAACTACTCACCCACTCACACTCAAGATAGGGAGTTTGCGCCGCTTTGGGCCAATCCGTTAGCTCACTCCTGGCGATGCTGGCCGCGTTTGCCGTTCTGGCCATCCTGTTGGTGGCCCTCGATGCCAGCGCGGGCGTCCCATTACATAGCTCAGCGCCTCCCGTGTCCGCCCCGCCGGCTGAGCCAGCTCAGCCGGTTCAGTCAACGGTTGCAACGCCAGCAGCCCCGCCCCTTCCGTCCGCGCCGACCGTCTCCGCCTCGGCCGTGGCCGCCGATGCGACACGCCCCTCGACGCCCAGACCCGCTCAGTTGACCGCCATCACGGCGCCATCTCCTACCGTCACGTTCGCGGCTGTATCAGCGACGGCCACGGGCACGGCGCTGGGTACGGTAACGGACGCGCCCGGGACCCCAACGGCGCGCCGCGCCGCGACGGGCAGCGCGACCCTCACCACGACCGGGACCGCCACGGTCGTCGCGACGGCCAGCGTCACAGGGACACCGGGGCTGGCCGGCGCCACGCCAGCGCCAGTGACGGCGCCTGATACGAGCCCACCGCACTATGGCCTGTTCTATGCCTATGCCAACAACACGGCGTTCACCCCGGACTACCTGCACGTCCTCTCCACGCGCATCATCGCCCTCACCAACGAACAACGTGCTAACGACAACCTCGCGCCGCTGACGGAGAACGAACGTCTGGACATCATCGCGGCCGCGCGCAGCGAGGACATGGTGCGGCGCCACTACTTCGACCACTACGACCCGAGCGGTCCCCTCGACGGCAGCGGACGCCATGCCGCCGCCGTGGTCGAGCTACTGGCGCGCAACAGCATCCCCTATGCTGAGGTGGGCGAGAACTTGATCGACCGTAGCGGCTATGCGCTCGACGATGGGACGCCGCGGCAGGTCGTCACGGCCTGGATGAACCACTCCGAGCACCGCGACAACATCCTGCGGGGTAGCTATACGAAGGTCGGGGTGGGCATCGCAACCGACCTCGGCCCCGATGGTCTGCGCGTCGTCGTCACTCAGGTCTTCTTGCACTGATAACCAGGTCTTCTGGCGCTCTGGCGCCCATCCAATGGGCATGAAAAGTTGGATGATATACCCTTAAACAGTACGCTGTCTTCACGAAGCCTACATAAAGGAGGACGATGAACTCCGATCTATTCCCACCCACCACGCTGCCCACGGATGTCTCGGACGCGGGGGCGTCCGAAACACAGACACCGCTGCCCGCGACGACCGCCGAGACCGCCGATCCGACCACCCCGGCGAGACGCGGCCGTGGCCGCCGCGCCGCCACGCCGTCAACGGACCCGACCGCGTCGACGACCACGGACGGCGACGCGCGCTCCCGACGCTCTCGACGCGGGGCGTCCACGTCCTCCGCGCCCTCCGCGCCCTCCGCGCCCTCCGCGGCGGCCGATCTTCCAACAGACGCCACGATCCCGACCCCGGATAGCGGCCTGTCCCGCTCACCAGCCATTGGCGATACCGACGACTCGCCGCTGTCAAGAAGCCCTATCCTGCCCACGACGTTGGGGACCACCGCCCCACTGGACACGGTGGACGCGGGAACGGACGATATGACCACTCCCGCCACGAGATCGCGCCGCCGACGTGGGCGCGGACACGCCGCGGCGACCGATACGGCCGATGGCGCGACAACCGACGCCACGGCCGATACAGCGCTGCCGACGACGGAGACATCGGATGCCGCGGACATCGCTCAGGCCTCGGCGCAGGCGCGTAGAGCCTCGTTGGAGGCAAACATCCTGACGGCGGCAACCGAGGCCCTGATCGACGCCCAGGAGACGCAAGATGTCGGCAGCGCCTTACCGGACGACGACGAAGACCCGTTTGGGGAAACGGAAACGGAAACGGAGGGGGAAACCGCGACGGCCCTCGACACAGTTGGCGCGACAGCGAACGGCAGACGGCGCAGACGGCGCAACCGCGGCAACCGCACAGGCACGCTCGACGTGGGCGCCCCTGATGCTTTGAGCGCCGACGCCGTGCCGACGGCGCTCGACGCCGCGAACGACGCCCTCGAGATCGACGAGGGTATCGGCGCCATCAGCCCTACCTCGGCTGCTCCTCCCGATGATACGGCCATGGAGCCGCAACCTGACCTATCTGACCTATCTGACCTGTCGGCGGCCATCCAACCAGAGCCCGATGTCGCGCTATCGCCGGCCATCCTGCGCCGCTTCGACCATCGTGAGTGGCGTCGGCAGCCCCGGCAGCCCCAGCAGCCCCAGCAACCCCGGCAGCCCCGGCAGGCCCCGCAACTGGGTGCGGATCGCCCCACTTCGAGTGTAGCCACGGCCGCCAATGGATCGGCGTTCGCGTCCCCGACCCCCTCGATAGCGGCGACGGCGCTCGCACCGGCCGCGGCGCCGTTCGTGGTGGACCCGATGTCCCCGGCTCCGACACCCGTCCCGTTCGAGCGCCCGGAGCGGGGACGCCGCTTCGGCAATCGCGACCGTGACCGGCGCCGCGAACCGTCTTACGTCGAGCCCACGATCGTCGCCACGCAAAGCAGCCCGCCCGATCCCATGCCAGCAGAGATCGTGACGGAGATCCCGACCGCGGTCCCCGCCATCCCGGAACCTCAACGGCAACCGGCCGCTGCTGGTATAGGGCCAGCCACGACGGCGCCCATCGTCGAGCCGTCAGCGGCCTTGTCATACCGTTCGCCCGCGACGATCGCGCCCACTATCGAGCAAGCGGCGCCGGCATCGTATCGCTCACCCATGACACCCGGCGCGACCCTCCCCACCGCGCAGCCTGTCAGCACGACCCTGCCAGTTGGGCGAGGCCTGGAGGAGTTGTTGGAACGCGTCCTGACCGGCCAGACAGCCCTGCTCCAGCAACAGCAACAGACCCTGCAGGCGTTGGCCTCGTCGGTCGCGTCGCTGCAGGAGTCCATCGAACGGATGTCCACGGTAGGGATCGCCGCCGGGATGCCGCGCGCCGGGCTCTTCGTGGACGCGCCCAACGTGGTCTACGCGGCCGAGAACGCGCGGGTCAACATCGACTACGGGCGCATGCTCGACTTCCTCGGGCGCGGGCGCGAGATGGTCCACTCCATCGTCTACGCGCCGGTCACCGAGGAAAACATCCATCGCCCCGACCTCCAGCGCTTCGTGGCCCCGTTCCTGGGCAAGGGCTACAAGATGGTGACCAAGCCGCTCAAGCGGTTCCCCGATGGCACGGCCAAGGGCAACTTCGACATCGAACTGGCCATCGACATCGTGACCATGTCTCAGCGCCTCGACGTGGTGATCCTGATCTCGGGCGATAGCGATTTCACGCGTCTGATCGAGCTCATCCAGAGCCGCGGCGTGCGCGTGGAAGTCGCGTCTTTCGCCTCCAACGTCTCCTGGGAGTTGATCCAGATGGCCGATGTCTTCATCGACATCGGGCAGTACCTCGACGAGTTCCGACAGGTGTAGAAACCCTCACCCCTAACCTCCTCTCCCTACCAAGGGAGAGGAGGTTAGGGGTGAGGGTCTTGTAGTTGTCGATCTGGTGAGTGATTCCCGGCGGTAGGGGCGTAGTGCATACGCCCGGATTGCGCTATCACCGGGCGTATGCACTACGCCCCTACCCTACGCCCGACCATCGTACCCCCAAGAACAACGTCGGGAGTGAGGGTTTGCTACGCCGAGCCGCCGATGGTATTCGTCAGGTGTGGGGTCGCGCCGAGTTGCTGCGTGAGTTCTGACTTGTCCCAGCTGTCCCATCCCTCGACGATCCGGCCGCCGGACAGTCGATAGAGGCTCATGCCATGGACCGTGATGGGTTTATCCGTGGGGGCGATACCCATGAACTCACCGCGATGCGTGCCGCGGCCGACGAAGCGCGTCACCACTTTATCCCCCTCGGCGACCTGATCCTCCACGCTCATGACGAGATCGGGCAGGCCGGCCCGATACAGGCGGATCGTTTCCTTCACCCCGGCGGCCGCGGGCAGCTGATCGGGCGGCGTCTGTCCCGCCGTCGCCACCACCTCGTCGACCACGTCCAGCTCACCCTTGCTCCACGCCTGCTCGAAAAAACGGCGCACGACAGCTTTATTCTCTTCCGACGACACGACTCTATCCCTCCTCGTGTAGCAGTTATAAGCTAGCAGCCACGGACAATGCTATCGCTCCTGTAACGCGTTCAGCACGCGCTCGGGGGTCATGGGGATGGCGGTGGGCCGCGCGCCCGTAGCGTCCAGGATGGCGTTGGCGATGGCGGCCGCTCCGCCGATGATGGGCGGCTCGCCCACCCCGCGCGCGCCTAGCGGCCCCTCGGGCGACGGGACTTCCACGATCACCGGCGTGATGGCGGGCACGGTCAGGGACGAGGGCAGCGCGTAGTCCATCAGCGAGCCCGTGCGCGACAGCCCCTCGTCGTCATAAACCAGGCCCTCCAGCAGGGCCCAGCCGATGCCCTGCGCCACGCCGCCGCGGATCTGGTCCTCGACGCCGGCCGGGTTGATGGCGCGGCCGACATCCTGCACCGCCACGTAGTCGAGCACCCGTACCAAACCGGTCTCCTCGTCCACATGCACGTGGGCGAGGTGAGCCATGAAGCCGGGCGCGGAGGCCCGTGGGGCGGCGGAGCCGCGGCCAAAGACGGGCTCGTAGCGCGCGCCGAAGTCGAGGCTCAGGCGGGCGACATCTTTCAGGTCGATGCCGCGGCCGGGCACGCCGCGCACCCGCACGCGACCCTCCACGATGTCGAGGTCCTCGGGCGCGGCTTCCAGTTGGTCGGCGGCAATGGCCAGTACCTGCGTGCGCGCCTCGGCCGCCGCCCGCAGCACGGCCGCGCCGACGGTGTAGGTGATCTTGCTGCCGCCACTGGCGCCGGCGAAGGGCGCCGTACTGGTGTCGGCGGTCACGATGTTGATGCCCTCCGTGCCGCCCGTGCCGCCCCCGAACGCCTCGGCGGCCAGCAGCAGCATGCCCGTCTTGGTCCCGCTGATATCCGACGAGCCGACCACCACGGTCAGCGTGCCGTCGTCCTCCAGGCGGCAGACCGCGCTGGCCGAGGCGGCGGCGGCCGGCCAGCCGGCAAAGGCGACGCCGACGCCCGCGCCCGGCGCCAGCGTCCCGCGCCGCCGCTGCCAATCCCGGTACGTCGGATGGTCGCGCAGCGTCTCAAGCACCTCGCGCGACCCGATGCGCGGCCAGGTATCGCCATCCGGCAATGGGTCGCCCTCGCCCACAGCGTTGGTCAGCCGCATCTCCAGCGGGTCCAGGTCCAGTTGGCGCGCCAACTCCTCGATCTGACCCTCGATGGCAAAGCAGGCCTGCGGCGCGCCCGGCGCGCGGTACGGCCCGCCGCCCGGCTTGTGCGTGTAGACGTCGTAGCCCTCGATGCCCAGGTTGGGCCAGCGGTAGCTGCCGCCGAGCAGGGCGCAGAGGATGCCGACGGTCTCGCTGGGATAGGCGCCGCTGTCGACGGTCACGGTGGCCTCCAGTGCGGTCAGCGTCCCGTCCCGTCGCGCGCCGGTCCGCACGCGCATCACGGCGGCCGGCGCGGGGTTGCCGGAGAGGAACTCCTCGGCGCGGGTGTAGACCAGGCGCACGGGCCGGCCAAGGTCCCAGGCCAGCGCCGCCGTCAGAGGGTCGATCAAGCCATACTTGGCCCCGAAGGCGCCGCCGACCTCCATGGTGACCACGTTGACGCGGTGCGAGGGGATGCCCAGCGCGGCCGCCACGTCGTGGCGCGTGGCGTAGGCGGCCTGCGTGCTGGTGTAGAGGGTCAGGCGCCCCGCGCCGTCGGGCGCGGCGACGCACGACTGCGGCTCCAGGTGCGCCTGGTGGACCCACGAGGTGCGATAGGTGCGCTCGACCACCGCGTCGGCCTCGCGGAAGCCCCGTGCGACATCGCCGCGGCTGTAGCGCACGGCGGCTGCGGCGTTGGGCGGCTGCTCCACCCGCTCGGCGCCGCCGCCGACGCTGGCGTGGCCCGCGGCGCCGCCGTCATGCTCATCGGACGTCCTGGGCTCACGCACCAGGGGACGGGAGTGGGCCAGGGACACCTCGGGGTCAGAGACGGCCGCGAGCGGCTCGTAGCTGACGCGCACCAGTTGAGCGGCGTCCTCGGCGACCGCCTCGGACGTGGCGACGACCGCGACGACGGGCTGGCCCTGGAAGAGGGTCTCGTCGCGGGCCAGCGGGGCGGCCGGGCGCGAGAAGCCGTCGGTGGGTTTGAGCGGTAGGTCGGCGGCGGTGTAGATTCCCGCCACGCCGGAGACCTGCCGCGCCGCCGTCAGGTCCGTGTCAAGGATGCGCGCGTGGGCATGGGGGCTGAGCACCAGCCGCGCGTGGAGCATGCCGGGCAGCGCCAGGTCGCCCGCGAAGACCGCGTGCCCCGTCACCTTGGGCGCGCCGTCCTCGCGCCGCACCCATCGTCCAATCGCCGGAGTCGCCGGAGCCGTGGTCATAAGGGGATATTCTCCTCATCTCTATCCTTGTTCTCCCTGTCGGGTATGTTCTACTGCATGGTAGCAGAGGAGAGGGACTGACCCGGCCTAACCGGCCTGCGACTGCGGTCGCATGGCAAACCAACGCCGACTGCGGTCGGGTGTGGTCCGAAGGGGCGTATCGCATACACCTCGGTCGTGACTCGCAATAGCGTATGCGATACGCCCCTACCCTCGTCCCGACACCGCAGTGTCCGTCGTTTGCCATGCGACCGCAGTCGCAGGTGTCTTGAAGGAGAATGCAAAACGTGATGGCAAAATTACTACCCTTGCTGGCCGCGTTACTGGCGGGGTCGGCGCTGGCGACGCAGGGCGTGATCAACAGCCAGTTGTCGCGCTACGTGGGGCAGGTCCGCGCGGTCTCGATCTCGCTGCTGGTCAGCGTTGTCACGGTGCTGGTCGTGCTCGCCATCTATCACAAGGGCGGCGCGTACAGCGGGTTAGCCGAGGCGCCGCGCTGGACGCTGGTCGGCGGCACGCTCGGCGTGGTCGTGCTGATCGGCTCAATCGTCGCCGTGCCGCGGCTGGGCGCGGCCACGACGACGGGGCTGATCGTGGTGGCCCAGCTCGTGGCGGCGGCGGTCATCGACCAGTTCGGCCTGCTGGGCGTTGCCACGCGCCACCTCACCGCAGGCCGCTCGATTGGCCTCGCGCTGCTCGTGGTGGCGGTGATGCTGATCGTGCGCTCCTGACGGGCGCCCTATACCCCATCTGTAAGCCATTGTCATGGCGATGGGTACGGCGAGTAGGTCACGAGCGTCACCCCGAGCGCGCGACAGATCGGGCCATAGTGCTTGCCGTTGCTCGAGAGCAACTGACCAGCGGAGTGAGCCTCCAACCCGATAATGAGATCGCCCAGGGCCCAGCACCGGCGTTGACCGGTGGCCTTGAGTGGAACGGCGCTCACGACAGCGCGAAGCACCTCTAGCATCTTCGCGTCGTCGAACTCTCGATCAGCCTGGCACTCGGCAAGCACGGCCGCCAACTCCGGGCGATGGTGATCCAGGAATATGCTCTGGCGACACTGCGCCAACCGCACGTTGCAGGACAATGGCCAACGCTGCCCCTGTAGGCGCTCCGGGCGCACCAGGTCGCAATCCGTTTCGTCGACGACCCGCTTGATGCCCGCCCAAGCCAGCGTTTCCACCAGTTGGATGGTGGCGCTTAGGAGGCCCACCACTACGGCGCGCACTGCCGGTGTGCACCCCAGCTTCTCCATCGCCATATACACAGCAGCTCTGCTACGGCCCCGCTCGCGGGGACTCAGGAGACGACCTTGTCCACCGTGGCCACGATCAATGGCGCGCAGCATCCATGAGAACATCGTGTGGTCATCGGGCGCGAGCGCTGCGAGCCGTCGAGCCACCTCCAATGCGTGGACAGCGGTGCGACGGAACTCCATCAACACGTACCGTGAGCTCCACCCCTCGTGGGCTGCCAGTAGCTGTTCCAGCTCTCGGCGCACCTCCGGTGCGCCCAGGGCGCGGTCGACATGCGCGGTCGTCTCGACGAATAGTGGCCGCAGTTGCGAGGGGTATCCTGGGGCGGAGATATCTGCTCGGTCATTCTTCTTTCCATCATGTCTCGGATAGCAACGACTCATCCCTCGACTCGTCGTGATCGGTAGCCATTGCCACGCTCGCCCCCGCCATACCGGGCATGACATCGATACCCGCCTCGCGCAGCCGGCGTTCGTACATGGCTAGCGTCGTCGGCTCGATACTCTCGTCTCTGGACAAGCGTATCAACTCTCGCAGCAAAGCCACCTGTCGAGCAGTCGCGGAGGTTTCGCTTAGACGGTCCGCGCCTATGAGGGCGAAGGTGAGGAAGGAAACTGTCAACTGTGGTGCCCGACCGTCCGACTCGCGCAACACGGCCAAGATCTCGTCACGCGCGCGGATCAGGGCCTCCTCACGATCGCGGCGCGAATCCGCGCCTTCGGCCCGTCCGAGCAGTCGATCGACGAGGGCGAGCCGTTCACCTTGGGTCAGCGAAAGGTCGAACGGGAGCAATTGAGGCGCGTCGACTCCCCGTTCATCGGGACTTAGCGGTCTGCGATCATAGATGACTTGCTGCTCATCGGAGTCCAATCCGAGGATATCGAAAAGGATGGCGTCGATCTCCTTAATCGCGTCGGCGGCCGATAGTCCCAGGCGTGTGGACTGCGCAGCACCGGCCGCAAGTGCGGCCAATCTCCGTGTCAGCGCACTTTCGGTCAGCAGTGATCTCCACGGGAAGCGGAAAGCCTTGAGCTCACCCGGCGCCATCTGCAAGTAGCCTCCCTGGAAGTGCGTCGCCTGATGTGAGAGATACCAAGTCATCACGGACGAGTTGAGCACACCGAGGAGCACGTCCAGGGAGATGCGCGTCTCGTCCCGTGGCAAAATCGCCGTGCCCCCGACCGGGACATACTGCCCCTCCTTGTCGGGGGCGAAGGTGGCTTCGGGGACGAGCACGCGCGTCAGCAACTTCGGCCAGTCCAACCATCCCTCCGTCGCTCTTGCACGACTCAGGTCGTACCAGGCGCCACCATGCGCGACGGTACTCCGACTGGCTAGCCGTTCCCTGTGCTGCATCAGATAGGCGTAGGTGGCGGGGAAGGTCGCCTGCACATCGAATAAGTCCAGGAGCCGCCGATCCTGGTACGGATACAAAATATAGTCCAGGGCGCGACCACTATCATCCTGACGGATGGTATAGCGGCCTATGTTCCCACCATACACGCAGGGTCGGAGGAGATCGGGTTCCAACTCGACGCGTTGGTCTAGCCCATTGCGCATGATCCATCGTCCCGCCCGAACATTCGTCCCGATGCGCTTCATGAGGAAGATGCGATTGTCCCCGGTCTTGACGCCCTGACGCAAAAGCGCGACGGCGCCAAGTGGCGTCGACGCTGCCGCGAGTTTGCGGCGGATGCGATCCTCGACGTTCTTCGCCCACCAGATCCACGGGCCGGACCCCGCTGGCTGCGCCGTGGTGAAGATATGAGAGTAGGCATCTCGCCAATCTTTCCCGTCTATGAGGTCGGCTCGCTGCAGTTGGAGTCCGGGATGCTCGGCCCGACGGAGCACTTGGTGTACGCGCACCCTTATGCCTTCCCCCACGCCAGTCACATCGATGCGGCCATCTTCGGCAGGAATCGTGCGCTTGCGCATGATGAGGATCGTGATGTATGAAAGTCCTTCATCGAAGGCTCGCTCGTGCCCGAAATCGACGACGTGCTCAATCGTCGCCGTGTCTATGAGTAGATCGCGTAGGAATCGCGCGTCCGCGTTCGTGAACAGCCGGTTGGGCAGCACGAGGCCGACGTATCCGCCGGGCCGAACCAGTTGCAGGGCCCGCTCCACGAAGACGTAGGCCAGGTCGAAGCGCCCTGTCGCGGAGCCGTAGCGGCGTCGCAGGCGCTCTTGCGTGGCGCGATCTAATTCGGCGGCTGAACGGAATGGCGGATTCCCGATCACGGCATCCAACGTCCCCGCCAGAGCATCCAGTTCGGGTGCGATGAGTGCATCCGCGGCGAAGATGGATGTCCCGAGTTCGGGGAGTGGGCGGGGAGGCTCACCCATCGTCGTCAGGATCCACAGATTGACGCGCGCCAGCGTGACCGCGCGCCGGTCGACATCAACCCCGACAAGGCGCGAGATGATGTGTCCCCGCCAACTACTCGCCGCGATCTCTCGGTCGATCTCCCGGGCCCGGACTGCCATGCGTTCGGCGGCGCGTGTGAGGAAGGCGCCAGATCCGCAGCTGATGTCCGCCACGCGCGGGAAGGAGTCCACGGACGCCGACTCCGCGAGAAGGCGTTCGACAGTGTGCCGGACGATGTAGTTCACCATATACGGCGGTGTATAGAAAATGCCCTGTTCATGCCGCCGGGAGCGTGTCTCGATCTCTTGAATGGGGGCCTCAGTGTCGAAGAAGGATAACTGCAACTCCTCGTGGGATACGCGCTCCAACACCGTCGCCACGTAGCGCTCGTACACCTTGCCCAGGACGTCGACATTCAGATACGAGAAGTCGTAGCGGTATTGGGGCAATCCGGGGAATGGAGAGTACAGTTGTTGAATGATCTCGGACAGAACCCCATCGTCAAACGACGGATGCCTGTCATCCCCATCGCTGAACAACTCCGAGTTGAAGTCGGCCGACAATCGCGCGAACAGTTGTTGGAGCGCGAGGCCGAGCGGCCGCTCCGCTCTATCCTGAGATTGGAGCGCCAACAACGGCTCACCCGGAATGATGTTGCGATCTTCACAACTACGGATGAAGAACAGCCGTCCGATCAGCTCGTGGATCTGCTCGTCGGTCGCATCGCGCGAATTGCGGAGGAGGAGGCGTCGCCACGTTTCCAGCCGACTCATTAAGTGCTGGTCGACGGGGTCGAGTACCTGCCGCTCCCGCTGTACCACCTGTGCGTCCTCGGACAGCCGCCCATCCACGATAGATTGGGGCGAGAATAGTTCGAGCTCGGGGAGTCGCCGCGCATAGTCCGTCGACTCAAGGGTGAGGTATACGGGGTTGTCGGACCACCGTGCGTGTACAAGCTTGGTGGCGCCGAAATTCGTCACCGCCGCCCAGTCGATGCCGCTGTTGTAGGCGACGTTCGCGGCGGTACGAATGAGATCGTCGCGCGGCTCCTCAGGCGCGACGAACAAGTACGCCGTCGTCTCACCGGCCACGTCTAATCGGTAGTGCTGCCCGCTCCCGTCGACTCGCCCAGGCTCCAAACGGTACTCACCGCCGTCCCATCCCAGGACGCGGAACAAGTCCAGGGACAGGCTCGGATCGGCCTGGCGCTGGTACGCCTGGACCAGACCCTCCAGTTCGCGCTGACGTTCGGCCGTGGTCGACATCACGCGGAACCTCCAACGTCCATCGCATGCCGCCCGACGATGACGCGATCGTCCGCCATGATGGGCGACATGGCTTCGTCTTCCACCTCTGCCAGCAGGTCGGCCAGGAAAAAGCGCAGCACGAATTGTTGCGTCAACGGATCAAGAAGTTGCTCGTCAGACCGCCTGATGAGGACGCGTTTCCCGTCGGTGAGGATTTCGAGTTCGGCGAGTGGCGCGGGCTCGTCCGACACGTCGGCAAGGTAGCAGAGCGCACGTCGTATCTTCTGTAAGGATAGCCCCGTCTCCCTCAGGCGACGGATGAGCTTAAGCTGAAGTACGTCCAAGAGAGTATAGAGCCGGCGGCTGCCCCGTCCCTGGGCTGCGCGCCCATTGGGCTGCACCAGTGCGGTCTGGTCCCAATAAGTCAATTGGCGTTGTGTGAGACCGACAAGCCTCTGCACGTCGCCCGCGGTGAACACGTCGTGCCGCTGCATGGATACTTCCAGTCCAATGTTTACTTCTTGTTATTCAGAGTACAAAATTATAGAACAGAAGTCCAGTCGCCATAGCCGCGCGCTGCTCGTCGTGGCGGTGATCCTGATCGTGCGCTCCTGACGAGCGCCCTGTTAGCCATTTATACATCTATAATCTGTTGTTGTATAACACAATACTGTCATAGCCCGTGCGCCGTACGCATGCCATCGACATCGCCCCTTCACCCAGCTCGTCACGGCCTCAGCGCGGATCGTACTGACGAGGTGGCAGCCGTGAAGGGGCCAGTCTGAAAGAGGAGAGAGCGTGTGAGCGACAGCAACAATGCGCGGCGCGAGATGGCGGCGGCCGGGACGTCGAACGACATGAGCCCCGGAGACGAGGCGCCGCCCGGCACGCCGGGGACGGGCGAGAACATCTGCCCGACCTGCGGCGGGAGCGCCACGTCGCCCGACGGCGGCGAGTGCCCCACCTGCGACGGCACAGGCAAGGTCATCGAGGCGATCGGCGGAGCCTAGAATAAGGGCTACTCGCCACTCTTTATGTAAAGCACCTGATCCGGTCCAAAGCGAACGGCGGGTCGATAGTGCTGGCGCACCCAGGGCAGGAAGCCGGGCAGTTCGTCGAGACGATGGCTCGAGGAGAGACCGCCGTAAAGGATCACGCGCACGTGGTCGCGGGCGATGGCGTCGAGAACCTGCCCGGTGGAGAGGAAGTGACCGTCCTTGTAGCCCACGGTAATGCGTACCTGGGAGGTATCGACCAGCCAGGGCGGGACACTGCGGTTGGCCAGGCCCGCCACGTATTGCAGGTCGGTGACGATGACCTCGTTTGGGCGCGTCGTCGCGTCCAGCGCGCGCGCCATCGCTGTATCGATTGCCGGGATTGGTTGCGCGCGCGCATCGTCGGCGCTCAGGCTGCGCGCCGTGCCGATCCCGAGGGCCGCGGCGGCCACGACGAGTATGGCAGCCACGGGCAGCCCTACAGCGACGATCTTGAGCGGCGACACCCGATCCCGTAACCGTTGATAGAGCCTCGGCCCGGCTATCAGCGGCAAGACCAAACTTGCTAGCACGGCCAGCGGCGGGGCAATAAGCACAAGCTGGTGGCCCAGTAGCGGCTGCTGCCGCGCCAGCACAATCAAAGAGGCAAGCAGCCACGCCAGCGGCGGGACGACGGTCCAGGCGCGTCGCCAGATGGCCAACAGACAGGCAACGAGCGCCAAAAGAGCGTAGGGCCACGAATAGGTATTCTGCAGGGTCGTCTGGATCAGTTGCAGGTTGTGCTGCAAACCGTTGTTGAGATAGGTTTGTTCCACCACCAGATGGAAACGGACCGCCTGGTCGTACGCCGGGGCGCCGGCCAGCTTGTACGGCAGGAAGAGCGCGGCGACGGATACGACCACCCCTAACGCCAACAAGACCAGGTCGGGCAAGGCGCGCCGCGTGTAGCGCCCCAGGCGGGTTCGCCATGTTTCCAGACGAGAGAAGACGGGGGCAGGGATGTCCTCGTCCGCCCGTCCCAACCAGGAGTGGTCGGCCGGCAGCAGCAGGTAGAGCGCGACGGGCAGCACGGCCACCACATCGAACAGCTTGGCCATGATGCCCAGCCCGATCACGATGCCGCTGGCAAGAGCCAACAAACGACGCGGCGGACCTATCACGCGCGAGGCCACGGCGGCCAGAGCCACGCCGGCCGCGCCCAGCGCCACCGCCGGCCCCTCGGCCTGCAAGCTATACGACGCGTTGAGGTACAGCGGATCGACGATCAGCAGGGCCAGGGCCAGCAGCGCGGCGGCGCGCCCGCCCGTGGCGCGGGCAATGTAGTAGAGGCCGGCCAGCCCCAGCAGGGAGTACAGGACGACGCCCAGCCGCGCCGCGACCAGGGTCTGCCCGAACAGCGCGTAGAAGGGGAACAGGCCGAGCAGGAAGAAGGGCGGCTGCGAGGAGAACACCTCGCTGAACAGCCGATGGCCGGCGGCCAGGGAGCGCAGCGACTGCCAGTAGGCGC
>JAABUX010001625.1_pt1 | contig 33503 bp, 32 predicted proteins | sample 5561851 | NCBI WGS metagenome assembly JAABUX01 (sample SAMN10711883, study PRJNA513361) | rock metagenome | isolation source: Antarctica rocks | place: Antarctica: Victoria Land, Richard Nunatak red sandstone | collected 2016-01-03
CTGACCAGCGTCATCAAGCTTTCCAGCACATCAACCTTTAAACGAATAGTCGGTGCGGCCAATATGGTTGACGTCTCGGATGCGGCTGTCTCGTGGATGGGCGTCGGCTCGTGCCCTGCGGTCACTGCGTCCAAGGCAGCAATGATTGTCATGTCGTCGCCAGGCTTTTCTGCTCCAGCCTCAGCAATATCGGAGATGATCAGCCTAATGCGGTCGAGTCCAGCCAGGATGACAGTAACCGTTTCCGGCGTAGCGGTCAGCGCACCGTCACGGATACGCCCCAGCACATTTTCGGCGGCATGCGCAACGCGTTCCAATCGAGGCAAGTTAAGAAAACCACAGGTGCCTTTGATGGTGTGCACGAGACGAAAGATGAAAGACAACGTGGCCTTGTCGCCCGGCAGACGCTCCAGCTGGATCAGAGCGACATCAAGCTTAGCGAGGCCTTCGTTCGTTTCTGTCAAAAATTCGCTGATCAGTTCGTCCATTACATGCCCCGGCAGATGGGGCAATGATGAAGGTATGACATAAAGGAAGAGTTAAATGCCAGGACTGTACAAGGTCTGGGACGGTCATAAATGACCGTCCCTTAGTCAGCATTGGTTCAGCGACGGCCGGGGCCGGCGGAGCCTTTCTCGGCTTGCGCGACATCAGGTCGGGCGGGCAGGGCCGGCTTTTGGTCAGGCGTAGCGCCTGCATTTAAGCCATTGCTCGGCTTATGATCAGCCTGCGGTGAAACAGACTTGCTCTCCACTGGATTTGTGTCCGGCATCGAGCGGGCGGGCGTCGTACGGTCGGCTTCAACCTTTACCGGCGTATCTTGGTGCTGAACGTCCGAGGCGGGACGGGCGGTTTTGATGTTGTCGGCAATCTGCCTCGCAACAGCCTGAACGCCCGGCGCCTTGTCGTCGCGCTTTGGTGCATTAAGCTCACGCGGCGCTGCAAGCGTAGGATGTTCAACGGTAACCTCGTCGCGGCGCACGACGTCACGCACGGTTTCGACATGCTCGGTAATTTCGGTCCGAAGCACGACTTCTTCACGCAAACGGACGCTCTTCCAGGTGTCGGCAACTTGGAAGCTGTCAGTCATCTCGACCGATTTCTCGGTCAGGATGTCACCACTCGGAGCCGCATTGATTGGCTTGCGGCGCTCAACCACGACAGTTTCGGTGCGCAGCGAAACCTGCTGCTCAACCGGCGTCTCGACCACGATGCGGCGGAGACGCGTGGTCTCACCCTGCACGGTGTGCGTGCCGACGTGGAACGTCTCCTCGCCAACTGGAATGACCTCGACGCTGTTGGTTGTGCGCTGGGCGGAGTGTCCATTGCTATGCTCGTCAAACCGACCAGTCGGCGTAGGCGCTGGGTAGGACCCGAGCGGGACGAAGTTGGACAAGGCCTGCGTAGATGCCTGCTGCATTTGCAGCATCATGTCCCAGAAGGGGATGCCCGTGCTGACTGGTGCATTCGGCGACGAAGATGTAGTACGGCTTTTAGAGCCCGTCTCGTATGGCATGCTTTTCTCCAAAATTTGTTATGTCATCTCAGGTCGGGAGGAAGTGCGTGACGTTTCCGTCCAACATGACTGTCTAGTGACAATCAAAGTCATCCAACCGCTAGCTTGCGTTGAGAACGCGCGCTAACGGGACTTATATATTGCACTGCAGCAAACAACACAAGGGTGATTCCGCGATTGGGTCAACCAAGTACCGAAGCTCGAGTGACAACCTTTACTAAGTACTCTTAAGAAAACTCAATAAGCTCAGCCGAGAGAAAGCTATTGCGCTGCGTCCCGGGGCTGCTCGCTTGCATTCTGCTGATGCTGCTTAATCTGCTGATCGAGTCGGCGCAGCGTCTCATCCGCGGCGTAGCGAGTCGCCCGAACGAACGTGGAAGTTCCTTGCATCAGAGTTTCCAAATAGCCGCGTATAAAGCGTTGCTGCAATGCGACAAAAGCAGTCGAGTTTGCGAGTTGGCGCATGTCCTGAGCCGCCTGCAGATTTGTCCGCACGACACCTTCAATAAGCCCAGTCATGCTCCGCTGCATGTCTTGCAGGCCATCACCAGTGGCACTTGGCATTGTGATTAGCGCGCGTAAATCTCCAGCCGTTGCCTGTGCCGCTTGCGCCATCTGATGGCTTGCCTGATCGAATCGCTCAGCCGTCCTGCGCACGAAATCGCGCTGCGCCCCGGCAAATATCTCGGCATTTTGCCGAAATGTCTCGCTTGCGGCATCGCCGATGCGCCGCATCGCTTCACCGCTTACCTCACGGCCTCGCTGTGTCACTTGAGCGGTGACGTTTCCAGCCAGGGTTACCGCCTCACTTGCGGCCTGATTGCTCTGCTGGGCAGCTTGCGCGCTCCGGCGCAACACCTCGCTTGCCTGCTGCGCCGCACCCCTGGCAAGATAATGTCCATTGCCTTGCCGGCCGGTCTGCTGAATATTTTCTGACATGGCAGCGGTCCCCTACGGTTCGCACCGGCATACCAAAGTATGTGACATACGTAAAATGATAATACTTACGTCATAAGCAGAAAATTCTCACTTTTTCGTGTATCGAATTGTTGAAGCAGAACCGTCGCCTAGACCTCTGGTCCTTGTGAACCAATGTTAGGTTTTAAGGGTGAAGTTGGATTACAGATCAGCTTCTGTGCACACCCTGTTACGCCCGAGGTCCTTAGCTTTATACAAAGCGGCGTCGGCGCGTTCGATCAAGCTAGCCACACCCTCCCCAGCGCGATGCTGCGCGACGCCGATAGAGATTGTGACATGGCCAATTGCCCGCTGCGAACCCTTCATCACCAAACGCTTGCTGCTCAGCGCCTGACAAATTTGCCGTGCGACGGTCGCAGCCGCCTTGAGATCAGCCCCAGACAATAAAATTGCGAACTCCTCTCCGCCATAGCGCGCGACCGTATCGCGGCCTTTGCTGTTGTCGGTTAACAAGCGGGCCACAAGGCGCAAGATGAGATCGCCTGTGGAATGGCCGTAGCTGTCGTTGAAATGTTTGAAGTGATCGATGTCGAGCAGCAGCACCGACGTCGCGCTGGACGGTTCCGTCCGAGACTGAGCTAGGACACGCTTCAAGCTCGCCTGAAACGCCCGGCGGTTCGCAATTCCAGTCAGCGCATCGGTCGTTGTCTCTTGTTTCACTTCGGCCAATGATTGCCGTAACCGGAAAATCCGTGCGGCGGACGCTGAAAGCTGCTGTTCCAGTTCGCGGTTGCACTCGGATGCTCGAGTTGTTTCTGCAGTCAGCGCTGAGACCGCTCCGATCAGCCCTCCCATCGATGGCTCGTCGCCAAGGTGCTGCGCCCAATGTGCAAGAGTGTTGCCGTACCCGGTAATCGCTGCCTGGCTGCCCGCCACCTGCTCGGCCAAGGTTTGAGCAGCGCGCTGGATCTCACCAGCTCCCTGGTCCAACGCGTCGACGCTTATGTCGGCGTGTGCAAGGAACTCGCTGTGGAGCGTATCCAGCACCGCGGGTGTCAACGTTTCGCTCCGTTCCAGCAAACCGGTCAACCGCAACGTAAGTTGGGCATTCACGCCGCTGCGACAGGTGAACCAGAGTTCATAGGCGCGAGGCGTAGGTGCAACGCCGTGACGCTCCATCTCCGCCCAGACCGCTGCGCCGAGCCGACGCGACTGCTCCGCGTCTTCGCAATTCACATATCCTAGTGGATTGAACATAGCGGTGACGCGCGCCTTGAGATCTAGTCTGGCATTTTGCATTACGAGGCTTTCTACGTTCTTAAGAGGCCGGTGCGGCTTTGGCTCTCAACCCCTGGCCGGAACCGTCGAGTCGACGGCCCAAACTCGTGCGGATAACGTCGTGGTGACGGCGGTCACTCAATTCTCGGGAAGCATGAGGGCACCTTTTGATAGGTCATATAATCGACCCGCTGTACGCCTTCGCCGGCTTCTGCGTCGGCGTCCTCGTCGGGCTGACGGGGGTGGGTGGCGGATCGTTGATGACACCCCTGCTCATCCTGCTGTTCGGAGTTCACCCGGCCACCGCAGTCGGCACGGATCTGCTATTTGCCGCCTGCACAAAAACCGTGGGCGCTGCCATCAATGCCCAGCGGCAAACCATCGACTGGACCGTAACCGGCCGCCTTGCCATGGGAAGCGTCCCGACTACGGCACTGACTGTGACCATGCTGCACTTCCTGCGAGCCTATACCGATGTAGCGTCTCGCATCATCTCGCCGGTTGTGGCCGTCGCAATCCTGGGCACGGCGTTGATGCTGGTGTTCCATCGGCAGGCGCTTCGGTTCATCGCCCCCCATGTCGTCGGGTTGAGCGCTCGCAATCTCACGGGAGCGACCATCGCAACGGGGGCAACCCTCGGCATATTGGTAAGCCTATCCTCGATCGGAGCGGGCGCGTTAGGCGTGGCGGCGTTGACGCTGCTTTACCCAAGGCTGTCCATGACCAAGGTAGTCGGATCGGATATTGCCCATGCCATCCCGCTCACGCTGCTGGGTGGAATGGGTTATTGGTTCCTGGGCGGGGTAAACTGGCCGCTGCTTGGATCACTCCTGTCCGGGTCGATCCCAGGCATCATCCTCAGCAGCTTGCTTGCAACGCGGGTGCCGACCCAGTTGTTGCGCGTTGTATTGGCCACGGTCCTGACGATCGCTGCAGTAAAACTGGTCGTCTAGGACATTGGGGTTGGCAACTTTATTCCGCCCCCAAGCATTACAACGTTTGGGCAGAACAGTCGGCCCAGAGGAAGTCATATGTGGACGCAAGCCAGCAAAATCACGATTCTTGCAGTGCTAACGTTCGGAGCTGGCATGCAGTTCGCGAACGCACAGGTCGGAACGCCCCCGGCTCAGGCCGGCCAGCGCGGCGCCGGTACGGGCCAACTCAGCACCCAGGGAGATACGTCGAGTAAAGCCAACAACAGCGCCAAGGTCGAGCCGACGGGCTCAGGCAATCAGGACAATACCAAGGCACTAGGCAAACTGCAGAATGACATGTCGCAGGGCAGTAACCAGAAACCCCAGTAAGGCGACTGCTCCCGCTTAACGTTGCAGTAGATGTGCCGTCCGCTGTTGATGGACAGCATAAATTCTGCACTGAAGGTGGTAGGTTGATTGGCCAGAATATCGATTATCCCGGCCATGTCAGCGATCCGACGCGCTACCGTGTCCTTGATCCCCCTCCCTCTCCCGATGGCGGAAGAGGGCAAAGCGTGGGGGATCAAGCCTTTCAATGGCTAGGGCGTTAGCAAGGCAAGCCCATTACCGTTCCAGGCACATGGCAACTCCCATACCGCCGCCAATGCACAGCGTTGCCAAACCCTTATGAGCGTCGCGTTTGGCCATTTCGTGCAGCAAAGTCACTAGCACCCGTGCTCCCGACGCACCAATTGGGTGGCCGATTGCGATTGCGCCGCCATTGACGTTCACCTTCGACGTATCCCAGCCCAAATCCTTGTTGACTGCGCATGCCTGCGCAGCGAATGCCTCGTTAGCCTCAATCAGATCTAAGTCATCGACTTTCCAGCCTGCCCGCTCCAGCGCCCGCCGGCTGGACGGGATCGGGCCGGTGCCCATCACGGCCGGGTCCACGCCGGCCGTGGCGAACGAGGCAATCCGCGCCAATGGCGTCAACCCCCGGCGTGCCGCCTCGGCAGCACTCATGACCACCAGCGCCGCGGCGCCATCATTGATGCCGCTCGCATTGCCTGCCGTCACCGTGCCGCCCTCCTTGAGGAACGCCGGGCGCAGCTTGGCCATTGCCTCCGGGGTGGAGTCGTGGCGGATGTACTCATCGTCCGACACCACTGTCTCGCCCTTGCGCCCCTTGAGCGTCACCGGAGCAATCTCGTCGGCGAACCGCCCGGACTTCTGCGCGGCGGACGCCTTGTTCTGCGACGCCGCCGCGAACACGTCCTGCTGCTCGCGGGTAATCTGGTAGTGCTTGGCCACGTTCTCGGCCGTATTTCCCATATGATAACCCTGGAACGTGTCCAGCAAACCATCGCGCAGCATGGTATCGACGAATTGCATGTCGCCCATCTTGACCCCGCCGCGCAGGTAAGCCGCGTGCGGCGCCTGGCTCATGCTTTCTTGACCGCCGGCCACCACCACCGAACTCTCGCCGGTGCGGACCTGCTGGGCGGCCAGGGCAACCGCGCGCAAGCCCGAGCCGCAAAGCTGGTTAATGCCGAAAGCGGTGCGCTCAGGCGGGATGCCTGCATCCATGGCTGCCTTGCGCGCCGGGTTCTGCCCGGTGTTTGCGGTCAGCACCTGGCCCAGGATCACCTCATCCACCTCGCCTGGCTGCAGCCCCGCCCGGCTCAGCGCCGCCTGCAAGGCAACTGTGCCCAAGATATTGGCCGGCACGGCGCCGAACACGCCACTGAAGCTGCCGACCGGCGTCCGGGCGGCGGAAACGATAACCACATCATCACTGCGTTGAGCCGACATCGCGACTGTGCTCCCTGTCGATTGTTGATCGTCGATTGAAGGACCTATTCTGGCCCCTTTACCCCTTGAGCTGATTACTTTTCAAGAACGTAGCGTCCCGGGGCGTCGTCCAGGGCGGGGTGCGCGGCGTTGCCTACGCTCGGCGGCGGAACTTTCGCCCCCGAATGCGCGCTCAGCCAGCTCGTCCAGTCCGCCCACCAGCTGCCGTCATGCTTCGCTGCTGCTTTCCGCCACTGTTCAGCGGTTTCCGCGGAGTTGCCCTCGTTGATCCAGTAGGTGCCCTTGCCGCCGGGCGGGTTGATGATGCCCGCGATATGCCCGCTGGAAGCCAGCACGTAGCGCACCTTCCCACTTACCAACTGAGTGATCCGCCAGGCGCCCTCCCACGGCACGATGTGGTCCTTCTCCGCCCCAACGGCATAAACGTCCAGCTTGATGCGGCCAAGATCTAGCCGCTCGCCATCTAGATGGACCTTGCCCGGCACCATCAAGTTGTTTTCAAGGTACGTGTTGCGGAGATACCAGCTATGGGCCGCCCGCGCCATGCGGGTGCCGTCGCTGTTCCAATACAGCAGGTCGAACGCCGGCGGTTTTTGCCCGAGCAGGTAGTTGTTCACCACGTTCGACCAAATCAAATCGTTCGAGCGCAGCAGATTGAACATGTTGGACATCTCGCGGCTATCTAAGTAGCCGCGCTCCAGCATCTGCTGCTCGACCAGATCGACGCCGGGCTCGTCGGAGAACACCGCGGAGTCGCCGACCTTAGTGAAGTCCTGCAACGACACCATGAACGTCGCCGCGCCGAAGCGGTCGTCGCCCTTGGCCGCCAGCCGGGCCAAAGTCATCGCGAGCAGCGTGCCCCCGATGCAATAACCCATCACATTGATGGACTTGCTGCCGGTGATCTCGCGGACGACCTCGCTGGCTTCCAACGGCCCGAGGTGCATGTAATCCTCGATCGTGGTGCCTTCCATGGAGGCATCCGGGTTCTTCCAAGACACCATGAACACGGTGAAGCCCTGGTTCACCAGATGCTTGACCATGCTGTTCTTGGGCTGCATGTCGAGAATATAGAACTTGTTGATCCATGGCGGCAGGATCAGCAATGGTTTGGCATGCACTTGCGGGGTGGTCGGCGAATACTGGATCAACTCGATCAGCTTATTGCGATGCACGACCTTGCCCGGTGTCAGCGCGAGATTGCGGCCCGGCGCGAAGGCGGTCGCATCGACCATGCTGAGCCGGCCCTCCTGCACGTCGTGCAGCAGGTTGCGCATTCCGTCGGCCAAGCTCGCCCCTCCTGTCTCAACCGCACGGCGCAACGCCACCGGGTTGGAGAACAGCATCAGCGATGGGCTCATCGCATCGACGAATTGACGCAGGTGGAAGTTCAGGCGCTGCTGCTCGACCTTGTCGGCGCTTTGATCGTCGGCAGCCTGAAGCAGGCTGTCCGATGCCAGCAGATAAAGATCCTTCAACATCCGGAACGCGGGATTGCCCTGCCACTCCGGCGCAGCAAAGCGCTTGTCGCCTCCCGCAACCGGCGTTATGTCGACCCCTACAGCCCCCCACCAGCGCCGGGCCGCGTCGGTCCAGGCTTCCGTGGCGGACCGCAGGACGCTCGCGTTGAACTCGGTCATTCGCGTGATCGCACGCGCGGGATCGGATAGCGAACGCAGCCACACGACCCGCAGCGCCTGGGCGATGCCGGCCCAGTCGATCGGCACCACCTCGTGCAGCGGGTTGGCGTTCCACATCTTATCGACCGAGGCCAGCATCGGGTTCTGCACGAACGCCTTGCCGAGTTCGCTCATGTTCCAGTCCGGTGCCGCGCTCGCGGCAGGGGGCATCAAATGCTGCCAGGTCTCCGACCAATTATGCGCCGGCGCAGAGAACATCTGCGTCCAGGCGCCGAGCGCGTCTGCCGCGCTGCCGACTGCAGCCGGAACTGGATTTTCGTGTTGTCCTGCCATAGTGGCCCTCCTCCGTTGGCAAGCCGTTCGACCTGACTATCAGGGTCAAGGGACGACAATCCCTTGCCTTTTTACCTGCCGAGCGCCTGCACGATTTCTTCCGTCATCTTCTTCGCATCCCCAAACAGCATCATCGTGTTCGGCCGGAAGAACAATTCATTGTCCACGCCCGCGTAGCCGGACGCCATCGAGCGCTTGACGAACAACACCGTGGCCGCCTTGTCCACTTCCAGGATCGGCATCCCGTAGATCGCGCTTTTCGGGTCCGTCTTGGCAGCCGGGTTGGTCACGTCGTTGGCGCCGATCACGTACACCACGTCCGCCGTGCTGAACTCGCTATTGATCGTCTCAAGTTCGAACACATCGTCATATGGAACGCTGGCCTCGGCCAGTAGCACGTTCATGTGGCCTGGCATGCGCCCAGCGACGGGGTGGATGGCGTATTTGACCTCTACCCCTTCCTCCTTCAGCACGTCTGCCATTTCACGCAGGGAATGTTGGGCCTGCGCCACCGCCATGCCGTAGCCAGGCACCACGATGATCTTGCTTGCGTTCTTCATGATGAACGCCGCGTCGTCGGAGTTGCCGCTTTTGACCGACCGGTCGGATGAACCGGCAACCGCCGCAACCCCGCCCGTGCCGGTGCCGAAGCCGCCCAGCAACACGTTGAAGATGCTGCGGTTCATGCCCTTGCACATGATGTACGACAATATCGCGCCGGACGCGCCCACCAGCGCCCCGGTGATGATCAGCGCCAAATTTTGGATGGTGAAGCCGATGCCGCAGGCTGCCCACCCGGAGTAGCTGTTCAGCATGGACACGACGACCGGCATGTCCGCGCCGCCGATCGGGATGATCAGCAGGAAGCCCAGCGCCAGGGCGAGCAGCGCGATCAGCCAGAACAGCACCTGGCTGCCGGATGCGCAGAACACGACGATCAGCACCAGCACCAGGATGCCCAACCCGAGGTTGATGTAATGCTGGTTCTTGAAGGTGATCGGCGTGCCCTTCATCAGGGCCTGCAGCTTGGCGAAGGCGATCAACGACCCGGTGAAGGTGATGGCGCCGATGGCCAACCCGATCGACATCTCGATCAGGCTTTCGGTGTAGATATGCCCTCGCGTGCCGATGCCGAACGCGGCCGGGGCATTCAGGGCGGCGGCGGCCACGAACACCGCCGCCAGGCCCACCAACGAGTGGAAAGCCGCGACCAGCTGCGGCAGCGCAGTCATCTGGATGCGGCGGGACAGGAACACGCCGATGCTGCCGCCGATGGCGATGCCGACGATGATCAGCAAGTAGCCGCTGCCGGCCATGTGCGGGCGCAGCAGGGTGGCGACGATGGCGATGGCCATGCCGACCATGCCGAACAGGTTGCCCTGGCGTGAACTGGTCGGACTGGACAGGCCGCGCAACGCCAGGACGAACAGGACGGCGGCGATGAGGTAGGCGAACGACGTCAGGCTGGGGGACATGGGACCAGCCTACTTCTTGGTGGGACGGGTCGCGGCGGCGCCGCGCGGCCGGAACATGCCCAGCATCCGCTGCGTCACGACGAAGCCGCCGAAGATGTTTACGCTGGCCAGGGTCACGGCGATGAAGCCGAACGCGGCCGCCCAAGCGTTGTCGGACAGCCCGGTCGCGAGCATGGCGCCGACGATGATCACCGACGAGATCGCGTTGGTGACGCCCATCAACGGCGAGTGCAGCGCCGGCGTGACGTTCCAGACGACGTAGTAGCCGACGAAGCACGCCAACAGGAAGATCGCGAGCAGGAACACGAACGGCTCGACCGCGGCGGCGACCGGGACTGCGACATCGGCGGCGCTTTGCGTGATCTCACGCGCGTGAATCGCGAGCGCCTGGGCGCGCTGGGCGAGGTTGGCTGCCTCGTCCGACAGGAGGGTGGGGTTCATCGCGATATCTCCAGGGTCAAGCAGTGCTCAAGCGGCGGTCTGGAAGCGGGGATGGATGGCGACGCCCCCGCGGGTCAGCATGACGCCGCGCACGATTTCGTCGTCCTCGGGCAGGCGGGGCGCCTTGGCGTCCTTGTCCCAGAAGGTGGTCAGGAACGTCAGCAGGTTGCGCGCATACAGGTTGCTGGCGGCGACGGGAATCCGCCCGGGCCAGTTGCGCCAACCGAGCACCTTGACGCCGTTAGCGGTCATGGTCAGCTCGCCGGGCTTCGTCGCCGCGCAATTGCCCCCCGCGTCCGACGCGATGTCGACGATGACGCTGCCGGCTCGCATGCTGTCGACCATCGGCTGCGACACGATCACCGGGGCCTTGCCGCCGATGACCAGCGCGGTGCAGACGACGATGTCGTTCTTGGCGACCGTGGTGGCCATCAACTCCGCCTGCTTCTGACGCAGGCCCTCGCTCATTTCCTTGGCATAGGCACCGGTCTGCAGCGCGGTTTCCGCGTCCTCGACACCGACGAAACTCGCGCCGAGCGACTTGATTTCTTCCTTGGCGGCGGGTCGGAGGTCGGTCGCCGAGACGATCGCTCCAAGCCGGCGGGCGGTGGCGATGGCCTGCAACCCGGCGACGCCAGCGCCGATGATGAACACGCGGGCGGGCGGAACGGTGCCGGCGGCCGTCATCATCATGGCGAAGCCGCGGTCGAACGCGCCGGCGCCCTCGATCACGGCGCGGTAGCCGGCGAGGTTGGCCTGGCTGGACAGCACGTCCATCGATTGGGCGCGGGTGATGCGGGGCAGCAATTCCATCGCGGCGACATCGATGCTGCCCTCGGCGAAGGCGGGCACCAGCGACGGATCGGCGACCACGCCCGGCACGCACACCAACAATGCCCCGCGGGGAATATGGCTGCGGATGTCGGCAGCCGGCGCCTGCACCGCGAACACCACGCCCGCTCCGGCGAGCGCTGCGGCGGCATCAGGAACGATTTCGGCTCCGGCAGCAGTATAGTCGGCGTCCGAAACGGCCGACGCAGCGCCGGCGCCGGTTTCGATCGCGACGGTCAGGCCGAGTGCGATCAGTTTCTTCACCGTTTCCGGCGTCGCAGCCACGCGCGTCTCCGCTGCGGCCCTCTCCTTCAGCACCGCAAGGCGCATCCGATCATCCCCGAACGTTATTGCCTTACCCATGGCGGACCCTGGGCATTGACGAAACAATGCACAGACCCGTCACGGCGATGCAAGAGCGCTCCGGGCGAGATAACTCTAGGCTGTAGCCTTCGCCGGCACCCCCGCTTCGGCCAGGGCCGCTGCCTGGCGCTGGGCCAGTTCCACCTCGTTGAAGCCGTCGATCATCTCGTGGAACATGCGCGACCAATTCAACTTCGCCTTCAGCCGCAGGAACACGCTGCCTAGGCCGACCGCGGACCGGTCCATCAGCACGAACTCCCGCGGCGGCCGCACGCCGCCGGTGCGCTTGAGGCCCTCATGCACCTTCTCGGCGACCGAACGGCCGAAGTTCGGGTCGTCGTTCTCCTGGATCAGGCGCACCCGGTCCTGCAGCAGCGGCTCGTAGATGAAACGCGCCCACTCGTTCAGGATGCCCATTTTCTCGCGGCTGAGATCGGTGAAGCCCCACTGCTCGTAGGCGTGGTGGGCACGGTCCATGTCCTCGTCGCGGATCGACTCGTACAGGTCGATCACGCCGCGCACGAACCTGGACGGGAACACCCGGATCGCGCCGAAATCGAGCAGGTTGAGGCCATTATCGGCGCGGACCTGGTAGTTGCCGAGGTGCGGGTCGCCGTGGATGACGCCGTAGCGGTATAGCGGCCGGTACCAGGCGTGGAAGATCGCCGTCGCCAGGTGGTTGCGCTCCTCCGGCGCCATGCCGTCGTCCAGCCGGCTCTGCAGGCCGCGGCCCTCCAGCCAGGTCATTGTCAGCAGCCGCGACGTCGAATACGCCTCGACCGGCTCCGGGATGCTGACCAGCTCGTCGCCCTTCAGCATCAGGCCGTACAGCTTCATCTGCGCGGCCTCGCGCTTGTAGTCGAGCTCCTCGCGCAGCCGCTCCGCCAGTTCGGTGTAGATGTCGTCGGACTGGATGGCGGTTTCCATGCGCTTGTAGAGCGACATCGCCAGCCGCAGCTGCCGCAGGTCGGCCTCGACCGTGCTCTTCATGTCGGGATATTGCAGCTTGCACGCGACATCCCGGCCGTCCGGCAGCCGGGCGCGATGCACCTGGCCCAGGCTGGCGGCGGCGGCGGCTTCCTGCCCGAAACTGGCGAACTTGGACTGCCAATTCGTGCCCAGCTCTCCCGCCATGCGGCGGCGCACGAAAGCCGGCCCCATTGCCGGGGCGTTGGCCTGCAATTGGGCCAGTTCGTCGGCATATTCTGGCGGCAGGGCGTCCGGGATGGTCGACAGAAACTGCGCCACCTTCATCAGCGGCCCCTTCAGGCCTCCGAGCACGGCGCGCAAATCCTCCGCGTGCGCGTTCTTGTCGGACTTGAAGCCGAACACCCGCTCTCCGGCGACCCGGGCAGCGATCCCGCCGACAGCGCCCGAAGTCCGGGCAAATCGTCGCAACTCGCCGAACAGGTTGGCGCGATCCTCGGACATCAGGCTGTCTCCAACTCGTCGATGAAGCCGGCGATCACGTCGAGGCCGCGGCGCCAGAACGCCGGGTCGGACGCGTCGAGGCCAAACGGGGCCAGCAACTCGCGATGGCGCTTGGTGCCGCCCGCGCGCAGCATGTCGAGGTACTTGGCCTGGAACTCGGGATGGCCGTCCTGGAACACGGCGTACAGCGCGTTCACCAGGCAGTCGCCGAACGCGTAGGCGTAGACGTAGAACGGCGAGTGCACGAAATGCGGCACGTAGGCCCAGAACACGTCGTACTCCGGGGTGAACTCGAACGCCGGCCCCAGGCTCTCGACCTGCACCTGCCGCCAGATCGCGCCGATGCGCTCCGGCACCAGCTCGCCGCCGCGGCGCTCGTCGTGCAGCAGCGTCTCGAACCGGTAGAATGCGGTCTGCCGCACGACCGTGTTCAGCATGTCCTCCACCTTGCCCGCAAGCATGATGCGCCGCCGCGCCGGGTCGGTCTCGGCGTCGAGCAGGGCGCGGAACGTGAGCATCTCGCCGAACACGCTGGCGGTCTCGGCCAAGGTCAGCGGCGTGCCGGATTGCAGGTAGCCCTGCTGCGATGCCAGCACCTGATGCACGCCGTGGCCCAGCTCGTGCGCGAGGGTCATCACGTCGCGGGTGCGGCCATGATAGTTCAGCAGCAAATAGGGATGCGCGGAGGGCACCGTCGGATGGGCGAACGCGCCGCCGGACTTGCCGGGACGGAGGGTCGCGTCGATCCAGGGACGGTCGAAGAACCGGCGGCCGACATCGGCCAGCTCCGGGCTGAACGCGCCATAAGCGGACAGCACGCGGTTGCGCGCCTCATCCCAGGCAATGTGGCGGTCCTCGTCGTCCGGCAGGGGTGCGTTGCGGTCCCAGTGCTGCAGCCGGTCGAGGCCCAGCCACTTCGCCTTCATGGCATAGTACCGATGCGACAGCCGTCCGTAATCGGCGGTGACGGCGGCGGCGAGCGCGTCCACCACCTCGTCCTCGACCATGTTCGACCGGTTGCGGGCGCTGCCGGGACGCGGGTAGCGGCGCCAGGTGTCGGAAATCTCCTTGTCCCGGGCGAGCGTATTGGTGATGAGCGAGAACAGCTTGGCGTTGCGGCCGAACGTCTCGCCGATCGCATGCCCGGCATCCTCGCGGGTGGCCCGGTCGCGGTCGGACAGCTTGTTCAGCACGTCGCTGACCGTCAGTTCCTCGCCGCGGAACGGCACCTTCAACCCGGCGACCGTTTCGTCGAACAGGCGGCTCCAGGCCTGCCGGCCGCTCAAATCCTTCTCGTGCAGCAGCTTCTCCGCCTCGTCGGACAGCTGGTGCGGGCGGAACACGCGGAGGTCGCGCAGGAACGGGCTCCAGTGCGCGAGCGCCGGGTCGGCCAGCTTCTGCTCGAGGTCGGCGTCGTCGATGCGGTTCAGTTCGAGCGAGAAGAAGATCAGGTGGGAGCTGATGGCGGTCGCGCGCTCGCTGCAGGACTGCATGAATTGGCCGATGGCGCTGCTCGTGCCGTCGCCGCTGAACAACAGTTGCGCGAACGACATGACGCGGCCGAGCCGCTCCTCGATGCGTTCGTATTCGGCAATCGCTTGGGCAATGGCGGCACCGGGCAGGGCGGCGAGCTTGCCGGCGTAGGCCTCGGCGAAGGCGCGGGCTTCGCGGTCGGCGGCGTCGAGATCGGCCTTGACCGCCGGGTCGTCGAGGCCTGCGTAAAGGTCGGACAAATCCCAGCGCGGCAGCTCCGCCGTGGTCGCAGCGGCGGCGTGGCCATCGGGGGCGGTCAGCGTGCCGGGTCGGTTCATGCGCGGTAATCCTGATGCAATCGGTTTCACCGCATCTAAGGACGCGATAGCATCCGTCAAAGGCTCAACGCCTCCGCGCACTGGCGAGACAACAAGGGAGAGCGACGTGACGAGCGAGATCCGGACGATCGAGGTCGAGGCGAACGGGCTGACGTTCCGCTGCCTCGAACAGGGCTCGGGTCCACTCGTGCTCTGCCTTCATGGCTTCCCGGACCATGCTTGGACGTTTCGGCACCAGCTCGCGGCGCTGTCGGAACGTGGCTTCCGGGTCGTGGCGCCGTTCATGCGAGGCTATGCCCCGACCGCCATCCCCGCCGACGGGCGATACCAAAGCGCCGTCCTGGCCCAGGATGCGGCCGCCCTAATCGACGCTTTGAATGGACAGCGCGCCATCCTGGTTGGCCACGACTGGGGCGCCACGGCCGCTTACGCGACCGTGGTCCTGTTCCCCGGCAAGGTCGATAAGCTTATTACCATCGCGGTCCCATACGGCCCGGCGCTGCGCGACGCCATGATCCGCGATCCGGCGCAGCAGAAACGATCATGGTACATGTATCTGTTCCAGACCGGGCTGGGCGAAGCGGCGCTGACGGACAACGATTTCGCCCTCATCGACCGGCTTTGGCACGACTGGTCACCGGGCTGGACGCCACCGCCGGACTACCTGGAGACGCTGAAGCAGGGTTTCCGCCAACCCGGCGTCGCACTGGCGACCTTGAGCTACTACCGCCAGAACTTCCGCCGCGAGCTGCAGGACCTGGCCCTCGCCGACATGCAGGCACGGATCGGGCGCGCTCCGATCGGTGTCCCCACCCTGTATCTTCATGGCGCCGACGATGGCTGCATCGCCGCCTCGTTCGCGGACACCATGCCACCACTTTTCACCGCCGGGCTGCAGAGCGCGATCATCCCCGGCGCCGGCCATTTCACCCATCTGGAAAAGCCGGGCGAGGTCAACCGCGCCATCCTCGGCTTCGTCGCCCGTTGAAGCTACATCCCGAGCGCGCGCCGGTACACGTCCAGCAGCGTTTCCTGTTCCTCCACGTCAGCGGGCTCCTGCTTGCGGATGCTGATGATTTGACGAATGACTTTCACGTCGAACCCGGCCGACTTCGCCTCGGCGTAGATATCCTTGATGTCGCTGCCCAGCGCCTTGCGCTCTTCTTCCAGGCGCTCGATCCGCTCGATGAGGCTGCGGAGCCGGTCGGCGGCAATCCCGCCGACCTTCGTGTCATCGGACGGCGTCTCGATCGTGTCCAAGGCCATGCAGTCCCCCTCCGGGCAAGGGCGGCGGGATAGCCGCCCTGCCCGGTTGGGTCAATGCGCAGGATGGGACGCGGCGTAGGCGGCCTTCTGCTCGGGCGTGGGGTCGCGCTGGTATTTCGCCTGCCACTCCTTGTAGGGCATGCCATAGACGATCTCCCGCGCGTCGGGGTCGGCCAGGGCGACGCCGCGGGCTTCGGCCGCCTCGCGATACCAGCGGCTGAGGCAGTTGCGGCAGAAATCAGCCAGATTCATCAGGTCGATATTCTGCACGTCGGTCCGCTCGCGCAGGTGCTCCACCAGGCGGCGGAACGCGGCGGCCTCCAACTCGGTGCGGGTGGCGGGGTCGATATCGGGCATGGACATGGCAGTCTCCTTCGCAGCCTACATGGCGCAGGACGGCAGGGTTCGCCATAGTGCCGGCGCGAGGGAGGACAGCGAATGGACCAGCCGGCCGAACCCTGGACCGATTCGCGGGCGCGCCGAGTCCTGCGCGGCCTGTTCGACGCGGCCGTCGCTGCGGCCGACCCGAGAGTCGTCCTCGCCGGCCACCTTCCCGGCAAGCCAAGCGGGCGTTGCGTCGTGGTCGGCGCCGGGAAGTCCGCGGCGGTGATGGCCGCGGCGCTCGAGGATGCCTGGCCCGACGTGCCGCTGTCGGGAATCGTCGTCACCCGCTACGATCACGCGGTTCCGACCCGGCGCATTGAGGTCGTGGAAGCGTCCCACCCGGTGCCGGATGCGGCCGGCGAGGCGGCGGCGCGGCGCATCCTGTCGGCGGTGCGCGGGCTCGGGCCGGACGACCTCGTGCTGGCGCTGATCTCGGGCGGCGGCTCGGCCCTGCTCGCGCTGCCGGCGGACGGGCTGACCCTGACCGACAAGCAGGCGGTCAACAGCGCGCTGCTCGCGTCCGGCGCGCCGATCGGGGTGATGAACGCGGTCCGCAAGCACTTGTCGGCCATCAAGGGCGGACGCCTCGCCGCCGCCGCCGCCCCTGCCACCGTCGTGACGCTCGCCATCAGCGACGTGCCCGGCGACGGCCCGGAGGTGATCGCCAGCGGTCCCACCGTGCCCGGCGCCCCGTCCCGCGCCGCCGTGCGCGACATGATCGCCCGCTACGGCGTCACCTTGCCGCCCGGCGTCGCCGCGCTGATCGCCGCCGACGCCAACCTGCCGCCCCCCGCTGGCACGCCGCCCGATTTTCGCTTGATCGCCACCCCTGCCATGGCGCTGGACGCGATGGCCCAGGCTGCCCGTGCTTTGGGCCTGACGCCGCTGATCCTCGGCGACGCGCTGGAGGGCGAGAGCCGGGAAGTCGGCACCGTCATGGCCGGCATCGCCTACAGCGTCCGCACCCACGGCCATCCCGTGCCCGCCCCCTGCGTGCTGCTATCGGGGGGCGAGACGACGGTCACGATCGGGCGCGGCCCGGCTGGGCGCGGCGGCCGCAACACCGAATTCCTGCTCGGCCTGGCGGTGGCGCTCGACGCGGCGCCCGGCATCTGGGCCGTCGCGGGCGACACCGACGGCATCGACGGCACCGAAGATGCGGCCGGCGCGATCGTGACGCCCGACACGCTGGCCCGCGCGGTCGCGGCAGGGTTGCAACCGCGCGGCGTGCTGGCGGCCCATGACAGCTACAGCCTGTTCGACGCGACCGGCGACCTGATCCGCACCGGGCCCACCCTGACCAACGTCAACGACGTCCGCGCCCTCCTCATCACCTAAGCGAGGCTTGCCCATGCCCTCACCGACCAGGCTGCGCCGTCGCCGCCGGACCAAGATCGTCGCCACGCTGGGACCGGCCAGCTCGTCGCCGGAGATGCTGGGGCGACTGTTCCGCGGCGGCGCCGACGTGTTCCGGCTCAACTTCTCGCACGGCTCGCATGAGGACCACGCGACGCGCATCGCCATGATCCGCGCGCTGGAGGCGGAAACCGGCCGTCCCATCGGCATCCTGGCCGACGTGCAGGGGCCGAAGCTGCGGGTAGGCCGCTTCCAGGGCGGGCGCGTGCACTTGCAGACCGGGCAGCGGTTCCGGCTGGACCTGAACCCGGTGCCGGGGGACAGCCGCCGGGTCGAACTGCCGCACCCGGAGATCATGGAGGCGGCCGGGATCGGGACCACCCTGCTGCTGGACGACGGCAAGCTTCGGCTGCGCGTGGTGCACAAACGGGACGGCCATCTGGAGACGGAAATCGTCAACGGTGGCCCGCTGTCGGACCGCAAGGGCGTCAACGTGCCGGATGTGGTGCTGGCGATCCCTGCGCTGACCAAGAAAGACCATAGCGACCTGCATTTCGCCCTGGACCACGGGGTGGACTACATCGGTCTCAGCTTCGTGCAGCGTCCGGAGGACGTGGCGGAGGCCCGCGCGATTGCCGATGGCCGCGCCTGGATCATGACCAAGCTCGAAAAGCCGCAAGCGCTGGAGAACCTCGACGACATTCTCGCCCTGTCGGACTGCGTGATGGTCGCGCGCGGCGACCTGGGCGTGGAGCTGCCGCCGGAGGAGGTGCCGCTCGCGCAACGCCGCATCGTCGCCGCGGCCCGGCGGCTGGGCAAGCCGGTGGTGGTGGCGACCCAGATGCTGGAAAGCATGATCACCGCCCCGGCTCCCACGCGCGCCGAGGCGTCCGACGTGGCCACGGCGGTGTTCGAGGGCGCCGATGCGGTGATGCTGTCGGCGGAAACGGCCGCCGGGCAGTTTCCGTACGAGGCGGTCAACATGATGGACCGCATCGTCGACCGGGTCGAGCAGGACCCGGGCTGGCGCGCGTTGATGGAAGCGAGCCGGGAGGAGCCGGAGCGCAACACCGCGGGCGCCATCGCCGCCGCCGCCCGCCAGATCGCGGCCACGCTGGAGGCCCGGGCGATCGCCGCCTACACCATGAGCGGCAGCACGGTGCTGAGCGTCGCGCGCGAGCGTTCGGCGTGCCCGGTGCTGGGCCTGACGACCAACTCGGCGACGGCGCGGCGCCTGGCGGTGGTGTGGGGCGTGCACGCGGTGCAGACGGGCGAGACGCACACGATGACGGAGACGGTGACGCGGGCCGGGCGGATCGCGCGTACGGAGGGGTTCGCGACCTTGGGCGACGAGATCGTGGTGGTGGCGGGAGTGCCATTCGGGAAGGCGGGCACGACGAATGCGTTGCGGGTGACGGGGGTGCGGTAGTGTGCGCCTACTTGTTTAGTTTCGACCTTGCGGCTTCGGTGAGAAACCGAGAGCGATTCCTCGTTGTGCGGTCGATCGCATCTATCAAATCCTTCGGCAGCATGACATTCACGCGCACGATTTTCGCCGGCCGGCTCGCGATTTCGACGAGGAAGGCAACAGCGTCGTGGTTCTCGCGATCCTCCATGATGGCATCGAGCGATGACGGCTCGGGAATCGCCTCGCGATCTTCCAGCATTCCCTGCACATGTAGTCCCAAGGCTTCGACTGCCACAAATCGGGCCTCATCCAAGGTCTTTCCCGCTGTCACGCAGCCCGGGAAGTCGGGAAAGTCGACCCCGTAATCGCTATCCAAGTCTTTGCGGAGAAGCGCGATGTAAGCCGTCATGGTGTTACCTCAACTTTACTCCGGACTGTTTCTCGATGTTGCGAAGCGTGCCAAGAGGCAGGTCACGTTTAGGATGTGGCACCGTGACACGACCCGGACGCGTGGGATGCTTGAATTGCCAGTGATCGCCGTTTGTCGCGATGTGCCTTCAACCTGCAGCCTCAAGAACTTGAATGATGCGTCGTGTGTCCATCTGACATACTCCGATTCGATGCGTAAAGAGTGTGTGTAATAATTCTCCACGTAGAACGTTGACGCTACAAGCACGTGAGCAGCTGGGGCTTCAGCACGATGGACGACCTGCTCCGCCCAAGGCACACTTGCCGCACTGCACAACTCCGGACGCTCCTCGCATGGTCATCATCCCCGTCGTTCCCTTCGACTGCGTCGTGTTCGGCGCCACCGGCGACCTCACGCTGCGCAAGCTGTTGCCGGCGCTGTATCTCCGCTTCCGCGACAAGCAACTGCCGCCCGAGGCACGCATCATCGGCGCGGCGCGGTCCGACCTCACCGACGAGAGCTACCGCGAGCGCGCCGCCGCCGCCCTGCGCAAGCACGTGCGGCAAAGCGCGCTCGACCAGGATACGCTCGACCGGTTCCTGGCCCTGGTCCACTATGCCCGCGGCAACGCGGCGGAGGACGAAGGGCTGCCGACCCTGACGCCGTTGTTCGAGAACGCCGCCGATCGCGTGCGGGTGTTCTATCTCGCCACCTCGCCCGACCTGTATGGCCCGATCTGCCGCAACCTGGCGCGCGCCGGGTTGGTGACGCCGCTGTCCCGCGTCGTGCTGGAGAAGCCGATCGGGCACGACCTCGCCTCCGCGCGGGAGGTGAACGACGTGGTCGGCGAGGTGTTCACGGAGGCGCAGACCTTCCGGATCGACCACTACCTCGGCAAGGAAACGGTGCAGAACCTGTTGGCGCTGCGCTTCGCCAATGCGGTGTTCGAGCGTCTCTGGAACGCCGACGTCATCGACCACGTGCAGATCACGGTGGCCGAAACGGTCGGGGTCGAAGGCCGCGGCGACTACTACGACCATTCCGGCGCGTTGCGCGACATGGTGCAGAACCACCTGCTCCAGCTGCTCTGCCTGCTTGCGATGGAGCCGCCGCTGAGCCTGGAGGCGGAGGGCGTGCGCGACGAGAAGCTGAAGGTATTGCGGGCGCTGAAGCCGATCGCGCCCTACGAGGTGGGCCAAGTAACGGTGCGGGGCCAGTACAGCCACGGCGCGGTCGACGGGAAGTCGGTGCCGGGATACCTTACGGATCTCGGGCCGGACCGGACCAGCAGGACCGAGACGTTCGTGGCGGTGAAGGCCGAAATACGCTCGTGGCGTTGGGCGAACGTACCCTTCTATCTGCGCAGCGGCAAACGGCTGCCGGACAAGGTCAGCGAGATCGTCGTGGTGTTCCGCGCCGCGCCGTTCACCGTGTTCCCGCCCGAGGCGGCCGATCTCAGCCCCAACAAGCTCATCATCCGCTTGCAGCCGGAGGAGGGCATGAAGCTCGAATTGATGACCAAGGATCCCGGACCTGGCGGCCTCCGCCTGCGCCCGGCCGAACTCGACATCAGCTTCGAGCAGGCATTCCAGACCCAGTACCCCGACGCCTACGAGCGCCTGCTGATGGACACCGTCCGCGGCAACGCCACCTTGTTCATGCGTCGTGACGAGGTGGAGGCCGCTTGGAACTGGGTCGAGCCGATCATCGACGCCTGGGACGGCAGTCCCGAGTCGCCACGTTTGTACCCCGCCGGCAGTTGGGGGCCGACCTCCGCCATCGCGCTGATCGAGCGCGACGGCCGCACCTGGCACGAGGAGATCGGTTAGCGCGCGAGCAGGTCCAGGACGGCCCGCACGACAGCGTCCGGCGCTTCCTGCGGCAGGTTGTGGCCGATCCCGGGCAGCACGCAACGCTCGTAAGGGCCGGTGAAATGCTGCGCTGCCTGGACGGAGTCCGAAACGGGCGAGACGCCGTCGGTGTCGCCGTGCAATACGATCGTCGGCACGCCGATGAGCGGCTGAGCTGCGAGTTGCCGCTCGATCGGCGCGTAGGCCGGGTCGCCGGGTGCGAGGCCGAAGCGGTGGCGGTAGGAGTGGATGACCACGTCGGTGAAGTCCGGGTTGTCGAAAGCGGCGGCGGTTTGGGTGAAAATCGCCGGGTCGAAGCGCCACGCCGGGGACCACAACTCCCAGAGCAGGCGTGCGACCCCGCCGGGATCGGCGGCCAGCCCGGCGCGCCCCCGCTCGCTGTGGAAATAGTACTGGTACCAAAAGCGGTGTTCTTGCTCCGGTGTGGCCGGCCGGCCGGAAGCGGCAATGTTCTGGATGTTGTAGCCGCAGCAGCTCACGAGCGCGCGCACCTGCGCCGGCCATAGCGCCGCGACCACGCAGGCAGCCCGGCCACCCCAATCATACCCGGCCAGCACGGCGTCGCGCAGCCCGAGCGCCTGCATTAGCGCGTGCAAGTCGGCCCCGAGGGCGGCCTGCTCGCCTGATCGCGGCGTGTCCGACGACAGGAACCGGGTCGGGCCATAGCCGCGCAGGTAGGGGACGACCACCCGGCACCCCGAAGCCGCCAATGCCGGCGCGACCTCGTCGTAGCTGTGGATGTCGTAGGGGAAGCCGTGCAGCAGGACGACCGCCGGGCCGTCCCGTGGCCCAAGATCGTCGAACGTCACCGAGAGCACGCCGGCGTCGAGCTGTTCCATCCGCGTCATCCTTGCTTCGCTACCGCCTTCTTGCCCCCTAGCAAAGCACGTTCGCGCGGCACGCCCCAGCCATGGCCTGTCAGTGCGCCAACGCTGGCGACGAGCCGATGGCAGGGTGCCGCCAATGAGACGTGGTTGGTGGCGCGTTGATGAAGCACCCTGTTCCCAAAGACCTGGCTTGCGGGACCGGTATGCTGGTCGACAGCAACCATGCTGGCAACGGTACCACGCCGCCAGAAATTATCGAATGCGCATGTGCCCGATAGGAAGTCCCGCTGCATCCGCGCAATGCCGCGAGCGTAGAAGCGAGCATGGCGCTGCAATGGCGGCGATGGACAGATTGGACGGCAGAGCGCGCCCATTATCCCGACAGCATAGAGGAAGTTGGCCTGTGGCCGAATTACACCTATCTAGCGCCGAATTTTATTCGCATAGTGCCATCATATTCATCCCCAAACGTTAAAGCTGAATAAAACCGTGCGCTATCCAAGGCTTGCACTTAATTCTTCAGACTCGGTCCGAGAGCGAATTGTGATTTTGTTCACAACAACTCTGTCCTAAAGTGAGGTAAGAAGATGTCGCGATATCGTGACGAAGGTGACTGAAATGCAATCTGCCGCCCATCTGCCAACCGCCACAATCTTGCCGTTTAAACCCCGCCAGCTGGTGGACAACCGCCTTACAGCCCAGGACAGAATCGACGCCCTCATCTGGGAATCAACTGCCGACACCATCAATTGCGGCCGCATGATCATCCACCATCGCCAGCACAACGATGACCCAGAAATTGGCGATTTCATCTCCATCTATAAGCAAAACAGCAACTGGGCGACTTGGGGCGTGGCCCGCCGTGGGCGTGTCGTCAGCCTCTGGCAATGTGCGACCGGAGCTGATCTCGGGGAATTTGAAACGATGCGGGAAGCGCTTGCCAGCATCCCGGCAACCTTGCGCATGCCGTCCCAAGCGCTCGCATGATCAGCGCTGGACTTGGCTCTGGCCGCTGGAACTCTGGCGCTCCGAAGGGGGAAGCTCGGGCTTCCAGTCGCGGAAGAACGCGTTGCCGATTTCAGCCGCCAACAGGATGAGGTCGCGCTGCAGCGCGTCCAGGAAGGTGTGCAGCCCCTCCGAAATCAGCCGCTCGACCGGAGTGGCCGATAGCGCCGCGCGGACCTCCTCTACCCGCTCCAGCGCGGCAACGGTGCCACGCAGGCCGTAGCGGCTTCGCAGCTGCATCAGATGCCACTCCGTCTGGGCGACACACAGCCCGACGCTGCGGGGAAACGAGGTGTCGGACAGCAGGAACGACACCACGTCGTGCGGCTCGAACCCGGCAGGCGCGACCCGGCGGAACGCGTGATAACCCGCAGCGGCCCGTAGCACCCCACCCCACTGCGTCAGCTCCGTCACCCGCCGCTCCTCCCCGACGTTCGGGGTCAGCAGGTGGTACTTGATGTCCAGCAGCCGGGTCGTCTGGTCGGCGCGCTCGATCAGGCGGCCGAGCATGTAGAAGTTCCAGCCCTGGTCGCGAAAGAACGTGCCTTCGGTGATGCCGGTATGGGCCTGGATGCCCTCCTTCAGCCGGGCGCATACCCGTGCGAGGTTGTCCCCGTTCAGCTCCGCCGGCTGGATCGCCAGCACGTCGCGGTGGAACACGTTCAGCTGCATCCACATCTCGGTGCTGATGAGCGGGCGCAGGGTGCGGGCGTTGGTGCGGGCGGATTCGATGCTGGCCGGCACGCCCGTGGGGTTCGAGCGGTCGATCAGGTAGAAATGCTTCACCCCATCCGCGTCCAGCGGCGTGCCGCGAAGCTGGTAGCGCTCCTCGTCGGCGTTGATGCGGATCAGCGCGCTCCAGGCTTCCTCCTCGCGTCCAGGACTCTCGAACGCCTGGGTGACATCCGTCAGCCGGGCCAGGTTCTCCACCCGCTCGACATAGCGGGCCATCCAGAACAGGCCCTCGGCGTAGCGCGCCAGCAACGGGGTTTCGTGTGCCGACCCCCTCATTCCTCGGCCAGCACCCAGGTGTCCTTCGAGCCGCCGCCCTGGGACGAGTTGACGATCAGGCTGCCCTCCCGCAGGGCGACGCGGGACAAGCCGCCGGGCAACACCCAAGTGTCGCGGCCAGTGATGGCGAACGGGCGCAGATCGAGATGCCGCGGCCGCAGCCCGGCTTTGGTCAAGGTAGGCGCGACCGAAAGCCCGATCAACGGTTGGCTGATCCAGTTCGGCGGATCGGCGATCAAGGCGGCCCGCGCTGTCTCCAGCTCCGCCCGGCTGGCACGGGGACCGATGGTGATGCCGTAGCCGCCGGACTCGCCGACCGGCTTGATGACCAACTCCGCCATATGCTCCAGCGTGTGGGCAAGGCCGTCGGGCTCATCGCAAATGTGGGTCTGGACGTTCTGCAGGATGGCCTGTTCGCCGAGGTAGTAGTGGATGATGCGCGGCATGTAGGCGTAGATCGCCTTGTCGTCCGCGACCCCGGTGCCGACGGCGTTGGCCAGCGTGACATGGCCAGCGCGCCAGGCGCGGATCAGCCCGGGCACGCCGAGGAGGCTGTCGGCACGGAACACCGTCGGGTCCAGGAAGTCGTCGCCGATACGGCGGTAGATCGTGTGCACGGGGCGCAATCCCCCCGTCGTTTGCATGTACACCCGGTCGTCGTCGACGCGCAGGTCGCCGCCTTCGACCAGCGGCACGCCCATCTCACGCGCGAGAAACACATGCTCGAAATAAGCGGAGTTGTAGATGCCGGGGGACAGCAGCACGATTTGCGGATCGAGCGTGCCCTCAGGGGCAATGTCGCCCATCGCCTCGCGCAACCGGCGGCCGTAATCGTCGACCGGGCGCAGCCGCATTCCGGCCATCAAGTCGGGAAAGGCGCGCCGCATGAGATGGCGGTTTTCGACCACGTACGAGACGCCGGAGGGAGTGCGGGCGTTGTCCTCCAGCACGCGGAACGTGCCGTCGAGGTCGCGGACGATATCGATGCCGCAGATGTGGACGTAGGTGCCGAAACGGACGGGAAAACCCTCCATCTCCGGCCGGTAATTGGCGTTCCCCAGCACCAGCGGCGCCGGCACCACGCCGTCGGCAATGATGCGGCGGTCGTGATAGATGTCGTGCAGGAACAGGTTCAATGCCTGCACCCGCTGCTTCACTCCCGCTTCCAGCCGCGCCCACTCGCTCGCGGTGATGATCCGCGGCAGGCAATCGAACGGCAGGATTCGGTCGATGGTGGCCGCCTCGGAATACACCGTGAAGGTAATCCCGAGATTGATCAGGTCGTTCTCTGCCCTGGCTGCGCGAGCCCGCAGCGCTTCCAGCCCGATCGCTGCAACCCGGCTGCGCACCCGCTCGATCGCGCCGCCATCTCCGGATCGGGCCGTCAGCTCACAAAAGTAGGCTCCAGGGTCGTAGCTGCTGAAGGGATCGATAGCCTGCACGTTCATGCGAGCATTCTGACCGAGGGATTGATGTCACGCAATTGCAAGCGCCTTCGATTTGCAGGGCCGCCCAATGCAAAAATCGGGCCACGTCGACAGCAACCTTGCCGGCACCGCGAGTTCGGCGAGCGCCCAGGTCGACCCGTTGTTCTAGGCAGCCCCCCTAGCGCAAGATAATTTCGACCCGGCGGTTCTGCGGCTCGCGCACGCCGGCAGCCGTTGGCACCAGCGGACGGGTGTCGCCGAAGGCGTGGATGGCGATTTCCTGCTTGGGAACCCCGTGGCGCACCAGTTCGGCTGCAACGACCTGCGCCCGCCGCAGTGACAGCTGCTGATTATAGCGTGCCGTGCCGGACCGGTCGGCGTTGCCCTGCACCTCGATGCGCGTGGTCTGCACGCGGGTGGAAGCCGTAGCGGCCTCGCCGACAATCTGCCGGGCGCGGTTGGTCAGGTCCGCCCGGTCCCAATCAAAAAACACAAGGTAGGTGCGGGCGGGCGCAGGGGCCGGCGTGGCCACGATCGGGGCCGGCGGCGCGGGAGGCGGGGCTGTGTTGAAGGCGTAGCGCACGCCGACGATCAAGCTGTGGTTGTAATCGCTGTTCAGGTTGAAGTTGCCACATTGGCCTACGAACTGCCCCTGGGCATTCGTCGTGGCAACATTGTCGAAGCCACGGAACGAAGGCCCGTCGAGCACGCCGGTGAACCGGTACTCGGTCGTAAGCGAGAGGCCCGGCACTGCGGCGAGGGGAAACGCGAGGCCGAAGATGCCCTGGTAGGCGAAGTTGAGCGAGTCGCCGGTGACGCCTACCCGCAACGGCTGCGTCGTTCCGGTGTAGCGCAGCCCGTCGAGACGGGTGTTCAAGACGCCCGCGCCCAGGCCAAAATACGGGTACAGCCAGTTGAAGCCGATATCCATGTCGAACAGGGCATTGACCATGCCGCCGTAACTATACTGGTCGCCACTGGCAAAGCCGGGAATGGTCGTGAAACCGTCCAGCTTCTCCACCCGGTTGTGCCGGATATTGCCCTCCAGCTCGACGCGAAGGCCGTTGCCGAACCCATAGCCGACGCTGGCCACCCCGACGCCGCCAAGCTGCGTGCGCAAACGCTTCGGGGCCAAGTCCAGCCCCGGCGAGGCCAGCACGCGCTCCTGCTGCAGATAGTTGCCGCCGGCGCCTGCCCCGACATACAGCCCGTCGATCGGCTGAGCCCGCGCGCCATGGCTCACGATGCCGGAAACCGTGAGAATGGTCGCGGCGAGCAGGGCGGTCCGGAATGTCATCGGCAGTGTCTCTCTGGTTTGAAAGGGATCAGTGGTCGAACAGATGACTCTGCCTAGGATGACTCGGCCGTAAACGGAACGGGAGCCGGCCCGACATCTGGACCGGCTCCCGCCTTAGCTGCGTACGATCGGCAAGCGCGCCGTCGCACGTTCGATCGAGCCGATCAGTGCAGGATGATCTCGACCCGGCGGTTCTGCGGCTCACGCACGCCAGCCGCGGTCGGCACCAGCGGACGCGTGTCGCCGAATGCCTGGATATCGATTTCCTGCTTCGGCACGCCGTGGCGCACCAGCTCGGCCGCGACGACCTGTGCACGACGCAGCGACAGGCGCTGGTTGTAGGCGGGCGTGCCGGAGCGGTCGGCGTTGCCCTGGACGTCGATGCGCGTGGTCTGCACGCGGGTGGACGCGGCAGCCGCCTCGGTGATGATCTGCCGGGCGCGATCGGTCAGGTCGGCGCGATCCCAATCGAAGAACACCAGGTAGGTGCGGGCCGGCGCGGGCTGCACGACCGGCACCGGCGCCGGAGCGGGTGCGGGGGTCGGCACGTTGAACGCGTAGCGGATGCCGATCAGGATCGAGTGGTTGTAGTCGTCGGGCTGCAGCTTCAGGCGCGGACCGGTCGAGATGTTGTTGGCGAAGTACTGGCTCTTGAACGAGCGGTTGTCCACCTGGCCCATGAAGCGGTACTCGGCGGTGAGCGCGAGGCCTGGTACCGCGTCGTATAGCGGGAAGGCAAAGCCGGCGATCGCCTGGTACCCCAGGTCGTCGGTTTGGCCCGTGCTGCGCAGGAGCTGCCCGGGACCCGAGATGCGGACGTTGGAGAACTTGTCGTGCACGTAGCCGCCGCCGATGCCGACATACGGATTGGCCGGCAAGAAAGGAATGCCGAACCCACTCAGGTCAAGGTCGTAAAGAGCGTTGATGAACGCGCCATACTTGTACTCATCACCGCCAGCGGACGTGACCCGGGTGCCGGCGTTGAAACGACGGAGCTTATTGTCGCGCACGCTGCCTTCGAGTTCAAAGCGCAGGCCATTGCCCAAGCCGTAGCCGATGCTGCCGAGAACAACCGGGCCGACCTCGAATTTCAGGTTGCTGCCACGGCCGAAATTCGCCGGGCCATTCGGAGTGATCCGCTTGACCGTTTCGTCCTGCAGCAAGTTGCCGCCGGCGCCGGCACCGATGTACAAACCATCGATCGGTTGGGCATGGACGGCGACTGGCGCGGCCAAGACCGTAGCCGCCAGTAGCGCATTGCGGAGCTTCATTCTTTCTCTCCTCGTTCTAAAGTCTGCGCCTAGACGCAGCCAGGGGCCTGATGGCTTGAGACATGCCCTCACCAATCGGTAGCGCACATTATCACTCCGTACCTAGAACGGGAGATGGCTACGGCAAATTCCTGCCCTCATGTGTCGAAAATACAACATCGGAGCGGGCAATCAAGCAACAGTGATCGCCAACTAATACGTGGAACTAGGAGCGAAACATCTGCTCGAAGTGCGCTCGCAGCAACTGTCAGACGATCTTGCCATCGAATGGCGGCAGCAGATCGGGCGCTTCGAATTCCACGACCCATACGTCGGGGTCATACCTGACTTGTCGCGCGACATAGGCGTCTGCCACTGCTTCATCGACCGGCTCGACGCCGGTCGCGCGCAGCCACGCCGCATCGCCCCCTGCACGCACTTGCGACAGCACGGATAGCCCGGCCCGGCCTCGCAACACGACCAGTATTCCGCCCGCGTCCGGATCGCCCGTGCGCACCACGGCGCCAGGCCGGCCGGCGGAGTCACCCAACCGAAGCGCCATTTGCACCCATAGTCTCGCCTTCACCCGTGGTTCCGACATCGACCGCCTTTCGCTGAAATCCAGAGCGCGCACTTCCTGGCAAACCCGTGCAGGATGCAATGTGCCCCAAAGTTTGGGTCCGCGGAGATTTTGAGTGAACACGATGCGCCTGTTTGCCTGCATGCTCATTTTCTCCTTTTTGGCGCTGCCGGCGCTGGCGCAGGACAAAGTTAGCTTCGGGCTCGACTGGCAGGCGGAAGCGGAGTACGGCGGCTACTACCAGGCGCTCGCCACGGGGCTGTATGCCAAGCACGGGCTTGATGTCGTCATCCGCCAGGGTGGCCCGCAGGTGAACCAGGCGCAGCTGCTGGTCGCCGGGAGGCTCGATTTCGCCATCGCCTCCAACAGCTTCATCGCGCTCAACTTCGTCCAGCAGGGCATCCCGTTCGTCGCGATCGCTGCCATGTTCCAGAAGGACCCGGCGGTGCTGATCGCCCATCCCGGCCAGGGCAACGACAGCTTCGCGGCGCTGCGGGGCAAGCCGATCATGATCGGCGCCAGCACCCGGGTCGGCTGGTGGGCGTTCCTGCGTGCGCGCTTCGGCTACACCGACAGCCAAATCCGGCCCTACACCTTCAACTTCGCCCCATTCCTTGCGGATCCGCACGCGATCCAGCAGGGCTACGTCACCTCCGAGCCGCTCTCGATCCGCGACGCCAGCGGGACCGAGCCGGTCGTGCTGCTGCTGGCCGACGCCGAATATACCGGCTACGGCAGCCTGATCGTCACCGGCCGCCGCATGCTGGCGGACCGGCACGACGTCGCCCAACGCTTCATCGACGCGTCCATCGAGGGCTGGCGCTCCTACCTTTCCGGCGACCCGGCGCTCGCCAACGCGCTGATCAAGCGGGACAACCCGGAGATGACCGACAAGCTGCTCAGCTACGGCCGTGACGCCCTGAAACAACGCGGCATCATCGAATCCGGCGATGCCCTGACCCTGGGCATCGGCGCCATGACGGATGCGCGCTGGGCGGCGTTCCTGGCGAGTGTGGCGGAGCAGAACCTGTTCCCGCGCGACCTCGACGTGAAACAAGCCTACACGCTCGAACTCATCGACGGCCACCCGCGCTGAATGCTCGATCTGCTCGGCATCGGACGCCGTTTCGCCAACGGCACCCAGGCGCTGTCCGGGGTGTCGCTGCGGATCGGGGCGGGCGAGGTGCTGGCGCTGCTCGGCCCGTCCGGCTGCGGCAAATCGACCTTGCTACGCCTGATCGCCGGGCTCGACCGACCGGACGAAGGCCGGCTGGCATGGGATGCCGCCCCGCCAGCGCCTGGCGAGATCGGCTTCGTGTTCCAGGACCCGATCCTGCTGCCCTGGGCCAGCGCCGCCGCAAACGTGGCGCTGCCGCTCCGCCTTCGCGGGCGACGCGACGATGCCGCCGTCGCCGCAGCGCTGAGCCGGGTCGGGCTGGATGGTTTCGCCGACGCCCGGCCGCGGCAGCTTTCAGGCGGCATGCGCATACGCGTCTCGCTGGCCCGCGCACTGGTTACCCGCCCCGCCCTGCTGCTCATGGACGAGCCGTTCGCAGCACTGGACGAATTCATCCGGCATCGCCTGCAGGACGACCTGCTCCGCATGAGCGCCGAGTTGCGCCCCACGGTCGTGTTCGTCACCCATTCCATTTACGAGGCGGCCTATCTGGCGCGGCGCATCGTGCTGATGTCGCACCGGCCCGGCCGGATCGCCGCCGAGATCGCGTCGAGCCTCCCGCCCGGCACCGGACGGCTCGACCCGGCCTACACCGCGCTGGTCGCCGAGGTGACGGACGCTGCGAGCCGGTCCGGCGCATGATCCGCGCGGCCCCCGCCTTGTTCGCGGCTCTGGCCCTGGCGCTCTGGGAGGCTTTGGTGCGGGTGACCGGCGTGGCCAGCTACATCGTGCCTGGCCCGGTCGCGATCGCCCGCGCGTTCCTGGCCGATCCTTGGCTGCTGCTGGGCTCGCTCGGCTCCACCCTTGCCGTCACGGCCGCGGCGCTTGCGGCGGCGGCGGCGCTGGGCACGTCATTGGCCGCGGCGATGGCCATAAGCCGGTGGGCGCGCGCGGCCATGCTGCCATGGGCGGTGGTGCTGCAGGTGACGCCGGTGGTCGCGGTGGCGCCGTTGATCATCGTGTGGGTCGGCGACCCGTTCGCGTCCCTGGTCGTGTGCGCCACCCTGGTCGCGTTCTTCCCGGTGTTCTCCAGCACCGCCGCGGGTTTGGCTGCCCCGCCCCCGGAGTTGCTGGACCTGTTCCGCCTCAACGGCGCGGGACGCTGGGCGACGCTGCGGCTGCTTCGGTTGCCGGTTGCGCTGCCGTACTTCTTGGCCGGGCTGCGCATTTCCGGCGGGCTCGCCCTGGTCGGCGCCGTGGTGGCGGAGTTCGTGGCCGGATCGGGTGGGTTCGCCTCGGGCTTGGCCTACCGCATCCTGGAAGCGGGCTACCGGTTGCAGATGCCATGGATGTTCGCCGCCCTCGCGTTGTTGGCAACGGCCGGGGTCGCGATCAACGCCGGGCTGGGCGTGCTGGAACGGTGGGCGTTGCGGAGCCGTGAGGCTTGAATCGGAGCCTAGGCTTTGTCACAAGAGAAGCATGGCAGCCGACATCCGTAGCTCCCCGCCGAAAGCCGACGCGCCCAAGCCGGGCGAGCGCAAGATGACCGACGCGCAGCGCGAGTACGAACGCAAGCGCGCGCAAAAGGCTGGCATGAGCCTGGACAAGTGGCTCGACGCCAAGCAGCGCCAGGTGGAGGCGGCACAGCCCAAACCCACGAAGCCGGCGCGCAAGCCGGGGCTGTTCTCCCGCCTGATCGAGCGCGCCAACAAGCCGCTGCAAAAAAAGCCCTGATCGCCGCCCACGCGGATTGGAGCATCGATCCGCGCAAACGCTGGATGACCGTGGCGCGCGGCCAGCCCGGCGATTGGATCGTCGAGGCGCCCTGCCCGGTCGGCGATGTCGGCACGCTGCTGGCCCGGTTGGGCGAGACGGTCGCGCTCGGCGTCGATTTCCCGATCGGCCTGCCTCGCGAGTACGCGATGCTGCACGCGACGGAGCCGGACTTCCCGTCCTTCCTGCGCGGATTGGCTGGGCGTCCGGAGTTCCTGCGCGTGTGCGAGGCGCTCGGCGATATCGGCGGCGGCCGGCCGTTCTATCCCTTGCGCGGCGTGAAAGGCATGACCCGGCTGTCGCATGCGCGGGCGCTTGGCCTGACGGACGCGGCCGGGTTGTCGCGGGCGTGCGACCGGGCGACGGCGCTGCGGCCTGCGGGCGCGCCGGTATTCTGGACACTTGGGGCCAACCAGTCCGGCAAGGCCGCCATCAGCGCCTGGCGCGACCTGCTGCTTCCCGCGCTGGCCGGGCCGCACGCGCCGGCACTCTGGCCGTTCGACGGCCCGTTCCGCAGCCTGCTCGGCCCGCGCCGGACGGCCATCGCCGAAACCTACCCGGCGGAAGCGCTACGCCAACTCGGCCTCCGCATGGCCGGCAGCAAACGCCGCCAAATCGATCGCGCCGCACTGGCCGCATCGATTGCCGTCGCTCTTCGCGCAGTGGACGCTTCACCCGCTCCGGCGCTGCTGTCCGCACTCGACTCCGGCTTCGGCGCGGACGCAGCTGGCGAGGATCGCTTCGACAGCGTGCTCGGCTTGTCCTGCGTGCTTCGCGTGCTGGCCGGGGAGCAGACGGATCGCGCGCCGGACGATCCGGACATCCAGCGCTGGGAAGGCTGGGTGCTGGGCCAGCCGAGTTAAGCCAAAATCCCGCCCACCACAGCTTTCAGCACAGGCGATCACCGCGCAGACCGCGATCACCAGAATGTCGCGCAAGCGGTGCTCGATCTTGCCGCCGCAATGCGGGTCCTCGATCGTGTGGAAATACTGCGCCTGGTTCTCGATCGACATGCCTCGCTGCCTCGCCATCGCGAAGACACGTCATCAAACGTCAGCACCGGGCCGGCGGGAGGAATTTCATGCGTCGCCCCTGGTCAAGGCGGCGAGCTTGATGTTGATGCTGGCAGGGTGCAGCGTCAGGGCCGATGACACCCTTAGTCGGGGTGACTGCATGATCGGCCTGACAACGATACGTGCAAACCAAGGAAAACCGAGAATGAAACGCAGGTCCGTCGCGACCATTGGCGTCGTTCTAGTCCTTTGTCTCGGTGCCTGGACCGACGGAGGGTCTGGGCAGACACGCACGCCGATCAAGCACCTGATTGTCGTGGTGGGAGAAAATCGGAGCTTCGATAATGTTTTCGGCACATACGTCTCTCTCGACCCGACGCAGTCGGTGTGGAACCTGCTGTCTCTCGGAATTGTCGATCGGGCTGGACGACCCGGCCCCAACTTCCCAATGGCCAGGCAGATGCGGGCGACGAACACGGAGTCGTATGCAATAGCGCCGACGCAAACCGGCGCGTTTCCCTACCTGCCGCAACCGAGCACCACACTCGGCGCCTATCCGCTGGCGCGGTGCCCGTTGTCAGAGCTGTATACCCAATTAGGCATGAATCCGGCCAAGTTTTCATGGTGCTCGGATATCGGTCTACTTCCCTATGCCCAAACCCTGCTTTCCAAGGGCGGTAGCGGACAGACCTTTTTTGCCCCGCCTGCGTTCCTGCCTGAGCCTGACTGCCGATATCCATCCA
>JAABUX010001626.1_pt1 | contig 33499 bp, 28 predicted proteins | sample 5561851 | NCBI WGS metagenome assembly JAABUX01 (sample SAMN10711883, study PRJNA513361) | rock metagenome | isolation source: Antarctica rocks | place: Antarctica: Victoria Land, Richard Nunatak red sandstone | collected 2016-01-03
CTCGGGAGTGATGGAGGGGATCGACATGGGAAGGCTCCGTCCGGGAGTTCGGGTTTCCCGCCACTATCGCCGATCGTCCCATTGTGTACAAAGATTCCACCAACTTTCGTGACGCTCACCGGCGGACATCCCTCGTGACTCAAGTCTGTTGCACTGCTGGCCTCGGTTCGGGTATTTCTTGGATCTGATGCAATGGGCTTCTTTTACCGGCAACTGCGCCATCGAGCCCCCGCCATGGACGACCTGTCTCGCTTCTGCTGCCTGAATTCCGACCGCCCCGAGTACGGCAAGCGGGACGCCGGAAACCTCACGGTGCCCCATCGCTACGGGCCCGACAAGACCAAGCGGATGCTCCGCTGCCGCACCTGCAAGGCCCGATTCTCCGGGCGCAAGGGGACGCCGCTCTTCGACGCCCGGCTCCCCAACCCGAAGGTCGAATCGGTCCTGGAGCATCTCGCCGAGGGGTGCGGCGTCCTCCAGACCGGACGCCTCTGCCGGGTCGCCCCCAACACCGTCGCCCGCTACGGTCGCCTCGCCGGGGCGCATGCCAAGGCCGCCCACGACGAGCTCGTGGCGATCTCCCCCCCGGACCGGGGAGGTCCAGCTCGATGAGAAACGGTCGTTCGTCGCCAAGAAGGAGGCCGATTGCGACCGCTCCGACCCGGCCGACGACCACAAGGGGGACTGGTGGGACCACGTCGCCTACGACCCCGAGCATCGCCTGGTGATGGGCGTGGTGCCCGGGGCCAGGACCATCGAGGACACCGAGATCCTGGTCGAGGATTTCCGGCGTCGGACCGGCGGGCGGCTGATGAACCCGATGACCAGCGACGACGACCCGGCCTACGAGACGGCGATCCGGCACGCCTACGGCGAGACGGTGGTGCCGCCCCGGGCGGGCGGCCCGGGACGGCCCAAGGCGTCGTGCCAGGCGGTGCCATCGGGGTTGGTCTACGCCGTGGTGGAGGAGGTGAGGGCGAAGGGGCGAGTGGTCCGGGTCGGCAGCCGGGTGGCGTTTGGGACGATGGCGGCGGTGGCCCTGGCGTTGAGGCTGTCCCGGGTGAGCCGGGCGATCAACACGGCGTTCATCGAGCGTGAGGACGGCACGGACCGGCATCGCAATGCGAGGAAGGCCCGCAAGACCTACCGTTTCAGCAAGGATTGGCGATGCCACGAGTCGGCCACCTACCTGGGCCTCGACAGCGACAACTTCCGCTGGCCGGTCCGGACGTTGGCGGTCAAGGATGAGCAGGGGCATTGGAGACGCCGAAGCCCGGCGATGGCGGCGGGGCTTGCCGATCACGTGTGGACGATGGCCGGATGGCTATCAAGACCCGCTGCCGTGCAACGATCGTGAGTCACGAGGTTAGGCCGAGCGTTGGTCAAATTTCATGGGGACGTCACGAATAGGAAGAAGGACAGGAGAAAGCAGATCGAGGCCAAACACGAGGAGGCGAGGAACTGTGCCTTGATGACATCCCGAATGAATACCAAGTTATACAGATGAGGACTTGTCAATGGCTATGGATACGCTTGCATGGGATGCCGTCCGGGTTCGCAAAGCCGTGAAATCCTAACAGACTGATGCTATGATGATCGCTTTTTTCCTCTAATCTCGCCGGGCTTTCGGTCGGCGGCGATCGATGCCCGGCCCCCCCTCCCCTCGGCAGCCCCCCATCGTGCTCAAGGTCCTGCAACTGATCCCCACCCTCGACCGCTCGGGGGCCGAGAAGCAGATGGTCCTGTTGGCCAAGGGGCTGCCGCGCGACCGGTTCCGGGTCGAGGTGGCGGCCTTGACCCGGCTCGGCCCGCTGGCGGGCGAGCTGGAACGGGTGGGCATCCCGGTCGCGTCGATCGGCAAGCGGCTCAAGGTCGACCCGCCGGCGATGCTCCGGCTGGCCCGGTTCCTGAGGGCGGGGCGGTTCGACGTGATCCAGACCTGGATCTACGCGGCCGACACGTACGGCCGGGTCGCCGCGCGTCGGGCCGGCGTCCCGGTGGTCGTCACGGCGGAGATGGCCGTGGATCTCTGGAAGGGGCGGACCGAGCTGGCCGTCGACCGCTTCCTGGCGCGGTGGACCGACCGGGTGGTGGGGAACTCGGTCGCGGTGGTCGCCTTCTATCGCAAGGCCGGCATCCCGGCCGGGAAGCTGGCGATGATCCCCTCGGGGATCGGCGACGAGGAGCCGCCCGACGTCGACGGGGCCGAGGTCCGGTCCGGGCTCGGGCTCCCGGCCGATGCCCCCCTGGCGTTGTTCGTGGGCCGCCTGGCGGATCAGAAGGGGGTCGAGTACCTGATCTCGGCGCTCGACGTGCTCCAACACGTCCGGCCCAATCTCCGGACCCTGATCGTGGGCGACGGCCCGCTCCGGACTCGGCTGGAGGCGACGGCGCGGGCGTTCCGTCTGGTCGATTCGGGCCGGGCCCGGTTCCTCGGCCACCGCGACGACGTCCCCCGGCTCCTGGCGGCTTCGGACCTCCTGGTCTTGCCGAGCCTCTATGAAGGGCTGCCCAACGTCGTCCTGGAGGCCATGAGGTCCCGCAAGCCGGTGGTCGCAACCGCCGCTGCGGGGACGACGGAGGTGGTCGAGGATGGGGTGACCGGCCTGCTCGTCCCGCTCCGGGACCCGCCCGCGCTGGCCCGGGCGATCCGCGAGGTGATCGACGACCCCGACCGGGCGCGACGGATGGGCGAGGCCGGCCGGGCCCGCGTCGAGGCGGAGTTCGGCGTCGGGCGGATGGTCGAGCGGTTCGCGGCCCTCTACGAAGGGCTCGCGCGGGAGAAGGGCGTGCGGCAGGGATAGGGAAACGGGAAGGCCCTTCCCCAGCGGGGAGGGCCTTCCCGGTGCGTCCGAGCCGCCGAAGGGCGTTGGGCCTCAAGCCCGGTGGACCTTGGCGACCGTCGGCGCCTTCGGGGTCTTGATCGCGTGGACGACCGCGACCTTGGGGTGCTGCACGGTGACGGCCACCTTGGGGTGCACGGTGACGGCCGCGACCCGCTTGACGTGCGCGGTCGTCGTGGCCGCGGCCCGCCTGGACTGCTGGGTACCGACCAGGGCTTTGGGCGGGGCGTTCTGCTGGTTCCGGGCGAGCCTGGGCGCCAGGACGGTCGGGGAGATCGTCGCGAAGCCGGGCTGGCCGGGGTTGGCGGTGGTCAGCGGGAGCGGGCCGGAGGGCTTGTAGCCCCGGATCAGGACCCGGGCCGCGAAGTCGCCGCCGGGGGCGTTGTTGCCGGTCGGGAAGCGGCCGTAGAACTCGCCGTCGAGGTGGTTGCCCGCGACGTCGGTGATCCCCGCCGAGCTGATGTTGAAGACGAACAGCCCGCCGCGGAGCACCAGGTAGTGGCCGTTGAAGACCGACCCGGTGACGGTGATCGGCGCCGTCGGTCCGGCCTGGGGCGTGGCCGAGAGCGTCGAGACGAGGAAGTTCTGGAACGGCCGGGCCGCGGGGAACGGCCGGGTGACGGTGTAGTTGTTCCCGTCGACGAGCTGGCCCGCCACCAGGCCGGACCGCTCGTCGAGGAAGGCGGCCTGGAACTGGCCGGTCAGCGTGTCGGTGACCGCGAAGCCGACGATCTTGGGCCCGAGGGTGTCGATCACCAGCGGGTGCGACGCCGGCTCGATCACGGTCGCGGCGGTGGAGACGCCAAAACGGTCGGTGGCGTAGGCATTGATGACGTAGTTGCCGTCGACCAGCGGGGTCGAGTTGACGCTCCAGTGGCCCGAGGCGTCGGCGAAGACCAGGCCGATCTGGACCTGGCCGAGCTGGGGCGCGGCCGTCGAGGTGGCGTAGAGCCCGACGAGCGCCCCGGGGGCGGTGGTCCCGAAGAAGTTGGGCGTGGTGACGTTGGTGATCGCGTCGGAGTTGGAGATCCCGCTGTCGCTGGCCGGGTTGAGCACACCGGTGATCGCGATCGGCGCGGCCGTCACGTCGATCAGGTGGGAGAACACGGCCAGGTTCGGCTGGCCGGTGGTCCCGATCAGGATGGTGACCGGGTAGAACCCGGGGGCGGCGAAGGTGTGGTTGGGCCCGGAGACGGTGAGGCTGCCGTCCGCGTTCTGGGCGAGCGTGCCGAAGCCCGCGGGCGTGCCGTCGCCGTAGTCGACCGAGGCCGAATAGAAGCCGGCCCGGAGCGGCGGCAGGCCGGTGACCGTCTCCAGGGCGACCGGCAGCGACTGGCCGAACGGCAAGGGGTCGGAGTTCGGGCCGGCGATCGGCGCGAGCGGCCGGCCCGCGACGCCGGTGGCCGCGATCGGCAGGCCGGTCAGCCCCGCGATGTTCGCGGGGAAACGGGTGCTGAACAGGCCCGGCAGGCCCGCGTCGCTCAGGACCAGGTTGATCGAGTACTGCCCCGGCGCGGCGTAGGTGTGGCCGGCGCTGCCGATCAACAGGTCCGGGCCGTTATTGGCGACCGAGGCCGGGGTGGCCGGGGTGCCGTCGCCCCAGTCGATCGCGGCGGAGTAGTCGCGGGCGTCGGGCGCGACGGAGGCCAGCCCGGTCGGGTTGGCGACCATCAGGGAGATCGTGGCGCCCGAGTCGACCGGCGTGCCGGCCGTGCCCGACGTCGCGGCCAGGCTCGGGTTCGTCGCGGCGAGGGACCGGGCGAAGCCGAGGGCCTGCTCGGACACGACGCCCTGGATCAGCGACGGGGCCCCGGCGTCGCCGAGGGTGTAGCTGACCCGATACTGGCCCGGGGTCGAGTAGATGTGGCCGGAGGTCTGGATGGCGACCGCGGACGCCCCCGAGGCGGCGACGGACGCCGGCTCGGTCGGGGTGCCGTCGCCCCAGTTCACCCTGGCCGAGTAGAACCGGGCATCCGGGCTCGGGGCGCCGATCCCGGTGGGCGTGAGCACGACGATCTGGAGCGGCCCGGTCGGAGTGCCGGCCGTCGCGGCACCGGCGATCGTGGGAGATCCTTGCGGAGTGAAGCCGTCGACGGTGCTTTGGAGCGGCAAGACCGTCAGCAACCCGTTGGGGTTGCGGATGGTGACCGAGCCGTTGTAGATCCCATCGGCGGCGAAGGTGTGGGCGGCGATGACGCTGTCGGTGGCCACGCCGCCGACGGTGGTCGGGCCGGTGATCGTCGCCCCGCCCAGGGCCGTGCCGTCGCCCCAGTCGACCGTCGCCTCGTAGGCGCCGGGGTTGGCGGGGTCGACGGTGAAGGTCGCGACGGGCTCCGGGGTCGTGCCGCCGCCCGTCGGCGACGGGGTGAAGCCGAGGAACGGGGTGCCGGCCGTCGCGACGACGCTGCCGGGGGTCCCGGTCCCCGCCGGGGTGGAGATGGTGGCCGTGTCGGAGGCGGTGGCCGTCCGCGGGCTGGCCAGGTCGGTGATCGTGACGATCGCCGTGAAATTGCCGGTCCTGGCGTAGGTGTGGCTGGCCCGGACCAGGAACGACGACGCCGTCCCGTTGGGGCTGATCGCGGTGTTGGCGTCGACCGGCGTGCCGTCGCCCCAGTCGATCGAGGCCCGGTACTCGGTGCTGGCGTGGGGGCCGTCGGGGTCCTGGAAGCTGGCGACCGGGATGTTGGCGAGCGGCTGGTTCACCACGCCGTTGATCGTCACCGGCTGGGCCTGGAGCGCGGCGCCGGGCAGGGAGAAGGTGCCGATCCGGCTGTTCGTGCCCTCGGTGAACCAGGGGTTGCCGGTGAGGTCCGAGGTGAGCCCGGGCAGGGGGCCGGTGGCCGAGGGGAAGGCCGGGTACTGGAAGAAGCCGCCCACCTGACCGCCCGCGCCCACCGTCAGGCGGCCCACGCTGCCGACGAACGTCTCGGTGAACAGCAGGCTCCCGTCGGCGAACCGGGCGATCGAGTCGGGGCCGGCCGGCTTCGGGGCCTGGCCGGGCTGGGCGGCGACCGGCGGGACGGCGAAGAAGGCGTCGTTGACCGTGAAGCCGGCGGCGGTGACGCCGACCCGGCCGATCCGGCCGGCGTTGGTCTCGGTGAAGTAGAGGGCGGAATCCGGCCCCGCCACGAGCTGCGACGGCGTGCCCGGGGCGAGGCCCTGCGCATTGGCGACGGGCGCCTCGGTGATCACGCCGGCCGGGTCGATCCGGCCGATGAAGGCCCCGGTGCCGGCGGTGGCCGTCTCGGTGAAGTAGACGCCCGTGTCGCCGGCGGGCCCGGCCGCGATGCCGGGGCCGAGCACCCGCCCGGCCGGGAGCGAGAATTCCGGGATCGCCTGCGCCGCGCCGCCGTTGACGGCGAGCCGGCCGATGGAGTTGTTGCCGATGTCGGTGAACCAGAGGGACGCGGTGTCGCCGGGCGCCCCGCGGGTGATCTGGCCGAGCTGGTGGCCTCCGCCGGGGGCCACGGCGAAGGTGGTGTACTCGGTGATGTTGGTGGCCTGGCCGTTCGCGTCGAGGACGGGGTCGACCCGGGCGATCCCGGGGGCGTTCCCCTGCTCGGTGGCCCAGAGCGCGTTGTCGGGCCCGACGGTGAGGCCGAAGGTGGCGTCGTTGGGCAGGAGCGTGGCGGGCTCGGTGAGCTGGCCCGAGGTCGTGACCCGGCCGAGCTTGGCGAACAAGGAGCCGGGGGTCGTGCCCGGCCGGAGGGCGTCCTCGGTGAACCAGAGCGAGCCGTCGGGGGCCAGGGTGATCGTGGTCGGGACGGCGGCCGGCTGGGGGATCGGGTACTCGGTGAGCACCCCCGACGCCATCAGTTGCCGCGATTCCAGCCCTTCGATGTCCACGCGACGCCCGGTCGGCTCGCGTCGGGAGGGCCTGGGGCCCGGCGTGCGTCTCGCCCGCCCGGGTTGCGAGGCCTCGATCCGTCGGTGACTCATGCGACTCGACTCCCCTCGATCCCCGTTCGGGTGAGGCGTCGCGGGCGGCCCACGCGAGCGGGGCCTTCGACCCGACGACCGACCTCGACCCTGGGGCCGAGCCGAGCCCTCGCCGGACGACGGTCGAACGCCCGGCCCGGGGGCCGCGGCGGCTCGACGATGTCGTCGTTGACGTCCGTGTGCGGAAGGGTCGTCGCCCCCGAGGGACGACGGTTCGGGCGGCCCCTCCGGGCCCGCCCGCTTCAGCTCACCCCAGGACGCCCCGGCGGCCACGGCGATCGGTCGGGAAGAGCTAACCCGACCGGCCCGCGACCACCTCGGCTTTCCCATCCCCCCCGGTCCGCCGACATAATCAGACGGCATGCCCCAGGTTTCGCGGATACCCCAGACCTTCGGCTTGGGGTTGTGTTCTCCATCATACCATCCCGGAAGGAAACTACCAGTCCCACCTCATTTTCGATCCGACTTGCGCCTCCCGCACGACCCGCGGGCGCCCAACGTCGGCCCTCGAGCGCCCCGGCGGTCCCCGGTGGTGGGGCCGGTCGGGGTGTGCTAGGCTCTCGGGCCGGGTCGAAGGCGATCCGGCCGGGATCGACCGATCGGCGACGATGCGAGGTGGTCCACCGATGTGCGGGATCTGCGGCGCGGCCTGGACCGAGTCGGCCCGGGCGCCGGGCGACGCCGAGCTGGCGGCGATGGTCGCCCGCCTGGAGCACCGCGGCCCCGACGACTCGGGGACTCGACGCGACGACCACTCCGCGCTCGGGTTCCGCCGGCTGGCGATCGTCGACCTTCCCGGCGGCCACCAGCCCCTCGGCAACGAGGACGGGACCGTCTGGACCGTCTTCAACGGCGAGATCTATAACTTCCCCGCCCTTCGCCGCCGCCTCGAAGCCCGCGGCCACCGCCTCCGGTCGTCCGGCGACACCGAGGTCCTCGTCCACCTCTACGAGGACGAAGGGACCGGGATGTTCGCCCTGCTCCGGGGGATGTTCGCCCTGGCGATCTGGGACGAGCCCCGACGCCGGCTCGTCCTGGGCCGCGACCGCCTGGGCCAGAAGCCGCTCCTCTACCGCCACGATCCCGGGCGGATCGCCTTCGCCAGCGAGCTCAAGGCCCTGCTCGCCCTGCCCGAGTCCGAGGTCCCCCGGGCCGTCGACCCGCTGGCCCTCGACCAGTACCTCACCTTCGGCTACGTCCCCCACCCCCGGACGATCCTCCGGGGGGTCCACAAGCTCCCCCCGGCGCACTTCGCGGTCTGGCACGAGGGCCGCCTGGAGCTGGGCCGCTACTGGGACCCCGACTGGGACGTCGAGGTCGACCGACCGCCCGGCGAGGACGCCGAGCAACTCCGGGCCGCCCTCGACGAGGCCGTCCGCGAGCAGATGGTCGCCGACGTCCCCCTGGGCGCGTTCCTCTCCGGCGGGGTCGACTCGACGATCATCGTCGGCCTGATGCAGCGGGCCTCCGCCCGGCCCGTGAAGACCTTCTCGATCGGCTTCGGCGACCCCGCCTTCGACGAGAGCCGCTTCGCCGCGCTGGCCGCCCGGGCCCTCGGGACCGATCACCACGCCTTCACCGTCGAGCCCCGGGCCTGGGAGACCTTGCCCGCCCTGGCCGCGCAGTTCGACGAGCCCTTCGCCGACAGCTCGGCCCTGCCCACCTGGCACGTCGCCCGCGAGACCCGCAAGCACGTGACCGTCGCCCTGACCGGCGACGCCGGCGACGAGCTCTTCGCCGGCTACGACCGCTACCGGGCGGTCGCCCTGGCCGCCTGGCTCGACCGCCTGCCCGACGCCCCGCGCGCCTTCCTCGGCGGGCCGCTCGCCCGGGTCCTGCCCGCCTCGGTCCGCGCCAAGACCCGGCTCCGCCAGGCCCGGCGGATGCTCGAAGGGATCGGCCAGGCCCCCGAGGCCCGCTACCTCCGCTGGGTCCAGATGTTCGACGAGCCGACCCGGGCCGGCCTCTACTCCGACGACTTCCTCGACCACCTCGCCCGCGCCGGCCGGGCCGGCCCCGAGGAGGGCGACCCCGCCTCCGTCCTCGCCCGGGCCTTCGCCGCCGCCCCCGGCCGCGACCCCGTCACCCGGGCCACGATCGTCGACCTGCTGACCTACTTGCCCGGCGACCTCCTCGTCAAGGTCGACCTCGCCAGCATGGGCAACAGCCTGGAATGCCGGAGCCCGTTCCTCGACCACCGGGTCGTCGAGCTGGCCCTGGCCATGCCCGCCCGCCGCAAGCTCCGGCTCCGGGGGGGCCGGTCCAAGGTCGTCCTCAAGGAAGCCTTCGCCGACATCCTCCCCCCCGAGATCCGCAACCGGCCCAAGATGGGCTTCGGGGTCCCCCTCGACCGCTGGTTCCGGGGCGAGTTGAAGGATGAACTCCGCGCCGTGCTCCTCGACCCCCGGACCCTCGGCCGCAACCTCTTCCGCCCCGGGGCCGTCGAGGCGATGGTCGACGAGCACGTCCGATCCCGGCAGGATCACGCCTACCGCCTCTGGGCGCTCCTGATGCTCGAACTCTGGTTCCGCCACCACGTCGACCCCTGAGCAGCCCCGACGACACCCGGCAGATTCTCCACGCCCGGGCGGGGGAAGGCCGATGGGTTGCCCCGGGCGGATCGATCGGCCATGATGGGCCCTCCGGCCCGGCCGTCGATCTCCGAAACCCCCGCGAGGTCGTCTTGAGCGTCGAAACGACCCTCTTCTACGCGGTGCAGGCCGGCCTGGCCCTGGCGGGGGTGGGCCTGCTCTGGCTGATCGCGGCGGCGGCCCGGGTCCGGTGGTCCTGGGGGCTGGGCGTGCTCGTCTTCCCGCCGCTGGGGCTGGTCTTCGGGATCAAGCATCGCAAGGCGGCGGCCCGGCCGCTGCTGGTGATCGCCGCCGGCCTGGCGGTCGCGGCGGCCCCGATCCTCTACAACCGCTGGGTCCCCGTCGACCTCGGCCCCCGCGAGGCGATGGTCGGCGACGAGCTGCACCTCACCCTCACCGGCTGGGACCGGCGCGATTATTCGTTGCTCGCCGGCAAGACCGGGGCCGTCGTCGTCCAGATGGCCAACCCGGACGTGACCGACCGGACCCTCGACTATCTCCGCGGGATGCACCGCCTCCGCGAGCTCGACCTCGGCGCCACTTTGGTCGGCGACGCCGGCCTCGGGGTCCTGGAGGGGCTGCCGGCGCTGGAGTCGCTCCGACTCCGGGATACCAGGATCACCGACGCCGGCTTCGCCCGCTGGCTCGCACCCAAAGAGGGCCTCAAGCAGCTCGACCTCCGGGGGACGGGCGTGAGCAAGGAGACCGGCCGCGCCTGGCGGACCGCCCGCCCCGGTCGTCGGCTGTTGCAGTGAGCGGAGCTGGGCGGAGTTCGGCAGAGCGTAGCGGATCGGACCGATCCCGAGGTCCTCAATCAGGAGCCCGCGACGATGGACCTGTTCGACGAATCGGCCGGCGACCCCCGCAACGCCCGGCTGCTCGCCCTGGCCTGCGAGTTCGCCTACCTCGACGAGGCCGCCGCGGCGTCCCTGTTCCGCGACAAGCTCGGCCTCGAGGCGCGGCTCATCAGCGTGGGCAACACCCAGGTCTACGTCGCGGAGAGCCCGAAGGCGGTGGTGGTCGCCTTCCGGGGGTCGGAGTCGCCCGACACGCTCGACGGCCTCAAGGACTGGCTGCTCACCAATGCCAACGACCTCCTGATCCTCCCCGAGGGGCGGCTCGGGACCGACTTCGCCGCCGCGGGCGTGGGGGCGCGGTTCCACCGCGGCTTCCTCGAAGCCCTGGCCGACATCTGGGACCCCCTCTTCGCCGCCGTCGACGCCGCCATGAAGGCCGGGGAGCGCCCGCTCTGGGTCACCGGCCACAGCCTCGGCGGCGCCCTGGCCCTACTGGCGAGCTGGCGGCTCCAGCAGAACTTCGTGCCCGTCCACGAGGTCTACACCTTCGGCGCCCCGATGATCGGCAATGCCAAGGCCGCCGAGGCGTTCCGCGCCGACTTCGCCGACAAGATCCACCGCTTCGTCGACGAGGAAGACCTCGTCCCCCTCCTGCCCGCCTTCAGCCTGGTCGCCAACGCCTACGGCCACTGCCTCAACGAGGTCGCCCTCCGCGCCGCGGTCGCCGAGGCCGCCCAGCCGAGCGGGCCCGGCGGCCCGGCGCTCGACTTCCTCAAGCGCCTCGCGGTCGGGGCCAACGACGGCCTGCTCCACGCCACCCTCGTCGACGACCTCTGGGGCCACACCCTCGGGCGGATCGACCGTCACATGATCGCCAACTACCACGTCCGGATCGCCGAGAAGCTCGGTCCCCCCGCCTGACCCGTCGGCATCCAACGGACCGAGGATTCCCGGTAGGATGGGAATCGCACGATCGCCCGAATCCGGGGGTTGTCCGAATGTCGCCAAGTCTGCAAGAACTGGGAATCGACCGGCTCGATGTCGAGGATCGACTCGCCCTGGCCGAGGCGATCTGGGAGAGCGTCGCCCGGGAGGCTGAACAGACGCCCCTCGGCGAAGCTCAGCGATTGGAATTGGAGAGGCGTCTGGCGGAGAGCATCGCCGATCCCGACGCCGTGACCACCTGGGAAGCGATCAAAGAGCAGGCGTTGGCAAAGGCCCGGCGATGAAGCTGCCGGTCGTCTTGCGGGATGAGGCCCGAGCGGAATTCGATGCCGGTTTCGACTACTATTGGAAGTTCGCCAAAATAACTTATCCAATTGTCCTTTTCGGGAGGATGGTGTAATTCCACTCACCGTGCAACTTGTCCTTCGTGATTGATAGACCCCTCATTTGCTCGTCGGTAACTTCCCGGCCAGTTGGATAACTCCCTGCGTCCAGCTCGGATTGGATCGATAGCCCCGTCCCGGTCGTCGTATGGCCGATCAGGTTGACCACCACCTCACGACTCACCAACGGCCGACCCCGCCAGTTCTCGGTGATGTGACAGAACATCCGGTGCTCGATCTTGTTCCACTTGCTCGTCCCTGGCGGGAAGTGGCACACCGAGATATGCAACCCGGTCTCGCTGGCCAACCGTTGCAATTCCACCTTCCACAACCGACAGCGGCTCCCGTTCGAGCCGCCGCCGTCGGCCGTCACCAGCAGCTTCGTCGCCTCCGGGTAGACCCGGTCCCCCATGTTCCGCCACCACTGCCGGAGCGTCTCCACGGCGAACTCGGCGGTGTCGTGATCGACCCCCACGCTGACCCACCCGGTGTTGCTCGTCGGGTCGTAGACGCCGTAGGGGATCGCCTTGCCCAGTTCTTTGTCGACGAAGTCGTAGACGTTGACCACCTCTGGCTCCCCCGAGGGCTGCCACTCCCGGCCGCCGTTGCGGAATCGGCCGACAAGCTCCTTCTTCTTGGCGTCCACGGAGACGACCGGCTGCCCCTGCTTCTGGTATGACTTGACCCGCTGGCTGATGTGCCGGAACTGAGCATCCCGGTCGGGATGGTCACCGCCTTCGATCGTCTTGCGGTTCGATTGGAGGCTGTAGCCCGAGGCGTGGAGGAGCCGATTGACCGATCGCTCGCTCGCCCTGTGGCCCTGAGCCTGGAGTTCGGTCGCCAACTTGGCCGCACTCTTGCACGTCCACAGTAGCGGCGGCATCGGGTCGCCACGAGTCACCGGATCGACCAGGATTTCCAGGGCACGCTCGAGCTTCGGATCGTGCTCGGTCAGCGGCTTCCGGCCGCCCCCTCGCCGCCGGGTTCTGCCGCCGACGGCCTGCGAGTCGATGGGAGCAGATTGGGGATGGAGTTCCCTCAAGCCCGTGCGGATTGTGATGCGGGAGATCCCCGTGGCTTCGGCGACCCGTGATATCCCGCCCCTCCCGATCGCATGGGCCTCGGTGGCCGCCCAGAGCCGACGAGCGCGCTCATCGAGGACCATCTCCAGGGCGGCGAACTTCTCGGCGATGACTTGAACTTCGGGACGGGACATGGGGGTGTGATCGCAGCGAGGGAGTCACGAGTGCCGAAGTGCTGGCGCGATCAGCATGGCGAGCAGGATGAGGATCAAGATCACGGTCAGGGCCTCGTCCAATCTCGGAGGCACGTAGCAGTAGATCAGGGCAAAGAGGAGCACGAACGGCCCGAAGAAAACGACAGGTGCGATAAACTCGGGCAGCGGATCGATCTGCACCCAGGCGTCGCCTCGCATGATCAGGTTGCCGACTCGGGGGCCACGAGGCTGGCGATAGACAACCCAGGCGATTCCCGCGAGATCGAGGCCGAACAGTGCGGTTACCACGGCCAAAGCCCGCACCGTCAATCTTCTGCGTGGGGGCTCCATGGCGTTGGGTCAGCCTGATTCGGTGAACGAGGGGAATGAAACGACTCGCGAACTCACCGTGCCATTGCTACCCCGATTCTACCTCGAACGACGAGGTTTCGCACACAAAATGAATGAGTTATTTTGGCGAGCCTCCTATGAGGGACAAAGGCCGGGCCTAGGCATCGAGTTCGCCCGGAGGATACAGGCCGTCTTCGACCGGATCGGCGCGGACCCGGAACTGTACGCTCCGACCCTCGCCGACATCCGGAGGGCGGGCGTGGCCCGTTTTCCGTATTACGTATACTACCGGATCGAGGCCACGCGGTTGCAGATCATCTCGGTCTTCCACACGTCGCGAGATCCGTCGACCTGGAAAAGTCGAGCCTGAATCGGGGCGGATCGGTTCGATGACCTCGGATGCCGCGGCTCGGCCGAGCGAGCGCCGGGCCGTCGAATTCGAGGCGAAAGAGAGAAGGCCCCGGCGATCTCGCCGGGGCCTCGGGCGCCCCGAGGGATCGGGGCTCACCGCGATCCGTGACGCTCGGGCGAGCCTCACCGCTCGAAGCCCAGGTTCTTCGGCACGGCGGGCAGGCCCGGGGTCAGGCCCCCCTCGCGGAGCATGGGCTGGACTTCCATTCCGGTCGAGGCGACCTCCTTGCCCACCGCCTCGAAGGCGATATCGTCGACCCAGGCCCGCCCCTTGCCGCTGAGGAGGAAGCCGAAGTAAATTTCCTCGGCCGCATCGGGCACATCGAGGACGACCTCGACCTTCTTCCAGTCGGCCGAGCCCTTGATGGGCCGCTCGCCCATGTTGTCGAAGGCCAGGGCGGTCTGCTCCTTGCCGTCGACCCGCATCCAGAGGCCGGCCGACCTCTCGACGCCGTCGGCCTTGACCTGGGCGGACATCCGGAGCCGCTTGCCTCGATAGGCGTCGGCCCGGAAGCCCTGGGTCAGGGTGCCGAACGGGCCGGGGGCGTCGCCCGACCGGACGCAGCCGCTCGACTTGCCGGAGTGCTTCTCGGCCTCGTCCCGGCCGAGCTCGTAGCCCTGGCCTCCTCCACCCCAGTCCTGCGCCCGAGGGAGCCGGGCCGAGGCGGCCGGGGGACTGGCAGGGCCTGGCGCGGGGGCGGCGGCCGGCCGGGGCGCGGGAGGATCGGCCTCGCCGTCGCCCCGCGACAGGGCGAATACGCCGGCGCCGGTCGTCACGGCCAGCGCGGCGACCGCGAATTTCACGGCGATTGCCTTCAGCTTGCACGTCATCATGGCCCTCGACACTCCTTCCAACCAGGCGACCGCCCGCGCCGAGGCGAGGCCGGTCGCGAGCTTACCGGCCGCGACCGCGGTCGCGGCCTTCGTCGTGCTCGCCGTCAACGCGGCGGGCACGTGCATGACACCGAGGGGCGGCAGGGCGGCGGACGCCATCCCCCGCCTCGACAGGCGGTCGCGGAGCCGCTCGCGGCCACGGGAGAGTCGCCCGCGGACGGTCCCCACCGGGCAGCCGAGACGTTCGGCCGCCTCCTCGTGGGTGCAGCCCTCCAGGTGGCAGAGCACGACGGGGTCGCGATATCGATCCGGGAGCCGGTCGATCTCGCGATGGAGCCGGTCGGCCAGCTCGCGTCGGTCCAGGGCCTCGGCGCCGTCGGGGTCGGCGGAGGCGACGCCGTCGGCCCGCGCGGTCGGTCGCCTGGAGGCCTCGCGCCGGGCCCGGTCGGCGACCCGGCACGCCACGCCGTGGAGCCAGCCGCCGAGCCGCCCGCGGTCGCGGATCGAGCCGGCCCGGCGGGCGAGGATCAGGAAGGTGGCCTGGAACGCATCCTCGGCGTCGTTGGGATCGCGGAGCGAGCGGCGGCAGACGCCCCAGACCATCGGCCCGTGCCTGGCCACGATCGCCTCGAATGCCGAGGCGTCGTTGGCGGTCACGAATCGCTCGATCAGATGGCCCTCGTCGACCCCGATGGTCGTCCCGAGCCCGAACAATTCGCCGAGGCCCTTCGGCAGGGAGGCCGCGTCGCGGATTGCCATGTGCGAGGACACCCGATGAGCACGGTGGTACGACTTCCGACGCCACCCATGTCCTGCACCGAGGAGCCCGACCAATACAGGTTTCCGGCCGCCCCGGGCCCGAATTTCGCGACGCTCAGGCGAACAGCGTCGTCAGCGGGCGGCCGTTGTTGATCCTCATCGGTCGGCCGACGGGGTCCTTGACCTCGTGGGCGGGGTCGATGCCGAGGGCGTGGAGGATGGTGGCCCCCAGGTCATCGGGGCTGACAGGGTCGCGGCTGGGGTAGGCGGCCCAGCGGTCGCTGGCGCCGTAGACCTGCCCGCCGGCGATGCCCCCGCCCGCCAGGGCCACGGAGTAGCAGCGCGGCCAGTGCTCGCGGCCGGCGGCGGCGGGGTTGATCCGGGGGTTCCGGCCGAACTCGCCGGCCCAGACGACGAGGGTCTCGTCGAGGAGGCCGCGGTCGGCGAGGTCGTCGAGCAGGGCGGCCAGGCCCCGGTCGGCGGGGGGCATAAGGTCGCGCTTGAGGCGGTTGAAGTTGTCGCCGTGGGTGTCCCAGAAGTTCCGGCCGTCGTCGTGCCAGTTCACGGTCACGAGGCCGACGCCGGCCTCGACCAGCCGCCGGGCCATCAGGAGGCACTGGCCGTGGATGTGGCGGCCGTAGCGGTCGCGGACCTTGGGGTCTTCGCGCTCGATCTGGAACGCGCCCCGGGCCTCGGCGGAGACGAGGGCGTCGAGGGCCCGGCCCTGGAAGCCGTCCCAGGCCCCCGCCCCGGCGCCGGGGAGATCGTGCCCGGCGGTGAGGCCGGCGAGCAGCGCCCGGCGATCGCCGAGCCTCGCCGCGCTCACCCCTTCGGGCAGGCCGAGGCCGCCGACCTGGAAGCCGGGGGCGTTGGGATCGCCCTCGACGCGGAACGGGTCGAACCCCTTGCCGAGCCAGCCGCCGTGCTGGCCGGGGGCCTTGCCGCCGGGCGCCGCGGGGTGCGAGACGGTCCAGGGGATCGTCACGGCCGTGGGCATGGCGCCGGCGGAGGGGCGGAGCTTGGCCACCATCGACCCCAGGCTCGGCCAGTCGACGGGCGAGGGGGGGGCGGAGTCGGAGTTGGGCGTCGGGGCGAGGTGGCCGGTCAGGAGCCGGTGGGCCGTCGAGAGGTGCGCCGGGTCGCCGTGGGTCATCGACCGGATCACGGCCAGGCGGTGCGTCTGCTGGGCGATCCGGGGGAAGTGCTCGCTGATCCGGAGGCCGGGGGTCCGGGTGGCGATCTCGGCGAACTCGCCGCGGATCTCCGCCGGCGCGGCGGGCTTGAGGTCCCAGGTGTCGAGTTGGCTGGGGCCGCCCCACTGGAAGATCAGGATGCACGACCTGGCCCGGCCGAACCCCGAGGCCGAGGCCTCGGCCCGCGCCCTGGCCCGGAACAGCTCCGGCAACGCCAGCCCGAACGAACCCAGGGCCCCGGCCCGGAGCACCTGGCGGCGTGAAGGTCGCCGGAATCCGCGGCATGCGCCGTTCGCTTCGATCTTGCCCATGGTCGGCCGGCCTCGGCGTCCGCGATTGTTTAACTTCTCGTCAACATCGCATCACGGAGTCTAACCGACGAGGGCCCCGCTGTCCATCGCCCTTCCGAAAGGGGGAGGGGCGGGGATTCCGATGGTCGTGCGGCCCGTCGGCCGGGCCGCGCGACCGGGCTTCCTATCAGGGGGCGAAGGGGGCCGGCCTCGGCTCGGCCCGATCGCGCGGGGCTGATCCCGGGAGGCGTCGGGCCCCGGCGATCGCGGCGACTCGGGGCGGCCGGCGCCCTTCGGCGGCCTCCGACCGCATGGCCATCTCGCACCAGATCCGGGCGTCGCGGGCCGATCGGGGGAAGACGCCCAGCTCGTCGGCCTCGAACAGGATGGTCGGCGTGCCCGCCCCGTCGGAGCCCCGCGAGACCTCGCAACGGAACCAGCCGTCCGGGCGGGCCCGCACGCTCGCGGCCATCCCCATCCAGCTCGACCAGCATTCGCCGTCCGGCTCGCCGACCCAGACGATGGCGACATATCCCGGCCCGCAGGGCCCCGAGGCGTGATGATCGATCCTCATCGGGCCACCCTCCCGGGCGATCCGGCCGGGTCCCGCCGGGGCGCCTCGGCCAGGACGGCCTCGACCCCGCGCTGGACGGCGGCCATCAGCGACTCGTCGGCGTAGGGCCCGAATCCCTCGGCCCGGAGTTCGGCGCGGAACCTGGCCAGGACTTCGCGCCGGATCGTCCCTCGCTCCTCGCCCTGGCGGAGCCGCCACCGCGTCTCCAGCCGGGCGCCGGCCTCGGCGACTCGCAGGAGGTCGTCCGAGGTGGCCCCGGGTCGGACCCCCTCATTCCTGTTCGCCAACATCGATCCTCCCCTCTCGGAGATGGACGGCCGGTGAGGTCCCGGCCCTGGACTGGCGCCTGATGCCTTGCGGCCCGCGGATGATCCTCTTCGATCCGTCCTCGCGGGGGCGGCTCGCCCGATCCTTGCATCCCCCGCGCGATCCCCGGGCGGCGGCGCCGATGGCCCATCCCGGGGATTGGAATGGAGCTTAAATGTGCCCGGGGCGAGATGCCAACTATTTTGCCGGGGCGGTCGGGGATCGCGAGGCCTACCGGGCAGCCCCGGCCTTCCGGCCGATCGCGGCGGGGCGGGGGGCCCGGAGTACGGGATAGTCGCGGCGGACGCCGAGGGCGTCGTCGAAGGCATTCCAGGCGACGAGGCCGTCGTCGGATCGGGCTTCCAGGAGGTAGACGGCCAGGGTCCCGAGCGGCTGGGCCGTCGGGACCAGGACCGTCCCGGCGGGCACCGTCCTGGCCTCGGACCGGGTGGCGAAGCCGATGACCTCGACCATCTGATGCCCCTCGAAGGGGCGGCGAGAGCGCGTGAAGGCGTCGATCCGCTCGACCTCCACGGCGACCTCGGCCGGCGCCGCGAGGGCCTCGGTCCGGATCCCGTGCCCCCGGAGCACGGCGACCGCCTTGTCGTGCCCGGGCGGGATCAGGTAGGCGAACGGCCGGGCGACCTCGACCGTGGCGACGAAGTCCGCCTCGATCGCGCAGGGGTAGTCCTTCGGCTCGGCCGTGGCGACCTCGCGGCCCCCCTCCTGGCGCTCGACGAAGCCGAGGACGGTCGCCTTGTTGGGCAAGGCGCGGGCGCGGGTCCGGATCGCCACGCGGTCGTCAGGCCCGGGGTCGAGGCCGGCGGCGATGGTCGAGCGGCGGGCGGCGTCGAGGAGGGTCCGGATCTCGTCGCGATGCCGGTCGGCGAATCCGAGCAGGGCGAGGCAGAACTCGCGGGTGGCGCGGACCCGGGCCTCGAAGGGGATGTAGGAGTAGGCCTCGGAGAGGACCGAGAGGCGGTTGCGGAGGCCGATGTAGGTCGTGCCGAACCGGGGCGTGGCCGGGTACGAGGTCCATCGGGCGTGGTCGTCCTCGAAGTTGCCGTACAAGAACGACCTGGAGCCGGTCCGCCCCTCGAAGGCGAGCCCCGCCTCGGGGAAGAGCCGGTCGCGCGAGAAGGCGATCAGCCGCCGGTCGCCGGCCGGGTTCTTCGGCCCGTCGTAGGTGATCGCGTAGCGGTGGTGCGAGCCGTTGGTGGTGTGGGTGTCGATCGTCAGGTGCGGGTCCCAGGCGTCGAGGAACCGGACCATCGCCCGGGTCTCCGGGGCCTCCAGCTTCATGAAGTCGCGGTTCAGGTCGAGCCCGCCGGCGTTGGCCCGCTGGCCCATTCCCTCCTCGGGCCCGACCTGGCCCGGCCGGTTGTCCCGGGCGACCCGCTCGTTGCCGTCGGCGTTGTAGATCGGCGCGACGGCCAGGACCAGGTGCTTGAGCAGCGGGTGTCCGGGCTTCGCGACCAGCTCGCGGACCAGGATCGGCAGCGCCTCCTTGCCGCAGACCTCGCCGGCGTGGATGTTGCCGAAGAGGAAGACGACGAGCTTGCCCGACGCCCGGGCCTCCTCCGGAGTCGCCACCGGCGGGTCGGCCACGATCAGGAGCGGCAAGCTCCGCCCCTCGCCCGACCGGCCCAGCTCGGACAGCCGCACGAGCGGCGACGCCTTGGCCAGCCGCTCGCAGAGCGCGACGACCTCGGCATGCCGGGCCGTCGCCTTGTACCCGCTCTTCTCGGCCACGGTGAGCAGGTCATCGGGGGGTGCGGCGAGGGCCAGCCCCGCGCCGGCCAGGATCAACGCGAATGCCGCTCGGAGCATGCGAAGCCCTCGGGGGCGGGTCGAACTTCCCGGCCCGATCAAGGCGACGCCGGCTCGAGCCGGAGGGCCTCGGGCGCGAACGGGGCGAGGGCCTGGGCCTTGCCGTAGGACCAGGGGCGATGGGCGCCGGCCCGGGGCCCGGGGTAGGCGGCACGCTCGCGGGGGCGGTTGAATCGGAGGCATTTGCCGTAGAACGAGTCGATGAACTGGCCGGCCTCGGGGGCGTGGAACGCGACCGTCTCGATCGCCTCCTCCCAGCCGAGGCAGCGGATGTCGACGCGGTCCAGGGTGGGCTCGAACCAGTCGCGGAGCCAGGCGTCGCGCTCGCTGCCGTACTCGGCCACGCGGCGGCGGGCCTTGCGGCGGATGGCGTCGGGGTCGGTGTCGCGGGCGAAGACGCCGTCGTCGATTCGGGCCTGGGGGGCGAGGACCAGGAACGACAGCTCGTCCATGTCCTTGGGCTCGCGGCCGGCGCGGCGGAGGACCTCGGCCAGGCAGGCGACGCTCCGCGCGGCCTGGTCGAAGAACGGCGCGTTCTTGACCCCGGCGGAGAGCCGGTTGTTGAGCTTGGCTTCGAGCAGGACGAGCTGGCGGGCGTCGGGGGCCAGCGTGAGGCCGGAGGTGGTCCCGGGGTCGCCGATGGCGAAGTGGCCGACCACGGCGTCGGCGTGGGTCCGCGACTCGGCCAGTTGATCACCCCGGTAGCGGGCCAGGAAGGCGGAGGGGAGCCAGGACTCGGAGAACCACCGGGCCCCGGCCAACGGCGAGATCGGGTAGCGGTCGCCCCCGTGGCCGGCGAACCAGTCGAGGACGACGCGCAGGAGCCAACCCTCGCCGAACAGCACGGTCGGCGGGAAGGCCGGCTTGCCGGCCTCGCACTCCTCCAGCATTGCCTTGATCCGCGCCGTGATCATGTCCGGTCGGCCCACCCTTGCCCCAGTCCGTCGCCCGTCCGTCGCCGCCTCGCTTTAATATAACGATTGTAACCCCCGCGAGGGTTCGCCGGAATCCTGTTCGGATGTTCGGCGGATCGGCCGGGCGTTGGGGATGTCTGCGGCTGTTTCTGAATGTCCTTGGATGCTCCTTGACCGAGGCAAAGAATGTGTGTGCATTATAGACAAACATCCCCCCGGTTCGCTTCGGCGGCCGGGCAGCGGGGCCGCCCGAGAGGGCGGCCCCTGACTTTGCCGTGTGTCCTTCCCTGAGGATGAAATCGGCCTGGTCCGTTATTTCACCGCCCAGATCCCGGCAAATCCTCACAAGCCGGGCAATTGACTGCGGCAGACGGTCTACTGGCGAGCGCTGCGGACTTTGCCGGATTTGATCATTCACGAGGGCAGTGACATCCGGAAGCCGGTCCGGATGCCATTACATCCCATCCCTCCTCCGCCGGAAGCCCCCACCCTCGTCAAGGTGGTCAAGAGCGAAGAGAAGGGGTCGGACGTCAACCTCGCCTCGTACCTGCTCGTCGACGCCTTCGACGGGGATCACGAAGGGTCGGTTGTGGTCTCGAACGATTCGGACCTGGCGGAACCGATCCGGCTGGCCCGGACGAGGTTCAAACGCAGGGTCATCGTACTCCGCCCTTGCTCTCGAACGGGTCGAGGCCCGAGCATCGACTTGCGGAAGGCCGCGGCGCTCCGGGCGGGCAAACCTGCCCTCATCGTCCGAGAAACCCTGCTCGCCGCCAGCCAGCTTCCCCCGACCTTGAAAGACGAGTTCGGGACGATCCATAAGCCGACGGATTGGTGACCGGTCGACGACGCCCGGGCTCGGCAGGCCCCGGTTTCGGGGCAGAGCCTTGCACGCCCCCGCCTTCCGATGCGACGATCAAGGCCATCGACCGCGAACGTTAAGGACGCCGCCCCTCGGCCCGTCGCCCCGCCATCGCGGGTTGCGACGCGGTCGGGCCGTCCGCAATCCTCTCCTGGAGACCTCGGGAATGCCCTCCTCGATCCGGACCCGATTGCTCGCGACGGCGGTGCTCCTGTTGATGGTGACGCCGGGCCCGACCGCCTCCCGGGCGGCCGAGCCGACGCCGGCGCCGGCGCCGAAGCCGCTCGCCGTCCTGTTCCTCGGCGACGCCGGCCACCACCGCCCGGCCGACCGCGCGGCGCAGCTCATCCCGGTCCTGGCGACCCGGGGGATCGAGGTCACGTACACCGAGGCGGCCTCCGACCTCAAGCCCGACACGCTCGCCAAGTACGACGCCCTGCTGATCTACGCCAACATCGAGAAGATCGCCCCCGAGCAGGAGAAGGCCCTGCTCGACTACGTCGAGGGCGGCGGCGGGTTCGCGCCGATCCACTGCGCGTCGTACTGCTTCCTGAACTCGCCGAAGTATGTCGCCCTCGTCGGCGCCCAGTTCAAGAGCCACGGCACGGGCGACTTCGACACCAAGGTCGTCGACGCCGACCACCCGATCATCAAGGGCCTCGACCCCTTCCGGACCTGGGACGAGACCTACGTCCACGCCAGGCACAACGAGCAGGACCGCCACGTCCTCCAGGTCCGCGCCGAAGGCGACCGCGACGAGCCCTGGACCTGGACCCGGACGCAGGGCAAGGGCCGGGTCTTCTACACCGCCTACGGCCACGACCACCGGACCTTCGGCAACCCCGGCTTCCACGACCTGATCGAGCGCGGGCTCCGCTGGGCCGCCAACAAGGGCAAGGTCTTCGACGGCCGGCCCCGGATCGCCGCGGGCCTCAAGCCGCTGGAGTACGAGAAGGCGCCGGCGGAGATCCCCCGGTACGTCCAGGGCAAGTCGTGGGGCACGATGGGCGACCCGATCGGCCGGATGCAGCTCCCGCTCGACCCGGCCGAGTCGATCAAGCACCTGGCCGTCCCCCGGGGGCTGGAGCCCCGCCCCTTCGCCGCCGAGCCGCGGATTTACAAGCCGATCTGCCTGGCCTGGGACCACAAGGGGCGGACCTGGATCGCCGAGACCGTCGACTACCCCAACAACCTCCAGAGGCCCGGCGAGGGGCATGACCGGATCACCATCTGCGAGGACGTCGACGGCGACGGCCGGGCCGACAAGTTCACCGTCTTCGCCGACAAGCTGAGCATCCCCACCAGCATCGCCTTCGGCAACGGCGGCCTGATCGTCCACCAGGCGCCCGACACCCTGTTCTTGCAGGACACCGACGGCGACGACAGGGCCGACGTCCGCAAGGCCCTCTTCACCGGCTGGGGGACCGCCGACACCCACGCCGGCCCGAGCAACCTCCGCTACGGCTTCGACAACTGGATGTACGGGATCGTCGGCTACTCCGGCTTCAAGGGCGACGTCGGCGGCGAGCACCACGAGTTCCGCCAGGGGATCTACCGGTTCCGGCCCGACGGCTCGAAGCTGGAGTTCCTCCGCAACACCAGCAACAACTCCTGGGGCGTCGGCCTGAGCGAGGAGGGGCTCGTCTTCGGCTCGACCGCCAACGGCTGCCCGAGCGTCTACCTGCCCATCCCCTACCGCTACTACGAGAAGGTCCGGGGGATGCCCACCCCCGGCGCGATGGCCAGCATCGCCGACTCGAACCGGATGTTCCCGGCCACCGACAACGTCCGCCAGGTCGACTGGTTCGGCGGCTTCACCGCCGGCGCGGGGCACGCCCTCTACACCGCCCGGGCCTTCCCCAAGCCCTACTGGAACGCCGTGGCGTTCGTCGCCGAGCCGACCGGGCACCTCGTCGCGACCTTCGCCCTGGAGAAGAAGGGGAGCGACTTCGCCTCGCACAACGGGTGGAACCTGGCGGCCAGCGACGACGAGTGGACCTCGCCCGTCGCCGCCGAGGTCGGCCCCGACGGCTCGGTCTGGGTCCTCGACTGGTACAGCTACATCGTCCAGCACAACCCCACGCCCAAGGGGTTCGACACCGGCAAGGGGAACGCCTACGAGACCCCGCTCCGCGACAAGACCCACGGCCGGATCTACCGGATTGCGGCCGTCGGGGCGCCCGTCGCGACCTCGACCCTCGCCCTCGACCCGAATGATGCCGCCGGCCTGGTCGCCGCCCTGGGCAACGACAACCTGCTCTGGAGGCTCCACGCCCAGCGGCTCCTGGTCGCCCGGGGGAAGAAGGACGTCGTGCCGGCCCTGGCCCGGCTCGCCGGCTCCGCCCCGGTCGACGCCATCGGCCTGGCGCCCGGCGTGATCCATTCCCTCTGGACCCTGCACGGCCTGGGGGCCCTCGACGGCTCCGACCCGGCCGCGTCGGCGGCGGCGGTTGCGGCGCTCGGGCATCCCTCGGCGGGAGTCCGGCGGAATGCGGTCCAGGTCCTCCCGCACGATGCCAGGGCGGCCGAGGCCGTCCGCGCCGCCGGCCTCCTGGCCGACCCCGACGCCCAGGTCCGGCTCGCGGCCCTGCTCGCCCTGGCCGACGCCCCCGAGTCGCCGGCCGCGGCCGAGGCGCTGGTGCTGGCCCTGGTCGAGGGGAAGGTCGACGGCGACCGCTGGCTGACCGACGCGGCGACGGCCGCCGCCGCCGGCCATGCCGGGCCGTTCCTCCGGGCGCTCTCGGGCCGGGGTTTCGACCGGTCCTCGCCCTCGCCCGCGACCCTGGCGATCGCCGGCCGGGTGGCCGAGCACCGGGCCCGTGGGGTCGCCGCCGGCTCCTCGGCCGAGGTCCTCGTCGGCCTCAAGGACGCCCATCCGCTCGTGATCGACGCCGTCATCGCCGGCCTGGCCCGGGGCTGGCCCAGGGACAAGCCGCCCACCCTCGACGACGCCGCCGATCGGGCGATGGTCGACCTCCTGAAGAAGGCCTCGCCCGCCGCCCGGGCCCAGCTCGTCGGCCTGGCCGGCCGGTGGGGCTCGAAGGCGATCGAGTCGGGCGCCGGGGAGATCTCCGCGTCGTTCCTGGCGACCGCCCGCGACGAGAAGCTGCCCGAGGCGTCGCGGATCGAGGCCGCCGCCCGCCTGGTCGACTTCCGTCCCAGGGACGCCGGGGCCGCCGAATCGCTCCTCGCCCTGATCACCCCGCGCACGTCGCAGGGCCTCGCCGTCGGCCTGGTCGACGCCGCCGGCCGGAGCGAGTCGGCCGCCGTGGGCCGGGCGATCGTCGGCCGGATCGGGGCGATGACCCCCGCCGTCCACGCCGAGGCCGCGCGGGCCCTGCTGGTCCGGGCCGAGTGGACCCTCGCCTTCCTCGACGGCGTCGAGCACGGCGAGGTCTCGCTCGCGTCGCTCTCGCTGCCCCAGACCCAGGCCCTGGCCGCCCACCCCGACGCCTCGATCGCCGCGCGGGCCAAGGCCCTGATCGCCAAGGGGGGCGGCCTGCCCGACGCCGACCGCCAGAAGGTGATCGACGGCCTGGCCCCCGCGGTCCTCAAGGGGGGCGACCCCGCCCGGGGCAAGCTCGCCTTCGCCCAGCAGTGCGCCAAGTGCCACATGATCGGCGGCGAGGGGGGCAAGGTCGGCCCCGACCTCACCGGGATGGCCGCGCACCCGCGCGAAGAGCTGCTGATCCACATCCTCGACCCCAGCCGGAGCGTCGAGGGGAATTACGCCCAGTACAGCCTGGCCACCACCGACGGCCGGGTCCTCAACGGCCTGCTCGCCTCCGAGTCGCGGACCGCCGTCGAGATCCTCGACGCCGAGGGGAAGTCGCACCGCGTCCTCCGCGAGGAGATCGACGAGTTCGCCGCCTCCAAGCGGTCGCTGATGCCCGAGGGGTTCGAGAAGCAGCTCGGGCCCGAGGGGCTGGCCGACCTCCTGGCGTACCTCACGCGACGGGGCAAATACTTCCCGCTCGACCTCCGCCAGGCCGCCACCGTCGTCACGACCAGGGGGATGTTCTCCAGCCCCGACTCGGCGACTGAGCGGATGATCTTCCCCGACTGGTCGCCCAAGACCTTCGCCGGCGTCCCGTTCGTCCTGGTCGACCCCAAGGGCGACACCGTCCCCAACGCGATCCTGCTCTACGGGCCCGGCGGCCAGACCCCGCCGAAGATGCCGAAGTCGGTCAGCCTGCCCTGCAACGCCCCGGCCAGGTCGATCCACCTGCTCAGCGGGGTCAGCGGCTGGGGGGCGACCAGCTCCGACGCCGAGCCCACGACCAGCATGATCGTCCGCCTCCACTACGCCGACGGCCGGAGGGAGGACCATCCCCTGAAGAACGCCATCCACTTCGCCGACTACATCCGGCCCGTCGACGTCCCCGGCTCCAAGCTCGCCTTCCGCCTCCGAGGCCAGCAGATCCGCTACCTCGCGATCAAGCCCGAGCGGCCCGACTCGATCGCCCGGATCGAGCTGATCAAGGGGCCCGACGACACCGCGCCGATCGTCATGGCGGTGACGATCGAGGGCGAGGAGTGAGCCGAGGCCGTCTCCGCCTCCGATCCCCTCTCCCCCGGGAGAAGGCCGAGGCCCCCTCAGCTCATGTCGAGGGAGCCAATTCCGCCCCCTCAGCTCATGTCGAGGGAGCCAATTCCGCCCCCCTATCCCGGGGGGAGAGGGGAGGAAGGCATCGCGGCGGGCTCCGATGGTTTCGCGGCGCACGTCCTCCGGGACATCCGCCGCCCGGGTTGGTATATTGGGGACCTCACCGGCGCGGCATCGTCGTATCGGCGGACCCATCGAGGAATCGGAACTCATGAGCGTGACCTGGCAGGGCGTGTTCCCGGCGGCGACCACCCAGTTCCGGGCCGACGAGTCGCTCGACCTCCCGGCGACCCTGGCCCACGTCGAGGCCATGATCGAGGCGGGGATCGACGGCCTGATCCTGCTGGGGACCGTGGGCGAGAACTGCTCGCTGGAGCCGGTCGAGAAGCGGGAGATCTTGAAGGCGGCCGTCGACCATGTCGCCGGGCGGATTCCGGTGCTCACCGGGGTCGCCGAGTACACCACGGGGCTGGCCTGCCGGTTCGCCGCCGATGCGCTCCGGGCGGGCGTCGACGGGCTGATGGTCCTGCCGGGGATGGTCTACAAGTCGGACCCCCGCGAGACGATCGCCCACTTCCGCGCCGTGGCCGGGGCGACCGAGCTGCCGATCATGGCCTACAACAACCCGGTGTCGTACGGCGTGGACCTCTCGCCCGCGATGTTCGCCGAGCTGGCCGACGAGCCGACGCTGGTGGCCATCAAGGAGTCGTCCGAGGACCCCCGGCGGATCACCGACCTCAAGAACACCGTGGGCGACCGCTACTTGCTGTTCTGCGGCGTCGACGACCTCGTCCTGGAGAGCATCGTCCTGGGCGCGACCGGCTGGGTCTCCGGCCTGGTCAACGCCTTCCCCCGCGAGAACCGCCTGCTCTGGGACCTCGCCGCCGCCGGCCGGTTCGACGAGGCCCGCGAGGTCTACCGCTGGTATACCCCCCTGCTCCACCTCGACACCCACCCCAAGCTCGTCCAGTACATCAAGCTCGCCGCCGCCGAGTGCGGCCACGGCACCGAGACCGTCCGGGCCCCCCGCCTGACGATCGCCGGCCCGGAGCGGGAAGAAGTGCTCGGGATCATCCGCAAGGCGATCGCGACCCGACCCAAGATCGAGCTGGCGGACCCGGCGCGGGCCTGAGGCGATGGGCGTCCCCCGGGGACTGCCGGGAGGATCCGTCCGTCGGGATCAACGCATGACCACAACCCTCAGCGAGCGCATCGGGGTGATCGACTCCCACACCGGGGGCGAGCCGACCCGCGTGGTCCTCTCGGGCGGGCCGGACCTGGGCCGGGGCGACCTGGCCGGGCGGCGGGCGATCTTCCGCGACCGCTTCGACGAGTTCCGCTCGGCCGTCTGCAACGAGCCCCGGGGCACCGACGCGATGGTGGGCGCCCTGCTCTGCGAGCCGGTCGACCCCTCGTGCGCGGCGGGCGTGATCTTCTTCAACAACGTGGGCGCCCTGCATATGTGCGGCCACGGCACGATCGGCCTGCTCGTCACCCTGGCCCACCTCGGCCGGATCGGCGCGGGCACGCACCGGATCGAGACGCCCGTGGGCACCGTCGCGGCCACGCTCCACGGGCCCAACGAGGTGACCGTCCGGAACGTCCCGAGCTACCGGTCGGCCCGGGGCGTGACGGTCGACGTCGAGGGGTACGGGCCGGTCACCGGCGACGTCGCCTGGGGCGGCAACTGGTTCTTCCTCGTCGGCGACCACGGCCAGGACCTGACTCTGAATAACCTGGAGCGGCTGACCGAATTCGCCTGGGAGGTCCGCCGGGGGCTCGCGCGCCGCGGGATCGCCGGGGCCGACGGCGGCGAGATCGACCACATCGAGCTCTTCGGCCCCTCCACCTCGGGCCGGGGCGATAGCAAGAACTTCGTCCTCTGCCCCGGCAAGGCCTACGACCGCTCCCCCTGCGGGACCGGCACCAGCGCCAAGCTCGCCTGCCTGGCCGCCGACGGCAGGCTGGCCGAGGGGCAGGTCTGGCGGCAAGAGAGCCTGATCGGCAGCGTCTTCGAGGGGTCCTACACCACCGACGGGGCCGGCCGGGTCATCCCCCAGATCCGGGGGACCGCCTACGTCAACGCCGAGTCCACCCTGATCCTCCAGGCCGACGACCCGTTCCGGTCGGGGATTCGCCCATGAGCCGGTCGACCTCGCGGGGCCGCGTCGCGATCGTCGGGGCCGGGATCGTCGGCGCCGCGTGCGCCCGGGCCCTGGCCCGCGACGGCCTCGACGTCGTCGTGCTCGACTCGAAGCCGGTCGGCAGCGGCGCCACGGCCGCCGGGATGGGGCACGTCGTGGCGATGGACGACTCCGAGGCCCAGTTCGCCCTCTGCCGCCGCTCGCGCGACCTCTGGGACGGGCTCGAGCCCGAGCTTCCCGCCGGCGTCGAGTACCGCCACTCCGGGACGATCTGGGTCGCCGCCGACGACGAGGAGCTGGCCGAGGTCGGGCGCAAGGCCGACTTCTACGCCGCCCGAGGGGTCGACGCCGAGGCCCTCGACGCCCGACGCCTGGCCGAGCTCGAGCCCAACCTCCACCCCGGCCTCCTCGGCGGCCTCCGGGTCCCGGGCGACTCGGTGATCTACCCCCCGTGCGCCGCCGCGGCCCTGCTCGATCAGGCGAAGAGGCTGGGCGCCGAGGTCCGCCTCGACGCCGCGGTCGTCGCCATCGGCGGCGGCTGGGCCCGGCTGGCCGGGGGGTCGCGGGTCGAGGCCGACCTCGTGGTCAACGCCGCGGGAGCGGGAGCGGGCCGGCTCACGCCCGGCCTGGCGATCCGGCCGCGGAAGGGGCACCTGGTCATCACCGACCGCCACCCCGGTTTCGTCACGCATCAGATCCTGGAGCTGGGCTATCTGAAGAGCGCCCACGGCTCGGGCCGCGAGTCGGTCGCCTTCAACGTCCAGCCCCGGGCCACCGGCCAGCTCCTGATCGGCTCGTCGCGGCAGTACGACGCCGAGGGGCCCGACGTCGAGCCGGCGATGGTCCGCAAGATGGTCGACCGGGCCCTGCTCTACATGCCGGGCCTGGCCCGGCTCTCCGCCGTCCGGGCCTGGACCGGCTTCCGCGCCGCGACGCCCGACTCGCTCCCGATCATCGGGCCCCACCCCGAAGACCCCCGGCTCTACCTGGCCACCGGCCACGAAGGGCTGGGGATCACCACCTCGCTCGGGACCGCCGAGCTGATCGCCGACCTCGTCGCCGGCCGGACCCCGGCCATCCCGGCGTCGCCCTATTCCCCCTCGCGGTTCGCGGCGACCGCCGATGCCTCGCGGACCTCGGGCCGCGAATCGCCGATCTCGGAGCCTGCGAATCAATCCTCCTGAGATGGCAAGCCCGAGATTCCAGGTCTGAGATTCGGTGATCCTGAAATCTGCAATCCGAGATTCAGAGGTTGACCCCCGCACCGGACCCTCGCCATGCCCGACGACGCGATCCCGATCACGATCGACGGCCGGGCCTACCGGGTCGCCCCCGGGACGTCGGTGGCGGTGGCGGTCATGATGGCCCGGGGCCCGGGCTTCCGGCGCTCGGTGACGGGCCGGATGCGCGGGCCGCTCTGCGGGATGGGGATCTGCTCCGAGTGCCGCGCGACCGTCGACGGCCGCCCGCAGCGGACGACCTGCCAGACGACCTGCCGAACCGGGATGGAGGTCCGGACCGATGCCGATTAGCGCGGGCCGGGGCTACGATGTGCTCGTCGTCGGGGCGGGCCCGGCCGGATTGGCGGCCACGGCGTGCGCCTCGGGGGGCGGGCGGCGGGTCGGGCTCGTCGACGACAACCCCGACCTCGGGGGCCAGATCTGGCGGAACGAGCGGCCCCGCCCGACCGGCCGAGCGGCCGCGGCCTGGTTCGGCAAGGTCCGCGAGGCCGAGTTCGAGCCGTTGGCCGCCACCCGGGTCGTCGGCCTGGCCGGGCCGAACGCCCTGGTGGCGGAGTCGGACGGGCGGCTGGTCGAGCTGGGCTATCGGGCCCTGATCCTGGCCACCGGCGCCCGCGAGCTGTTCCTGCCGTTCCCCGGCTGGACGCTGCCGAACGTCGTCGGGGCGGGCGGGCTCCAGGCCCTGGTGAAGTCGGGCCTGCCGATCGCGGGCAAGACGGTCGTCGTCGCCGGGTCGGGCCCGCTCCTGCTCGCGGTGGCCGCCGCGCTCAAGAAGAAGGGGGCGATCATCCCGGTCGTCGCCGAGCAGGCCCCGCTGGCGAGGCTCGCCCGGTTCGGCCTGGGGCTCTGGTCGGAGCCGGGCAAGCTGCTCCAGGCCGTCGGCCTCCGTCGCGACCTCGCGGGCGTCCGCTACCGCGCGGGCTGCTGGCCGGTCGAGGCCCGGGGCGAGGGGGCGGTCCGGTCGGTCACGCTCACCGACGGCCGATCCGCGTGGGACGTCCCGTGCGACTACCTGGCCTGCGGCTTCGGCCTGGTCCCGAACCTCGAATTGCCGGGCCTGCTGGGCTGCGCCATCGAGGCGGGCGCCACGAGGGTGGACCGTTGGCAGCGGACGACCGTGGCGGACGTCTATTGCGCGGGCGAGGCGGCCGGGGTCGGCGGGCTCGACACGGCCTTGCTCGAAGGGCAGATTGCCGGGCTGGCCGCCGCCGGCCGGGCGGCCGAGGGCCTCGCGCTGTTGCGGCACCGCGACGACGCCCGGAGGTTCGCGACGGCCCTGGGGCGGGCCTTCGCCCCTCGCGACGACCTGCGACGGCTCGCGCGGCCCGACACGATCGTCTGCCGGTGCGAGGACGTGACCGCCGCCGCCTTGGCCGGCCGGACGTCGTGGGTCGACGCCAAGCTCCAGACCCGGTGCGGGATGGGCCCGTGCCAGGGCCGGGTCTGCGGCGGGGCGACCGCGTTCCTCCACGGCTGGGACCGGGGCACCGTCCGCCCGCCGATCTTCCCCACGAGCGTCGAGAACCTGGCCGAGGCCGGCCGGCCGCCGGCCTGATCGGGTCCCCGGCGCGAGGCGAGGGTCAGCCCGGGCCGCCGGGATGGCGGGGTCGGACGACTTCGAGCATCGGCGCGTGGAGCGGGCCGTTGGAGGCCAGGACGCTGGTCCTGGCCAGCGGGAGGGCGTCGCCCCGGGCGGTGGTGACCCGGCCCCCGGCCTCCTCGACGAAGAGGCGTCCGGCGGCGAAGTCCCAGGGGGAAAGCTCGTACTCGAAGTAGGCCCCATAGCGGCCCAGGCCGACGGCGCAGAGGTCGAGCGAGGCGGTCCCGAAGCGGCGGATGCCGTGGATCTCCCGCCGCTTGAGGTCGCCGATGGCCGCCAGCGTGGCCTCCATCATCGCCCCGCGGTCGTAATAGAAACCGACGCCGACGAGGACCTCGTCGAGCCGGGTGGCCTCGGCGACTCGGGCCTGCCGGCCGTCGTGGTAGGCCCCCCGCCCCAGCGCGGCGGTGTGCCACTCCTCGCGGATCGGGTTGTAGACCACGCCGCATTGGGCGACGCCCGCGTGGTAATAGGCGACGGAGACGGCGAAGTGGGGGATCTGGTGGGCGAAGTTGTTGGTGCCGTCGATCGGGTCGACGACCCAGAGGTGCTCGGCGGCGGCGTCGGCCTGGTACGCCTCCTCGCCGAGGATCGCGTGCGAGGGGAACGCCTTGCGGATCACGGCGGCGATGGCGTGCTCGGCCTCGACGTCGGCGTCGGAGACGAGGTTGGCGGTGTCCTTGCTCCGCATGGCGACCCCGTCGCGGAAGTACCGCGAGGCGATCGCCCCGCCGGCGCGGGCGGCTTCCTCGGCGATGGTCTGCTCGGGCGTCATCATGCGCGGCGGCTCCTCGATCCGGCCATAGGCCACCGGGGCGACCGCCCGGCGCAACGGCCATTATGGGGTGAGCACGACGAGTCGCATAGGCGCCTTGCCGGCCGGGCCCCGCCCCGGTTGACGCCGCCGTTAAAATCGAGGGCGTACGCCCCCGCCATCACACCCCGCCCCCGAGGCCGCCGGATGCAGGACGCCTTGATCGACGCCCCGACGACGACCCCCGAGGCCTCCCCCCCGCGAGCCCGGGCGGACGCCGCCCTGGCCCTGCTCTGCGTCGCCCAGCTCATGCTGGTCCTCGACTTCTCGATCGTGAACGTGGCGCTGCCCTCGATGGAGTCGGACCTGGGCTTCACCAAGTCGGGCCTCCAGTGGGTCATCAGCGCCTATGCCCTGACCTTCGGCGGGTTCCTGATGCTGGGCGGTCGGGCGGCCGACCTGTTCGGGCGGCGGCGGGTGTTCGTGCTGGGCCTGGCCCTGTTCTCGGCCGCCTCGCTGGCCGGCGGGTTCGCGCGGTCGGCCTGGGTCCTGGTGGCGGCCCGGGCGCTCCAGGGGATCGGCGGGGCGATCGTCTCGCCCGCGGCGCTCTCGCTGCTCACCACCACCTTCGCCGAGGGGCCCGAGCGGAACCGGGCGATGGGCTGGTTCGGCACGATGAGCACCGTCGGCTTCGCCGTGGGGATGATGCTCGGCGGCCTGCTCACCGGGGCGGTGGGTTGGGAATGGGTGATGTTCATCAACGTCCCCATCGGCCTGGCCGTGATCGCCCTGGCCCCGCTGGCCTTGCCCGCCGGCCGCGAGGGGCCGCCGGCGATCGGGTTCGACCTGGCCGGCGCGGCGCTGATCACCGCGGCCTCGGCGGCGCTGGTGTATGCCCTGTCCGACGCCGAGCGGGCGGGTTGGAGTTCGCCGCAGACGCTGGCGCTGCTGGCCGTGGCGGCGGCGGGCCTGGCGGGCTTCGTCGCGGTCGAAGGGCGCGTCGCTCATCCGCTGGTGCCCCTGGCCATCTTCCGCCGCCGCGACCTGGTGGGGGCCAATTTCGTCGGCTTCCTCCTGGCCGCGGCGATCCCGGCGATGATCTACCTGCTGACCCTGCACATGCAACAGGGGCTGGGCTATTCGCCGATGACGACGGGCCTGGCGTTCATGCCGCACGCGGCGGTGGCGATCGTGGCGGCCCGGGTGGTCCCGAGGGTGGTCGACCGCTTCGGCGCCCGGCCGATCATGGCCTGGGGCGCGGCGATCTTCGGCGGCTCGGTCCTGCTGCTGGCCGCCCTCACGCCGGGCGGCCCTTACGCGACGGAGCTGCTGCCCGGCCTGGCGATCACGCCGGTCGGCGTCCTCTTCGGCTTCATCGCGAGCATGATCGCGGCCACGTCGGGGATGCCCGACGAGGAGCAGGGGCTGGCCTCGGGCCTCCTGGCGACCTCGCAGCAGATCGGCCAGGCGCTGGGGCTGGCCGTGGTGCTCAACGTCGTCGCCGGCGGCGAGGCCCGGGGCCTGGCGGCGGGCCTCGACGCGGCCCACGCCCGGGTGCTCGGCTATCGATCCGGCTTCCTGATCGAGGCCGGCTTCGCGGCCCTGGCCGTCGCGGTCGCCCTGCTGGTGGTCCGCGAGTCGCCGCGGGGGGCCTCGGTCGGGTCTCGCCCCGCCGTGCCGCCGCACTGAATCGCCCGGGCCGGGGGCCCGCGGGATGACCCGACCCGAGACGTCTAATGAGAAATCTCAGATATGAGATTTCAGATTTGAGATCCCGGGTCGGATGGGATCGCGCGACCGGCTCAGGCCGAGGGCAGGCCGTTGGCGATGACGACGTCGGCGGCCGGCGCGGCGGGGGCGGCGTCCTTGAGGGCGTCGACCTCGGCGGCCTGGGGCATGGACTCCATGGCCTCGCGGGTCATCCGGTCGGCGAACTCCTGGAGCGCCGCGGACGAGCCGTTCTCGGTGAGGTTGAACCCGGACTTCTCGGCCACCAGGAGGCTCAGGAGCAGCCCGATTGACCTGCCCCCGAATTCTGGTCCAGGGGTTATGAGAGTGCGGGATCGGGGATCGGCACGGCGTCAGCCGGGGGGAGCGAAGCGACCCCCGGCTTGGT
>JAABUX010001627.1_pt1 | contig 33460 bp, 32 predicted proteins | sample 5561851 | NCBI WGS metagenome assembly JAABUX01 (sample SAMN10711883, study PRJNA513361) | rock metagenome | isolation source: Antarctica rocks | place: Antarctica: Victoria Land, Richard Nunatak red sandstone | collected 2016-01-03
CATTCCGAACAGAGAAGTTAAGCCCATCTGCGCCGATGGTACTGCGGTAATACGTGGGAGAGTAGGTCGTTGCCGAATTCAATACCCTAAAGCCGTACAGACCCAAAACCTGTACGGCTTTTTGCGTACAAACCAACGCTAAAAAGCTTCACCAAGGTTAAATATTATCCTGCTAAACGAATTGCTAAAGCCAAAATCGATTCCAATGTTGGTTCCGGAGCCCTTATTAAACTTAATTCTCAATCCCGTACCGGCTGCAGGGTGCCAGTTTTCAAATAGAGTTCCTGAGCCACTCACAGAGGTAATATTTGTGAAAAGGACAAAACCTAAAAGCCCGTTCCGAGTAAGGTCCTTTCTATACTCAGCTTCGAAGTAGTACAAAGATTTACCCCGGTACCTGTTTTGATCTATACCCCGGCCAGAGCGGTCATAGGGTTCCCAACCTGTACTGGGCAGGTCAAGGTAAGGCGCCCGGCTGTTGAAAGCGGTCCAGAAGTAGGACCAAAGCGCAAGCGTATTTTGTTCTAATGGTTTTGAACGATCCAGAGCAATGTATTTTCGAAGATCCAGGTAAAGCGAGTACCAGCTTGTGTTGCTACCTAGGAAAGCCGGGTTTATTCGGTATATAATGCTGCCATAGGCACCCGGTAGGGGATTTATTGAGTTGTTACGCGTATCGTAGAGAAGATCAAGGCTTAGACCCGATGAAAAGCTGTGCCTTCCGGTTCCATAATTGTATTCTGAAAATTTCCTCAAGCTCTGATTCGGATCTTCACTTTTTACGTTGAAGTGGTAATCAAGGCTATAACCTGCACCTACGAACAAGTAGGGCTTTATTCGCTTTAAGGCACTCTGATAAAAGCGAACGTAATTGTAATCGAGGAGTATGGGGTTATTTTTGATTCTTGTGCCAAGGCCCCACGTATACTGGGGATAGACTAAAAATCTGGTGTCGCCCTGTATGGTCCAGGAATTACCCGGAAACCATGCACTCGTGTGCAGTGGCAAACCAAAACGGCGGCCAAAGTCCCAATATGGCGCAAAAGTAGCGTTTGAAATATTTGTTGTGCGCCGTGGCCCAAGATAGATACCGGCAGAGGTGCTGTTGATCAGAGCCCTCCCGCTACTTCCAGATACTGTACTGCTAAACGGCAGTATAGAGAAGTAAACCTTTTTGTCGGGCGTTTCCCTGACCTTCTTTTCCTTAAAATGAAATAGGTCACGCGCAATGTCGATAAGATCGGTTTGCTGCGAAGTGTCTTTTTTAGGAGCGTTCGGGGCAATCACATTCGAGGCGTTTTGTCCTAAGGCGAGGCCAGGACCTAAACCCAAAATCACCCATAGAGTCCACTTCATAAGGTCAATGCCCATTTAGCCAAATTTAGACGAAGTAAACTAATTTCTTCGCCGCTTATAATAAATCTTCCCGTCTTAAGAACCTCTTTTGATCCCTTTTTCGTAAGTTTACTGTTTAAGAAAGTCAGTGGAATGGAGACACTCATCGAATCGAGAAAGGAAGTAATGAGTCACGTGGAAAACCGAATATTTCAGGGCATTCCTGAATATTTGAAAACCGTGGAGGATTCATGGCAACCTTCCGATCTTCTACCAGATTCGTCAAAAGAAGATTTCATCGATCAGGTACGTGAAATTCAGGAAAGAGCGAGGAATTTACCTTACGACTTATTCGCTGTGCTTATAGGTGATACGATTACCGAAGAGGCACTGCCTACTTACGAGTCCTGGTTGTTTCTTGTGGATGACGTCGAGCGTGATTATCAGGGCGGCTGGCTAAGCTGGGTGCGTAAGTGGAGCGCCGAGGAGAACCGGCATGGGGATGCTTTGAGCCGCTATTTATACTTGAGCGGTCGTGTGAATATGAAAATGATGGAAATAACGACGCAGTATTTGATTTCAGATGGGACAGACGTTCAGACTGGCCGTGACCCTTATCGCAATTTCATTTATACTAGTTTCCAGGAACTGGCTACAAACGTTTCGCACCGCCGCGTTGCAACTCTGGCAAAAAGAGACGGTGATACGCTTTTGTCGAAAATGTGCGGTATGATCGCTGGTGATGAGGCGCGTCATGCAAAAGCCTATAAAGATTTTATGAGTCTAATCTTTGAAGCAGATCCCAATGAAGCTATCCTTGCTTTCGAAGACATGATGCGTAAAAAGATCGTAATGCCCGCCAATTTCATGCGTGAACTTGGAGGTAAGGCGGGCGATACGTTTATTCACTTCACCGATTCGGCCATTAAAATGGGTGTTTACACTGCGCATGATTATATTGATATCTTTGTTTCATTGATGCAGGAATGGAAGATTGAACAGCTGGCTAGTTTGAATACCGCCGGTCAACGGGCCAGAGATTATCTGATGGCCCTGCCAGACAGACTCAAGCGTGTAGCAGATCGAAGCCGGCCGGTAGACACGAGCCACAAGTTCTCCTGGATCATTTCTTGAACGTTTTGTTGAAGTCTTAATGTTATGGTATGGCCGCAGTCTATCACTGCTATTGTTTGGATTACAAGCTGCTGTAGCTGCAGCACAAACTGGTCGAGCAGATTCTTCGGTTTCCAACCCCATGCCTCGTGCCGACTCAGTTCACAAAATGGGGGATGCCCCAATAGTCGGCCATTTGCCAAACGGAGATACAGTTTTTGTACTTAATCAAAAGCCGCCCAGGCATGTTCCCCGCATTGCGACATTGCCGGTATTGTCTGGATACAGATTAGGACCTTCATTTGGAATCTTCAGGCCTGTACAAAGAAACTTAGTCCAGCGTTTTCATAAGGTCTCCCCTTATTACACGCTGGGCCTAATGCCATTGATTCCGCAAAGCGGCCTATCCATATCATTGGATTACTATAGTATCAAAGACAGGCCACGGGCTTTGCTGCCTCCTGACCGCAAGATCGCAGATAACCGTTACTTTCTCATCGGACCAACTGTTGGGGTAAGACACTGGTTCAAGGGAGTTAAAGGCTTTAGACCATACCTGGAAGCAGATGTCGAATACTTGTTAGGGAGGTTGAGGATATGGGAACAAAACCTGGATACAAAATGGACGCAGAGTGTAGGAGCCTATATTCTTGCAGGTGCGCTCATCACAAACCATTTAAAGCTTAACCTTTCTTTCGCCGGAGTTAATCCAATTCATGGTTATTCCATGTCTGGAGGCACCGTCTCATTGTCCTATATGTTTATGCCGATCGGCTATTACGCACGATAATCCACCAACAGCAAGGTTCCGAATCACATGTTTCGTCGATATTGCCCGCCGACTTCGTAAAGAGCATGCGTGATCTGGCCAAGTGAGCACACTTTGGTCACCTCCATTAATGATCGAAATATGTTGTCTCCCCTTAGCGCGGTCTCTTTAAGATCTTGTAAAGCGGCGTCGCTGACTTCCGAGTTTCGTTCCTTAAAAAGATTGAGGTTGAAGATCTGGCGCTGTTTCTCTTCCTCTGTCGCACGTATCACTTCGCCTTTGACCAAAGTTGGTGAACCAGAGCTATTGAGAAACGTATTCACCCCTATGATCGGATAAGATCCGTCATGTTTTCGGGTCTCATAATAAAGTGATTCTTCCTGGATCTTACCCCGCTGGTACATTGTCTCCATGGCGCCTAAAACACCGCCCCTGTCCGAAATGCGCTGAAATTCCAGCATCACTGCTTCCTCTACAAGGTTTGTGAGCTCCTCAATAATAAAAGAGCCTTGTGAAGGGTTCTCATTTTTTGCCAATCCCAACTCTCTGTTTATGATCAGCTGAATCGCCATCGCCCGTCTAACCGACTCTTCGGTTGGGGTTGTGATCGCTTCATCGTAAGCATTCGTATGAAGTGAATTGCAGTTGTCATAGATGGCGTAAAGCGCTTGCAGGGTAGTGCGTATATCGTTGAAATCGATCTCTTGAGCGTGCAGCGAGCGGCCAGAAGTCTGAATATGATACTTGAGCTTTTGAGAACGTTCATTACCTCCATAGACGTTCAAAATTGCTTTTGCCCATATACGGCGCGCCACCCGCCCAATCACCGCGTATTCAGGATCAATGCCATTTGAAAAGAAAAAGCTGAGGTTGGGGGCGAAGTCGTCGATTTTCAGACCCCGGCTCAAATAATACTCGACATAAGTAAAACCATTACTTAGCGTAAAGGCGAGTTGGGAGATTGGATTAGCCCCTGCTTCGGCAATGTGATATCCCGAGATTGAGACCGAATAGAAGTTTCGGATCTTTTCTTCATTGAAGTACTCTTGAATGTCACCCATCATTTTTAATGCGAACTCCGTAGAGAAAATACACGTGTTTTGGGCCTGGTCCTCTTTCAAGATATCTGCCTGCACAGTACCCCGTACGTCTTGCAGCGCCCGCGCTTTTAATGTTCTGTAGGTGGGGGCGTCAAGTACCGTGTCTCCGCTTATTCCAAGTAGCGTGAGGCCCAGACCATCGTTGCCTTGGGGAAGGTCACCGGCATATGTCGGTTCCTGCAGTGAACCGGCCCCATAAAAGGCGGCATTAAAGTTAGAGATCGTTTCATTCAATGAATTACCTTTCAAGTAAATCTCACACTGTTGATCGATCGCGGCGTTTAGAAAAAATGCGAGGATAATTGGAGCTGGCCCGTTGATGGTCATCGAGACCGATGTCCCGGGACTGCAAAGATCAAAGCCGCTATAAAGCTTTTTCGCATCGTCAACAGTCGCAATACTTACGCCCGCATTGCCGATCTTTCCGTAGATATCGGGTCTTTCATGAGGATCTTCTCCATATAACGTAACCGAATCAAAGGCGGTAGATAGTCTTTTTGCAGGCTGCCCAACGGACACATAGTGAAATCGTTTGTTGGTGCGCTCCGGCGAACCCTCTCCGGCAAACATGCGCGTTGGATCCTCGCCTTCCCGCTTGAGTGGGAAAACGCCTGCGGTGTAAGGGAATTCCCCGGGAAGGTTTTCCCGTAATAGCCATTTAAGAAGGTCACCCCAGGCGGTATATCCAGGCAATGAAACTTTTGGTACCGAGATCCCGCTTAACGAAATGGTTTTTAGAGGCTGCCGTATAATGTTCCCGCGTACTTCGTACGAAAAATAGTCCTGAGCATACTTTTCCTTGACCGCCGGCCAGTTCTGAAGCAGGTCAAAGCAGCGCTGATCAAGCTTCAATCTATACTTCCCTTTGAGCTCAGTGAGTTCATTTAGCGTGTCTGAGCTTAAATGCAGCCTGGTGACCTCTTCCAGAGCGAACAGCGACGAAGCCTTGCTGCATTGATCTTCTACCCATTCTTCGTACCTGTCACTGGCTTCCCGAATTTCGGCAAGGTACCGCACTCGGCTGGGCCGAATGACATACTTCACTTCTTCGGATACTGCCGCTGTTCGTAAAACGGCGATAGCCACTTCGCTGGTTTTAGCGCTGAGGGCTTTACTCAAAGCGTAGAAAAGCCTGTTTGTCCCCGGATCGTTGAATTGAGACGCGATTGTCGAGAAAACGGGAAGATTTGAAGGATCTGTGTCAAAGAGTCCCTGGTTACGCTGATACTGCCGGCGAACGTCTCTTAAAGCGTCCTGGGCTCCTTTTTTATCCGATTTGTTAATAGCGATCAAATCGGCAAAGTCAAGCATGTCAATCTTTTCAAGCTGGCTGGCCGCACCAAACTCGGGTGTCATTACATATAATGACACATTACTAACTGTGCTTATATCAGAATCTGATTGGCCTATCCCAGACGTCTCAACAATTACCAGTTTAAAACCGGCATTGGCGCAAAGGCTAACCGCCTCTCGAATGGCGCCTGAGAGAGACTGGTGTGCTCCACGGGTAGCCAGAGATCGCATGTAGACCCGGGAATCGTAAATAGAGTTCATTCGAATGCGATCTCCTAACAGCGCTCCCCCCGACTTTTTCTTGCTTGGGTCAATTGAAATGATCGCAAGGTCGAGGGCCGGATTAAAATGTAAGAACCGTCGTACCAGTTCATCGGTCAGACTAGACTTCCCAGCACCTCCCGTACCAGTTATCCCAAGAACGACATGGCCGTTTTGTGGAGTTTTCGCCGAAGGCGCATTTTCAAAATTAAATGCCCGTCCTTTCCCACTTTGAGCTTCGGCGCAAGTTATCGCCCGGGCAAGTTCCAGGTGGTCGTTGACTGTCAAAGCGCTTGTGACCGTGTCCCCATTGAGACCCGGCACCGGGAAATCACATTCTTCCAGCAGGTGATTGATCATGCCTTGCAGCCCCATCCTTCGACCATCGTCAGGCGAATAGATCTTCGAGACACCATACTCTTCAAGTGCCGCAATTTCACCGGGCAAAATTACCCCTCCTCCGCCGCCGAAGACACGTATATGCGACGCGCCCTTTTCCCGTAAAAGCTCCAGGACATACCTAAAAAATTCGTTATGTCCTCCTTGGTAAGACGTAATGGCTATCCCTTGAACATCTTCCTGTATTGCGCAGGCGACTATCTCCCCAGCCGAGCGATTGTGTCCGAGATGGATCACTTCAGCACCCGAAGCCTGCAAAATACGGCGCATGATATTTATAGACACGTCATGACCATCAAACAAGGAGGCCGCCGTTACAAGGCGAATCTTATTTTTTGGAATGTATGCTTGAACTGGTTCCATGTGAGCGATCAACCGTTGTCAGAAACTTAAAGATAACGCATTTTGGTGGCTGCACCGGCAGCCGGCTATGTGCGGCGATTGGTGTAAATTGCCGGCTCAATGGAATCTTATAATAAGTATGGCCCTTACTTAAAAGCGAAGTTTGGGGGGCATAAGGTGTACAAGGTCGTCGTTGACGCGGGATTCACGTGCCCTAACAGAGATGGCAGCAAAGGCTACGGTGGCTGTACTTACTGCAATGTTGATTCTTTTACTCCGGATCTTGCCCGTAACACGGCCAAGATTACTGAGCAGGTCACACAAGGCATAGCAAGGGCTCGTCAAAAATATGGCGCGACAAAGTTCATTATCTACTTTCAGCCCAATTCAAACACCTATGCGGCTGTAGAATCCTTAAAGCTGCTTTATGACGAAGCGTTAAGCGTTGACTCGCCCGATATTGTAGGCTTGTCCATCGGCACCAGGCCCGACTTGTTAACCGAAGAGAAGCTTGACCTCCTTGAAAGCTACACCAAGCGCTATTATGTCGATCTTGAAATAGGGATGGAATCAATCTATGATTACACCTTAAGAAAAATCAACCGTGGGTGTTCCCATCAGGATTTTATAAATGCTGTTCAGCTGTTTAATGATCGAAATATAGACCTTTGTGTCCATACCATTTTCGGCTTTCCCTGGGAAACCGAAGAAATGATGCTTTCTTATGCCGCTGCGATAAATGAGCATCGTGCAATTAAATTTGTGAAGCTTCACCACCTCCATATCGTCAACGGTTCAATCATGGGTGTGTTGTATAAGCGTCACCCGTTCAAACTCTTTACCCTGCCAGAATATGCTGCATTCCTTGCGAAATTTATTCCATTACTTAGACAGGATATTATTATTCAAAGAGTATTTGGCGTGGCCGACACTGAATATCTGATCGCCCCAGACTGGGGGGTGGGTAAATCGTCAATTCAAACTTATATCGACCAACTGCTCTCCAACCAAAAGGTCTTGCAGGGCAGTGAGTATTCAGCATTTTAGGGCACCGGCATCATGTAGAACAAGGGCCGCCACACGGGCAGCCCGGGGTGTACTAGTATGTATGCTCACCACAGCGGCATTGCGAACTGCAAGCGTTATGAAATGATTAGCCTGTTCTTCGTTTTCAAGCAGACGGGAGAAGAAATTTTCGGCCTGCTTTATTGAATTGTTATGTGAATCCCCATGGAGAACTATTTCCGCGAACTCTTTTGAGGGGGCGAACCATATATCCACCTGATCATCTGTGAATCCTTTATCGAGTAGCTTCTCAACCGCCAGGTTGGCCTCGAACTTATAAACGAAGATCCCAAAGACGGTACGGTCTAACGTGGTGGTGATTAACATGAATTTTCAGATTTTTTTTACTTGCCTTTCGATGAGCTTACCTACGATAGGGATACGTTTAATCTCTGAAAAAAGTTGTGATATCTTATGAAAAGTTTGTACTGGCGGGTCTGCTACAACTCTGTTTGCAAGCCTCCCTGAAAGCCAGGTTCCCAGCTCTTTAATCATAAAGCCCTTTTTACCCAACATGACCCGGTCAATCAGCAAAGGAATCCCATACTGGATGATATTCTGCAAATAAGGACTTGTGCGCTTTACCTGAACATTAGTTTTTGAAGAACGAGAAGAACTTATGGACGCAAAGTTATTTGTGACAAACTTTCGGTACGGCGCTATTTGCTTTTCTACGCGGGTCCATCTTGACTTGAGGCCTCGTTCCTGATCTGCACGCATTGCAAGTAACCTCAATTTTTCTACCTGAAGGTCTTTTGAATTATTAATCACTGGCATAAACAAAATGGATAAACAACTAGATAAACAAACTGGATTAGCCCTTAACATCAGGGTAATTTAGAGGAAAAGAATTTTTTGATCTGAATGTCAATAATCTTGCTCTCAATGACGCCCTTGCGCAAAACAAGGACAAGGATCACCAGAAGCAGATAAATGCCTGCCACTATAACGAACCCGTTCAAACGGCTATCAAGGACATCGCCAAGATACAAACCCAGGCCAACACTCAAAAAAATGAGAATGAAGAGCCCTATGAGGACCGTAACAACGCCAATCATCGCACCGGCAACAGCATGACTGGAGTTCTCGATCAATTCTATTTTAGCCAGCTCAATACGGTTAGACGCGTATTCTTTAACCTGCTCGAAAAGACTAGGTTCAATTGTTTTTGTCGTTGATTCGATGATAATAGGAGGTACACTTGGCCTGGTTTTTTCCATCTGGTCGTCTTGATTGCTTTAAAAGGTTAGAGTATAGAATTAAGAAGAGCTGATATAATCATCAAAGTCATACTTGCGTTGTGTCAAGCCAGATCTTTCAAGCGCAGAGGAAATCCTGTAAGTGAACATTCGTTTTAAAGTATCCCCGGTGTCAAGGATATGATCAAACTTCTCTATCCAAATACGCCTGCCAAACGAAGACAGCAGGATACCTAAACCGGCTCCTGCTGCCATTCCTGCAATTAAAGCTACAACTCTTCGTTCAGTTCCGAGCATGCGCCGGATTAACGCTGAAGGTCCTCGATTTTATCTTTTGCGGCCTCTGTAGTTTCGTTGATCCAGCCGGCAGCTTTGCCCTTAAGATCATCATAACCCTCGGATAAGTCCTTCATAAGTTCTTCACCGGTTTTTGGAGCAAGTAGTAGGCCGGCAATCGCGCCAACTGCAAGTCCTAATACCAACCCAGGAAGAAAGTTGTTACTTGATGGGTGAGTAAGCCTGTCATAGGTTTCGGCCGCTCTTTTTTCTAATTGAGTTTTCATGTTTTAGATTTGATTAATTGTTTAAGTGGATATTAGGTTAAAAAGTCTTGTTTTGGCGATCATCTGAAAGGCCAAATCGTTCTACCGTAACTTCCGAATGGTGTACGGTCGTTGTCACAGTTTCAACTGTTTCAGTTGCATCGGTTTGTAAGGTAGTCTCCTCAATCATCCTTACCTCTTTGCGAAATACAGGAACCTCATGTTGTTCTGTGAATTCCAACTGATTCTCTACAAATGGCATAAACGAATCGTTTTTACCGGCCTTGCTAACTAATACCTGAGGGCCTGTCAGGCTCGGTCCTGGAACAGCAACAGGCATAGCGACTAAACTGTTATTCTCAAGGGCTTCGTTCATATCCAGCGCTCCAGCCTCATCCATTATCTCCTGTGCTAACTGAGCAGAAGCAAGCGTACTGGTCAAAACTGAAATACGCACACGCTGGCGTCCTTCAATGTTAGTTGAGGCACCGGCATGCGCCGTATTATCAGCATCAAGCGTCATGTCGATATCCTCATGTTTGTATTTATTATTCAGAAGGTCATCGTAAGCTGCCTGGCCCATCTTTGAGGATAAAAAAATTCCTATAACGGTATGCGACATTATACAATTTCTTTTCTTTCAATGGTTACCTTCTCTTCTCTAAGGGAGACCGACTGACTGACTTGTTCTGTAGAAGACCTTTTTTCGATGTGGATCTCCTCTACTAATGTAACCTGCTTGACTAAAACATACTCTTCTCTTAAAATAGGTATCACCATAACATCCCCTTCATAACGTGTTTGAGGGATAGGCCCGTTGACAAGTTCGTTTCTGGCAACTCGGTTCATTACTACTTCATCTCTTCTCAGGTCAGCAGTTATTACCTCATTTCTTTCCTCAACTATTTTGTGAACCAGTACCTTGCCTGATTCAACAACTTTCTTTTCGATGATGACAGATTCGGCAAATACGGGAATTTTTATACTTCCTGCCTTATCGAGCGAAGTGGTGTCACCACTTTTTGAATTAATGATCGAATCATTGCCGCTTGGCTTGATGTTTTCCATGGTATAGGTTCAGATGCAAATCGTATAGACAAGTACTATGCCTTTGCTCCAGCTTCAGGATAAATGTAATGGTATTGTTAAGGTATGGAAGTCTATCACTAATTAGACGCCTTAAGGACACAGCCTTATGCAAAACCGAACCTTATTTATAACCTATATACAACGCCCTTTCCCGCATTGGGGTATTTCTTACTGGAATAATGGTTGTTAACAAGTGCATAATTTGTTCACATTGGCTGCTACGAATAGAATCTACTTTCTCAATATATTTGTAAGACCTGAAAGGGGTCCTCATAACTCACTTCATTCGAAAAGTATATGGCCTGGAAAAAATTTAGCGGTGAGTCGCTCCATTCCCCCGTGTTAGATGAGGTTGAAAAAGCTATCGAACGGGAATATGAATTAGGGAATAAGCTTAAGGTCTGCATCGGGACCGATTCTCAGGTGAAGGGAACCGTAACTGATTTTGCGACGGTGATCGTTTTTCTTCGAGAACATAAAGGTGGCTTTATGTTTATAAACCAGGAGAGAACTTCCCGAAAGATGAGCATCAAGGAACGTATGCTGTGCGAAGTGCAAAAATCGATTGAGATCGCCTATAGCTTATGCGACCTGCTCGATCTATACGATGTCGACCTTGAGGTACATGCAGACATTAACACCAGTCCAAACTTTAAGTCGAACGCTGCCTTGCATGAAGCGATGGGCTATATCCTGAGCATGGGTTTCGTTTTCAAAGCTAAACCCGAAGCTTTCGCCAGCTCATACTGCGCGAATAAGATGGTGCACTAACGCAGGTCCAGATCACAACACCAGTTTTTTATATTTAAGACGATGAGGGCCTGTGTCACCAAGGCGCTTTTTACGATTTTCTTCGTACTCACTATAGTTCCCTTCAAAGAAATAAACAGAGGAATTTCCTTCGAAGGCCAGTATATGGGTACAGACTCTATCCAAAAACCATCTGTCGTGCGAAATGATCACCGCGCAACCCGCAAAGTTTTCTAAGGCTTCTTCAAGTGAACGCAGCGTATTGACATCGATGTCATTTGTCGGTTCATCAAGCAAAAGAACGTTGGCGCCTTTCTTAAGTGTTATTGCCAGGTGAACCCGGTTACGCTCACCACCAGAAAGTATATCAACCCGTTTCTGCTGGTCGGCCCCGTTGAAGTTAAATTTGGACACATAAGCTCTCCCATTCATCACCTTATTCCCAAGCAAGATGTTCTCAGTACCGCCGGTGATGTTCTCGAAGACCGATTTGTCTCCATCCAGATCATCATGGCTTTGATCCACATAACCAAGGTCAACAGTTTCACCAACTCTGAACGTTCCTTTATCTGGAGCTTCTTCCCCAATAATAAGGCGGAAGAGAGTTGTCTTGCCTGCTCCGTTTGGCCCAATTATTCCCACAATTCCGGCTGGGGGAAGGTTGAAACTGAGATCTTCAAATAACAGCCGGTCTCCAAATGATTTGCTTACGTTTTTCGCCTCCACAACAACGTTACCCAAGCGCGGTCCTGGAGGTATGAAGAGTTCTAGTTTATCTTCTTTGCCCCTCAACTCTTCATTCAGCATTTTGTCATAAGCTCCAAGCCGGGCCTTCGATTTCGCATGGCGGGCCTTAGGCGCCATACGTACCCATTCAAGTTCACGTTCAAGCGTCTTTTGGCGTTTTGATTCTGTTTTTTCCTCCTGCGCGAGGCGTTTTGACTTTTGATCAAGCCAGCTTGAGTAATTCCCCTTCCACGGAATACCCTCTCCCCGGTCGAGCTCAAGGATCCACTGAGCTACGTTATCTAAAAAATAGCGGTCATGCGTCACTGCTATAACAGTTCCCTTGTATTGTTTGAGATGCTCTTCAAGCCAGTCTACAGATTCTGCGTCCAGGTGATTCGTTGGCTCATCCAATAACAATACATCGGGTTCCTGGAGCAGAAGGCGGCACAAAGCAACCCGTCTTCGTTCTCCTCCTGACAGATTGGCAACCTTCGCCTCTGGTTCAGGACATCTTAGCGCATCCATTGCCCGCTCAACCGTCTGGTCGATTTCCCAGGCATTCGTTGCATCGATCTGATCCTGTAATGAACCCTGCGTGGCCATTAATTTGTCCATCACGTCTGCATTTTCATACACCTCAGGAAGACCGAATTGCTCATTGATAGCCTCATATTCAGCTAAGAGGCCTTTGATGTTTGCCACGCCTTCTTCCACAACCTCGATAACAGTCTTACTGTTGTCCATTGCAGGCTCCTGAGCTAAATAGCCAACGGTATATCCGGGTGAAAAGACAACTTCTCCCTGATAAGACTTGTCCAGGCCAGATATGATTTTCAACAAACTAGACTTTCCCGACCCGTTAAGGCCTATGACCCCTATTTTTGCACCGTAAAAAAAAGACAGGTAAATATTCTTTAGCACTTGTTTTTGCGGCGGGTAAATCTTGTTTACTCCAGCCATTGAAAAAATTATCTTTTCGTCTGCCATGAGGCCTTATTTAATGGATTGTGAAGATAGATGAATACCAGGATAGTTTCTAACCACAGCCTTTTACGGCATACTAGGAGGCATATTGGCAGAAGCATTACTTCCTTACACCCATGGCTTAATTGTTGATAATTGTTCATTTCCAACGGAATTGTGTATTTGAAACAAAATGATACATTAGTCGTTGAAATTTTTAAATTTCTTATAATGGAAGCTAAATTTTCGCCAAGGGTCAAAGACGTCATAACGTATAGCCGGGAAGAGGCTTTGCGTTTGGGTCATGACTACATCGGTACCGAGCACTTGCTGCTCGGACTGATCAGAGAGGGGGATGGCATCGCCATCAAATTGCTTAAAAGTTTAGGAATTGATACATCGAAACTTAGAAGGGCTATAGAAGATGCTGTTCGCGGGACAAGCGGCACCTCTGTGAACCTTGGGAATATACCATTGACTAAACAAGCTGAAAAAGTATTAAAGATCACTTACCTCGAAGCAAAGATCTTCAAAAGCGATATCATTGGAACAGAACACCTGCTGCTGTCTATTCTCAGGGACGAAGACAATATTGCTTCTCAAATATTAAATCAGTTTCAGGTTAACTACGAAACCTTCAAAGGTGAAGTTGAGGCCAATAAAAGTGGTCTGCGGAGCGAAGCCTCTCACAGCCCATCCGATGAAGACGGGTTTAAAGAGGAGGACGGTTTTAGCTCATCGAAGAAAGTGTCAGATATAAAATCTAAAACTCCAGTGCTCGACAATTTCGGTCGTGACTTGACTAAAGCCGCCGAAGAAGGTAAGCTTGATCCGATCGTAGGACGTGAAAAGGAAATTGAGCGCGTGTCTCAGATCCTTTCCAGACGCAAAAAGAACAATCCGATACTGATTGGTGAGCCCGGCGTGGGTAAATCGGCCATCGCTGAGGGCCTTGCCCTGCGCATCGTTCAACGTAAAGTGTCGCGCGTACTGTTCAACAAACGGGTTGTCACGCTTGACCTTGCCTCTTTGGTCGCTGGAACTAAATACCGCGGTCAGTTTGAGGAGCGCATGAAAGCGGTGATGAACGAACTTGAAAAATCACCCGATGTAATCCTCTTCATTGATGAGATCCATACGATCGTTGGTGCAGGTGGAGCTTCAGGGTCACTGGATGCTTCGAACATGTTCAAGCCAGCTCTTGCAAGAGGCGAGATCCAGTGCATTGGAGCCACTACTCTTGATGAATACCGGCAGTATATTGAAAAGGATGGCGCGCTGGACCGCAGGTTTCAGAAAGTCATGGTTGAACCTGCGACAATTGAGGAGACCCGCGAGATACTAAACCGCATCAAGGAAAAGTACGAAGAGCACCATGGTGTTACTTACACACCCGAAGCGATCGACGCTTGCGTGTCGCTTACCTCAAGGTACATCACCGATCGCTTTCTTCCAGACAAGGCAATTGACGCTTTGGATGAATCTGGCTCAAGGGTTCACCTGACCAATATTCATGTTCCTGAGAATATTATCGATATTGAAAAAAAAGTTGAAGACATCAAGGTTGAAAAGAACCGGGTTGTCAGAAGCCAGAAGTACGAAGAAGCCGCTAAGCTGCGTGATACTGAAAAGCAGCTTTTAGAGCAGCTCGACCATGCCAAGACAGAGTGGGAGGCCGAAACTAAAACCCGCAGGTACACGGTCACCGCAGACAATGTAGCCGAAGTAGTCTCCATGATGACTGGGATACCGGTTCAGAAGGTTGGGCAAGCCGATAGTCTCAAGCTCCTCGGCATGAAAGATGAGCTCAAGGAAAAGATCATTGGCCAGGATGAGGCTATCAAGAAACTTGTGAAAGCTATTCAGCGCACCCGGGCCGGTCTTAAAGACCCCCGCAAGCCCATTGGTTCCTTCATTTTTCTTGGTCCAACGGGTGTTGGAAAGACCGAATTAGCAAAAGCGCTAAGCCGTTTTATGTTCGACACCGATGATTCGCTTATCCAGATTGACATGAGCGAATACATGGAGAAATTTGCCGTATCCCGTCTTGTAGGTGCTCCTCCCGGGTATGTCGGTTATGAAGAGGGCGGGCAGCTTACCGAAAAGGTTCGTCGTAAGCCGTATTCTGTCGTTCTGCTGGACGAAATTGAAAAGGCGCATCCAGATGTGTTCAATATTCTATTACAGGTTTTGGATGAAGGTCAGCTCACCGACAGTTTGGGTCGGAAGGTTGACTTTAGAAATACCGTGATCATCATGACATCGAACATTGGTTCGAGGCAGCTTAAGGAGTTTGGTCAGGGTGTTGGTTTTAGTACGACATCTAAAACGGCCCAGTCTGACACGCATTCAAGGGGTGTGATCGAAACTGCCTTGAAACGTGCTTTCGCGCCCGAGTTTCTCAACCGTATCGATGATGTCATTGTCTTCAACAGTCTTTCGAAAGAAGACATCTTCAAGATCATCGATATTGAACTTAAGGGTTTGTTCTCCCGCATTTACGCGCTTGGTTACCAGATTAAATTAACCGAAGAAGCCAAGAACTTCATTGCTGAAAAGGGCTATGATCCAAACTTCGGCGCAAGACCTCTTAATCGTGCGATCCAGAAGCTACTCGAAGATCCAATCGCCGAAGAGATCCTTAAGGGTGAGTTTCATGAAGGGGATGTGATCGAATTAGGTTTCAACTCCGACACTTCAGAGATAACAGTTGATCATTCAAGCGGCAAAGGAGATACGAAGCCAAAGAAGAAGAAAAAGGAAGAGGAAGAAAAAGAAGAAGAGAAGTAACCAAACGCTAATTTAAACTAGAAAATGCCGGCTACAAAAAGTCGGCATTTTTTATTCCCACTTGCTCAAAGACTGCTTTGTAAACGCGGGCGCGATTAATACACAGCAGTAATAGTGGTACTTGGACATTGGATCGTAAATAATTCCGATACCGCACCGGGTAGCCTTCTTGTAAAACGAAGTTAGGGCGAGTAGGTGATTTCGATGCCCTTTGTCATGAACGTTTTTGTCGACAATCAACTGGTCAATGAATTTATCAGGAAATTCGGAGCTTGCCGCGATTGATTCGATGTAATTTTTTTTTGGGTCTTCAACCCACGAACCAGGGAGCCTGTAACCGGCCTGGCTTACATAATAATTCATTCCTTTTCCGTCGGGGTCAACATGCGAAAAGTAATTATGGGTTGCCATGTCGATCGCTTTCTGGGTTGCCGCCTTTGCCAGTATTGGATCCCAGACCAATTGTCGGGCTGCCTGAACGTCGCCAAGATCAAGATCAATTTTTGAAGCCATCTCGGACGGATAAGCCCGAAACTTATTCAGATAAAGAAACGACTGATAAGCCACCCGGTAGTAGACCCAAAGATTGTCGGCCTTGTTGTATACAGGCTTAAACTTCGAGATATAGTCCTTATCTGACGGCCTGAGCTCATGGCTCAAACCTGAACCATTCCCCGATCCATTCCCTTTAGATCGGGTCTTGCAGCTGACTAGGCAAACCAGAAGTAAAATTGTAAAAATGCGGATTGTGAATTTATAGTTCTGTCTTTTTACCAGCGAAAGCGTGGACTGCATAGGTCGAAATCGAAGCTTGTAGAACACCCCAAAATTAAGTTTCCGAACGCGAAACCTATAAGCTTAGGACTCTTATCGGTTCGATTTCAAGCTAAATAATATAGGGACAGAGTAAGAAACGCGTACAGGAATACCGTTTTGTTTTCCGGGTGTAAAACGCTTTAAGCCTTGGACGGCCTGTAATGCAGCTTCTGGCAGCCCGCCACTTAATTCAGTACCTCTTATGATTTTAAGGTTAGAAATTTGCCCGTCGGTTTCAACGATAAAATTTATGGTCACCCTTCCCTCAATATTTTTTTTCTTCGCCTCACTCGGATAGTGATTGCTTAAGTAGGCGGAAAGATCACCCAGCAGTGCCTTTTCCCCATTGGGATATTCAGGAAGTTGCTGGACCCTTGTATAGACTTTACCTGTGTCCCTGATCTCCCGGCTTAGCACTGATATTAAGGTGGTACTTCGCTGGCTTTCGTGAAAGGAGCGCATCGAAAAGGACATGCAGATGAACGAAAGTGCCGTGCAAACCGGAACTAAGGCACTAAACACGAATAGACTTGTTTTGGGTGATGACTTTTGATTGAGGTTCATGATTCTTGTTTTTAAAGTTGAGGGTTTACTAAATGAATGAATTTGAAAAAGACTTTGAATAGAGAAGCTTTGCGCGATAAGTCTTGAAACATATTCTCCCTTGTTCGCGAATACCTCGCACACGTGGCGGTCGGCAATGTATTCATGCTGGAGCCGAAGGGCTTTGACGTAACTGTAGGATAAGGGATTAAACCAGTTTACGGCTCGAAATAATTCTGCAAAAAGCAGGTCAAACGAATGCTTTTGAGCAATATGTACTTTTTCATGTTCTATAATGATTGGGTCAACATCGGTAGCTAAGTCCTTACCAAGTATGATGAAATTGAAGAATGACCCCGCTCCTTTAAATGATTCCAGGATGGCTACCCGGGCTCTCCATTGTTCGTTTTGAGCGGCTAGGGCACTTATCGTAAAAAGTTTCTCGAGTCCTACTAACAACCGCACAATCATAAAAATGACACCCAGGTAATAAACGTCAAGCAAAATTTGGTCAAGCGGCGGTAAGGCAGCGCTTTGAGGCGGCATAGGTTTTGCGGCGCCAATTAAGATTTCTGGTAAGCGAACGCTTAGAGGCGACTGCTGGCCTTGGAACGGTGCTTTTAGCAAGGGAATGCTGATGGATAGAACAGGGATCGCTAGGAGATATAAGCGCTGAACCTGGTGAAAGGTGTTTCTGCTCAAGGCAAGCCTGTATGTTCCATACAAAACAGTGAAACAAAAAGACATCTTTACTACGAATAGGAGCTGGATCATTTGATCTCGTTTTTTGATTGTTCAATTAGCTTTATGATTTCATCGGCTTCTTTAATGTCGATCGTTTCGTCTTGAACGAAGAATGAAACCAGATTTTTAACCGAACCATTAAAGTAGGACTTGACCATTTTTTGAGCGAGCATCTTACGATAACTCTCTTTACTCACAAGCGGAAAGTACTCGTGAGTTTTACCGTAAGCTTTATGACCCACGAATCCTTTTGATTCTAAAATTCGTACAATGGTGGAGACTGTATTATAGGCTAGCTTTGGAGGCGGCAATTTTTTTAAAATGTCCTTAACGAACCATCCCTTCGCCTGCCAAAGGATTTGCATAACCTCTTCTTCGGCCCTGGTTAGATCTTTGATCGTTTGCATATTCGAAGATAAAACTATATAATTAGTTATCCAACTAATTATATAGGGGAATTAAAAAAACTTTAAGTTTTTAAGAATATTATTTTAGAAATGGAATGGTTTAAAATTCTTGAGGCCGACGAAGTCTTGAAGTCGGCGCCAGGCTTGAATAAGCTAATGCAGGTGAAAGCCGGTGGAAAGAAGATATGCCTTGCCCTGACCAAGGATGGTTATTTCGCTGTGCAAAACACCTGCCCTCATGCCGGCGGTGATTTAAGTCAGGGATGGTGTGAAGGCTCTGTTTTAGTCTGTCCGCTTCACAGATATGAATACAACTTAAAGACTGGCCGGGGATACACGGATCAAGGAGACGCAATTAGAACTTATCCTCTGGAGGTTCGTGCCGATGGCCTTTATATTGGGATTAAAGCCGGCTGGGCGTTATTTAAGTGAAAAGCTCGAGGTCCGTTCAGTAGCTGCAAAGGTAGCTTTGGCAAACGCACTCACTGCGCTAACCATTTCGGCGTTTCGTTCCAAAGGCCCCATGTGGCCGCTTGGCGCAAGTGTTACCAGCTGAGCATTAGGGATATGTTCTGCGATGTACGAACATGCGCTTTTTTTGATGAGAATATCCTGTTTTCCGGCTACGACCAGTACCGGCGGTGAGATGGTTTGCAAGGTGGAAGTTGCTTCATAGTCGAACATAGCCAGACATCCTCTTGCAACGACATCAATTGGAGCAATCGTCGAGAGCAACGCAGTGAGATTAAGCTGGCCCTTAGTTTCAGTGCCAGCATAACCGCTTAATGCATTACTCAGGTGCATCGAGCCATTCAAATATTTAAGCCAGTTCATAAGCTGGAACAAAGGGGCGAGACCAATCATGATATATAAGATCGGCGTGAGAACAGGTTTCTGCAGTGCCAACAGTAAACCGCTAAGTATAGATGTTTTGCACGGATTAGTATACGTGGTTTGCACGAGGACCAAACCCGAAACCTTTTTGTAAAAAGACGGCCCCATGATCTTACAAGCCGAAAGAATGGTCATGCCACCGATACTATGTCCAAGAACAACTGGTTTTTGGTCCAAGCATAAGTCAATAACGGCCTCAAGATCCCGGGAAAATTTCGCCAAAGAGTAATCATTATTGGCCGGCTTCCCCGACTTGCCAAGACCTGGCAAGTCCACGAGAAGGAGCCTGTAGTCTTTACTGAGGGTCTTCTTAAAATAATACCACTGCGTTGAATTACTACTCCAGCCGTGCAGCATGATTATCGGACGGGCATTCGGAGAACCATAAAACTCAACATGCAGTGTATGCCCTTCGGGGCGCTGGAGATCGACACTTTCTGAACTTCGGTCCTGATTGGGCTCATCTTTACCAAATTTACCCAGGAACAGCCCAAAAATAAGGCGGCCAACAAACGTGAGAGCGAGGAGGCCAATAGCTACAATGAGGCAGTTACGGGCGTGGTTTGTCGTGTAATCAGCATTTCTGAGAACTTCTTCTGACGCATCTTTGTACCTGTACCATTCCCTGAAAAAATAAACATCGGCCGCAAGCACACCGATAGTAAAGAAGTTGGCTAGCCCGCCAATGAGGATCTGTAATGGATGCATAGATTTGGTTCTTAGGTGAGGTTGACGGACTGATGTGCAAAACACACGCCACTTCTATTTTCCATGATTAGCCCGTTCATGATCTTCGTCATCCATCGCGGGACCCATTTCGATCTTACGCCAGTCTATCACTTTGTGATAACGCTGCATCGCTTTGGAAGGATCGAAAATTCGAATGTCACTTCTTACCAGTGTATAACGACCATAGTCGGGCTTGTTGGTGAAAAAATCCTGCAAAAGTGAAGCTAAAGCGTCATACTGGTTAACATAGGGGACATCAAGAATATTGTAAATGGTCTTCAATATGGCGCCAAAATTTGCGTGGGTATGGCTTACATAACCTCTCTTGACATACGGTCCGGCTAGAAGTAAGATAGATCTATGCGCATCGATATGGTCAACCCCGCCCTGAGGATCGTCTTCTGTAACGATCACCAGCATGTTTTTCCAATAGCGGGTACGTGACAAAAAATGTAGGATGCGCCCTAGCGCCAAGTCGTTATCGGCCATGAACGATTGAAGGTATGGGTATCCGTCGGCGGGTCTGCGGTCTGCAGTGTGATCATTTGGAACTTGCATCGTGATGAGTTGAGGCATCTTTTCGCGACCGTGGATCCATTTTTTCGTGAATTCTGACTCAAATTGATCCATGCGGTATTGATCAGGGATATTGGTGTTAAACCCGGCATAATTCTGACTTGTGCGCGTAAAAAGTGCTTTTTGCATGGGTACCATCACGACATGCCCCGAGCCGGTAGCTGTGTCGTACCATTCTTCACGATTATGTGCCGTCTCGTTAGCTTCACCAAAATTGTAGAAGTCGATGTGCTTGCGATCCAGCGCTTCCCAAAGTCCGCCACGTTCGGCATAATCTTCGGGATCCATGCTTCCGGTTGAACCGGGGAATCGCCTGCCAGGTGCCTTCGAGAAAATGCGCGCCGTCTTGCTTACGTTCGAGTTAGCTTCGACCCATTCATTGGGAATAACACCCAGCATCCAGTGATGACCATGAATTGAAGCGTCGCTGTCACAATAGAAGTTGTCTGAAAAAGCGAATTGCTGGGCAGCTTTCAAATGGTTTGGTGAAACCTGCAAGTGCGGTAACTGGGCCCGTGTTGCGTCGGGCAGGGTATACTCACAATTAATCCCAAACCGTGCAAGTGTGCTATCGCCACTAGCTTGCTTTAACTGCCCAAAAACCTCATCATAACTTCGGTTCTCCTTCGTGATATAAACGATGTATTTGATTGGAGATGTAAACGCCCCCGGAAACGGCGGAAGCGGGGATTGCCCCGGTACTGCGCTGACACTGCTGTCCCTAAAGGTATTTGCAAGCACAGTCTTGGTATAGGCGGCCAGCTCAGGGATGCCTGGAGTTTTGACGAGCTGAAAACTTCCCAGTTGGATATCGCCGATATAGGTTCCCTGAGGAGGCCGCTTGAAGCCATCGCCTCCGTTAGGGCCGGCGCCAAGACCCCGGCAAGAGGTGATGTACATTTCTTTTTCGTCGGCGCTGAGCCGAATACGGGAAGGACCCCACCCGGTAGGAATGAGTCCTTTTGTAGTTTTTGAATCGACGTCAATTACCGCCACCGCATTGAATCCAAGCAAGGCTGCATAAAGCGTCTTTTCGTCTTTACTCAGGCATAGGCCGAAGGGCAAGAATCCGCGGTACCTGTCTATTCGGTTATCGGCATAGATTTGAATCTCACCTGCAAGTCGGTGATTCTTGTAATCAATGATGCTAATGTTATCATTGCTCGCATTACTTACATAGGCGTATCTTGATCCTACGGCAAGCGAGTTTGGACTAGCGCCTCCAACAACTTCGGCTCCTTCGATCATTTGTCCAACCTGATACCCTGTCTTAAACTTATCTACGATAGTATTCGTGGCAAGATCTATGGTAAAGACGCTCATCGCTTCGGGAGCAGACGGGCTGCCGACCCCAGGAATGGTTCTTCCTTCGACAACCGTTCCCATGCGGGATTCCGGGGTGTTATCGCCATACGGGTGCCGGTTAATCATGATCGAATCCACATTTTTTGGAGTGGCACCCTTGATGAGCGGATAAGAATACATTCCGACGTTGGCTACGAAGGCTGTCGTCTTATCAGGACTTAGAGCGATCCCAAAGGGCTGTCTCCCCACGGGTATAGACGCTGTTGGCTTTTTTGTTTTCAGGTCGATGCGAACCATCCGAAAATTCGCCCGGTCCAGAATAAGCAATTCATTAGTTGCTTCATTTAGGAGCAAGTCAGAGGTAAAGCTGTCTTCGTAGCTATTTCCCCCTATGACACCGTTCAAAGACAGGGTATCTATGGTTCGAAGTTTCTGAATGTCATAAATGATGACATTCCCCTTGTCGCCCCCACTTAAATAGACCGTTTTTGAATCGCTTGCAAAAGCGACGCCTAAAAAAGAGCCATGTTGCAGCGCAGAGGAGATCGTGTTGTCGTAACTCGGTATGCGGGTTGCGTCAAGTGATGGGAGATCGATCACCGTTACTACGCCGTTATGAAGGGTAATCGCCTTTGTACCATCAGGCGCGATGGCCAGCCCAAACGGGTCATGCGTTATGCATACTAGTTTTCCTGCGGGGCTCAGGTATCTTCCGCTTGGAATGACTGAAACACCATTCTCTCTTATTATGGCGAATTCATTCTTTCCTGGTACCTGGAGGACCTGTGAATGACGCTGCGCACTTGCAGTGTAACATTCAGCCAAAAATAATATTATTAATGTGGTGCTCCTTCTCATGGACAGCGTTAAGTCTTACAGTCAAGGAACGACTTTAATGTTAACTGAACATTAAATCTCCATGACCATGCATTTACAAAAGTAGGACAAGTCAAATCCCTCCGAGTGCCTAAAGCTGTAACTAATTGATAAACTGGGCGCTAGCCTGTGGCTTAATCTTCCATCTTATTAATAACCGCCTCGGTGACTCCAGTAAAAGAAAAACCACCGTCATGAAAGAGATTTTGCATCGTCACCATGCGGGTAAGATCCGAGAAAAGTGTCACGCAGTAGTCGGCGCAATGGTCGGCTGATGCATTCCCTAGAGGGCTCATTTTTTCGGCGAAACTAAAAAAACCATCAAAGCCCTTAACTCCTGATCCTGCCGTGGTTTTAGTTGGCGATTGGGAAACCGTATTAACCCGTACCCGTTTTTTTACGCCGTACTGGTAACCCCAGTTTCTGGTGATCGACTCCAATAGTGCTTTCGCGTCGGCCATGTCATTGTAATTTGGAAAAACACGTTGAGCGGCAATGTAGGTAAACGAAATGACCGAACCCCATTCAGCAATCGCGTCTTCTTTGTAGGCCGTCGCAAGAATACGGTGCAGACTTATGGCCGAAATATCAAAGCCTTTATGCATAAAGTCATAATCGTTTTCAGTGTAAGGCTTTCCCTTACGAACATTGAGACTCATGCCGATAGAATGAAGTATGAAGTCAACAGGACCCCCCAGGATTTCTACCGAGCGTTTGATCAAGGTCTCGATATCTGACTGTATGGTGACATCGCAAGGAATGATCTGAGCGTTTGTCTCCTCAGCCAGTTTTTTGATTTCACCCATGCGCATGGCGACAGGCGCGTTTGTCAGAACTATGGTCGCTCCTTCCTGGACACAGCGTTGCGCCGTTTTCCAGGCTATCGATTTTTCATCAAGAGCTCCAAAGATGATACCCTTCTTGCCTTTTAAGAGGTCAAATGACATAATTCTGTGTTTGTAGATCGAAGATGCGATTTTTAGGGGATGAATGACCCGTCCTGTTTGAACTATACACTTCTAAAAGTATATGAATATGGAAGAAAGAGGAGGCAGTGCTATCCAACAAAATAAACGCTGCCTGGTGCGCAACCGTTCTATAGGAAACCGGGGCAGGGACGCAAAGCGAAGATTTTTAACACCGATCAAGGTTTGCAATCTTCAGATTAGATTGAACATGTAAGAAAATGGCCCAGAACTCTATGGGGAAAATTAACGACTGGATGGACTACTACAATTGCCGGCAGGGCCAAAGGTCCTTTCGGAACAGTATGGCGGAGGAAATGTATTTTGCCGTCGAAGCAGTTTGACACCCAAAGAACCGAACCACGACAAGGGCTTTTATATTTCTGACATAATCTCTGGGAAGGTAGTCTGAGTTGAGGATGCGTTAGACTTGTCCATAAGAGGAGTTTAAACAGAAGGAAGAGAGCCAGCAATATTGTATTTCAAGCAGCTATTTGAAACAATCAAAATCTAACACGCAACTCGGATTCCGCTCCTAGTCTACTAGGTCCTTGCGTTAAAAACAATTGACACGAGGGTACTTAACAATAAACTAACCACTGCGTATAAGTCGTATTGACGAAACGGCATTCACTTGTACTTGGTAAAAATGAGATAATCTTGTCTATGAATTTCCAGTTGAAAGCTTCTTTAATTGATTCTCCTTCTTTTACTGCAAGTTTCTCAGGTCACATTTAAAGGTAGTACCCGTGTTAACAGTTATACCATACATAAAAAAATAATTTTATAAGATTTCAAATCAGTCTAAAAAAATCATGAAAATAACGATTAGATTTTTAGCATCCTTGTTTGTATTGACAGCTTGCGGGAAAGACAGTTTGGATAAGGGCCCTCAAAATATTCTTGACAAAACATCCCTAAGTAATGGAAAAACAACTTGGTGGCAGCCTGCAACAGGTATTAGCTTTGACTGGGAATTAAATGACATAAACAGCGGCGCTACTTTTAGTGGCGAGGTGATAGATGTAGATGCATTTACCACGACCGCTGAAACAGTAGCCGCCCTTCATGCCAAAGGGGAAAAAGTAATCGCTTATATGTCCGCTGGGACTATAGAAAACGATAGACCTGACATTTCTCTGTTACCTCTGGAGGTCGTTGGAAAGGTCTATCCAGAATGGCCAAATGAAAAATGGCTGGATATTAGGCAGTTAGAGAAAATGAAACCCTGGCTTAACGCTCGTTTTAATATGATTTTAAAAAAAGGGTTTGATGGTGTGGAACCCGATAATATGGATAGTTACAGCAATGAAACGGGATTTAGTATTCAGATTGCGGATACAAAGAAATACGCTGACTACCTTATAGGGCTTGCCCATACTAATGGCTTGTCTATTGGGCAAAAAAACGTACCGGAATTGAGTGAAGAGTATGCCTCCAAGTTTGATTGGGCATTAACTGAAGACGCTTTTAAACAAGGCTGGCAAGACTCAATGGCTGTTTACGTCAAAAAAAACAAACCGGTTTTTGCCGTGGAATATACTGATAAGACCACCCAACAAGATTTTCAGAATCTGGTTTGCCCTAAAGCGAAGTTGTTAGAGTTTACAGCTATCCTCAAAAAAAGAGACTTGGACAAATGGGTATATAAATGCAAGTAATCTTTTTAGGAAACGGTCCGCTTGTGCCCTGAAAAATAAACGGACCCATAGAGGGATCAATCACACATGAACTCAATCGGAGTTCTAACTACACCATTCAGGAGGTAGTAAATTCTACCCGACTAGGCATGTCGCGGTCTTTGGTTGGGCTCAAGTATGGCATTTTGCGCAGTACAGTATGTAAGTTGATGAAAGCTTACTGTTCTACGGTCTGGATTATTGTTTGTGAGCGATCACCGTCACCATCCGATTAACGATTTCATTGTACAGAACTTTAGGGCCTGCTTAGGACAAGTCATAAATTTCGCATTAACGAACGGCGCTGTCCGATATCGAACAGTTTAGCAATAGAAAAGTGCCATTCTTTGGTCGGGAAGCCGCATTAGCATGATGGCATCTCTTTGGAAAGAGGATGGATATGCTTAAAAACTATTGGAATGTCGCAATTCGCAACTTGTGGAAGAACAAGGTCTTTTCAGGGATCAACATCCTTGGTCTTGCCGTAGGCATTGCGGGGACAGCTCTAATTCTACTATGGGTCCAGTCTGAGCTTAGCATTGATCAATTTCGTACGAAAAAAGACCGGCTTTTTTTCGCCTGGAACAGGGACGTTTTTGATGGGAAGGTGCAGTGCTCGTCGCCATCGTCATCGCGACCCCATTTTCATGGCTGGCCATGAACCACTGGCTTACAAATTTTGACTATCGCATGCAGATCTCCTGGTGATCTTCGCTTATGCGGGTGCTGTCGCTCTTTTAATAGCCGCTTTAACGGTAAGTTTTCAGGCGGTTAAAGCTGCTGTAGCAAATCCCGTCAAAAGCCTTCGAAGCGAGTAAGTGTTCACTAAGACCGGGTCAGAAGTTCGCGGGCGTTTTTAAGAGCATATTCGCCGGGGTCATTTCCGCTGAGCATTTTCGCTATCTCCTCAATTCGTTCCTCCTCGGCCAACACCCGAAGGTTTGTATGTGTAACGCCGTTCTTGAGATCTTTATAGACGAAGAAATGAGAAGAACCACGACTTGCGATCTGCGGTAAATGGGTAATGGCGATCACTTGATTGCTAGTAGCCAGGGCTTCCATGACCCGCCCTACCTTTAGGGCGATCTCACCTGAGACTCCGGTATCAATCTCGTCAAAGATCACTGTTGGCATAGAGGCATAACGGGAACTTAGGCTTTTAATCGCAAGCATCAACCGCGATAGTTCACCACCCGAGGCGATCTTACTTAGTTCGCCGGGTTCAAAGCCTTTATTGGCCGAAAACAAGAACCGAATTTTATCTACCCCGTAGCTAGAAAAGCGTGAAGCATCGGTTTTTTGCTCGACCCTGAAAGCGGCTCCTGTCATTCCCAGCTCTGAAAGCAGGGAATGTATTTCCTGTTCGATCCTGGGAATAACTGTAGCCCTCCCAATTGAAAGTCGTTCGGTACTTATGCCAAGCTGCTTTGTTTGCTGTTCCAGATCTTGACGCAGCTCCTCAATTTGATCCGCAGAACTTTCTACTTCACCAAGCTGAGTGACTAAAGAGTCCCTATAAGCCATTAGTTCCTCAATACTTGCTTTACGATGCTTTTTTTGGAGTGAGAAGATGAGGTCGAGTCGCTCCTGAACCGCGGCAAGGCGCTTTGGATTTGTGGATATATCTGCGGCAAGCGATTCGAGCTCTGCACTAATATCTCTAGTTTCTATCTGCACGCTTTTCAATCGCCCGATCAGCGGCGTAATACGCGAGAAATACCGTTCAACGGCCGAAAGATTGCCCATTGCCTGGCGAATCTTTTCCAGGGCGGCAAGATCATCTTCTTCAAGGGAATTGAAAGCTGCAGCTAGGCCGGTCTGTATTTCTTCGGCGTGGGAAAGTTCCTCAAATTCACGCTCGAGCGAAGTTTGCTCTTTGGAGTCATTCAAGGCTGCCTTTCTAAGCTCATCCAACTGGAATTCCAGGTAGCCAGTTTCTTCAAGGGCCGCCTCGTGTAAAGTGATAAGTTCCTGCAATTTCTTTTCATCCCGGTTGTACTGCCGCAGAGCGTTCCGAAAATCAACGGAAGCGGATTCTTGACCCGCGACCAGATCAAGGACCTTCACCTGAAAAGCTTCGGTATTAATATCAAGTGTCTCATGCTGAGAGTGTATATCTACAAGCAAATAACCAAGCTCTTTTAGCACAGCCAGGCTAACCGGAGTATCGTTAATAAAGGCTCGGGACTTTCCCTCAGCGCTGATCTCCCGTCGCAGAATACTTTGTTCCTCATAATCAAGGTCGTTTTCCTGGAAAAAGCCTTCCAGGTTGTAATCGGCGATTTTGAAAGTGCCTTCGATCGTGCACTTGATAGTTGTCTTGAACAATGAGCGTAAATCGGCTCGCTGGCCTAAAAGCAGGGAAAGCGCGCCTACGACGATCGATTTACCGGCACCGGTCTCACCTGTAATAATATTGAGCCCCCTGGCAAGCGTAATATCCAGCTGGTCAATTATGGAAAAGTTCTTAATTACAAGTCTGGTGAGCATATCGCTAAAAAGGGCAACGGAATAAAGCCCAATTTACTGTATGATCTGCTGATATCTGGATGTATTCGTTGGATCGGCTTCAGACAGGGACGTTGCGGCAGCGGTCTTCTCCTGAGTATCGGCGGCTTGCTGGAAGATTTTTATAAACTCATCGCTTTTCGCGAGGAAAAATAGCTGGGACAGCATAGAATTTGGTTTCGCGTTTTGGGCCTCCATGATATTTGGAAAAATACCCAGTATTTCCGCCCTTCCTTTTTCGGGGATCCGGGACATCTGATCCAGACCCTTTCGGTGAAAAATATAGATCGCTTCTCTGAAAGGCCCAAGTTCGGGACTAAGCAGGTTGTCGCTCAGCCAGTACCGGTTCCTGAGGTCGTCAAACGCCCGCCAGCCTTTACTAGAAGATCCCTGACTTTGATTGACAATGTTTTGTGCTTTGAGAAAGTAAGGGGTGCCCCCCTGGTTTGAAAATGTGTCATAATCCATCCCCAATACGGTATATGAATAATAGGCCAGCAGGTTGCTCAATTCTGTATTGCTCGCGTTGTCTGAATATTCGAGTGGCTCGCCTTCGGTATAGGTAAAGTTCCACTGCCTGTCATTCAGGTTAAGGACTGTCGTATTATAAGAAGCGCCAAAGACCGGCCGGTTGGATTGAACGGTAGCGGTTGCTGAATAGGTACTGCTTCCATCCCAGTTCGTAATGTTTAAAATGAGGTTGCACTCGATTCGTTCCTGCGACGCAAGAACATCGGTACTCCATTTACGGCTGTTCATAAAGGTGGTAATTGCCCGCTGCAAGGTTCTGAACACCCGCACTTTTTCAGGTGCCTGAATTTGTGGGGACATGATATCAACTCTGCAATTGAGGTCCTGAGCATTACTCGCCCGGCAGATAAAAAGAATACTTGCCAAAAACGCCACTACAAATAGCCACGGTTTTACAGCAATTGATCCTGAATTTTTCATGGAAGGGAGTAGGCGCTTAAAGTGCCGGAATATTACTTAAATATACTTATTCAGGTCCACTTAAATGCTTAGTCAGGGTATCGAGGATCACTTCGGGCTCCGCAAGCCTGCCTTCCCCCGATAACCCGCTTGCCAGTTCACCCGTTCCAGGCCGAATGATGTGATTGCCATAGCTTTCAAGCAGTTCGAGGTTGCGCTTGGTTGCCGGATGCAACAGCATATCGAAATCCATTGCCGGGGCTAAAAAGACTGGGCAACGGGAGGAGAGATAGACCGCACACAGCAGATTATCACAAGCTCCATGCGCCAATTTGGAAAGTGTATTCGCCGTTGCCGGCGCGATAACCAGGGCATGAGCCCATAGGCCAATCTCCACATGATTTACCCAAATATCTCCCGGCTGGGCTACCAGCTCACAGTAAACCGGATTTTTTGAAAGTGCTGAGAGCGTTATTCCGCCGACGAACTCTCTCGCTCCCGGCGTCATGATGATCTTGACCTCCGCACCGGCTTTGATTAGCAAGCGGGTTAAAACGGCTGCTTTATAGGCTGCAATACTGCCACAAATTCCAAGAACAATGTGTTTGCCGCTAATCATTGGCGGTTATTATGACAGATTTTGCGGGCGGCTTATACAGGGAACACCTTTTGCAATCATGATTGAATGTCTTTCTCTTTTTCATTGTTCAGCGCGATCTGCGTATCCCTTCTAATGACTCAAAGTACCGATTATATTATTTCGCGTGATATCTCTTATGGGCCTGATTCTAGAAACAAGCTGGATCAGTACAAGCCACAGTCCGCTTCATTGGGTAAGGTCCTCATTTTTGTACACGGAGGGTCATGGACAAACGGCAGTAAGGACATGTATGTCGAACTTGGTAAAACATTTGCACGACATGGCATTGAGACGCTGGTGATCAATTACAGGCTTGCTCCTGGCAACAATTATTCTAATATGGCCAGTGATGTCACACAAGCCGTGGCATGGGCCGTCAAGAATTGCCGTGGTGAAATTTATTTAATGGGACATTCAGCAGGGGCGCACCTGGCCGCGCTCGTTTGTAGTGACACCCGGTACTTTCAAGCACTTCAGCTAAAAGAGCCTGTGAAAGGTGTTATTGTCGATGATGCCTTTGGGCTTGACCTCAATGATTATTTCGCTTTTATCTCAAGCCCTTACGCGGCCCACTATATTCCGGCTTTTGGGCGGGATGAATCTTCGTGGAAAGACGCCTCACCTATACTTCATGTTGCCAGCGGAAATACAACAAAGTTTCTCGTTCTAAGCGGGTCTAATACCTATAAGCCTATAAAAATCGGTAGTCGAAAATTTTATGAAAAGCTCAAAAAGGAAGGTATCGCGGTCACCGGGTATGTAATCGCTGGCAAGGGCCACCAAGAAATGATAACCGGATTAAAGGATGATTCAGATTCGCTGACTCAAAAGGTATACGCTTTCTTGAAGTGACTAAAGTGATCACTCTTGATTAATTACAGTGATCCTTCTGGTTTTTCGTAAGCCGGATTGCGAAAGTATACCTTGTGTTCAAGGAACTCCTCGGTAGCTATGAGAGTTGGTTTTGGCAGTTTCTCATAATATTTCGAGATTTCAATCTGCTCACGGTTCTCGAACACTTCTTCCAGGTTGTCGCTTGACGTAGCGAACTCAGATAATTTGCTGTTAAGTTCATCCTTTGTCTGAGTCGAAATCTGATTTGCCCGTTTTGCAATCACTACAAGTGATTCATATAAGTTACCGGTTTGTTCATCCATGTTGCGAACGTCACGGGTAATGGTTGTTAAAGGAACTGGCTTTGTGGGTACACTCATGAGATTACCTGTTAATCTTTGTTAAACTGTCTTTTGACTTGTTTTTCTTAACCTCAGGAGTTATTGAAGCAGTATATTCCTGGATGATCTTGTGGGCACGTTTACCCCCCCGCTGGGAATCTTCTTTGATTTTTAATGCTTCTTTCGAGTAAGCGCTGTTTGGAAAGTTTTCGGCAAACGTTGCATACGCTTGGATGACGTCATTATAACGCTCCTCCTGACGAGGAATAACGCTTTTTTCGGCGTACCTGTAGCTGCTTCTTATCAACAGGTATTCTGTGTCTTCACGGTACTTGCTGTCGGGAAAATCACGCAAAGAATTCTTAAGCGCGACCATTGCAGGTTTGAAATTCCCTGTTTGATAATAGAGACGGGCATTTTGAAACGACTTCGTTTCAAGTTTCCCATGCAGCTGATCGATCATCTGATTGCACTCAGGCAGCCTTTTGCTGTGGGGATAAAGGTTGACGAAAAGCTGTAAAGCATCAATTGCTTTTATAGTATTCTCCTGATCCAGACTGTATGTTGGGCTTTCCTGGTAAGAACACTTGGCCCCCATGAACCTTGCCTCCTCGGCGCGCAGGCTGTTAGGAAACTGTTGTGCAAAATCCTTGAAAAGCGTTCTTGCTATCGTAAAATCCTTAAGATAGTATTCGCAGTAAGCGTAAAAGTAAGAGGCATCCTCGGCTCTATCACTACCCCGCATGGATTTATTAAGGTCTTCAAGCAAAGGCAAGGCCCGCGTAAAATCCCGTTTATTAAAATAATACGAAGCTGTTTTGTATTTCAACGCGGTATCGCCACCTGCCCTTATTTTTTCATACCTGCTTTTGCAGGAGCTGATTGTCAGCATGAGCAACAAGCCTGCGCCAACCAGATTTAACAAGCGCTGTTTTTGAAACATTTTGCGAAGGTACAAAAAATTGAAATGAAAGATTCTTCGATTGGGTCTCCAACTGAACAGGCACCGGTATCTTCTACTGAACTTTTGTTGAAACGTGACTTTACAGTATATAGTATAGAACCTAACCGGGAAATGAGGAAGGCCGCCGAAAATCTACTGGCTCATTATACTAAATTCAGAAGGGTTAACGGATCAGATGAGGAAACAGGGTTGGAAGATCGATCAGTTGACTTCATTAGTGTCGCCACAGCATTTCATTGGATGGAGCCAATGGCTAGATATTAGGACCACGAAATGAAGGTATCGATCGCTTATGACACCCGCATCTATTTGAGCGATACGTGACTAGCGGGCGTTCGCTTAGATCTTTAGAAAGATCTTCTTTCGATACATGATTGCAAGGATCACGAAATAAAAGCCTACAGTTAAAAGGGCAACTGCAAGAGAAGCGTTTTTTGGACTTAGAACGGCATTCGCTGCGGTATAAAGTGCTTCGGGCAATACGACAGGTCTCCCGTGTTTAGTGCCGACCGGAAGTAAGTTCATAATCCTGGGCACAAGGCCCGAAAGCACAAAAACAGCTATGGCGTTCATGCCAAAGATCAAAAAGAAAACTAGTCCCCGTTGATGTTTTTGAACATCGATTAGGTAATACAAGATCGCCAGAAACGACATAGCGAGCCCGCCGCAGTACAGTACATAGGAGCTTGTCCACAGGCTTTTATTAATTGGGAAAAACAGGCTCCAGAGCAGCCCTCCTGCAATTAGGAAAAACGCGCGTGCAAAAAGACTAATGACCTTGTCCTTCGGTGAAACCAATTTGTCCAACAGCAATAGCCCGCTGAAAATCCCAATGATTGCCGTCGCTATTGCTGGCAGTGTGCCGGTAAGGCCTTCGGGGTCCCAGGTGCGAACCGGCTTCCACATATGGTTGTTGGTGAGAATAGCCCTGTCGAGAAGCGCAGCAACATTTTTACCGGGTTCTAGCGTGTAATGTCCTTGAATAAGCCATGGTGCGGCGACCATTAAAATGTAATAAGCCACAAGCAATCCTGAGGCGGCATAGACAAGTTCTTTGCGACTTAAGTGGAGAAATAAAATGGAACTTATTATGTATACGAGCGCGATTCGCTGCAGCACCCCCATGATCCGAACCGTTCGAAAGTCGAAATGAGGAAAGAGGTTCAGGAATAATCCGATCAAGAAAAGGGTTGTTCCCCGCCGAATGATCTTTACCAGGAGCTTTTTACGCATCTCAGGGTCTTCTTTCGACTTGCTCAGGGAGATGGCTATACTTACACCGACAATATAGAGGAAGAACGGAAAGACCAGATCCGTTGGGGTACAGCCGTCCCACTTTGCATGTTCGAGAGGTGCATAGATATTATCCCAGCTCCCTGGATTATTGACGAGGATCATGAAAGCAACCGTTAGTCCTCTAAATACATCCAGTGATTTAAGCCGGTCAGAGCCTGCAGCAGATGCGAGTGCCCCGTTTGGTTCGACGTTCGCTATTGTCTCTGGAGAAACTGATACGCTTGAATTTTCCATGAATTCACAAATACGAGGTTAGAACAGGCTCACAAACGCTCTAGAACAACCACATTGAGGTGATATTCTTTGTGTGAGGCACATGAATTTGTATTGGAGTAAGGTACCAGAAAAATACTTGCGAAATCATTTGGACCGGTTCATTTTCTTTTTACCTTTGCAGTCCGCCGGGCGAAAAAGAGGAGAGTGAGAAGGGTTAAGGCGGAAGCAGTAAAGTTTGCACGTTCTTTGAAGAGACGGAAGTAATAGCATAGCGTGTTGCCTTTGGCGGCTTCGAGCGGTCCTTTTGCGTGATCATGTGAGTGATTACATAAGTAGTTACGCGAGTAATTAGAGGGGCTTTCGGAGTGCGGTGAAGGCGGCAAGAACAAGAATCCGATGGAAGACAATGAGGCAGAGCTAGACTGGCTTGCAGTTGGGAGCGCTTTAGGGGCTTTTTG
>JAABUX010001628.1_pt1 | contig 33406 bp, 63 predicted proteins | sample 5561851 | NCBI WGS metagenome assembly JAABUX01 (sample SAMN10711883, study PRJNA513361) | rock metagenome | isolation source: Antarctica rocks | place: Antarctica: Victoria Land, Richard Nunatak red sandstone | collected 2016-01-03
TGGCCAGTAGCGACGACGCCATCAGCATACACAGGCAGTTCACCCGGGGAAGTGGGAGAGCCTGCCGTGCCAGCGTGGTGCGACTCAGTCATTGCAGACCCGAGGCGACATAGGTGCCGACATGCATGCTCGACTCCTTCGGATTCAAGACGGTCCTCGCTGTGACTACAGACCCTGCTGCACGTGCCAAAAAAGGCATGCATATGTCCACATAATACTACAAAATTCATCTCTTTCATCAGCACAATCATATGCTCGCCGCTCTCCGTGGTGTTCATCACAGGTCTTCCCCACGCTGCTGGCACGCGGTTTGCTCGGCACCTGGACTTGTGATCCAGACACCAGGACCGCGGCCAGAGCGCTTGCTGGGGGCACACGCTGCCGCGGCATCGTCCATGGCCGCCGCAGCCCATGCGGCGGTGGTCGTGACGCAATATGCAGACATCAAACCTGACCCATCCACCGGACTCGCAGGTAAGCAAGGGCTGGCATGGATCAGGCGTCGCCATGGCTCTGTGTCGTCACGGCTGCAGCCATGAAGATGTTGATATGACCCAATTGACTACTGCTATCTTTGCAATGCTCATGTTAGCTGCGGCCTAATATGATGGCCTCATCATGGCCTCACCCTCTATCTGCACGCCAATCAGTGGTGCAGCGGCCAACGCCGGATCCGGGACCTGGCGAAGTGCAAGTCCGGATACAGCTGCGCCCCATAAATCCGGCCGATGTCTTCGGTATCACCGGCGCGCACCCCAGCTTCAAGCCGGCCTCCCTGCCGGCGGTGCCCGGCGGAGAAGGTGCCATCTCTCGGCAGGTTTGCGGCAGCGTTTGCCTCCGCATTGGGCACGTTGCCGCGCTCTTGAGCAGCGCGGTTCAGATCACGTGCCCTGGCAGCTTGCAATGCTCTCAATGCTATAAGATTCTCGCATCGCCTGCCCCATCCTTCTCTCCGCCAGGGTACCTTGACTCAATCGCTGTGTCCGCAGGGATGGGCACTGTCGCAAAGATTGGCAACGGCGTCACCGCCTTCAAGCCCGGGCAGCGAGTCGTCGGCATGCCCTGGGGCACCAAGGCCGGCGACGGCAGCTGGCAGCAGTACGCGGTCGTGAGCGAGGGCGCTCTAGTGGCCGTCCCCGACGCCGTGACGGACGAAGCGGCTGCTCAGTACGCCGTCAACCCGATGACGGCGTATGGCCTGCTTGACGTGAGCTCAGACGCAGCTTTTGCTGACCGACGTCAAGACTCGCATGCCATCATGTACTCGTGTCTTTGCTGCTTTCCGTCGCGTTCCAGATCCTGTCGAGCCATCCGGATACATTGAACCTGATATGCGCCAGGCACACCGTGAGATGCTGCTGCCGGCACCCAGCATCTGGTTGACCAGCATCGCTCAGGAATGTGCACGTGGCATGCAGGTTCTCAAGGTCCCAGCGGGCGAGTGGGTGCTGCAGAACGCGGCCGGCAGCGCGCTCGGCAGACAGTTCATCGCGATCGCCAGGCGGAAGGGCGTTCGGACCATTAACCTGGTGTGCGATTTCGGCCCTATTTGATCATCTGCCTTGTCCTCTGACTGCTGTATGCCGAGCAGGCACCATGGGTGCCGCGCGCACCCGCGTGCATCGGCGGGCAGCAGCGTTGCCGTAAGATTCGACCAGCTCCGCTTGTTTTTGCAGCGCGCCCCATTGTGCGGCGTCCCGTATGACGTGCTTGACGGCGCGTCGCTGCAGAGGTGCAGGTCCGGAACAAGGCGCTGCACGCTGAAGGGCTGAGGGCGGTGGGCGCGGACGAGGTGCTGTCCACCGTTGACGATGACGTGCCCGCTCGCGTGAAGGAGCTCACAGGTGCAATAACCTACATTTGCCCTGCACAGTCATGCTGCGGTATGTGCCCGGCACCGGCTAATGAGCTGCCTGGCCGACAAGGGTCCAAAAGAAGGCTAGCATTGCAGCAAGATTGATGCTTCGCAAGCAGCAGAAAGCTGTTAGCTTGGTAGCCGCACATGCACTGGCTGCACGCATGATCTGCACAACAAAAGAGCCTGACTGTGGAGCACAAAGGGGACGACCTTCTAGGGGTCAGATGTCAGCAATGTCTCACTGGCCAGGCGGCAGGGGTGTGTGGGGCGTCGTCGACCCCGTGGCGGGTCCGTACGCCGAGACTATCACCAGCTTGATTCGGGACGGAGGACAGCTCGTGGTGTACAGCCGCCTCGGCGGCATGACGGCCAGCGTCGGCGTTGCAGACCTCCTCTACAGACGAGTCACGGTGCGGCATAGGATGTTCACCGACGCAGTCTCCCTCGCCTGGTCGCTCTGTATTGCCATCAATGTTGTGGCATGCTGCAACGCACCCTCGTGATTTGGGATCCCTCGCGCTGCTGGCTTCAAGCCTGCACACGCACGCGGCAGGTCTGCTGTTTACTCGCACAAAGATGATCCTCATGCCCGTCGTGTGTACACGGCCGCTCTTAAAGCTTCCACAAAGTGGGTCCGGCCGCGCAAGCTTGCTAACGCTGGTTAACAACTATACCATGACAGATGATAAGCATGCCGCAGGTGCGTGGCTTCTGGGTGGCGCCATATTTGGGCAGCGAGGTGGACGACAAGCGCCGTGTGCTGTCGGAGGTCATGCAGCTGCTGGGCGACGGCACCATTCCCCTGCACTCGGGTGCGCCTTTCGTGCCGCCCCACCTCTGATGCGGAAAGGCAACTTCGCGCCTACCCAGCAGGCACCGGGTGTAACAGAGTTGCGACCTGATCATGCTGTACCGCAGTGCAAACCCCTGCGAGACAATGGGTCGCAGTCCCTGCGGCGGAAGCCCAGCCTGGTGCACCGCAAAGCCGCTGCCTGCTGAGTGCAGTCAGCCTTCGTGATCGGACCATCCGATGCTGCAGGAGCGCACTACGCCATCACCGAAATCGAGGCTGTGAAACGAGCAGTCAGGGAGACGCTCCAGGCCGGGAAGGGAGGCAAGCTGTTCCTGGAGGGCTGACGTGCCTCAGCGCTGGCCGATGTTGGCAGAGCTACGACCAGTGATCAGCTTAGCGACATGACTAATCTTTTGAGTCAAATGGCTTCAACAAAATACATAGCCTCATGGCTGAGACAGGACATATAACGCCTGTGCCGAAACTATGTCGCCAAGCCTATGTTCTCGATCGCCAGCACAATCACGCGATCACATCTGGGAACGCTGAGCGCGCACCGACTCAGTCGCCACCTCGTCCAACAGCGCAGCACAATGCCAAACACGTACCAGGCGGTAGAGGTGAAAGAGTGGGCCCCCAAAAGCGACCTCGCGAGCGGGATCGCCGTCGCGGAGCGCCCTGTGCCCGCGCCTGGCGCCGGGGAAGTCCTGGTCCGCCTGTTCCTGCGGCCCATCAACCCGTCGGACGTAACGAGCTTGGGAGGTTCGGTGACTGCGCAGCCAACTCTTTTGGACTTGCGCGTCAAGTAACGCGATGGTCAAGCTTGCGTCGTGCCTGCAGGCGAGCTCCCACGTTGAGTTGCATGAGGCATCCATCCTAAGTGGCAGTCCTGCTGCTAAAATTCAACATATACTCGCAGGGTTGTACGCTGGCTTCAAACCCGAAAGCCTGCCCGCCGTCCCAGGGTTGGAAGGTGAGCCAGTACTTCCCAGCAGGCATCAGTCGATTCTGCCCAGGCGTGCCCGACGTTGCACCTCTACATCATGCCATGGCGCACGGTGTGCTGCAGGCGTCGGCCGCGTCGAAGCGAACGGCGAGGGCGCCTCCCAGTTCAGAACAGGCCAGCGCGTCGTGTCCTTCGACTGGGGAGCACTTCACGGCGAAGGCACGTGGCAGCAGTATCGCGTGGTGCCGGAGGCGACACTCATCGCCGTCCCCGAATCCGTCAGCGACACCAGCGCTGCGCAGGCGATCATCAATCCTGTGGCGGCAGTGGCATTTGTCGAGGTGACTCTGTCCAGAAACAACTTCAAACCCCAGGTCAAAAGGCAAACTGCGTGCCATGCCCCTTGTCGTGTTGTATAAAGGTAGTTGCTGGCTTTCTACGTGCTCACTGACGTCAGGAGTGATGCCAAACCACCCACGCAAACGCATGTCTACCGAAGAAACACTTGCAGCAGGCTGTGTACCGGCTGTTTGCTGCCTGCAGATGACAAAGGTCCCGGTTGGCGAGTACTTGCTGCAGAACGCAGCGAACAGCGTGCTCGGCAAGCAGCTGATTGCGTTGTGCAGGAAACGTGGGATAAAGACGATAAATCTGGTACGGCCGCGTTGCCCCGCAGGTCATGGCGAGTTGATTGTGCTGCCGAGAAAGCAGTACACACTTTGACCTGTCGTCCCCCAGAGCTCTTCAATGCACATTATACGCCACAACATTTCGTGATTTAATCAAGGAATTTGCACCTGCACCAAAAAGTTACCTAAGCTTTGATTAATAAATAATTTGGAGCAGGTGCGCAACAAGGCGTACTCAGAGGAGCTGGAGGCCGTAGGCGCGGACGCGGTGATCGACACGTCCTCGGAAGACATCCCAGCACGCGTGAAGGAGATCACAGGTGCGACACCGTGCGTGGCCTGTCAGCCATCCTGATCATTGTGAGCAATTTCCCAACATGTCGGGCGCCCGTCGCGCCTCTGTGCTGCTGGCAGTGGGTGGACACGAGCTGGACGTCAGCAGTGCCTGTCACGAATGGCGACACTGGCTCCTGGGTCAGGGCGGGTAATGAGATCGCAGACGATGTTCCTCCCGACTTGTGACCACCCTTGTTGCCACTTCGTCCAGCGGAGCTCAGTCGCTAACCACTGCTCGTCCGGTATCCACACGCTCTGGGCGCCAGTCAGCGCAGTCACGCTGTGGGGCGGCAGGCGGCAGGGGAGCGTGGGCGGCAGTGGATCCCATTGGCGGCGACATCGCTGGGAAGATCACTGCGAGCCTGCGCGACGACGGCGAGCTGATTGTTTTCGGCGCCATGTCGGTGGTGACCAGCAACGTCGGCATACGCGACATCATGTTCCGAGGCGTCAAGGTGGGTGGTTGCCACCACAGCGCCCAGGCCTTCCACCGGATTTATACTACGCATACAGCTGGTGCAGTGGGCGGCTTATAACATTGCCTGTGTGACCCTTCTTGCATAGGGCAGGTGGAGCGCACAAGAGCCTTGCTGAACGTTGTTGCTTGGCGTCAGGTGCGGGGCTTTTGGATAGGGCCCTGGATGCGGAAGGAGAGCGGCGACCCGCAGCGCGTGCTGAGCGACGTCATGGGTCTGCTCGCGGACGGCACCATCGTGCCCGAGGCCGGTGCGCTGTTCACTGCTTGTGTTGGCAGTAAGTAAACAGCATGGCTGTGAGCTTCAATTGCCACATGAGCTGTGTTAATACGCAGCGCTTCGGGCACAGGTCAAAGCTTGCCTGCGCTGGCTACTCAATGTTGATTTGCCTGTTTGCAGGTCAGAGATTCTCCATCACGGACATCGAGGAGGTGAAGAAAGGGATCAGGGAGTCACAGGCGTCCGGCCGGAAGGGCAAATACTTCCTTGAGGGCTAGGCGTACAGACAAGTGATGCTGAGGGCCGGTGTCGAGTGTGTGGATACGTGCAACATCCGCCTGTTGTGCTATCAAGCTCCGTCGGCCTTGCCCGCTGGTGGGCCTGCCGCCTCAAGCATGTACTGAGCCCACAATGAGCTACTCATGCGTCTCCAAGTGTGCACGCGTCTCCAAGTGTGCTCTGTCTCCTCTTACTTCGCAAAGAGCGGGGCGACTGCGCCTGCAGCGGCAGCTGACCTGCAGGAGTGTAGAGCTGCCTCCGCAGTGCTCGTAGACTTCATGGCACAAGTCCTAACTGATGCGGAAGCGAAGTACTTCATCCAAAGGCTGTGAAAAGCAGCGGTCAGGGGAACGCAAGAGGCCGCCGGGAAAGGGGGACAAGTGTGGCGAGCTCAATGAGAGCCTGTCAGTCCAATCACAGATACGCTTCATCGCAGCGATGAAGCGAGCTGACTGATCCCGGATATGAGGAATGCCAGCCTTATGCAATCACACATTTAGCCGAGATCACATACAAATACATAGCATTTTCGCGCAAACACTGGCTGCCTTGCACCCACTTGATTGCACTAAGCCCAACACAAGCGCAGCGACGCGATGTCGAACACCTACAAGGCGGTAGAGATCAAGGAGTACGGGTCGCAGAGCGACCCTGCGACCGGCATCGCCATCGCGGAGCGCCCTGTGCCTGCACCGGGCGCCGGGGAGGTCCTGGTCCGTCTATACCTGCGGCCCATTAACCCCTCAGACCTGATGAGCCTGGCAGGTGCGGCTGCGCTGCTGAGCTGCCGTGATTATTTGATCGAAGATGGCGCGGCCGCGGTTGTTTCCAAACTGCATGTACGTGCCTTGCATCCTGCCTGCAGGCGGGGCGGGATCATTACCTCATCTTGCATGGTATCAGCACCGCACCTGTCACGAGATGCAGCCGCCCGATGACACTGCACTGTGGTTGCAGGCTACTATCCTGGCTTTAAACCCGAGAGCCTGCCCGCCGTCCCAGGTCTAGAAGGTGAGCGAGCACATTCGCAGGCATTTGGAGTCTGCCCTAGCACAGGCAACATCGCTGCAATATTGCATGCTGCAACAGAAGCAAAACACCGCTGGTGCCGCAGGCGTTGGTCGGGTTGAGGCAAACGGTGAGGGAGCCTCCAAATTCAGCAAAGGCCAGCGTGTTGTGTCCCCGGGCTGGGGAGCGCGTCACGGGCAAGGCACGTGGCAGCAGTATTGCGTGGTGCCGGAGGAGAAGCTGATCGCCGTCGCCGACTCTGTCAGCGACACGAGCGCGGCGCAATTCTTCGTCAATCCTGTGACGGTGGTGGGTTTCGTTGAGGTGAGTCTTCCCGTCACCAGCTCGATTGCTGGGTAGGTATGGAAGCCACGTGAGATGCCGCAGACTGAGTTCTGCATGTCCGCATGCTCAGCTGCTGTCTGAAGTCATTCGCACAAGTCACTCACGGTGACGCACGCGCAATACTAGTTCCCTGATCTCATGCGCGCATAATGCTGCAGGCTGTGTGCCGATTGGACCTGCACCGAGCAGACTGTCCCATGCAGCGCACTGCGTAGGATGGTTGTTTGCTGCGTGCAGGTGACAAAGGTTCCGGATGGCGAGTACCTGCTGCAGAATGCAGCAAACAGCGTGCTTGGCAAGCAGCTGATTGCTTTGTGCAAGAAGCGCGGGATCAAGACCATCAACATGGTACGCGACTCAATCACTGCTTAAAGCTCTGCTACCACGGGGACCCGAAACAGTTGCAACTCCCCGTGACAATGCCGAATGTCTGGCAAAGCTTGTGCCCACAGTGAAGCCGCTTATACAAGGGCAGCGTTCGCCGAGACTATGCGTGCACAAAGTCCCAGTGCGGTGCATGTGGCGACGACTCTGCATGCTCTCCACCTTCACCCAGGGCACACGAGCGCTTGTCATTGTCCACCAGGTGCGCAACAAGGCGTACTTTGAGGAGCTGAAGGCGATCGGCGCGGACGAGGTGATCGACACGTCTTCAGAAGACGTCCCCGCGCGTGTGAAGGAGCTCACAGGTATGGGACCACGTGCAGCACGGCCCGTCAATTGCCCCCGAGTATCGTTAGCAACCTCCATACATGTCTAACCACCCCTCATGTCCTCATCCACTCGTGCTGAATGCCGTGACTGGACCGTACAGGGGCAATGGCGCTTGGTAAGGAGATTGGTATAGGCCTCTGGAAATGCTTGCTGACGAGCTCACGGCTATATAACCACAAAAGCGCATGCCTCATCCAAAGATGGTGGACGAAGTCAGCGCAAAATGTATGTGGGGCGGCAGGCGGCAGGGGAGCATGGGCAGCAATCGACCCCATCGGCGGTGACATCGCTGCGAAGATCACGGCGAGCCTGCGCGATGACGGCGAGCTGCTCGTCTACAGCCTCATGACAGTGCCGACCACGAACGTCGGCATCCACGACATCCTGTTCCGCGGTGTCAAGGTGGGTGGTTGTCCGCGACAGCGAAGACGACATCGCATTTGGTACACTCGTGTAGCCAGTGCAAGGCGTAGTCGGTGTGACCGCATGCAGGGTGCAACGTTGCACGGAGCAGGTGGCATGAGAAGTAGCGCTGAGCTGCGTGGCTCGGCGCAGGTGCGGGGCTTCTGGCTTGGGCCCTGGATGCAGAAGGAGAGCGGCGACCCGCAGCGCGTGCTGAGGGACACCATGGCCCTGCTGGCGGACGGCACCATCGTGCCCGAGGCCGGTGCGCTGCTCACCGCTTCACATGGCTGCGTTGTGCGGGCGGCGAGGCTGTCACCTTGGGTCGCATACAACCTTGCCGTAATGCAGGCTTCCGCTGCTGGCATCAGTGCGAGCTGATCAATCTCGGCTGTTCATAAATGTCAAGCCGCCTGTGTGCAGGTCAGAAATTCTCCATCACGGACATCGATGAGGTGAAGAAAGGGGTCATGGGGTCACTAGAGGCCGGTCGGAAGGGCAAGTACTTCCTTGAGGGCTAGGCGTGCCGGCATGCACTGCCGCAGCCGGTCAGGCACCTTGCAGAATATCGCGCGCGCCCGTCGCAGCGAGCTTCGTTGGCCCTGTGCTGGCATAACATAGGAGTAGATTGGGACTGACGCAACTGATATCGACTTCAGCGACTTTTGGACACTCGTGCACAATTCCGATCAGGAGACTGGCTTCTATGCTGAGCTCGCCTTGTATCTGAGGTACAAACAGCACTTTCTAACATTGCGCAGAGCGTGGACAGGGCTCTTCTTTGGACGCTTGACTTGAACAAATTTTGCTGCCGACCAATTTGGCTCTGCAGCCTTCCGCGGACTTTCCTTTGGTGTGACAGCCTTGCCGTTTCTGACCTAGTTCGTTGCACTCGCATGATACGGTGATGTAAGCACTGGCGCCGACTTGAGGAGGCATGTACAGCTAACCTGCAAATCATCGTTGTTGTGGTGGGACGTTCGCAGCTCATGGCCACGCTCTCACCATGCTTCTGCCGAGCGTCCATTCGGCGAGCATTCAAGCAACGTAACGACGGTCTGCTGTTGAAACTGCCAATGAGGCAGTCCAGTCAGCGCCCTAGAGGTTTTTTACGCAGGGACGCCTTGCTGGGCGGCACCATCCTTGGTCACCATGGTGGACAACAAGCGTGCTGTCGGAGGACATGCAGCTTGTGGTGCACTGCATGATACCCATACAGTCAGGCGCGCGTTGCTGCAGAAAGAAGTGCTGTCTGCACACGACCGCAGACAGAGCGCAGGGCTGCAACAGCTCAAGCAAACGCCCGGCCATGCGCCTTCGCCGTGCCTCATGATCATGATCAGGTGGCGGAGGTGGCGGAGGTGGCGGAGGGCAGTTCCAACAGCCATCAATTGGGGCGCATGTCTGCTGTCGAGGCATGCAAGTACGCGTTTCCCTGGCAGACCAATCCTTGCGTCGCCCGCTGCGGCAACGTGACGGTGCAGCGCTTCGACCAGCACTTCAGCGCTTCAGCAAGCGCTTCAGCAAAGTTCCGGGAGGCGGGGGAAGGAAGCAATCGGGGACATTTGCTCCCGAAGCGCTGATGCATGTCTTGACTCGGTCATGATCAAAGTGCCCCGGATGATTAGATGACTGATCGGGGGCAGCTACGCAGGAACTGGCCGCCTAAAAGCAGGCCCATTGTATTCGTTCTCTTTGTATAGGCACCGTATCGGCTTGCAATCTCTCACCGCGCAGCCCATCGCAGTAGCACATCCTGGAGCGCTTGCACCAACTCGCCCGCCATCTGACGGCAAACAACATGGGCGACGCGATGCCGGAGACCTACAAGGCGGTGGAGATCAAGGAGTGGGGCACGCGCGACGAGCCTGTGACCGGGATCGCCCTCACAGAGCGCCCTGTGCCCGCGCCTGGCGCTGGGGAGGTCCTGGTCCGCATCTTCCTGCGGCCCATCAACCCGTCCGATCTGTTCAGTCTTGCAGGTGCGGCAAGCTGTGAAAGTGCAGCGCCCTTCTGAAGCACAGACTCCACGCCCTTGGGGCGTCCTGGTGTACCTGCCTGCCTCTGTGTGAGCTGAGTGGCTATACTGCGCTATGGGTTCATGATTGCCACGCTACTCCTTTGTAAGTTGCCAGCAGAAGTGTTGACGCTCGCTGTCGTCCGCAGGGTATTACCAGGGTTTCAAGCCGGACAGCCTACCAGCAGTGCCTGGCCTTGAAGGTGCGGGCAACAACATTAAGCACTCGTTGTGCTTTTCGCATCGGAATACGTCCACGCAGTCAGGTACATGTGTTAAGGGCTTCATGATGCGTGTGCTATCCGCGTGCGCAGGCGTCGGCCGCGTTGAGATCAACGGCGAAGGCGCCACCAAATTTAGCAAGGGTCAGCGCGTCATCTCGTTCAACTGGGGAGCGCTGAAGGGCAACGGTACGTGGCAGCAGTACCGCGTGGTGCCCGAGAAGACTCTGATCGCAGTCCCGGACTCCGTGAGCGACACGAGCGCGGCGCAGGCGATCGTCAACCCGGTCACGGTGCTCGGCTTTGTTGAGGTACAGTCTTTCGCTCCAACCCGTGCTTGTTCCTGACGCAAATGCCGTCAGCATCGTCGCGCGAGCACAATCCGCAGCCCGCTCCTTGCATGGGAGTCTTGTTGCGGGTTGCAACTCACTCCACGTGCATGAACCACTCCGAATTGCGACTCACAGCTCCACACCGTTGCCACGACCCATGAAGTTGAGTGAACTTGCCGCAGCTGACGAAGGTTCCGGACGGCGAGTACCTGCTGCAAAATGCGGCCAACAGCGTGCTCGGCAAGCAGCTGATTGCGCTCTGCAAAAAGCGTGGCATCAAGACCATCAACCTGGTACGCTGGGGCCTGAATGGGCTGTCGTTTCGATTGCAGCCAACAATGATCGTGATTGCAGTCCATCGCGGCTCTTCTGTCCCTCGTCAATGGAGCAGCCCACAGCTATGCTTTTGTGCACCCTTTACCTGTGTTCATGCTGGACGCGGCTGTCCGACACTTGTCTACCATATTGCGCACAGGGACCTTTGCGAGTGTCACGCGCCTGTCTTCTGCCTGCTAGGTGCGCAACAAAGCATACTTCGAGGAGCTGAAGGCGATCGGAGCGGACGAGCTGATCGACACCTCCTCGGAAGACGTCGTCAAGCGTGTGAAGGAGATCACAGGTACGCGCACCTGCACAGCAGTGCTGGCCAGTGATCCGCAGCTTTGCGTATGGCGGATCGGCAGAAGCAGCGAAGCTCAGTGGCGCGCCATGCCATTGCTGGTCAGAGGACCCTGCAGTGCCTGCTGGTGTTTTCCATGCACATATCGCCGGCATGCGTGGGCGGTGTGCAGCGCGCGCTGCTACCACCTGTGTGTATTGAGTGAGACGAAGCTGCCTCTACTGCGGCAGGCGGCAAGGGAGCGTGGGCGGCGGTGGACCCCATTGGCGGCGACGTCGCGGCCAAGATCACGGCGAGCATTCGCGACAAGGGCGAGCTGCTTGTGTACAGTTCGATGACGGGCATGACCAGCAACGTCGGCATCCCTGACCTCCTGTACCGAGGCGTCAAGGTGGGTGGGTGCATTGAACAGCAGCCATTCGGTTTTCACCATGATGTTTGCACAGCAGGACTGGTGGCCCCACCATTTGAGCTCGGCTGACTTGCACCCTCCAAAGATGATTACAGCATTGCAGGGCTTGGTTTGACGTTGTGCATGTCATTGCAAACTGTTTTGTCACGACGTTGTGTCTGCAGCTACACATCATCACACAGCGGTTGCTATGCGTGTTCACGTAGCCGACCTCTCAGTGTGTGAGCTCACATTGAGGGCCTGCCGCCGTTCCACGTAGGTGCGGGGCTTCTGGCTGGGGCCCTGGATGCAGGAGGAGAGCGGCGACCCGCAGCGCGTGCTGAGGGACGTCATGGGCCTGCTCGCGGACGGCACCATCGTGCCCGAGGCCGGTGCGCTCTCACTGCTTATGGCCAACTTCGGCCAGCTGTTAGCCATGAGCTCTTTCCATGCTGTAGATGCGCCGTCAATGGAAAGCTGGTGGATGAGAGGAGTGTCAGTTGGCCTCTGCGGCTGCTCTTGTATCTGTTCTAAAAGCAGATGCTCATCGTGCCTTTACGACTGCTTGCAGGTCAGAAGTTCTCCATCGAGGATATTGATCAGGTGAAAAAGGGCGTCATGGGGTCGTGGGAGCCCGGCCGCGGGGGCAAGTTCTTCATTGAGGGCTGAGACCCGCAAGGCGTCTGATGCCAGCCCTCGTTGAGTACCATGTTGAATCACTGTCCGGGCCTGTGGTGCTGTTGGTGTTCGTCGGTTGTCTAGCCTGCGAGTCCGGCGTGATGACGAAACACCGCAACAGCAGTGCAACAGCAGTCCGCGTTGCGGTGCTTTGCGCTGTCTGCAACACTCGATGTTCGAGGCACTCACACTGCACAGAGAGCGCTTTCTGCTCTAGCTACGATGGACCGTTCACAGTGGTCAAGACCTCCCTGAGCTATACTCCAACCGCACTACCTGCCAAACCCTTTGCCGCCACCTCTTGCGGAGACTGGCTTCTTCGAGGCCTTCGGTTGCGCTGTGCCAGTCTTGCCCCTGTGTGGAAGCGTCATGTGGGAATCAGCACAGTCTATGCCGCATGACTTGGATGGCCGATGGTCCACTAAAGACTAGGAAGCAGACGCGCGCCTGGTTGCTGCGACGCCCTGGTCGTACTTTTGCCGATCCTCATTTTCTCGCCGATCATCGAACCAAGAGGTGATGGTCAGGTACAGCACCTGTCGAGTAGTGACACCATCTCCAATCTGTGCGTCGACAACTGATCATCAGCGTAATGGGCATGACACACACCCCGAGCGTGATGGCTGACAGAGCAGCGACTGCGGCGAAGAACAGTACTGTCGTGATGGTGTCCGTCAGGCTGGCGCTGGTGACGTTCTCAGTGACGGCCTGCGCCGCGCCGGCCACTGCCCGCTCGCCGGCGCCCACCAACAAGTCGCTGCCCGACACAATTTGCTGCACCAGAGGAAAGTGGTGTGGTCAGCATGGTGAAGGTGGCAGCACATAGCATGCTAGCCGAGGCGAGCACCATTCGAGCTGCTCGCCGAACCTGGCACCGACAAATGTGCATTGTATGTATCGTCCCGCACAATGCTCAAGGCTTGCTGAAGGATACGGTTGTGCTTGCCTGCGCGCCGGTCGCTGCCGGCAGCTCGTCAGCCGCGCTGGCTGGCTGACCGGGAGCCAAAAGCACAGGCAGTACAGCCGCCGACGCGAGCAAGCTGAAGACTGGTGCAGCTGCGGGCTGTGGATGTCGGTCTGGAGCCCGGACTGGGGTAGAGTCGGGACTGCAGCACCGCGCGCATTGCTGTCCTATCCTTCGCACGTGTGGCCGCTGTTGCCATCGGCTGCAAGTCGGCCACCGCAATCGGAAGGATTGCGTGGGCATGCCGAGCGACCGATCCGCGGTAGCGACGGAACAACAGATCATGCTATTCGCTTCAATGCTGCGAATATGCATGCTATGCATATTCTGTATCAGTTGGCATTGAATCCGTCGACTGCTCCGCTGACAGGGACAGAAGCAGCGACACACTGTATCTCTTCCAACAGTAGATGCATTTGTTATCAAGATACGCGCTGAGCTTTACCGCTACATGCTGCGCCGATCCTTGACACCGCTTGCGGTGTTCCTTCCCTGCGTTTTGGTGCGCCATCGTGCCTCCACTCTAGCACGACCACCGCGTTGCCTGCCCACCACGCTCCCGCTGATCCGCGGAGTCCAGCACTCACTGCTCCTGGGTTGTAGGCCGCGCATGGTGCATCTGCCGCACACATGGAAGGCGTTCAAGACCGCCTTTCCTCCACCGAGTCAGCACAGGTCAGCGGCGGCTACGATGGCCCCGGCCCCTGCGGGGTGTCGCCGCCCCACCACGCGCGCCTCGGCGGACAGTCCTGTCTGCGCGCCAATGAAGCAGGCTGCGTGCACAGCACGTCCAGCACACGAGCTGCTTCCGAGCGCGCGCAGACCGGGATGGGCAGGGTCAGCGACAGCCCTGGACAGCCTTCAGCGGATGCAGATGGGACTCTGGACCATCCCAGGCTATCGATAACAGTGACTCTGCCGGCCTGCCGGACCGCGACTGAAGGGCGAGGGCCACCGTTCCCTGTCATCATCTTTATCAACGGCTTCCAGGTGGGCCTTGACTTCCATCAAGGATGTACCCTTGATCCCAGGGCCAGGGATTGCGTCTCTGGACAGCACAGTAATCAGCAGGCAATGCTGACTAACACGGATCACGCGCTCAGCTGCGCGCCGGCTTCTACGCCGAGTACGCGAAGCGCCTGGCGAGCTGGGGATATGCCGTCCTCCAATACGACACGGGCTTGTTCCGCATCATTGATGACCGCACCGAGGTGGATGCCGTTTCTCGCCAACCCGGCATGTGCCCGACGTTCCTACACTTGCACGAGCAGCAACACGTGCTCGCTCACATTCAAGCGATCAGGACCGGTGCGGGACATTACAGCAGGCATGTTCACCTGGAAGTCAAAGTGCCTCAGGAGTTGCAACTGCAGCGCGGTTCGCACAGCCAATAAGACGGCAGGCACTTTCTGCCGCACCCAAGTAGTCGATGTCAGTCACGCGTGTGCCTGCACGCAGCTGCGGTACCTGGACTCCGTGCTCGACTGGCTGGCGGCGGAGAACGCGCGGCCCGGCGGCTTCGCGCAGAGCCTGCTGGACCTGAGGACCATCGGGGTTGCCGGCCACAGCAGAGGGGCCAAGCTCGCGGCGCTGCACCTCGTTGGTGAGCCGTCACACTCCCAGCGAGCCTACCACCACCGCAACTCCCTCACCGCAGTTGCGGATGATCACCTTCTCTCAATGTATTGCCCGAAACTAGCTCCTTGGTGACGCTGATGACGAACGAATGCAGACGTGCATCACGCCCTGCTGACGAGATCGTACATTGCCATCGGCAGATGTGCCTGCGCATCACTCATCATCAGCAGCTGATTCTTTGTAAAACGTTTGGTGCAGGCGATGCACGCGTCAAGGCGGCATTTTTGGTTGATCCCGTGGACAACACGAGTCAGACGCCTGAGGGACCGAAGTACCCGTCGGCGGTCCGCGCGCTCCGGGACGCGGGCCTGCCGGTTGGCATCACCGGAGCCGGCCTGACCGGCAGCTGCAACCCGGCCGATGCCAACCATCAGGTGCGGGACTGTTGTGCTGCCAACGATAAAAAAGAGCCGCACGTGAGCAGCAAACCATGCTCAAAGGCCACTGATCTCTCCGCATGCAGGCAGAACTTTCACACATCTTCATCTTCATCTGACATCGGGGAACATTGGCTTGTGTCTCCGCCCATGGACATACCTGACAGCAAGTTGAGAAGCCTCGGCATCGCTTGCAGCTGTTCTACGGAGCCGCCGGCGCCGGCAGCTGGCACGAGGTGGTTGCGGACTCGGGCCACGCGCAGTTCTGCGACGCCGGCCCGATCCTCAACCGGGTCTTCGCAGCGCTGTGCCGTGCCGGATCACAGCGCAACCGGGTGCGGTGCAACTTGGTGGCTCGCGTGTGCCAACAATTTCTAGATGTAAGCACATTATTGCCTTCAAACGCTGCAGGTCTGAGCCTCGTCCGGGTAATGACATTGCAAGACAGCTCTGATGTCGTGACAGGCCGTCATCGCTCTGGCCTTGCCGCCCATGACAGCCTGGTTCGATCAGCAGCTTCGGGCGGGCCAGCAGCCAGCCTCCCTATTGCGACACTGGACTGCATGGATCGTAGAGCAGCAAGCGGCGAAAATGATACAATTTGAGGTCAAACAACCTGATAGAATCAAAGGCGGCGACCAGAGCGGCAGCGAGATGCTGGTGCCAGTCGATAGAGATCTTGCCGAGATGCTGATGACCCGCAAAACCGGTGGCAGGGTTGCCAGCTGACAGCAAGTGGCAGCCATCGTGCGATGCAGAGTGTGAGTATACGAACAAAATCATTGTATGAGTGTGTAGTTCGCTGAAGCACGAGCCATCGAAGTATGTACAAGGTATGGCACCCTTTCAGCAACTGCAATGGCCTGTGCCCACTATGTACGTAAGCGTCTGTTCTTGCTGGGTACAACTTCTGGATGCTCAACGGTCATGCTCCTTCGGGGTCGCAAAACGCGTTGGCGTGTCTAGGATGCCGAGGCACCACGTTCCAAAGCCCAGTGCAATGAGGATCGTCAGGATCAGCATGCCCGCCTCCAGCTGTGACACCTGCATGGGCACCAACACATCCTGTGTTGGAACGGCATGTACACTTTACAGGCTGCAGACTTACCCACAGACTAGCATCGTTTGCACCACGGGCCAAACATGGGTTGCAGCCCCAGCTGCACATTCTCGACCCAGCATGCGGCAGTGCATGAGCAGACCTGCGTCTGGCACTTGTCATCGCAGACATCCAATGACGGTGCTGGGGCCGGCGCGGACACGTCCGTGACCTCCGCAAGCAGAGTCCTCGCGGAAGGTGCCGCCATGTCCTGGCGACAAGAGGACACAGAGCTCAGCCTCACATGGGAAAGGCAATGTGCCCGCATCCGAGATCACTGTCGGCCCACCATGATCACCCGGCGATGTGCGGCCACGGGCTGACACCTCGTCGCAGTGCACGTTGGACGCAAGCAGCAGAGGAGACACACAGGCGGACTGCGGCAGAGGGCTCGGGCGAGGGAACCCACCCGCTGCGTCGCGAAGACGACAGCATGCGGACGGCCGGACGCCGTCATTGCGCTGTGCGCCTCCTTCAGCGCCTCCATCTCAGCGGCCAGGCTGGCCGCCCCGGGGCACACCAGCAGCATCTGCAGACTCAGCAGCAATCCGCTCACCGTGTCCAAATTGCACGAGTGGGTACAGAGCAAGTGAGCATCGGGCATAGCCATACCAGTGTATACAGATGCGCCTTCAGGAAGAGCGGCAGACAAAGTGGCCGACGTGCAGTTCGCAAGCAGGCATCGGAGGCGCACCGCGCGCTTGGCAGCCGCGCTGGACGAAGTCAGCGCCGCACTCACGGCCGCGGCGGTCACTGGCGCAGACTCTGCCGCGCCGCTGTCCGTCGGGACGCCGCACGAGCCGAAGCGATGCTGGGCGACGTCGGCATCGCCGAGCCGCTCGACCACCTGGCCCGCGATGCTGTCGCCAGCCTGCGGACGAGGAGTCACTGCATCAGGCTGTAAGCTGGCATATGGCGGCGCAAGTCCCTCAGCTGCAATTATGCTGGACAAAGTGTGTTTCAGGGACAGGGTGCGTCGCCTGCAGCTCAGTGCGCTACCTGTGGCCTGATGCGCGCACATGTCAAGACGCAGTGTTCTGCGCACCGTCGCTGACAGGCGGTACAGCGTCAGAGAGGAGGCTGCGCCGCTGACAGCACCCTTCAGGTGGTCCAATGCGCCGCTCGCGCCAGTCAGCAAGTGTGACGGACGCAGCTGCGTCACCGAAGACGAGAGGACGTAAGCACGCCAAGATCATTCACATTCTCAGCAGCATGCACACGCATTGGCTTTGCACCGCAGCTGTGGCATGTGTTGCGTTGTTATGACATCAAATGCTCACGTGCTTGCCGACGAACACCAGCACAGCCTGCGGCGCAGCATCTCCCTGCAGGGCTGGCGCGTGGAGCCACTCGCTCGGGCTCCGCCCGCCGGCACCGGCCTTGGAGTCGCCCGAGAGGATGCCACTGACCAAATCCCCGATGATCGCTGCGGGGTGGGTCTGCGGAGCACGAAAGCCAGTCAGGATGGGGGAGGGAGTCGGTCAGACGATGACGCGACTAGGCAGACGAGCGCCGGCTCCGCACCTCATATGACGTCTGATGCTGGTGTCCGGAGGGTCCGCCCACGATGGGGTGGGAAGCCCACAGGAAGGCTGGTGCTAGGTTGTCCTGCTGCGCAGCCGCCCTCTCTGCGACCACCGTGACGACCAGCACAAGCAGGCCTAACCTTCGCCCATCCCTCAGGGCAAGCATGTGGCGTGAGGTGGTGCGTCGCTCAAGAATCGAGCAATCTCGACACTTTGGTCGAGTGATATCCCTGGCGATTTGGGCCAATACAACCCTTGAGCGTGCATCGCATCCCTGGCATCAGGGTTCCGGTCCACTGATCGAGCACGCTGTGCCACGATATTTGTGAATGTTAACTACGCGAAGGTGCTCCGCAAGGTGTCAGCGGCGTCTAGCCGCTACGCATGCAGCTGAAACCTGGCTGCCGCCTCTACTGCAATTGTTGCAATGTTGACCGCGAGACCTGCGCGCACGAGGCAAGCAAGGTGTCAGCATCAGCAACAACGGTGGACAGCAACAACACGTCCAGATGCGATTGTCGCAGTGACTCCACTTGCATCGCAACTCTGGCTCACACAGCGCTGGGGCAGACTCAGCCAGTATACGCAGCCAGCGGGCAACAAATCGGAGCATGCTTGTGGTTGTAGATTCAGGACGCCGCAGTCAGGATTGCCGCGGAGTTGCAGGCGGCAGCGGCACAGCAGACTTGATCAGGGAGTTTTTCCTGCCAAACCTGGAAATGACTCCAGCCGGTCGATGGGCACCCATCGCGCATCGTCCACGTCGCCCGCAGGGACCGGCGTGGCAGACGGGTCCTCCACACGAGCCGCGACCTCGACAATGGCATAGTGAAAAGCTATGCGGTCGCCCGCGCCTGCTTCCCGCTCGATCACGTCCGCGGCCGCAAAAGGGGTCGGCACGTCGAGCGTCGGTGATATGATGCCGCCGCCTGTGAGGAGATACGGATACGCTGTGCTTGTTGTCAGTCATTGGCAGACACAGAAAGACGGCGGCGTGAACGCAGCCTGGGATGGAGGCCCGGTCGCACTAACGTTCCGCAGCCGGAGGCCGGTCTCCTCAAGCATCTCCCGCTCTGCGCACTCCACCATGGTCTCTCCTGCGTACACAAGGCCGGAGCTTGGAAACTTGAGCTCTTGCTACCTCAAAGAAGCAGCTGCAGACAGCAGGCATGCAGGCCAATTGCCGCAGGCTCGTGCTTCGAGTGTCCGGCGTCCTGCAGTGCCCACCTAGCTCGAGACTGCCTCCAGGGAAGCTCCACAGGCCCTTGCTGGGCTCCTTGCCGCGCTGTATCAGCAGCACCTGCGCTCCAAGCCGACAGAGGCTAGCAGGTGCAATGTCAGCACAGTCACTGCATTGAAACCTGGCTGATCGTACGCTCTGGCATAGCGGGCCGTCAGACCAGCGTATGGTGAATTCGCTACATTACAATCTGCCACGCGCCTCTGTCGCTGCGCCGCCCCGCGGCGACGCGCGGAGAGCGACGACGCCGACGCCGACCCGCGGCTCGTCAGGCCACTTGCGGGTCTTGGGCTCCACCGGCGCTGTCGCAGTGGCAAGCACCTTGATCGGCTGGGTTGCTGGCTTGGGCGGCATGGCACGCACGGCCGTGGAGCTTAACAGCCGGCGCAGGACCAGCATGAACATGAGTCTCCGCCGCGCGAGTCGCTGTGAATGCGCAGGGCCTCGGCGACGACTCGACTGACGAGGATGAGGATCAACGTCTCTTCATGCGAAGCGTTCCGTCATTCATTGCAATGTCGATTTGTGTGATCCGTGCATGATAGAGCGTCAGATTCTGGTCTGCTATTTTCGACTGCCTCCCGTGCTGCGACCTTCGGGCTGTCAGCTTCGACACCGGTTCATCGGCAGCATGGCCCCGAAGCGGAAGCCCGCGGCTAACGTCGAGTCTGAGTTCATCGCGCCAGAACCGAAGGCCAAAAAGCCGAAGCCCAAGAAATTGACAGAGCCAGTGACAGACGAGCAGGGCTGGACTGCACATCCGCCGTCGTTGATCTACAAGCGCGATCTCCTGCCCTCATGGCCTGCCGAGCAGCTCCAGTGCCACATACCCAAATTTGAAGTGCATCATCTGTATGACGCGCACCGCCTTGACCCACACTCGATGTGCTGCAGGATCAAGAAGCCGGCTGCTGCAGGAAAGAAGATCGCAGCGTTTGACATGGTGCGCGCCTGCCGCCAGCCGTGGCCACCACCAGCTATGCCTGTGAAACAGCGGCCATGCTCCTGCTCGGGCTTGAACCCAGTGTCGCCACCTGTCGACAACCAATCCGGCCATCGCTATCGGCGGCGTGACTTCGCTGCGCCGTATTGATCAGCCAGTCAGCATTCAAAAGAAAAACCTGACATTGGTCCATCATGCGCACATGGACAGCACACGACCACCATTGGAAGTCTGATCCCAGCCGTGACCGGGCAGGACGGGACGCTGACGCTGACGAGGAGCGGCGCATCATTTGCGACAGGCGCAGACGATTGGAAGTTTTTCAACGGCTCTGTGTGCGACGTCGTCAAGGCCTTCCACGCTGACGGCTACAAAATCGTCATCTTCACGTGCGCCTGCTCAGCGCTCCGAACTATGTTTATAGCCCTGCCGACGGTGACGCTCAACGATGCTCGCGCCTGCATGCACAAGTGTCGTGCGCGCTGATCCGTTCTTATCGCCGATGAAATCAGTAATATGCTCCGGTGCTGCATGGTCAAACAATGGGCTGCGAGCTTGTGTGGCGTAGGAATCAGGGCGGCATCAAGTCGGCGCTGGAAGGGACGGGTGCCACAAACCTCAAGCGCAGAGTGGACGCGATGGTCAGCAAGGTGAGGGCAGGTGGTCAGGCAGCGTCGCGGCTGGTCGAAATGTGACCTCCCTGTTCCTATGTGTGCGGCTCGCGGCACACATGGACATGTTGTGCCATGCCCTGTGCGTCAGTGTGGGTCCAGACCTTGTTCACCCATCGTACACAGTGTTGACTTCGTCTTCGAATGTCCTGGTCGCCTCGACGTGATCTGAGGCTGACCCGCCTCCTGCACCTGACCGCAAGTTGGGCGTCCCGGCACAAGTGTTTGCGGCCACCCTGAAGGACAGCTACCGGAAGCCGGAGCGAGGGATGTGGGACTTCTTCGTGGAGCACGGCAACGAGGGCGTCGAGCCCGGTGCGGATGGTGGCATATTCGCGCAGGCGTAGTTTGGTTGCGCAGAGAGCGTGACGGTCAGGCATGGTGATGCCGCATAATTGCATTCGGATGGGTTGCCTGGCGGCTGGAGGTAAGCGTTCCGAAGTAAAGTGTATCTCCCGGGTGCCTGCCCACAAGCGTCGTTCCTGCTGTGCATTTGCTGTTGCGGTCTTCGCCGAAAATCGCAGTTGCAACCATGATGCTGAGCTCACACTGAGTAACGGGTGGTGTGCGCAGAGCTGGACAGCTGCTTCTTCGTGGGAGACGCTGCCGGCAGGGAAGGAGACATCGGCGACAACTCGGACAGCGACAAGTGAGCGTTGAGACCATCCAGTCCGCCAAGCAGTTCCATCCTTTAGGCAGGCGGACCAACCGTCAGTGATGTTCCGCATGGATTGCGATGGCGCAAAGGTTGATTGCTCACCAAGCAACTGCGGCAGGGCTTGCCAAGAGGATCTATTCATGCCAGCATGCCCTGGCTGCGTCTGTGACTCCGACTGGCATAGAGCATAACGAGCCGACAGACGATGCCGATGGATGGGTGCAGCGTTTGTGAAGAACGCTTGCCTGATTTGTACGATTGCCATGTGCAGGCAATTCGCAGCCAACGTGGGCATGAGCTTCAAGACGCCGCAGGAGGCGTTCGGCGAGAAGGGCTCGGGCGGCACAGGCGCCAACGCGAAGCTGGTGGCCGTCTTCAGCCAGCTCGCAGACAAGTATAAAGGTACTGAGAACAGGGTCCCGCTCAAAAGCAGCGGCTGGGTCGTCTTAGAGCGATATTCAAAGCTGTGTCTATGGGCAGCAGCGGCAGTCTCTGACTCCTTTTAGCATGTCATGACGGCCGAACGATTGTACGCATGTGCGGTTCGCTCTTCTGTTTGAGTGGTACACAATATGTTTCCGTGGCCAAGGCCATATGTGCTGAAGCATTGCCTCCACACAGCATGCTGGTATTGAGCAGTGTCCAGAGCAAGCGCGAGGGTGTCGTTGGGCCATGTTCGCAGACGACTTCTGGAAGAGGAAGTCATATAGCACAGCCGCAACATCGCTCGAGGACCACCCGGAGGCGATCGAGTCGGCGAAGCAGGCGCTGAAGCTCAAGGGCGTCGGCAAAGGCTGCGCCGCCCTGGTGCGCTGCTTTAGGGTTTGGGTTAGGGTTAGGGTCAGGAACAACACTATCGGAGCAAACAATGATGTGTGGCAAACATCAGTGAGCATGTAGTTTTCTACTGCGACCATCCTGATAGCTGGTGAGTGGTGCGTACTATGCACAGGAGTGGACCGTACTGATCAGGGTGTTTGGTGACGGAAATGCTTACTGAACTGATGTCGGTCTCGTGATGGTGGTGCAGATCGAGGAGTACCTGACGACGGGAACCCTCCAGGCGCTGAGCCCCGAGGAAGACGCCAAGAATGCGGCGGATAAGCAGAAAGCAGCTGCGGAGGTGGAGAAATCTGCTGCTTATGCCTTTTTGTGAGCATGTGACATTCAGTGGTGGTAGGCTGACGTCCAGGCGAAAAGCCAGTGTAACTTTACTGATGGCACCATTTGCGTTCGCGTGGCCTATGGTCACGGGAATCAAATGCCTTCTGAGTGAGGTCGAACACCTGACTGCATACGCACAAATAATGCGGGGAACGGCTCGATGCACCTTCGAGCCGCTTATTAGTTGAGACCTGACCAGGAACCTGCCACACCACATCGGCAATGACAGCTGCACCTGACAATACAGCATTTGTATTGCCAGTGTCGTCAAAGCCGGAGCTTTGCTCATGGAAAAGCTATTCGCGCTGACTCTACGAGCAGACGTACTCGGGAAGGTTGCGTTTCTGAGTGTTGCCTGCAGTCACTGATCCCTGGAAACTGCCCTGCGTACGTGAAATGTCCTAGCGCAGCAGCTCGCTGTAGATGTCAGCCTGCAGAGCGCCATTCACCGTCAAGTTTCTGTGCGCCAGCGGCAGCTGGGTGATCGGGCTCGCGTTGCTGCGCTCCATCCACTGCTGGATGGCTGTCCGCTGGTACGTGAAGTTGTCCGCCGCCATCACCGGATCCGTCATCAGCTCCTGTGCGCAAGCGCATGCTGACTCAGCAACAGCTGGGCAGTGCTGCGGGCTTATCATGTTCGGCATGTTTCTCCACCTTGCTGGTTACTGTCGCGGTCGGTCTGCAAATCCTCGACCTTGCGAACCATTAAAGCTCAGTGCCCTGGATAAAAGGGCATCACCAGAAATGAGGTATGCGCACCCCCGTTAGTGGGCAGCGGAAGCGGTCTGGGATGCCGGCGCTGAGACCGCCCAGCTGTTGCTGCTGCTGCTGCTGCTGAAGCAGCTGCGGCCTCCCGCCAGACAGCTCGCCATATGCGCTGCCGATGTCATGGGCCGACCCTCGCCGGATGGTACCGAGCGGCATGTCCTGTCGTTGTTGGTGCAGCTGCTGCTGCTGCTGCTGCTGCATCAGCTGTAGGTTCTGCTGCTGCCGTACCTGCGGCCGCGGAACGAGCGTCAGCCATGACACTGTCCTTCACCTGCCGTGATGTTGAGCCCAAGCATACCAGGTCCAGTGTCACAGCACGAGGGGCCTATCAGATTTCTCAACAAATTCGCAGAAAACAGGCTCACCTGATCCGAAGACATGCCGCCGGCGCCTGCGTACGCTGAAGAGCGGAGCGACGCCAGGTTCTGCTCGCTCTGCACCCCGTAGAGCCCGCGACCACCGATGCCCGCTGCACTAGCACCGAGGCCGTGCAGGCCGCCGCCATTGGCACGGGGACTGCGGCGGCCCGAGAACTGCTGAAGCTGTTGGTGATGCTGCTGCTGCTGCTGCTGCTGTTGCTGGAGCATGTGCAGCTGCGGGGTGGACACAGTCCGGTCAAAGGCGAAGCTGTGTCCAGGCCCGCCATGGCCGGGAATGCCGGCATGCCCGCTGATGGGCGGCCGCCCACCGCCGCCGCCGCCGCTGCCGTGATGATAGCCGCCGGGCGGAGGCATGTGCGCGCCGGAGGCGTGCTGCTGAGGCGGCAGGTTGAGGCCCGGCAGGGCCGTCAGGTTGCCCCTGCTGCCCAGGGTTGACTGACCGAGGCCGCCGTGCTGCATGCCGCTGCTGACCGCGGCGAGCTCGTCGCTGCTGCCGGCAAAGGACGGCAGCATCGGGCCGCTTCCAGAATATGAGAGCCCGGCCGAGTCTCGTGAAGCAGTTCCGAATCTGCCGTAGCTGTTCGGACCCACCTGCTGCACAAGCCAAAAAGCGCGCCTCAGCAGGCCCACAAGACAGAGCTTGAGATCCCGCGAAACAGCCCTGTCTGTGCCGGGATTGGCACTCTGGTTCATCCTCGTGTTCGTCAGATGCTGTGCCGACTGGCACGGTCGCTACCCTGCATGGAGGGACGCAGCCACACAGATGTGACGCAAGCAGTTATGGAAGGAATTCGTGAGTGGGACCTCACCTGCGAGCCTGTAGAGTGTCCGTATCCTGCTGCCCCGCCGCCGCCCAGTGCACCACCCGCCTGAGACAGCATGGACCCTGCACCAGACGCCGTCCCCAGCAGCCCCGACTGCTGGACATGCTGCTGCCCGCCGTTCAGCATGCTCAGGTCCGGGTGGCTGGCAAACCGCGCGTTCGGCCGGAGCCCCGTGTGCGAGCCCGGCCGGCCGCCAAACCCTAAGCCCGCGCCCGGACCCGGACCCAGGCCTCCGCCGCCGAGGTTGGTCCCGCTGAGGGCTGCCATGGGGTCACCGAACAGAGGCACATTGCCGCCGCCAGCCGCAACAATCTGCGGGGGAAGGGCACACGGCGGTGTCTCGGCTGCGGACCATGCAATGATATTGGGACAAAGTACTGGCTCGGGTCAAGCGAACGACGCCATGATGCTTTCAGTATGGACTGTGTAGGACCCGACTGCCGAAACGCCGAGCAAAAACGGAACGCACGAGGATGGCGACAGCCTGATGTACGACGTCAGACAGTGGGGAAGCTCGCCTGCGCAGCGAGGCCGACGATGTCGCCCTGGCTGGCGTACGGGTTAAGCTCCGCGTGCGCGTTGGAGAAGTTGTGCAGATCCGCGTGGCTGAAGGCGCGGGGCCCCAGTCCGAGGCCCGCGAGGCTGGGCCGCATGCCCAGGTTCGCCATAGGGTCCAAGCCCGCGCGCGCCGGGTCCAAAGGCACGTGCATCAGACCAGCCGCCTGCCAGGACAACAGCCATTCATAAGCATGCGCGCTCGGTGCAGCGTGTCTTCATACGGCCACAAGACATGAGGCAGCCCGGCACGCTGTTGATGCCAGGGTGTGCGACAGGCGGTGACTCAGAGCACAGACGCGATGCCCACCTTCTGCTTCTGCATCTCCCGGTCGCGCGCCCAGAGCGCCTCCTTCTCTGGCTTGCTCATGCGCTTGTAGCGCGCCGCCAGCTCGCGGTCGTAGTGGATGTTGTTCGGGTTCAGCCGGTTGGACAGGTTCACCGCCGGCATTGCCAGGTCGTCCTGCGCACGTCACACAGGGTGAAGCGAGAATCCACACAAGGTCGGAAGCGCCTTCTGCTGTCGTCGTTGAGGAGGCATAAGCATTCGACATAAGCACTGCTCTCCGATCCAGGTCCTGGTGTGAGGAATGCTGGAAGTTGGCAACGCCTGTTACCCATTCGTGAGGAATCACGCGTGGGCCTCCGCAACATTCATACCAAGTTGTTTTGAGTCAGGGAGCAGGTGAGCGTCAATGTAAGCCTTGCCTTTGCTGGCACACGACAGGAAATGTGCGGAAATGCGCACATTATCGGAGTCCGAGGGCGACAGCGCCGGCCGCGGGATGCCGCCGGCCCAGCCGGACCCGCCCGGCAGCTCGCTTGGCAGCGGCGACAGGCGGTCAACCGCGTCGAGCAGGCCGCCGGTGCCGGCGTCTGACTGAAATCGCACCACCAGGGGCTTGCCTGCGGGGCAGGGTTTCGACTACATGACTCACAGTTTTGAGCAGCTTTTCTGCTTAGTTTGAGCAGTGCAGGAAGCATGAGACCAGCTCTGCAGGCTGTGGCACCGAGGCATGCTGCCTGGATCCAGGGAGGCGCATGCAACCCCGGCAAGAATGGCGTGAACCATGATACCTTCATCCTGCGAAGCTGATGACAATGGTGAGACAAGGCGCACTCGAGATTGCGGGTACATGCTGATTGTTCAGGGTCTGCTGCGCCAGCAGCGCCGGCCCCAGCGTCTGGTAGTTCACGAAGGCGAACGTCTTGCCCGTGAACACCCGCACCTGCACGCTCACAGCTAAGGGCTGAGAAAGGCCGTGCGCTGAGCCCGAATAGTTCGATACTCGAGGTTGCAAGGGCGCCAAGCCATAGCACATGGCCAGATGATGGCAGGCAGGCCTCGTGTGGGCGCGAGGCGGACAAGCGTCGGCTGAAACATGGTGAGACGAGCTGTCACAACCAGCACTGACAGCCAAACGAAGCCACCTTGTAGGAAGAAGCCCTCAGGAAGTATAAATGGCGGTCGACGCATGCAGTCGCCCTACCACGTAACGACACGTTTGCACCTCGACATGTCACAGGGCACTCGCACCGACTCGACGGGCCCGAAGCTGGCGAAGGCGGCCTCGATGGCGGCCTTGTTGGGCTTGACCGGCATGTTGCCGACCCACAGGTGCCGCGACGGCGGCCCCTGCGCGGGCATGCCGTCGCCCAGTGCACCGGCCGCGCCGCCGGCCGCGGCAGTCAGCGGCAGCGTCGCCTCCAGGATCTGCTGCTGCGTCGGCGGCGACGGCAAGGGGGCCGCCGCGACGCCGCCGCCGCCGCCCATCGCTACCAGGTCGTTGGACGAGCCCTCGCCCCACGCATCGCCCTCCTGCTGCAACAATACAATTAGGGTTACGGTCAGGGTAAGGGCTAGGGTTGCAACCAAGTCGTTGGACAACCCCTCGTCCCGCACATCAGTACTCTCAGAGATGTAATGTGGTCTCAAAGCCATGCTTGTGAGGCGAGCCAGATTGTGTAGATCTGCTGGTACCCCCCGGCGCACTGATGTTGCTACAGAGCCGAAGACAAATCATTTTCACGGCCGTTCGACGTGAGTCGTCATCGGTGTGGAGCAGCAAAACACAACCAGGATGCTGTACATGACAGTCTGGGTACAATATCTGGTCAGTGGAGGCCCATGCCTTGGGCGGTTTGAACTGCATCTTCAGCGGCATGCCCCCCGTCAGCGCCGGGACGACGGCATTGTTCTTGTCCTCGAACGCGCGCTGCGCGTCCTCCGCCCTCTCGAACTGCACGAACTGCGGTGCCACATGTCTGCAGGTCAGCACTCTTGAGTGTTGACTTTGCCGGTGAAAGCGTCCTTGGCCATCTGAGGAGCATCTGCAGAGTAACAAACGCTGAGCGTAACGCATCTTGTAGCACTTTTGCATCGAAACAACGCCCCGGTCAACCGGTCAGCCCGCAGCAAATATCCAGAACTTGATCACTCGAACGCGCACCCCGTAGCAGAGGGGCCCGACGTTGGAGGGGAACACGGCGGCGTCCGCGAGGGCTCCGTAGGGCGCGAATGCGGTGGCGATGGCCTTGACGGTGGCGGCGGAGGAGACGTTGCCCAGCCAAACGCGGCTGCCTGGCGCCTCCCAGTCTGCCTGCGGGCCGGAGGCGCCGTCGGGTACCGTCGCCGGCAGCGCATCGATGTCCCTACGCGGGGCACCACTCGGATATCACAATGAGCTGAGGACCTGACGAAAGTTCGGCACAGGGTCATGCAGTGCGGCTGCGGGGAGAAACAAGGGCATCATCAGAGCAGATCGCATTACCCCAGACCAGCATTGCGGTGGTACGGGCTTCATGCTGTCGTCTGATGAGCACTGTGAAACCGCTGTATCTGTCTTGAGGAAAGAACCCTCGTCGCAGCCAGCATAACGGCCGGTTCCGCACAACGCTGGGCGCAGTCCGTGCAGCCGCAAGGAACGCACCGGGACAGCGAGTGGCTGGTGCTGACGGACGCCTGCGGGGCGACATCGCCGCCGCCGCCCTCCACGTCCACCTTGCCCAGCGCCTTCTTGGACGGCCGGTACTTGACGACCAGCCTCCGCAGCCCGCTCACTTCCGGAACCTGCATGCAGGGCAACACGTTTCCAGGTATTGGTTTCTGGGGTTGGGTCGACGCCTGCTCTGAGGACTCAGTCATACAGACCGGCGACGCACAGGAGGCAAAGGGCACCAACGCCCGGTGCAATGCATGGCATCTGTCGCACGCCGGCTTCCCGGCGTGGCTTCCCGGCCACTCGGCGTCGTGACAAACTACCATATGCGCAGCGTTCGGCCATTCTTGCACGCCGTGTTCTGGTCGACTGCAAGAAAACCCGGCATGAGTCGTTGAGCAAGAGGGTCTGGGAAGAAGCGCGCGCCTGCTGGTCGTCCAGCCGCACGCGCGCCATCCGCGCGTCCTCGGGATTGCGGAAGTTGACGAAGGCGTACATGCGGCCCGGGAACGTGACCACGTCGTCGACCGGCCCGAAGGCCTCGAAGTACGCCTTCAGCGACGTCCGGGGCAGCCGCGCGTTCAGGTTGCCCAGCCACAGGTGCTTGCTGGGGCGCTCCTCCATCGCTGCGCTGTCCTGTCGAGCCGGAAACAAGGCGCATTCAGCCCAAGTGGACATTGCACTGCACGCAAGCTTTGGGAACGCCGTGTGGTCGCACCACTGCGCTGTGGTAACACGTCCTGGGCCATGTGCGGCAGGATCGACCGCATCCTCGGAACACTGGTCAGCGCACTCTGCGATAGCAGGATGACAAGAGACGCGCCCGTGCGACGGACGGGCTGGGGCTGGCGGCGTCGGACCCCTCCCGCCCGGCGTGGATCCAGGCGCTGACGTCCTCGCTGTCGAGGCTGCTCCAGTGCGAGCTGCCGGTGGCGGCCGGCGACAGCGTTCCTGCAGCAGGGAAGAATGGCATGTGAGGGAAAGTACGGTGACGGTTGCGGGCAGCACAAAGCAGTGTCCGTGCGGGAGAGCCATCGCCGTATGCACCGCGATTTGTCGAATGAAGTCTGCTCACAAAGGCTTCCATGCCGCGTACAGGCAGCAAGCTGTTGCGCTGCAACTGTTGGGCATGCTGCACCATGGCACGGCGATGCGCACCTGCGCCGGTGTCCCGACCCCCGCCGGCATCCCGCTGCTGCCGCCCGTCCTGCTCCGCGTCGATGGCGAACACCGCGGACCGCGTCGGCGCCAGGCCGCCCAGTGGCGAAGCCGAGTACGGCGACCGCAGGTGGGGCGACGCGGCCGCGCTCGTCGACGGCGGCGGCACCAGCCCCGGCGGCGCCCCGGGGTGGAGGGGGGCCGCGGCGGTGTCCGACGGTCCGCCGCCGCCGGCCGCCAGGCTCTGCTCGGCGGCGGCGAAGGCGGCGACCTCGTCCACGCTGGACCGCTGCAGGATCGCCGCCACCTGTCCGTGGGTCACCGCGACCCCGTTAGACCCCGCAAGGAGGCGACCAAGAGTTTCACGACATGGGCCGACAGTGCATTGACTCCGCTGTTCCATGGGTGGCTCGTGTGACAGTGCCGGCCCTCCGTCCACGCTTGCTGTGCGTTTGCAGCGCATTGTGTGCATGAGTACTGGGCAATCTTCACCTCTTGCCCCGGCGTCATGCCGCTGCTGCGCCGTGACACCCCAGCTGGCGGGTCCTCATAGGCGGACAGCAGCCCGCTCAAACGGCCGCCCACCGGGGCAAACGCAAGCCCGGCAAGGTTGGACCCCCCAACCCAGAGGCCTGGCGTGTCCGGCGCGCCGTCGGAGGCGCGGCGCACGTGGCCGCGCGTGTTCGGGTGGCTGTAGCTGCGCAGCGAGCCTTCGTCGCCAGCGAGTCGCAGCGGCGAAGGGTGCGCGGCAGCAGCTGCGGCCAGCTGCTGCAAGTCCTGCGTAGGACAACCGGCAAAAGTAGCGATGCAGCTTCTCAGGACTTGATCTCACTGCATTACCGTAACTTCCATAAGTTGTTCGTCCTTGTTCGCGGTGTAATTGCACGGCCGTGAGCCGAGATGGTCTATGAGTCGTCCTCGGACTAATCAGCTTGTTGATCATGGCTTGACTTCAGTTCCGCATGCTTTGACACGAACCACCCGCCACACAGCATAACTCGTCAGGTACTCACATTGTGCGATGCGCGGCGGCGGAAGCTCTCCATCTCGGCCGGCGACGCGTCCCAAATGCCGCCGGTGCCGCCGCGCCCGAGGCTGCTCAGGTCCACGTGGCTCCCGCCGCGGCTGGCCGCGAAGCTGCCCGCCCGCGCCGGCGGTCGCCCCGACCCGCCACCGCCGTGGTGGCCGGCGAGCGATGCCAGATCCGAGTGGCTGGCGTTGCGGCTGCCCGGGGCGCTGTCCGAGGGGCTCATGCCGAGCGGAGCATTGGCCAACGAGCTGGCGTCAAGCACGCTTCCGCTCCGGCTGTGCATTGACCCCAGCCCGCGTAGCGTGCCGCCGCCGCCGCCCGGATGCAGCTGCCCAGGTGGCGACAATGCTCTGATGCTGCTGCTGGCTGCGCCGCCACCCCCGAGGCTGCTCAGGCTCGTGGAGGACAGGTTGCGCAGGGACCCAGCCATAGCCCCGTCAGGGGCCGGCAGCCTCGGACTGTGCTGCACGCTGTCCGCGTGGCGCATGCCGCCGATCGTGCCATGGGCGCCCGGCCGAGGCTTTCGCAACACCTGCCGGGCATGCATTGTGTGAGAGACTGGGGGCCCAACATTGTCGAGAGATGCAAGCTTTGCTCGGGTTCATGACTTCCAGGCAACAGCATTGATGGACACCGGCCAGGACGCCAAGACCAGACCCAGCGTCAGCACATTCGCAGCCAACCCGAAGGGCTGACAGCTGAGTACGTACACCAGTAAGGTCACGGTGCAACGCTGTAAGATGCCCTCTGCGGCGCACACCTGAGGGTCCATCTCGGCTGATGATGTGCGGTGGTGACCGACGTTGTCACCCAGGCGCATTGCTGCCAGCTGATCAGTGGCTTGTTCCGCCGCGCTGTTGACAGCCGACAGCTGAGGAGACAGCCGGCTGCCAGATTCATTTGTCCGATGGCCGTTGTCGGCTTGAAGGCCAGACAAATGCCCACCGCCCTGTCGATCCATACAGCATTTTTATACCGGACTGACATAGTGTTGAGTTGTGGCGTTGAGTCGGTCGACTCAAAAGCAGTCTGAAGACAGGGTCACAGCAACACCTGGAACATGACCGGCACATTTGATGCCACCAAAGCAGCATGTCTCCAGCATTTGCGCTGAGATCACCGGAGCATCACGTGCCAACAATGCAGCGAGGTTGCAACCTGCCCAAAATGTCGTCATTGTGATGCAACGGGTGTAAGACATGAGCCACGGTCGCACCGTGAGCTGCTCCAGCAGGGCCGCGACCTCCGCGTGTCCGCCGGTAATGGCCAGCTGCAGGGCGGTGGATCCGTCCCTAGTCTGCTGTGTAAGGTTGATCCCGCCGCCGGCTGCGCTGAGGAAGGCCAGCAGCGGACCGCTGAGTCCGATCTGCGCCAGCCTGCGGCAGCGACGGCAGCACAGGGACGGTCAGCCTGAGACAGTCGGGATGTGTCGCTGACTGTGTCGCATTCCCTGAACCTTCAAAGCAATATAGCCTGGTTGCACGGCGCTTTGAGCGCTGCGCGTACCTGTGCAGAAGTGTGAAGCCGAACCCGTCCGCCGTGTTCAGCGTGTACACGTCTGCGCCGGGCTGCCCGAGGGACTCCGCTGTGGCCGCCATCGCCTCGCCAAGCTCCTGCGAAGAGACATCTCACAAGCCTCGGCGCGCACACTCATGTCAATACCAAGTGCGCATCACCGGGCACACAAAGCACAAAGGTCAGTCAGCGCGCAGATCCTGACGCTCTTTCATTGCTGATGAACAGCCGATTTCTTGATGCTGTCGACCCCTGGCCCTGCCCCTGAGGTCTAACCAGCAAAATGACATTGGGTTCGAAACCACTGAATCCATGCATCTCTGGCACGTCCTTCACTTCCAGCGGCAGCACGGACGTCACCTCCACGATGACTCCCTCGTGCAGGGCCCGGCAGTGGCCGGATTGCCGGCAGCACGCCACAGCCCCCGTGCCCTGCCTGCTGCCGAGCACCGCCCCATCGAAGACGACGCACTGCAGAGCGCTGCTGGCTGCAGCGCACACCACCTCACGCAGCTGCTCCGGGGCGACGCGTTGCGACCCGCCGAGGCTGCCGTTGCTGAACGGCTGCGAAGCCTGCACCAGGCCGACAAGCCGCAAGCCGTACACCTGCATTGCATTGTTGCAACATTGGACCAAAATTGGTCCTCATCACGGAAAGGAATTGAGCGTTACCAAGCAAACGATCATAAGCAGCTAGATCAACAGCAAGCCCACTGCCCCGACTTTTTCACTGCTTGAAGTTCAGTAAGATGCACCTGAATGTGGAACAGGTCCTTGGTGGGGAGCTCCGCGCTGCCAGCGTTGTCCGCCGCGCTGCGCATGGACACGAGCGCCCACGCCCGCACAACGCTGAGCAGGGCTGGCGGCATCTCGAAGGCCGCCGCGGACACCAGGAGCAGCAGCGTGCGCAGCACGGCGGCGTGTATCCGCGGCAGCGACGCCTCCCGAAGCACCTGCTGATCAAAGATAGGCGGATGATATTTTGGCGAGCAGTGCAGTGCTTCTTGCCGATTGCGGCAATCAGCGTGTGAAGAGGCATATACCCAGAATTGACATATCAGAAGCGGTACGGTGTTCAACCGTTGGATGCAGCCAGGAATGTTCGTAACCTCGGAGGTTCCGGCCTGTGAGCAATGGGCCCACCTGCATGACTATGAGTGCAGCCTGCTGTGCGCGGACACCCCACGTCTGACTGCCTGTCCGCGCATTTGGGTCGTAGGCCACCAAGGCGATGATGTCCAAGCAGTGCTTGATGAGCTCGTCGTCCTGCGCAGCAGCAACATAGGATCTCAGTCATCACGACATCAGCCGGTCCACCTAGCAGGCGATAGGCCTGTGCAACACTGCACACGTGGTGCTTACGACCCTCGACATTCAGGCTGACTGAGGGAGAGGCTCTGTGGCCGCGCACGAGCGCCCCGGGCCGGGAGCTGAATCTGCCGACGATCATAGTGTCAGTGAGCTTCAGCAATGCTGGCTGCCCTCAAGAGGTGGGTCCGCGCAGCCAGGGTGCATCTCTCCTTTGTAAGATGGGTAACAAACAAAAATCCTGCTGCAACGCAAAGGATGCAAGCACCTTCATTGGGCAGCTGCTGAGCATCTCGATCGCTATGCGGAGCGCCGGGTCGCGCAGCAGATGGGCGATGTCCCGCAACCCGGACCGCGGCCCGTTGCTGAGCGCGGAGCCGATGTAT